>Ga0208958_1001121_pt1 | contig 28144 bp, 20 predicted proteins | sample RifOxyB1_FD_184032 | JGI IMG/M metagenome (GOLD analysis project Ga0208958, IMG submission 184032) | Soil microbial communities from Rifle, Colorado - Rifle Oxygen_injection B1 (SPAdes) | ecosystem: Environmental > Terrestrial > Deep subsurface > Rock core/Sediment | place: Rifle, Colorado...
TCACCTACTCATCGCTCGCTCAGCTCCAACCATCCCGAAGGATAACCTTCACCTCTCGAACTTAAGTAGGCTGCCTTTCGCCCCCACTTTCTCTTTCAAAAAATTCATCCTAAATTGTCAAAGAACTTTATTCCGCAGAACTGAATTCCGAAGAACTGGTACCCAAAGCACCTTCGCCGTTTCGACCATTTGCATCTCAGCTGCATCTCAGCAGAAAACCACGTTGAATCTCAGCGGCGAGGTTCGTTTAAATAGCGAAGACGCATTCTCGGCGCAACATTTATTTTCATTTCCGCTCGTTTTTTTTACAAAAGCGCCAAACGAACTAATGACGCGTCGCGATATACCCCGGCTTTTTAAAGCCCCTTGCGACGATTTGGCCCAATTTCCCCGATAAAAACCTCGATATTTTAGGACGCGCCGCCCCACTCAAGAGATCTTTCTTTTGTCGTCGTGAGCGGCGGCTTCCAATTCCGATCCAAGCCCGTAGGAACGCATTCGGCGAATTAGTGTGGTCTTGTTCATTCCGATTCTGCGGGCCGTATAATTCACCCGCCCCCGAAACCTCCTCAGGGCTTGTTCGAGAAACATCTTCTCGAAACTCGAAAGCGCGTCATGATAATCAAGCGGCAACTGGACTTCAGCTACCCCGAAACCCGCGCCAGCCACGGCTCCCGCGTGACCACTCGCTTGCTCATCAATTCCAAACCATGGCGGAAGATCGGCAAGAGTTATTTCGGGCCCATCACCGGCGAGCACCGCGTATTCCAAAACATTACGCAATTCGCGTAAATTTCCCGGCCATTCGTAAGTTTCAAGTTTTTCAGCAACGCCTTCCGAAATTCGCAAAACGGAGCGCCCGGCTTTCGCACATAGCTCCTCGATGCAATCATGAACGAGCTGATCCAATTCTCCCCAACGTTCGCGGATTGGCTTCAGTTCGATCGAAATAACCCGAAGTCTGTGAAACAGATCTTCTCGAAACTCCCCTTTCGCAACTGCACGAGCGAGATTCCGATGAGTGGCGGCGATCACACGAACATCAAGACGGCTTTCGCGATTACTGCCGACCGGTGAAATGGTTCTGGACTGCAAAAACTCGAGCAAACGAGCCTGAAGTCGCGGCGACAGTTCCCCGATTTCGTCGAGAAAAACAGTGCCCCCGTTCGCAAGCTCCAGACGGCCGACACGTTTTTGCTCAGCTCCCGTGAAGGCACCCCGCTCGTGGCCGAATAGTTCCGATTCCAATGTCCCTTCATGCAGACTCGCGAGATTCACGCTGACGAACGGTTTAAGCTTACGCTCGCTTTGCTCGTGAATTTTTCGAGCCAGGTGAGTTTTGCCCGATCCTGTCGGCCCGGTGATAAGAACGTTGGCATTACTTCGTCGGGCAATCTGGACCAGCTTTTCGAGTTCCGTTGAATACTTTTTCATAAACCCCTCTTTTGAAATCAGTCCGGGCAATTCCGGTCAGTTATGTCGATGAGAACTGGCTGGCGTAGAGCAAAGGACGATCCAATTCTCAGTCAAAACGTCCGGATTTCGGTCCGGCGAAAAACCGCTTAGGAATCGCTCGCTTGTAGTCGATACGGAATAAAGGAAATCAGTAGAGCATAGAAGGAATCATCCTCTTTCGTTGGGAAAACCCTACAAAACCGCTTGAAAATGGTGGTGGAAAGCTACAGGCTTAAATGAAGTGCCCGTTAGGAGTGACAGGGCCGAGCCTATTACCTGACGGGAATATTCGATGGATCGCCCTCCTCAAGTCCTGATTTGTGATGACGACCAACTCTTTCATCTCGCGGTGAAGCAATCACTGAAAAATGTCTATGCGTGCAGATCGGCCTACAATACCGACGAGGCGATCGCGATACTGTCCAAGAATCCCTTTGATGCCATTCTGCTCGATATTCAGATGAGAACCTCCGACGAAGGCCTTCGTGCTATTTCGCGCCTGAAGGAGTGTGATCCGGATATCGCGATTATCATGAGCAGCGGTCTGACGGATTTCAATGCTGTTCGAGAAGCCATGCGGCTGGGCGCGACTGATTACGTAGTCAAAGACTTCGAACAAAACGAGCTGACTCACGTCATCTCTCGTGCTCTGGAGCGAAGATCCCTCCTGCAACGGCGTGAGCAGCAGAACTTCGAAGTTCTCGCTCAACAGCGGCAACATGTACTCGTCGGCCGAAGCCTTCACATCTTAGCTTTGAGGAAAACGATCGAGCGAATCCGGCAAAGTCCGGCGAATGCCGTCATCACAGGCGAGACCGGGACCGGCAAGGAGGTGGTCGCAAGGCAATTGCGAAGAACACTGGTCGACGGTTCTTTGGCGCCGTTCGTCGCAGTCGATTCCGCGACGATTCAGAGTTCTACCGCCGAAAGCCTGCTTTTCGGTCACGAAAAGGGAGCCTTCACGGGAGCCGAGAAAACGACCAAAGGCATATTCGAGGAAGCCAATGGCGGAATCGTCTATTTTGATGAGATTTCGAACATGCCACTCGAGATCCAGGCAAAACTGCTCCGCGTTCTGCAGGAAAAGGAAGTCGTGAGACTTGGCTCTGCCCGGGTAATCCAGCTCTCATTTCGCGTTATTTGCGCCACCAACAAGGATCTTGACCAAATGGTCCGTGAAGGCAAATTCAAGGACGACCTATTGCAGCGCCTGAACGTGCTCCCGATTGAACTCGCGCCGCTTCGGCAGAGAAAAGAGGACATTCCGCTTCTCGTGGAACACTTCCTTTCCAAACAACCTGCATCAGCCGCGAGTCTCCGGTTTACACCCGAGGCCGTCGATTTACTTCAATCTTACTCATGGCCCGGGAACATCCGGGAGCTCGGAAATCTCGTTTCTTACCTGGTTGCAATGGTCGAGGGTCCGGAGGTCGATATATCCGACCTCCCTCCGAAATTTCGCGACGCGGTCAGGTGCCCAGCGAACTCGCCAGCTCCTGACCCGGTGCCGAAAGACGGCACCTTCTACGACCGCGTTGCAGAATTCGAGCGTGGAATTCTTGCTGATGAGTATTCCAAAATGAAGGGGAATATCAGCAGGCTCGCTCTCGTCCTCGGCATGGATCGATCTCACCTCTACACCAAACTTCGTGAATACCGGATTCATTCGGGACGTTCGGAAGAAAAAACCGATATTCAACGCGATTAAAACGTTTGAAGGGTCTTTACTGGCTCGCCCCCTGCATCCAGGCTTGCAATGCGTCTTCTCAGCTTGGCAAGAACCCTCGTTTCCTTTTTAAAAACCGGCATCGCACTCACCATACTTCTCAACGCGAGCACTGCAAAAGCACAGATGGTCGGCATTGCTGCATTGCTGAACCCGGAAGGTTCGAGACTATTCCCGCAAGCATTCGTTGCGCCCCGTCATCCCGGAAAACCTGACCCGCGTTGGCGAAGCTTTAACTGGCACTACACTGATCTCGCGGCGGGAAAGAGCGAATATCGCCTTTTCTTCTATGAAGACGAGCTTTGGACGGCACGGTTCGTCGTGCCCCGAATTCAAGCGCAGGTCGAAGCGCTCACGAAGCTGTTCAAGTTTTCGCCTCCCAAAAAATTCTCGTATCTCCTTTTCACGTCTCTGCGGGACTTCCAGCAGGCAAACATCTTCTTTATTACGGAAGGCGTTCAAGGCATCACGAGCACGACTGAAGCGACGATGGCGATTCCCTATTTAGGACAAGCACGGGCATTCGATCACGTCAGTAAACATGAAATGATTCACCAGTTCCAGGTTCAAAAGCTTCAGTCAAAAGACGAATACCGGGCCGCCGAAATGGAGGCTATGATTCCACTTTGGTTCATCGAAGGGATGGCCGAATACCACAGTCTTGATGGAATGGACCCGGAGTCCCGGATGTACCTGAGGGACGTCATCTTGTACCCCGATAAAAAACGAGATTATTCGATTCCGGGATTCTTCGAAGACGGCGCCCTCGATTTCATTCACGTGTACAAAATCGGCCAGGCCAAGATCACATTTCTGGAGACGGAATTCGGTTCCGGAACGAGCCAGAGAATTCTGGATCACTTAGCGACTGGCGAAGGGAAGATTTCCTGGAGTTTTAGGGAACTCGTTAGCGCCGACCTGAAGCGAACCCCGGAAGAGATCGAGACCCGCTGGACGGACTATCTCAAGCGTGCCTACCAGCACGAGGCTAACCAGCATCGCGAACAAATTGATGATGCAGTGGTCATGAAAGAGCCGGGTGAGAACCTCGACTACTTCGATCTCTCTCCCGATGGCAACCTACTCGTCTATCGCGAGGTCGACCCGCTGATCGGAGTCGCCTCGATTCGTCTCTTCGATTTCAAATCGAAAAAAACAATGGAATGCGCCCGTGATCGCCAGCCAAATCTGCTCAGCCTCTATTTTCTCCAAAACCCGACGGTCACCGTGTCCGCAAACCTCGTTTCTTATGTGGTGGAAACGACGTCCGGTCCAGAACTCGAAACCCGCCGGATTTTGCGCGATCCTTCGGGAGAAATCGAGCTCCTGGACCCGATTAGAACAAGGCTCCATGCCAATGGCCTCATCCAGGTCAGCTCGATCGCTTTCAGCCCCGATGAAAAATCCTTGGCGCTGGTCGGATTGACGCCGAAAGGCTGGACGAATGTTTACGTTCTCGATCTTTCGAAAGGAATTCCGAACCATGTTTCAGTGGCGCCTTTGAAACAGATCACCGACGGTCACTACAACTGGCGAACCCTAAATTGGAATCACGGAAAACTGCTCGCCGCATCCGATCGAACTGATAATGGCAAGGAAGGCATCTTCGCGATCGACCCGAAAACCGGAACTCTCCGACAGCTTACGTCCCCTGGCAAAGAACAGATCGCCCCGGAATGGCTGAGCGACGTCGGGGCACCGAGCTTCGTGTACCAGTCGTGGGAAACCGGAAGCTCGCAGATCCATCAGTGGGCCGGAGGTTCATCATTTGCTCTGACCGACGTGAAGACGGGACTGTTTTACCCGAAGGTTCGAGCCGGATCGCTCTATGCTCTTGCATTCAAAAGCGGACGTTATCGCCTGGTTCGGTTCGAGAACTTCGGCAAAGTTATAAAAGACAATGTAAGTTCGAGAAAAATCGATTCCACTCAGCTGATGGGACCTGTTGGACTGAGTCCGGCAGCGGCGCCGTGGTCGCCCGAATTGGCCGAAATTCCAGAGTCACAGATACACAGTTACAGGCCCTTCATAACCTCCGGCATGCGTATTGACGGTCTCTTCGCGTATTTCGGAAGCGGCAGCGTGGGAGGAATCGCGGCAAGCGTCAGCGATCTGATGAGAAACTACAACATCTCGGGTGAATTCTCCGTGCTGGGCAGCTTGAAATACACGAACGCCTACCTTTTCTTTTCAAGCGAAGTCGGACGCCTGAAATGGACGACCGGCGCGTACGGAATTGTTCAACCTCGCCTCGACACCATCTTCCATACCGACGATTTCACACGTACCTACTTGCATCGCGAATACGGAGTATTGGGCGCACTCCAGTATCCAATTGCGGCGTTCAGCTACATTGACCTTGAGTTGAGAATAGGCGCCGTAAAGCGAAGCGATATCAGTGATCCTGTAATCGCGCCCGAATGGGAAGCGGTCAATCCAGGGTCCGAGTTTCATCTCGGGCCCATCGTTCGCCTCGGATATGATGGAATTCTGTATGAAGCATATACCGGGCCGGTCAGCGGCTTTGGAATCCTCGTCGAGTCGGATACAAGCTTCTTCCCGCGACGTCAGGCGACCGCACAGCGCGTCCGTCTGGATGTCGCGCAGTATTTCCAACTTACCGGACGCACGGTGCTCGCTCTTCAGGGAATGACCGGTGTCGCGTGGGCGAAGGACTTCGGGAATGCCTTTCTCGTTTCGAGCGACGATATCCTTCGAGGATACTTTTTTCTCGATAACCGACTCTATGGAACCTATCTCGCCGCCGTGAAGAGCGAGATCAGATTTCCGATCGGAACTCTGTTCGGATTCCCCCCCCTTCGCGGCCTCGTGGGGGGCGACTTAGGGACGGTATACAGAAACCCAGGAGACGCCGGCAAAAGGATCTCGTCTTCTTATACCGGCGGCTTGAGCCTGAATATTCCGCCGCTTTCGGTTAATTTCATGCTCTCGTATCCGATTCGCACCGCGCCCGGGCCCGTCGACAGTCCGGTCGCGCATTTCACTTTGCGCTATCTCTACCTCTGACCACCCTTTGCTGATGGACTCGGCGGGGAATGAGGATCCAAAGGCCAGGCGTGCTTCGGGTATCTCCGGCAGAGTTCGTTCCTAATGGCCGGGTAATCGCGCTCCCAAAATCCAGAAAGATCCGAGGTCACCTGAACCGCGCGCTGATTGGGCGCGAGAAGATGCAAGGTGAGCGGAACACGTCCTTGCAATACAGTCGGACCAGCTTTCATTCCGAAGAAATCCTGAATTCGAGACTCGGTCCAGGGAGGCTGTCCCAGCTGATAATGAATTTTTACCCGGCGGCCTCTCGGAAGCACGACGGACAAAGGTAGGAGTGCGTCTATTCCGGGACCCGGCGCCGCACAAAACTCGCTTCCAAGAAGAGCGTGCTGGAGTTCCTGCGCGATATTTTTTTCCTTCAGCTCCCGTAATCGAGTGATACCGGTAAGCAGAGGTTTTATCAAATTCCAGAGCACTCGGCCTGAAAGCCCGCCTTCGGCGTTGGAAGGGCAACAAGAAGTTTTCGCCTGAAATTCAGAGAACAGACTGAGACGCGCGAAAAAACCCTCAAGCGACTCTGAAGCCGCTGCCCCTTTTTGTAAGGCTCCAAGAATTTGGACCCAATCGCCGGATCCCATCGTCTCCATCCGTTCGGGGTCGACTTTCAGTCCTGACTTCAAAAGCACAACAAGAGTCCGGTCCGGATCTCGCGGACTCTCTCGAGACTGCGCGAGTAAAAGCTGGTCATATTTCAAGGTGGAAAGTCTGACGACCTCCTCCCGATCCGCATCCCAGGCCACCTCATCGGTTTCGCTTACTCCAAACGGCTGCAAATCGAAAAGCCATTCAGCGCGAATGGGACATACGGAGCGGATCTTAAGACGACTCCGGTTTTCGCCCTGAAAAGATTGCTCCTGCACATCAATAACAACAAAAAAGGCTGAAGATCCAGTCTCGCCGGCCTCGCCAGCTTGACCACCTTGACCAGCTTGAGATGACGCGAGCACTCCAGCGTTTTCAACAACGGCCGAGCCACCGGTCGCGAACACAAGCTCCATGAGGGGCACATGAGCTGGAGCGACGCGACCCTGACGATTCATGGAAGCATTGCTCGGAAGCGCTCTATTTCTGGCGACGCGGTCAGGAAATCCGGCGAGAACCGCTCGGGCGAGGGCCTCCGACGCGGTTCCATCATCCTGCCCCTTGGAGTCCGGCACCGGACCGAGACTGTTCATCAGATGCCTGCGGGTCTTCAGGATTCGCTCTCCGCCGCGCCCCGCTCGAACGCGGTGTTCGAAAGACACCGCTGCGTCGAGGGCATCCAGGGATTCGAGCTCACCTTCCATAATGAGAGAGGCAAGATTGAGCGCCTCGTGAACGGAACCATTCCTCCGGGCTTCAAGCAGCATTCTGGCCAAACGTGGATGAGCGGGAAGCAACGTCATCTCCCGGCCGAGGCGAGTTAACATTGCGTCTTCCTCGAAACATTCCAGTGCTCCCAACCGAAAAAGCAGCTCCCGTGTACCTTTCAACAACTCCTTCGAAGGCGCTTCGTACCACGGGAACAGTTCCACTCGTGATATCCCAAGTGCCTTCAATTCGAGGTAAGACTGAGAGATATCCGCTCGTTGTATCTCCGGCCGGTCAAAGGGCGCGCGAGATTCATAGTCCCCTTTTGTATAAAGTCTGTAGCATCGGCCCGGCCCGGTCCGTCCGGCCCTTCCCATTCGCTGCGCTGCCGACGCCCGACTGATCGCGCGCGTCTTGAGAGACGGCAGCCCGGACCACCAGGAATAGCTCGCAAGCCGGTGCAGACCGCTATCGATCACGACTCCTACCCCATCGATCGTAAGAGATGTTTCAGCGATGTTGGTCGCCAGAATGATTTTCCGATCCGGGCCCTTTTGCATGGCCCGATCCTGATCCTCTCTCGAAAGATCGCCATGTAACGGCAAAACAACGAATCGCCCAAAATCGAGAGATCGAAGGAGTTCCTCGCATCTTCTGATTTCAGCCATTCCAGGTAGAAAAACCAGGAAGTCGCCTTCCGCTCCGCTCGAAACCGCATCGCGAACGGAATCCCGGACCATGAACTCGATCCGCTTTGCCGCCGGCGCTTGCAGATACTCAAGTTCGATGGGGAATCGCCTGGCATCGACCCGAGTCACCGGGCAGTTCCCCAGGTAACCCGCGACCGCTTCATGATCGAGGGTCGCGGACATGACCACGAGTCTGAGATCCTTGCGTTCGCCCTGCTGAAGCCAGCGGAGATACCCGATTGCAAGATCCGTCTGAAGGTGACGTTCGTGAAACTCATCGAGCACCACGGCGGCCACACCCTTCAACAAAGGATCGCTCAATAACCGGCGCATCAGCATTCCTTCGGTCAGGAACCGAAGCCGGGTGGAAGAACTCCCGACATTCTCGAACCGAAATTGATAGCCCACTGTCTTGCCCAGGGATTCCCCAAGTTCCTCGGCAACCCGGCGGGCAGCCCACTTGGCCGCGAGCCTTCGAGGTTCAAGGACGAGAATTTCCTGCTCTGGCCGGCGCCAACTGGCACCTAAGAGATAAGGCGGAACTCGGGTCGTCTTTCCGGAACCGGGAGAAGCGTGAATGACAATATTTCGACAAAGTGCGAGCTCGTCCAAAATCCGGGGAAGAGCGACGTCAATTGGAAGTTCTAAACGTTCGCTCACCTGGCCCGTCCCGGTCCAACCTCAACGATCAGACTTGGGGTCGGGTTTGGAATTTCGCACCTTCAGACCCGCGAGGGCGGAAAACGGGTTGTTCGTAAACACGGGCTTGGGCGGCCGCGATGGTTTCCGTGGCAGCGGTTTGCCTATAGACTGTGGCTCGTGCCTGGCCGAAGCTTGTTGACGCTGCTGACCAGCTTTCATCTCCGAACGCAAACCGTGCCTGATCGGGCGCTGCTGGTCTTCACGACGATCGGAACGCCCCCGCTCCTGTTGCTGCCTGGGCGCGCGATGTTCGGCTTGTTGTCCCTTCATTGTCAACGAGATCTGCTTTTTCTCGAAATTAACTTCGAGCACTCGCACACGCACGTGGTCGCCGGGACTGACGGCTTCGCGCGGATCCTTGATAAAGTGATCACTGAGTTGTGAAATATGAACGAGGCCGTCTTGATGGACGCCGATATCGACGAAGGCCCCAAAATTCGTGACGTTCGTCACGATTCCCGGACAGACCATTCCCGACTTCAGATCGGAAACCTCGTGAATATCATCACGAAATTGAAACGGCACGAATTGGTCACGCGGATCGCGACCCGGTTTTTCCAATTCCCTCACCACATCTTGAAACGTGAATTTACCGAGTTCCTCGGCAAAAGCCTTATCGGCTTTGACAAGCTGAACCCCTGGTCCCATAAGATCGCGAACGCTCTTTTTTAGACGGCTCGCCAACTTCTCAAGCAACGGATAGCGCTCCGGATGAACGGCGGTGCCGTCAAGAGGTTGATCACCGTCAGAAATTCGCAAGAACCCGGCAGCTTGTTCGAAAACCTTGTCACTGAATCGAGGAATCTCGAGCAACTCAGTGCGATTCCGAAAGAGCCCCTTGACCGAACGCCGCGTGGTGATCGCTTTCGCGAGTGAGGGCCCGATGCCGGACACATGAGCCAAAAGATGTTCGGATGCGGTATTCAAATTCACGCCAACCGAGTTGACGCAGGAATCCACGACGAACTCAAGACTTCTCTTGAGTGCCTGCGGGGAAACATCGTGTTGATATTGTCCGACCCCGATGCTTTTCGGATCAACTTTAACCAATTCAGCGAGGGGATCCTGAAGCCTCCGCGCAATCGAAATCGCCCCCCTCACCGTGAGATCCAAATCCGGGAACTCCTCGCGCGCAACCTCGCTCGCGCTGTAAACGCTGGCGCCTGACTCACTGACCATGACGACCGGTATATCGAGACCGGCATCTTTCAATGTCTTACGGATAAAGAGCTCCGTCTCACGACCCGCCGTCCCGTTCCCGACCGCAACCGCGCTAATACCGGTCCGAACCGCTTCCACGAGCAACTTTTTTGCGGTTTCTTTTTCTGATTCCGTCTGGAGATGGAGAACCGTGCTCGCGATGTATTTTCCCGATTCATCGACAGCCGCCACTTTGCATCCCGTTCTGATACCCGGATCCACGCCAAGTACCGCTTTCGATCCAAACGGAGGCGCTATCAGAAGCTTGCGGAGGTTCTCGGCAAAAACCTGAATCGCGACCTGGTCGGCGATTTCTTTCAATGACTTATGAACTTCATTTTCAATACTGGGCAATACGTGGGCCTTCAGGGCTAGCCGCGCGGATTTGAGGAGAACCGCACTTCCTGGAGAATCGTGAACAGAGCAAGCAGCCACTTCGAAAGGCCGCAACAGTTGCTCATCGAAAGCCACGTCCTCCGGTGCGCCTCCTATCGAAAGGACCAGCTCCTCCTCCATCCAGCCTCTTCTGACCGCGAGATATCGATGCGAGTTCTTGGGCTCACTGAGGGACGATATGCTCTCATGATATGAAAAATAATTTTCATACTTGCTGTTTGGCTTGGCCTTTTCACCCTTACTGCTTCGTAGAAATCCTTTCTGAAAGACGGTGCTTCGAACGAACTGTCGCAATTCCATTACTTCAGAGAGGCGCTCAACAAGGATGTCTTGAGCGCCATCGATAGCGGTCGCAGCATCCGAATATCCTTTCGCCTCATTTCGAAAGGTAAAGGCCCATATCTCGAGCGTCTGTCCGGGCTGAGGATTCTCAAGACCATGCCCGCAGTTCCAAATCCAGTCCGCGAGCTGATCCAACCCGGCTTCTTTAGCCAGCGCCGCTTTCGTCTTCCTCTTCTGCTTATACGGCAAATAAAGATCATCGAGTTCACTCATCGAAAACGAAGACTGGATCTTCTCTTTCAATTCAGGAGTAAGCTTTTTTTGATGATCGATTTCGCCCAAGATGAATTCCTGGCGTTTCAAAACGAGGTCCCAACGTTCTTTTGCTTCCAGAATCGCCTGTACGGCCACTTCGTCGAGATTGCCCGTCTGTTCCTTTCGATAACGAGCTATAAACGGGACGGTCGCCCCTTCGGCGGCGAGCCGCAGAACTGCCTCGATACTTTGGGTCGGAATAGATGCTTCAGGCAGTCCGGACGGGTGATTTGTCTGAAACCAGGCTTCAAAGTTCACGGACGCAGAATGCCATCTCCCCATAAGCATGGCAAGCGCGCATTGATGGCAGGGTTCCGGTCTTGCAGTCAGTTTGGTAAACACCAAGAGGATCGAAAATGTTCGGAACAGCCAGCTGGAAGATGATCAGAATCAGAGGCATCGACCTTAAAATCCACATCAGTTTGCTAATTCTTTTGGCATATACGACCTTTATCGCCATCCTTCAGCTTCCGCTCGCGGCGCAATCCGCCGGTGTCGATCCATACGCGCTGACCCTCGGGAGATTGTCTTGGGGGATCCTGTTTTCGCTGGCTATCCTCATCTCAGTCGCGCTCCACGAGTTCGGCCACGCGTTAACCGCCCAGTCGCTTGGAATTGAAGTCAAAGGGATCACGCTAATGATGCTCGGAGGCATATCCGAGATGAATTCTATTCCTGAAAACCGATACTCGGAATTCAAGCTCGCCATTATCGGGCCCGTCGTGAGTCTCGGCATTGCCGCCCTGATGTACTTGCTCAATCGCTCGGCCGAATCACCTGACCTCATTCTTTTTGGCCACTGGCTCGGTTATACGAATCTCGCCTTGGCTATTTTCAATCTTCTTCCGGCTTTTCCGCTAGATGGAGGCCGCGCACTCCGGTCGGTGCTGGCGGCACGCGTCGGCACCCTGCGCGCGACCCGGACTGCGGTGAATATCAGTCGGATCTTCGCTTGGGTGCTCGGACTTTTTGGCGCATTCACCTTCAATTTCCTGCTCATATTAATCGCGTTCTTTATCTACAGCGCGGCTCAAGCGGAACTCTCGATGCTGATCAGTCGCGGTTTGCTTGGAAACATTCGCGTCGGAGACCTGGGCGTCCGACTCACTCCCGTGCATGAATCCCAGTCCATCGAGGAAGCGGCCAGCGAAATGATGCGGGTCAAGTCGCCCGTGCTTCCGGTTTCAACATCAAATGGTTCGCCAGCGCTGATCTTCCTGGACAGCATCAAAATGATCCCGAAAGACTCACGCGACAGGACATACATCAGGGATGTTCGGATCACGGCGAGTCGCTCGGTCGAGATCACCGAACTCCTGAAAGACGTGATTCCGGACCTGGCTACCGCGCCATTGGGGGTCCTTCCCATGATGGAGGGCAGTCGCCTCATCGGTCTTCTACGTTCTTCTGATTTAGCGCAATTTATCCAGTTAAAATCTCTAGAAGCGACTGATTCAGGAAAACGAGCTGCCTAGGCCGCGGCAAGCTTCTGTCTGGCCTCGTCAAGCAATCTTCCCAGATCTTCCAGCTGCGATGCCGTCATCTCGCGACCGACGATCGGAAAGAACTCCGCCTCTTCTTTGCTCACGTGGTATTCGAAGTTCTCCGCAAGCTCCTCAATGTCGTCATCGAACAGCGTTTCGTCATCAATATCCGTTTCGTCAATTTCCTCGAGGAGATCGGTCATTTCCTGATGTTCATCGTAGGACTCATCGATGATCTCCTCGAACTCGTCGCGGTCGGCAAAGGCGGGGTAGAAGACCGTTTCTTCGATGTGCGCGTGAAGGTCGAGATCGTCTTTGATCTTATCGAAAATCTCGCGTTTCAACTCCTTGCTGTCCGCGTGCCGGATATCATTGAAGAGACCTCGGATTTTTTCGTGATCGTCCCTCAAAAGCTGCAACGCGTCCATATGCAATCCTCCCCTGAATCCCCTTGGCCGAGCGGTGGGCGTCGACGAACGGCTAGCTTGCAATCCGCGTACTCGAAACCGCCTCTTTGTCACGATAGGTAATGACGCGGCCCCAGAGACTCTGGACGCCCCAGATTCCCGCACGCAAACATTGCAGCTGGACAATCTGACTGTGGTCCACGAAGAGATTTACGTCAGGCCCGTAATTCTTGATGTACCAGTTGAATACGTCCGGATCTGCCGCTTCAAACATCAGGTTCTCAAGCCCGAGTTTGTCGACGAATTTCCCCGGAACGTCGACCCGCCAGGAACTTACGTTCTCGGTGATTCCTTCCGACTCGATCATGATCATGTATGCGCCGGCATCCAAAAACTTTTTCGCGCGGGCAATCGCCCACGCAGGATCAGAGGGCCCTTCCGCTTTCAGTTCCTCTTCCCGGCTGGCCCCCCCTGCTCCGAACTGAATCCCCACTTCCGGTTTGGGCTTGAGACCGGCCTTTCGCACCAGTTCGATAAGACGTAGCCAGTCGTCGGTCGGAATCGTAATGAAGCCTGCCGAAAGCTCCACAATATCAAACCCCAACGACTTGCATTCCTCGACGTAGGCCCGTACGGCATCAGGGCCCTGTGTGAGCACATACTCCACGAAGCCCCCAGTCGAGACAAGGACGTTGTGTTCGTGACAGAGCTCTATAAGATTCCGGATTTCACTTCTCGGCATGAGGGAAAAAGAGCCACCCGCGAACTTGAGGGAGTCGATGTAACGATCCATCGTCCCGAGCACATCCTTCAGATAGTTCGGACCCATGACAGAGTAGTAAGGGCCGCGGATTTCGGTAATGCCGCGCGAACGCGGTTTCGGTTCGGGTTCATTCATTCGGATAAACGGAAATGCTCTTTGACGCTCCATATTTTGCTCCTATGCTGCACGCAGCTTGACCAAATGGACTCTTCTGAAAAGTTCCGTCAAGTCCGAGAGATCGACGGACTCAAGGTCGCGGATCACCTGCATCCACTCTCGTCGTAATCGCTCGCTCAAAAACGGGCTGGCCAAGCGGTTGAATTTGCGTTCCACGGACTCCCACGACATCGAGCGGGTGAAGAATCCCTCGTAATCAGTCTTTTGGATTCTCAGAACGTCGCCATCCCTGAGATGCACGGCGATCATCGCTGGAAGCTCCTCCGGGAATCGTCGGCTGTATGCAGAGGAAGGCCTTACTATCACCTTGGTGAGAAGATTCTGCACGTCATCTGCCACGATCCGCTCCGGTTGAAACTGCGCGGGCGTAACCTCCCCGTCGAGCAACCCGACACTGACAAGGTACTGCAGACTGTGATCAGCCTCCTCTTTCGTCCGAATCGTGGTTTTCGAGCCCTCTTCGCCTCCGCCTATGATGTGATATGCGACATCAAATATGTCGATCTCGATCCGCTCGATTTCGGAAGGCAGGAACTTTTCGCGATCTTTCAGTTCGAAAATTCCTTCAAGAACCGATTGAGAATGAATTTCGGCGTTATATCGCTTGATGATCGTCCGGGTGACGCGCTCGAGGTTTTCCGAATCCCAGTCGATTTCGAAAGGACCGGCTATGGAATCCATGAAGCCTTTGTTTCCCTCGAAAACCTCCAGGGGCCCGGTGATGCCCTCCATCGCGAGAAACGCTCCGTGAATAACCCCGAAAGCGGTATTAGGATACGCGAGTCCCTTCCAATGCGAGAGTTCCCCGGTTCGAGTGACGCGCAAGGCGTTGTATGCCGTTCCCGCGATTGCAATCGCGTGAGCCGTCTGTTCAATATCGAGCTCAAGCGCCTTCGCCACACCAGCAGCTGCGGCATACGAGCCCTGGGTGGTGTGGTCAAAGCCTTTGGCACGAACCGGAGCCTCGTCGCTTAACCGGCACTGAACTTGGTAGGCTATAGCGAGCGCAAGAATCAGGTCGCTTCCTGTTCCGCCCCTATACTCACAGGCCGCTAAAACCGCCCCCAAATTGTCGCTCGGATGACAAGTCTCGCCCTTGGCAAGATAGCTGTCGTTAAAATCCAGGTACCGCACCAAAGCGCTGTTATAAAAGGCCGCATGTTCTGGAGACGTCCGCCCTCCGCCAATCAGGGAGCACACCGGCCGGCCTCCCAGATCTTTGACGTGCTTTCGAACGATTTTTACGGGATCCCCTTCAACCGCGCCGATGGCACAACCAAGCGCGTCCAAAATTCTGATTTTGAGCTGCTCCACGGCCTCCGGGGACAAGTCCTCAAATTCAGCCGCCGTGACGAACCTGGCTAGCTGTAGAACAAGGGGCTCCATATCCGGAGCTGTGGCAACTTACATGCCTGTTTCGGGCTTCCAAAAATAACGATAGTAGACCCATTTTACGTACTCAACGACCGTGACTTTGATTCCATGTAAATTCGTACGCCACTCCCCCGGCTCGAAGGGCTCCTGATAAACAGAGAGAGTTTCTATGGCCAGACGCTTTCCCATTCCTGAAGCAACGCGCTCGAAAATATACCGCGCCCGCTTCATGTGATAAGGGGATGTCATCAAAAGAATCCGACTCCAGTTATGCTCCACGGCGTACCGCGCCAGCCAACGCGCGTTCGCGACTGTGTTAAAACTCTCTTTTTCAATAACCACGTTTTCAGGGCGAATCACGTCCCGTACTCCGCTACGAAACTGGCGACCGAGAAGATTCCACGTCGATTGAGGACCCAGCCCGGAAAGATAAAGTTCAGGCAGATGATTCCGTGATTCTCGATATCGATACCAGATGTCCCCGGCGGCGGCGATCCGGCCGCGCCCCCCCGCAAGGCACACGATCGCATCGACGGAAGGCAGATGGACCCCGTCGACAGTATCCTGATATTCATAAAGGTCCCCGGCCATAAAAAAGGCTAAGGTCAGGACCCCTAAGATCATTCCGACCAGTAGCATCGCGAGCACCGCAACCGCGCGTCGTACTGTTCCCAGAGGTGAATTGCCGAGTTCGTTCGAGTCAGATGAATTCACGCCTCTTTTTTCGCACAGGAGGACGCCAGAAACAAAGTTCTAAGTTAACTTCGATTCAGGGAAATTTGGCCGTCCGGATTTTAGCCGCTTTTCACTCTTGCAAAAAACAAGGGATTCCACTAGGGTAGGGTCCCTTCACCGAAAGGAATTGGATAGAGCCATGGCACGTGTTTGTGATTATTGCGGAAAAGGTCCCACAACCGGACACAAGGTTTCTCACTCGAACATCAAGACAAAAACGCGTTGGCTCCCCAACCTGAGGCGGATGAAAGCGGTTGTTCGGGGAACTACCCAGACTGTTCGCGTCTGCACCCGTTGTATCCGCGCGGGACTTGTCGTCCGCCCGCTCAAGCGCACCTATAAAGCTGAAACGAAATCGGCCTAAGCCAGATTATTCGATCGCGATCGCTTCCACTTCAAAGAGAAGATCCTTGGGAAGTCGTGCAACTTCCACTGTAGAACGCGCTGGCGCGGAGTCCCCGAAGTATGATCCGTAGATTTCATTAACACGCGGAAAATCACTCATGGATTTGAGAAAAATGGTGGTCTTCACAACCGAATCAAAACCAACCCCGGCCTCCTCCAGGACAGCTTTCAGATTCTCCATAGCCCGCCTTGCCTGAGTCTCGACATCTGGACCGGCCACCTGCCCGGTCCGGGGATCAAGTCCTATCTGCCCCGAACAAAAAACAAACCCGTTTGCCTTGATCGCCTGGCTATACGGCCCGATCGGCTGCGGTGCTAACGAGGTCAGGATCACTTCCTTTTCACGACTTCGTCCGGACATACTACCCCTCCTTGTTTTGATTCCTGCTCAGATGAACTTCCATGGCCGTAATGGCCGCCATATTTACCACGTCATTCACATCAGAATTCTGTTGCAGCACAGATACGGGCTTCTTCATCCCGATCAGAATCGGTCCGACCGCCTCGGCCGCCCCCATGCGGGCCAAAAGTTTGTAACTGACGTTTCCGGACTGGAGATCCGGGAAAATAAGGATGTTGGCATCCCCGGGGACCCGGTTGAACGGGAAGCTCGACTTCGAGATATCAGGAACAACGGCCGTATCCGCCTGCATTTCTCCGTCCACGATCAGCTGAGGCATTCGGGCCCGAACAAGCTCAGTCGCCTTTGCCATCTTTTGCGCGAACGGATGGTTGTTCGAACCGAAATTGGAAAATGACAGCATCGCCACCCGCGGCTCCTCGATCGTGAACCCCTTCACGAAATCCGCTGTCTGAGCTGCAATCTGCGCGAGATCCTCGGCTGTGGGCTCGATATTCACCGTGGTATCCGCGAACCAGAGTATCCGGCGCTTGAAGACCATCATGTAAATTCCGGCAAGCTGGAATCCGGGTTTCACTCCGATACAATGAATGGCCGGACGGATCGTTTCGGGATAGCTTTGCGCGATTCCGTTCAGCAGGCCGTCGGCATCTCCCATTTCGACCATCATGGCGCCGAAATAATTATTCTGCTCGACGATCCGGCGGGCCAGACCCAGTGTCGCGCCTTTGCGTTGCCGTTTTTCGAAAAAGTGACGTGCGTAAAGATCAAGCTTCTCAGAACCGCTGGGATCAACAATCCGAACACCATTCAGGCCGTCCTCAACTCCGAGTTCTCTGATCTTCCGCTCGATTTTTTCCGCGTTACCGAGAAGGATTGGCTCAGCAATGGCTTCGTCGCGAATCGTCTGGGCCGCGCGGAGGATCTTCGGATGCTCCCCTTCCGGAAGCACGATCGTGACGCGACGGCCCTCCTCGTGGCCGGTACTGACGCGCTTCTTTATTCCGCGCATAACGGCATAGGTTGCTCCGAGCAATCCTTCAAGCCGCTCACGATAATGTGAAAGGTCGAGTGTGCAACGCGCCACCCCTGATTTCATGGCGGCTTCAGCTACGGCGGGTGCGACCCAAAGCAACACACGTTGGTCGAAAGGTTTCGGAATGAGATACTCTCTTCCAAATTTGAATTGCTGCCCGCCGTAAGCACGCGAAACCGCATCCGGCACGCCTGCCTTCGCGAGCTGCGCAAGCGCACGCACCGCGGCCATTTTCATTTCTTCATTAATCGCCTTGGCGCGAGTATCGAGGGCACCTCTGAAGATAAAAGGAAAACCGAGGACGTTATTGACCTGATTCGGATAGTCCGAACGGCCGGTCGCCATGATGACATCCGGCCTTACGCGGTAAGCGTCCTCCGGCAACACCTCGGGATCCGGGTTCGCCATCGCGAAGACGATTGGGTCTTTGTTCATCTTCTTCAGCATCTCGGGTGAAATGCCGTTTTTGACCGAAACTCCTACGAAGGCATCGGCGCCATCCAGCGCTTCAGCGATCGTTCGCTTGTCCGTCTCGGCCGCGAACTTTTCCTTGTACGGGTTCATCCCTTCTTTTCGGCCTTTGTAAATCACGCCCTTGGAATCGGCCATGAGGATGTTTTCGAGTCTGACCCCGAGATTCACGTAAAGATTGGCGCAGGCGATAGCCGCAGCGCCCCCTCCACAGAACACGACCCGCACCTTCGAAATGTCCTTACCCACGACCTCAAGCGCGTTCAGAAAAGCCGCTCCGCTGATCACCGCCGTTCCGTGCTGGTCATCGTGAAAAACGGGAATATTCAACTTACTCTTGAGTTTTTCTTCGATATAGAAACATTCTGGAGCCTTAATATCCTCGAGGTTGATCCCGCCGAAAGTCGGTTCCAGCATTTCGCAAGCTCGAATAATGTCGTCCGGGTTCTTCGCGTCCAGCTCAATATCAAAAACATCGATGTCAGCGAACTTCTTAAACAGGATCCCCTTGCCTTCCATGACAGGCTTTCCGGCAAGGGCGCCGATATCGCCCAACCCAAGGACGGCCGTTCCGTTTGAGACAACGGCTACGAGATTCCCCTTCGCCGTATACTCGTAAACCTGGTCAGGTTTAGCGTGTATTTCCCGGCAAGGGCCCGCCACTCCCGGCGAATAAGCAAGAGAAAGATCCTGTTGCGTTGAAACGGGTTTCGAAGGGACCACTTCGATTTTGCCTTTTCGTCCGCGAGAATGAAATTCCAGAGAATCATCGTAAATCGTCATAGCGTAACGCTAGCATTTGACCCGCAAGCACGAAAACTAAAAAATACTGGGCGCACCTTACAAGCTGTGGCAATCTTTAAAGGAATGCAGCGACTCTCCCCGAATCAGCGGCAAAACCTGAAACTTCCGTTCGCCTTCCTGCTGCTTCTCGCCATTCCACGAACCAGTGGCGCGGAGTTCTACCGTCGCGAATGGCAGAGTCGGCACCAACCCGAAAGAATCCTGGGCCTTGAGGCTCAGTTTACGAACTATTCAACCAATCAGAACTATGACGCGTACGGAAGCACCTCGTTGCCGCCGGGATTCCGGAACTACTCTCGACAGAGTGCTGATCTTCACGTCGGTGCCGGACTATCCCAGAAGTTCACGCTTTACGGGACCGTCAGCTGGGCACGGGTTCAGGTCGATCACGAACTCCTGGCTGGCAGCTCCTTCGGATTTACAGATCAGACGGTGGGCGCCAACTATCGTTTGATCGACAAGAAAATTTCCCTCGACCTCCAACTCGAAGTCGCGATACCGGCCTATAACAATTCACTATCAACCCTGAATTTGTCTCCATACGTGGGGGACGGTTCCACGGACATAACGGCTGGGGGCTTTTTACGCCTGCCTCTTTCTTCCGAAGCGCGTTACCCGGTCGAACTCAGATCCGGAGCCGGGTTTACCAGCCGTACGAACAACTTTTCATCGGCAATTCCTTGGACAATGGACGTTCGTTTTAATGGCGACCGCTTTCTCGGCTCCGCAGGCCTCATGGGCGTCTACTCACTTCAGACGGACCCGGGAATCGGAAGCCCGGCTGCCAGTCTTGGTACGGCGGGCAGCTATGTAACGAATGCGGTGAACCCTTCTCTTGCGAGCATTCGCGGCCAAGTCGGTTATCACGTATCAGGACGCGCGAGACTCACGTTCATGGGGGCGAAAAGCATTTCAGGACAGAATGCACCACAAGGATTCCTGTTCGGTCTCGGATTTCAGCTCCAACTCGGGAAGAAAACAGCGAGCAAGCATCCGGAGAATCCCGTCAAGATGACGCCGATGGAATACGGGCATTCCAATCAGGGCCTTGTATATTATCACAGTTCGGTTCCCGAGGCGCGGGTTCTGCGCGCGAATGACCGTCTGAACCTGGTCAAGATCAACAAAGGTTCCAACGACGGGCTGGCAGTCGGTCAGATTTTTGATATCTTTAGCTTAAAGCAAGGCGGCACAGCCGGTGGCGAACCCGGTGGACAAAGTTCCAGTCGCAGTTCTCCCGAAGAAGCCATAGCCCGTGGTCGCGTTTCGAGCGTAAAACCTGAGGAAGCGGTTCTGACGATAACGGAGTACTTCAGAGAGGTCTGGATAGAAGAAGGATTCGTCGCCAGACAGCCCGTTCAATAAAGCGAGGAGAGTAGAAGATGAAAAAACAGATGAGCTGGCTTTGGGGAATGGCAATCGGGGTCAGCGTGTTTCTTCCGACTCCAAGCTATGCCGTAAAGTTCGCGAACCAGTTCACTGAATTTGAACTTCCGCCCCAGTGGCAATGCAATCTCGAAGGAGCGGAATGGGTATGCCAGAGCAGCAATGAGGCGAAGAAACGGGACGCGATTATCGTGCTTGCAGCCAAATTGAAAGGCGATCAGGACAGCCTGGATCAATACCTCGCCTACCTGAAAGCCGATAAAAGCTACACAAGCGTCACGGGCAGACCGGTTAAGTCAGTTATGAAGTACGCAAAGAACGTGAACATCAATAATCATGCTTGGGTCGATTCACTGCACTTGGAATCCGAAATCCCCGGCTTCTACACGCGATATCTGGCGACCGTGAAAAGCGATATCGGCGTTCTTGTCACGTATTCCATCAACAAGAGCAAATACCAGCAGTACCTTGAGGACTTCGATAATATGGTCAAAACGCTCAAGGTATTCAGAAAGCCCGGTATGGGCCTGAACGCCAATCCACAGAACTCGAACCTGTTTGACGCCACCAAAGTGCCCATCACGATGTCGGAAACCACGGTCTTCCCGAATTCACAAATCCAGGGCGGGGCTGACCAAAAACCGGCCCGCAAGAAGTCACTTCCGCTACTCCCGATTTTGATCGGTGGTGCGGCCGTCGGTTACCTGATCTGGCGCAAAAAACAAACCGGATAAAACCCGAGGCCAAATTCCTCGACAAACGCCCCCGCTATCGATTCAGCCGCGAAGCGTGAAGCTTCGAGAGCATCTGACGGGTCGGTTTAGGCCCCACGAAAAGGAGACTGCGCCGCTCTCCGCGCAGAAGCTTGCGCGCGAGACGGCGGACATCATCGGTCGTAACCGCATCGATTTGGGCACAGACTTCGTCCACACCCATGTATTTGCCGAAGAAGATTTCATTCATCGCGATACTCGACATCCTCGATTCAACGCTGTCGGACGAAAGAAGAATGGTGCCCTTGATATTATCCTTCACGGTCCTGAGTTCCTCGTCGGAAAGGAGATTTCTCTTCATCCGCTCAACACATTCCTCGATCAGGCGAAGACACACGGGAACCTGGTTGGGACCGGTTGCGGCATAAATCGAAAATACGCCTGAATCCATGAACGGCGACAAACTGGAATAAACCGTGTAAGCGAGCCCCTTTTTCTCCCTGATTTCCTGGAATAATGACGAACTCATCCCTCCGCCCAAATACACATTCAGCAGAAACGCGGCGAAGCGGTCACGCGAAACATAGGTAGGTCCCTCGATACCCCATACCATGTGCACCTGTTCCATCGGCCGTTCAACCCACCATCGGCCTTCCTTGAGAGAACGCGGCGCCGGCTCGAAGCCGAGTTCCCCGCGTGATTGACGATGCCCCGGACGTCCCGGCCAGCTCGTCTTGATCAGTGACCGCAGCCGACGTTTTACTGCATTATGGGAAACGTCACCGGCCACCGACACGATCATCCTTTCAGGGCAATAGTGTTTTCTGAAAAATCGAAGGACATCCGCCCGGCGCATCCGGCGAACGCTGGCCTCGGTTCCGAGTATCGGGCGCCCAAGCCCATGACGACCATAGACCAGCTCAAAAAAGAGGTCGTGCACCATCTCCTCTGGAGATTCTTCACCCATCTTGATTTCCTGGAGGATAACTTTGCGTTCCCGTTCGAGCTCGTCGGAGTCGAACGTCGAATTGAGAAGAACATCACTCAAAATGTCGAGCCCCAGTTCAAGATCACGGTTCAAAAGCAGCAGATGGAAGCAGGTATACTCACGCGCGGTAAATGCATTGAAATCACCACCGACCTGATCAACCTCACGGGCGATGTCCAAAGCGGAACGGCTTTCAGTTCCTTTGAACAGCATGTGTTCAAGAAAATGCGACAACCCCGCCTCTCGGGGCCGTTCGAATCGGGTTCCGGTTCTGACCCAGATTCCGATCGACAAACTTTGAAACCGATGCCGTTCGGTGACGAGGGTTAAGTTGTTCCCGAATACGGTTTTCTGAAAACTGGGCTTCGATCGCATTTCTGGCCAAACCTTTCATAGCTACGAGGATCAGAAGATAATCCCGACCGAGACTCCGACATAAGGGACGATCCGATAACCATCGACGAACGGGTCGTAAATCCGAAGGAACGCCGCTTCGATGTCGGCTTCATACTGATCCATATTCAAACGAAACCCCAGATTAGATCCCAGGTCAAAGGTAAGGCCGGAAACCGAAACTCCTCCCGCTGTCCCTGTAATACCTGAACGGAACAACATCAACCCGCTGTAGGCTGCCACACCCGAGGTCAGGCGGTAACTGACCGGGATTGAAAGATCCACGGTATTCGCCGAAAGAGTCTGATCTATTTCCAGCGGCTGCATCGCCGTAAAGTAGGAAACCGTTCCTGAGCTCGAGTAAGCGCCGTATCCGAGCATCCCGGCGACGGCCAGCCGGTTCTTGCGAAGAATCTGATACTTGCCTCCAACGCGCCATCCAGCTCCGTGGTAAGACAGAAACCAGCCGAGCTGAAAATCAATCCTCTGCATGACCCCGACGGTTCCCTGTAATCCAAAAAGACTGCCTTGAAAAATCTGTCCTTCTTGGGGAATTCCGTTCACCGGCGAGCCAGAAGGCACAAAGGTGTAAATACGGCTGCTCTCGTATTTTGCCGCGACTTTGATCCGTTTCGCGCCGAGCGCTTCTCCGGTTTCATGCCTCAGTACGGGGGTCGTCATCGTGGAACAGGAACACAAAGCGGGCACGAAAAAGAGCCACAGCCGCAGAGAGAACGGGGAGCGTCGCCTCATAAACGCCTCCTCGCTCTTTTTCCACTCTTCTTCAACGAACGCTCGACGAGTGGAAGCGTCTTTTTCAAACGGGCGACATGAATTACCCCGGTACCGGGAACCGTCAAGGGCGCGGTCGTAACCCCGATCACAATGCCGGTCGTCGGTGCTCTAAGCTGAGTCACGGTTTTTCCAAACGGGTTAAGAATCGCCCCGATCACGTCGCCTTTGTAAATCAGATCGCCGGGCCGGACGTTCAGGTCCAAAATTCCGCCCTTTTCCGCGCGAATCCACTCACTCGCTTTGACAATCACCTGAAAAGGCGGCCGCTCCTGCTCGTGAGCGGGCCACATCCCGAATTCCGAAAGCACGTTCAACACGCCACGAAGCCCGGCGGCCGAGATCCGGTTCGAGAATCGCCTTGTTTCGCCGGCCTCGAAGAGAATTGTCGGCACACCCGCTTCGGTAGCTTCCCGCCGCAGTGAGCCAGGCATACCTGCCTGATTGACGAGAACTGCTGCCCCGAAGGCGCGCGCAATATGCCGAACGCGGGGATGGGTCATGTCGCCGCGAATATGCGGGAGATTGACTCTTCCGTCGGCGGCGGTGTGCAAGTCGATTCCAAAGTCGCTTTTCAAAATGATTTCGTTGAAAAGGCGTGCGGCAATCCGCTCGGCATTATTGCCCTTACGCTTGCCCGGGAAAAAACGGTTCAGATCCCGATGATACGGAAGATACCGTGACTGCGCCAGAAAACCGGGAATATTCACGACAGGAATCGCGATCAGGGTGCCCGACAGTTTTTCGTGATCGATGTCGAACATAAGCCGCCGCACGATATCAGCCCCGTTGATCTCATCGCCGTGAATCGCCGCCAAAACGAAAGCCGTGGGTCCCGGGGCTCGACCGCGAATCACTGTCACCGGTATCTGAATGGAAGACGCGAGATAGGACTCGGAGACTTTCAGATAAATCTCGCGGGTTTCACCCATTGCGACTCCAATCCCGCTGATTGAAAAATCGGTGTCACTTGAGTCCATCGTTCATCTATTATAGAAAATTTAATACGGACCGGATAGTTTTAATCATAGGTGACGAAATTCGATGAAGCACAAACCGAGTTCAACTGAAAAGCGCGGCCCCTCGCAAAGGCGAACCACTCGGGGCAAGAAACGCGTCAAAGATTCGTCGCCCGCGGCTCTACATGACCCCGAAGTACTCCCAGCCGAGCGACTGGACCCGAGTCACCCAGAGCCGGAGCTCGAACGGGGGCCGGAAGATGATGAAGAAACCGATACTCCTCCCGAACTGCATGACGATGTAGAACCATCGGAAACCGAAATCGCCGAGAGCGCTTCAACGCTACCGTCGACCGAAATTGTCGTGGAACGGGAGCTTGTATCCAGCTCCGTGCACGACCCAGTGCGGCGTTATCTTGAGGAAATCCGCCGCTATGCTCTGCTGGATCCCGAAGAGGAATTCCGGCTGGCGATGAAATTAAGAAGTGAAGGCGATATGCAGGCCGCTCGCATTCTCGTTTCGGCTAATCTCAGGCTTGTCGTCAAAATCGCACTCGAATACCGGACGTACTACTCGAACCTGCTGGATCTCATCCAAGAAGGAAACATCGGACTGATGAAAGCTGTCTCAAAGTTCGACCCCACCAAGGGTGCGCGGCTCGGCTACTACGCCTCATGGTGGATTCGGTCGTACATTCTCAAGTACCTGCTGGATAATTTTCGCCTGGTGAAAATCGGGACGACTCAAGCACAGAAAAAGCTATTTTATCACCTAATGAGAGAAAAAGAGCGGCTCGAAGCACAAGGCCTCCTGAGTGGTCCGAAGCTTCTCGCCGAAAAATTGAACGTCCGCGAAAAAGACGTGATCGAGATGGAGCAGCGCCTCTCCGGGCGAGGAACCGAGATGTCTTTGGACACTCCGATCGACTCAGAAGGCGGCAGCCATTCACATCTCGAACTCCTCGCCGACAGCCAAGAGTCGGCTGATGGGATTCTGGAACGAGAACAGCTCCTGGCGATGCTTCGCTCCAAACTTCCTGAATTTCAAACACTCCTGAACGAGAAGGAACTTTCAATTTTAAAAGAGCGACTCTTGTCTGAAGAACCTAAGACATTACAGGAGGTTGCAAACAAATATGGCCTCACCCGCGAGCGAGCCCGTCAGATCGAAGTTCGGGTCATCGATAAGCTCCGCGAATTTCTAAAACAAACCCTGTAGCAGCCGAAAAAACTTCCTTTACAGCGGCCCAGGCATCATGCTAGTTCCTGACCGAAATATAAATACATATAATCACTTGAGATCCTTCAAGTCAGTATCAAAGAGAAAGAACATGGCAGGCAAAACCGCAATCAAAGCAAAGAAATTGGAAATCGTAAAAAAATACGCTCACAACAGCACCAACACGGGACTTCCCGAAGTGCAAGTCGCCCTCCTTACAAATCGGATCAATGAACTCAACGGTCACTTCACCTCTTTTCCAAAAGACCACCACTCTCGTCGTGGCTTGTTGAAAATGGTGGGTCAGCGTCGTCGTCTTCTGACGTATCTGAAGAAGAACGATCCGAATCGCTACACACAGCTCATTCAGTCACTCGAACTCAGGAAGTAAGCCCCTGTTGTTTCGAGTCCGTTTATTTTCAATCTTATTTTGATCACAGCCCGAGGAGGGTCTTATGATTCATCGTGTATCTTGCGAGATGGGCGGCAAAACGCTCAGTATCGAAACAGGCAAACTCGCCAAACAAGCCGACGGTTCCGTGCTGGTCAGCTACGGAGACACCCGAGTTCTTGTTACAGCATGTTCTTCCCAAACGCCGCGTGTAGGCGCTGATTTTTTCCCTCTTACCGTCGAGTTTTCAGAAAAATTCTATGCTGCCGGAAAAATCCCGGGCAGTTTTCACAAACGAGAAGGGCGCCCGACTCAAGAAGCCACCCTTTCTGCCCGCATGATTGACCGGCCAATCCGGCCTTTGTTCCCGGAAGGCTACTTTTTCGACACCCAGGTCGTCGCGACCGTGCTTTCGGTTGATCTCGACGCGGACGTCGATGTCGCGGCTGCGGTCGGAGCCTCCGCCGCACTTCACATTTCGGATATTCCGTTCAGCGGACCGACAGCTGCCTGCAGAATGGGGCGAATCAATGGCCAGTACGTCGTGAACCCGACCTGGAAACAGATCGATAGCGGCGAAACTGATATGGAAATCCTGATCGCCGGCACCAGCAATGCGATCATGATGGTCGAGGGCGGCGCACGGGAAGTTCCCGAAGAAGAAGTCCTCGAAGCGATTATCCGAGGACATAATGAAATCAAGAACGTCGTCAAGATCGTCGACGAACTCAGAAACCTTTGTGGTAAGCCGAAACGCGAATTCACGCCAAGTGTCGTGGAAGCGAGCACCAAAACGCAGGTCGAAAAGCTCGCGAAGTCAGCCCTTCAAACAGCGCTTAAGACGAAGGACAAGCACACACGATACGAACTCGTCGACAAATCGAAAAAGTCGACGCTTGAAGCCTTGCTGCCCGCTGATCTCGCCAAGAGTGATCCTGAAGCGGCAAAGAAACTCGAATCCGATATCAAATCAGCTTTCGAACTGCTGCAATACAATCTCATGAGGGAAATGATCCTGACCGAGAAGATCCGGATCGACGGCCGCGACACAAAAACTGTTCGTCCGATTTCCGTGGAAGCCGGAATCCTGCCCCGGACACACGGAAGCGCTCTCTTTACACGTGGGGAAACCCAGGTACTCGCGACGGTCACTCTCGGCACCTCTGAAGACGAGCAGATCGTTGATACGATGTTCCAGAACTCGATGCGCAAGTTCCTGCTGCATTACAACTTCCCGCCGTTCAGCGTAGGCGAAACGGGGCGAATGGGCGGCCAGAGCCGGCGCGAAATCGGCCATGGTGCGCTTGCGGAGCGTTCGATCAAAGCGATGATGCCCGTGTTCGAAAAATTCCCGTATACGCTTCGCCTGGTCTGCGAGACCCTGGAAAGCAACGGTTCGTCTTCGATGGGATCCGTTTGTAGCTCCTCGATGGCCCTGATGGATGCGGGCGTTCCGTTTCCGAAGCCGGTGGCGGGAATAGCGATGGGACTGATCAAAGAAGGAGACCGCGTGGCCATCCTTACTGACATCCTTGGAGACGAAGATCACCTCGGCGACATGGATTTCAAGGTTGCCGGGACGCGTGAGGGCGTGACCGGGATCCAGATGGACATCAAAATCGAAGGAGTCAATGAGCAGATCATGAGAACCGCTCTCGCGCAGGCACGCGAAGGACGGCTCCACATTCTCGGAGAAATGGCAAAAGCGATCGAAGCTCCTCGAAGTGACATGTCCAAGTACGCGCCCAGGATCACCACGATCATGGTTCCCGTGGACAAAATCCGCGAAGTCATCGGATCCGGTGGCAAAGTCATCAAGGAAATCGTGGCTCAGACCGGTTGTAAGATCGACATCAACGATGATGGCCGCATTAACATCGCCTCGAATGACGGAGAGGCCGCTAAAAAGGCCATCGAAATCATCCAAGGTATCGTGGCCGAGGTGGAAGTCGGAAAGGTTTACAAAGGCGTCGTCAAAAAGATCGTTGAATTCGGTGCCTTTGTCGGCGTCATGCCGAATCAAGACGGGCTCCTGCACATTTCAGAAATCGCTTACGAACGCGTAAATACGGTTCAGGATTACCTGAAAGAAGGCGACGAGATCGAAGTGAAGGTTCTTGAAGTCGACAAATCGGGGAAGATTCGCCTCTCACGCAAGGCGC
>Ga0208958_1001122_pt1 | contig 28143 bp, 43 predicted proteins | sample RifOxyB1_FD_184032 | JGI IMG/M metagenome (GOLD analysis project Ga0208958, IMG submission 184032) | Soil microbial communities from Rifle, Colorado - Rifle Oxygen_injection B1 (SPAdes) | ecosystem: Environmental > Terrestrial > Deep subsurface > Rock core/Sediment | place: Rifle, Colorado...
TCACGACGAACACAATCAAGCCGAGGATGCCGCGCTTGATGAGTGTTCGCTTGTCGTCGTCGCTCAGATATTCTCGCTCTCTTCGTGCCATGAACATCACCCGTACTTGTAGTGTGCTACAAATTCTTTCTCAGCCCGCAAAAGCGCGAACGCGGCGTCCCTCTTTGCCATTGATGCCTGATGGTCATTGATGATTGCCAGCCGCACCGCGTCGAACATTTCCAAGAGCGCTTCAAATTGCGTGGGGTTCATGATTCTGCTAGACCATCGCGGTATTTAAAGGTTCGGCGCGAGTCTTTCTTCCACCAGTTCTATCGGCCCGGCGGGGCCAGTGGTCTTTGCGATGTACACGATACTCCGCACTCCGAGTCGCCGCATTCGAGAAATGCATCCCTTACAGGGACGCGAGACCTTCCACAACTCGTCGCGGAACGAGTAGACCACAGAACCGCGAAGGTCTCCGTTGCCGCGCTTGAGCGCAACTACTTCCGCGTGATAGGAGTAGCGCTGCTCTCGATACCAATCCGGGTGCGACTTGCCCACGTTGGTCCCCGAGCCGATGACCCGGTTGCCCTTCGTGACGACCGCGCCGTGCTTCTTCTTGCATTCGCTGAACCTCGCCAGTTCGACGGCCATGTGGACGAAGCGCTCTCGTATCGGCATGGTAGTGCAGCGGACCGGATTCGCACCGGCATTCACTGGGTTTGCAGCCCAGGGCATAACTTTTCTGCCACCGCCGCAGTGAGGCCCAGCCGATTTGAACGGCTACTTCCTGGTTCCAAGCCAGGGGTGCTACCAAGTTACACCAAGGCCCCAGGCCAAGGGCGCGATTTGCACGCGCATTCTGAGAGTCACAGTCTCGCGTCCTGGCTGTTAGACGACCTTGGCGAAGAGTTATAGGCGTTCGCGAGGCTTAAAGGTTTGCGTCCACGGGCATCAGTCGGGAATTCTACCGGCGCGCTCCAGTTCAAGTTTGCGTTCCCACGCCGCCTCAATTTTTTCCATCGTCGTCGCTCCGGCATTTGTCGCGTTTCATCCTAAATCCTTCTCCATGCCAGTCAACTTCTGCTCCTCATCGTACTCCCCTGCATCTGCGAATCCCATGGCCTCCCAGAACGGTACTGCCTCTTCAATGGCGTTGAGTCGGATTGTGTACATTCCCTTTTCGATTGCATCTCGCTCGAATCTCTGGTAAAGCGTGGCTCCGTAGCCTTCGCGTCGTTGCTCTTCCGAAATGTCCAAATGGTCCACGAATGCGATTCCTGCGTCGAACTCGAACGTACCAAAAATCGTTCCAATCACTTTGCCGCGCTCATCGAGAAGAAAGAACGTAGGGTCTTCCGGATGCTTTGTTCTATCTTCTATGGATACGGACTCGGCGCGGCGACGTGGAATCCGGCGTGTCGAGTCGGCCACGCGACGGGTATGACGACGAACGCGAACGGGAGGCATCAGAGCGCCGCTAGAAGTTCGACTTCTTCGGGGAACAGTTTCAAGTCCGCCACGTTCGAGTATCTCGGGTCGATGCTCGCCGCCATCAGCGACGCTTGGTTTTTCGCATGCCCGCTCTCGCACAGGTCCGATGGCTGAACGATTCCGCAGAGTCCCATCAAATGTCCAAATTCGTGCGCCAGCACGATGTCTTCGGCGCGAGCAATGCTTTTGAAGATTACGATGGTCGTGGCGGCAATAGCGACGCCTGATACCCTCGTGTTTGGAGCATACAAAGCGTTGGCATAGATGATGTGCACCGTCAGCGTGCCGAACGGCCATGAATACATGTCTCGCGTCTCCGCACTGAGCGCTCGCAGTTCGTCGCCGTCCCACAGGTCCGTGGTCGCCAGTTCCAGCGGAAGTTCTTCGTAGACCGCTTCGACGCTCTTGCCCGTATAGGTCTTTACGAAACCGAGGAAGCGCTCCACTTCTTGTTTGTCCGGGACAATCTCGGGCTGCAATGTGAAGTAATCAATCTCGAAGACGATGCGCGAAAACGGACCTTTCACCAAATCTCGCGCTCTCTCGCCTGGCGGTCCTTCGTCGAGAAGTCTGGCGCGGTCGAACGTGAAGAATGCAGTTCCGGCACCGAGCAGGGCGACCACGACTAACGCGGAGACCAGTCTCATGCTTGCGGATACGGGACATGGCTATTTGAACGTTCGCTAAGGCCTTGGGCTCGTTCCTTCAAGAAGACAAGGGACGCACTCGCCAGTGCCAGTACCAACGGTTCACGAGCCACGGGAGCACGAGCGCAAAGAAGAATATGGGCACATTTTGAAAATGAACTGCTACTACAAGGCCGCCTACCATAACCCAAAGTGCCCACTGATATTCGTGTTCGATAAGCGCGTTGACCCTGCCCGCCTTTTTGGTCATCCCGCGCTTCCGCACATTCATGATGTGTCGCCATTCGTGGCGAAGAGCGTTTCTACGAAGGTTCGGCTTCTTCCTAAGTTCTGTGTCGATGACAATCCGGTCCTCCCACACGAGCGCGAGCGCCGCCGCGTTGATGCAGTCAGCGAGACCGTCTACGTCTTCAACGATGATGGCTTTCATGTCTCCCATCCGTGCGGTCCTTTGTGTCCGGGCTTCTTTGCGCACTTCCAGACGTGCGGCATTCCATGTAGCATGATGAAGTATTCCGCGCCGCATATTTCGGGCATCATCTCACCTCGTGTGGACACCGATGATTCTTTTGGCCGCTGGCCCAGTTGCAGTTCATACAGAGAACTTGAAGAGCAATATTGGGATAGTTGTTTCGTCTGAGCCAAGGATAGAAGTGCGCTCCGCCGCCAATGTCTTCCCTCTTTTGTTGATTCCCTCCGCCGTTTATGTGGTCAAGAGTCAAGAATTCCTGCATGGTTTCTCCGCAACACACACAAATCGGTCCTCCATATACTGCTAACACTTCATATTTCAATCGCGCATTCCATTTCCAGTGTTTTCGACGAACTTTTTTGGGGTTGGATTCCCGCCAGTTCCTCTGTAACTCCCTATCTTTCTGGCGATTTTCCGAGCGCCACTTTCTAGCATATTCAGCAGTAGTCACAAAGTCACGGCCTATGGAAACGCGAGTTCGATTGGCCACTCCGCCCAACAATGACTGAAGAACTGACACGTTCCTGCTGGCTTGTCTTTATGGTCTGGCGAACGACTGTGCCAAATGCACGGAAACCCCTTACCCCTGAAGCCCTTCGGAATCTCTGGCTCCGGCCCCGAGAGCGACGCCTCAATTTCTGTGAACCGTTGAATGATTGCGTCGTAGAAACGGTCAAAGTCTCCACGAGCCGAAATCATATATCTTACGGTAATCGAGCGCTGCTTGTTGTAGTACCCTATGTACCCGTGCTTCAGACCCATACTTTTCATGTACAACACGAGTTGCCCGACGTGCTCCTTTTTCGGAAGGTACTTCTTCCAGACGTTCCAGCCATAGTCTTCCCCAAAGTCTTTAACTGACTTGGCTTCTACTGCAAGCAATTCATCGTCGAGTGCGAAGAGCACATCAAATTCCTTCTTTGAGCGAATGAGCAAGTCCATCTTCCCGACGATGGGCATTCGCAGGCGCGGGTCGTTGATGGTGATGCGTTCCTGAGTGCGGACGTATTGGCCCGCGAGCATGTACTTGTTCACTATCTGGCTTTCGATGCCTTCTCCCATTCCGAAGATGTCGTAGTTCACATTCGTGTCGGTCGGCCTTGCTCCATGAAAATCGAGCCACTCCCTTCGCGTGCATGGGGAGAACGTGCCGCTCGCCCAATGTGCATCTTTGCGCACTGGGACCTTGCCAACCGTCATCATGTGTTGCACATTCGCATCAAGCGCGGCCTGGCCTTGTGGGTCCTCTTCGACGAATGACTTCAGGTCAATATCTTCGGGCTCGGAAAGGAACGCGGCTTCGCCAAGCGCAACGGCTTCTGCCTTGCGTCGAAGGTCGTCGAGAGTGGTCATAATTCCCGCCCTGCAACTCCAAACACCAACAAAAGGAGTACTACAAGGAATAGCAGAGTCCAACCAACCCTCTGCCTTTTTGACAATCCGCCCCATTGAAAGTAGAGTTCCTCGAACATCATGCACTCCGCCCACGAGCCCACCTTTTCATCCCTTCGGCCTCCGGGCGACAGTCCGCCCGACGCAGGCGATTCCATCGAAACAGATGGGGCCGTTGTCGAAACGCGAATATTCACACAGCCCACGATACCCGCAGAGAACGCACGTACTGATTTTCTGGCCAAAGAAAGACTCGTTCATCCCTGCGGCCTCCCGCTCTCGCGTCCCGCCGCGCGCTTAAGTTCGATTGGTTTCTGTCTCTTCGCCAAGTTCTCGATGAGACCTTTCTGCATCTGGAGTAACACCTTCGCCGCCGCGAGGCTGGCTTCGGCCTTCTGTAAAAGCGATTCCTTCCGTTTAAGGAGTTCTAGAAGTTGGTCCCGTGTAGCCTCAGCCTTCTCGGCGCGGGTTCTGAAACCATCAAGTCCGGCATATGTTCGTAGCACCTGTGCTTCGAGTTCCTTCGCACGGGCTTCGAGGGCGGCAATCTCTCGGAGTACGTCAAGCGGTATCGCGCGGCCCTGCCAATTGTGTGCAATCGCGACATCCTTCTCCTCATCGCTCATACCTTCGGCTTCGGCCTCCACGCGAACAGCATACGCTTCGCCGCGCGCTCATATTGCCAATCACAATTGTGCTTGTTTCCATGATGTGCCTCCAAAGCCGCCAGTGCGGCCTCGGCCTTCTCGGCGCGGGCCTTCTCTTCGTCGCGCTCCTTCATCATCTTAAGCGTGAGCATTTCGTAATGGGTACCGTGGTCGGTCTCTTCCTTCAGGCGGGCTTCGAGGGCGCGGATGCGCAACGTACCATGGAGTTCTGTATTATGGCGAATCGTGCAATCGGGGCAAGGCCACGGGGTCTCTGAAATCCGTTTCTTGAGGTTTTCTTCATTGCTCATTCTTGCGGCCTGGACGGGGATGCCGAGGCCGATTATCTCACGTCCCGCCGCGCGCTCAATCGTGAACTCGCAGTCATGTTTGTTCGCGTGATGATATTCCAGGACTGCGAGGTCGGCTTCGGCTTTCTCGACGCGGCGTTGGTCCATGAGATGGAGTTCGGCGTGAAGTTCTTCGAGGGCACGGAAACCCGTAAGTTCTCGCTTCAGCCGCGCAACTTTCGCTTCGGTGGTGTCGGTCTTCTTGGTCTTGGTGCGGGCTTTCTGAAACGCGCGTTCATTATCCTGTGCGCCACTCATTCACTCACCAAAGACCTTCGCGGTATATGAAGGTTGGGCGCTCAGCCCTCGCATGAAACGCATCCAAAGGTCTACTTGGCGAACGCACGTCTCGCATGACTTACCGCCGACAAAGACCGCTTCCCGTGGTGTTTCCGCGTTTGCCCAGTGGATTCGGACTCGATGGCCGCAATCCGCAATCCTGATTTCTGGCTTACGAGGCATCAACAAGAGTTCATGAACTGGCCATACTTGCATCATAGTTCACTACTTAGTGTTCACTACTTGCTGAACGTTCGGCTCGAAACATCCCTCGTGGCATTCAGGACAGCGCCAGATGTGGCTGCCGACGCTTAGGAGCGCGCCGTGTTGCGCGCAGGCCGGAAACCATCTGCCGACCAGCGGCTCGAACTGAGCGCGCACCTTGCCTTCCGTGATGGAGCGAAGGCCGTTACCGACTGTGGTGTTTGGCATATCGGCGATGTCCGCGAGTGTGAAGCCGTGCTCAGTCAGATTCATCGGACACCCCGTCCAGTTTCTTAAGCAGCGAGTCCCAATGCTTGGCCGCTTCTTCAGGCGTAAGGAAGTTCGTCTCGCGGTGCAATATCGTCTCACCTTGCCAGAGCCATTCCACCGTGGAATCAGGCAGCCGATGCGCCGACAGAACCTTTCGCTTCTTGCCACTGCCTACGATTAGAAATCCGACTTGCTCGTATCGACTGATTGTGATGCCCGCGCCCCCGAGAGCGCGCTTTGCTTTCGCTTGCGCAGTCTTGCCGCCTTTGCGGTCCACCATCCATGAGATGAGCCCGGTGTGGTCGAGCCCGGTCAAGAATTTCACGCCCTCTGCTTCGAGCATGGAGTCAATGTTGCCGCCCGAGAACATCGTCTCGAAGACTTTCTTCTGAAGGTCACGTTGAAGTTCCGGTGTGTTCCCGCGCACGTAGCCCTTGATGCCAAGACTGCTCATTGGTTTGCCGTGCTCCAGAACAGCGTAGAACTTCTTCTTCTCGGTATAGAAGTGGTCTAACATACCCTTGAAGTCGAACGAGCCCGCGAACTCGACGCCGTAGGTTTTTTGAAAATGCTCGGAGACATACTTTGTCAGTTCCTTCGACAGCGCCATCGCCGACTCCTGATTGAAGTGCTCGGGCGGCACCTTGATGTAAGTGGAGTCCGTATCACCCGCGATGACTTCGTAACCCATTTCTCTCATACGTGCGAGCATCAGTTGAACACACTCCTGACCAGTCGTAGTGATGGTCTTCGCAGATTCGTAATGGTACAGCGGCGAAAATGGTGCGTACATCTGCCCATAGAACGAGTTCGCCAGCACCTTCCCGGCTTCGGTTTTCCCTTTGAGCGCGGCGAGTTCTTCAGGCGAGGCTCCTTCCGCCCGTCGCCTTTCGTACTCCGCTTTGTCAACCGAACGCTCCGCAACTAGTTCGTCGAGAATCGCCGCGACGACTGACCTTGGGGTGCGCACGTAGTGCCCGAACTTCGCGTGTATCTCACCGCCAGGACTGCATGAATCCGCACCAAGATTTAGCGAGCGTATCAGTGATGGATACAGACTGGCGAAGTCGTACTCAATCAGGTTCTGATGGTAACCTACTTTTGGGGTTTCGACAAATCCACCAGGACGCTGAATGGCTTTCTGTCTCCTGCGGTCCTTCTCTTCGTTGGATGGCCACTGCGGCGCTCGAAATCCCTTCTGCGCGCAATACTGAGTCACGAGCCCCATCAACGGTCTCCACCACGCGAAGCCTTCCTCCTTCTGACTGATGCCCGCGAACTTTCTCGCATTGTAGGAGTCAAGCCCTGCGCGTTTCACAATCCCATTGAACGTGTCCCAGTGGCCGAACATCTTGTTCAGGCGCAGCACGAGTTTCGTATCATGTAGGTTGTAGCGCTTCAACGTCTCGCGGTCGTTGTCGAAGATTTCCTTCGTGCGGTTAAAGTCGAAGGGAATCTTCCCTTCCCCAAGATGGCGCTTGGCTACATGGTCCAACGAGTAATCGGTCTCGTTCTTGCGCAACATGCTCTTATGCGTTCGCATACAGTCGAGCACAATCGGCAAACCGTCCATAAGGCCGGAATCCTGTCCAAGCCGAGCGCGCATGAGCGGCAGGTCGAAATAGTCGGAGTTCCAGCCGAGCAGTCCGTCGTACTCAGACGCCGCATCGATGAACGTCGCAATCGTCTCGCTCTCGTCGTCGAACGCGAAGACCTGTCCGTTGGGGTGCAAGTCGCCGATGAGCGCGATGCTGAAAATGCGGTTGTCGGGGTCTTCGATGTCGAGGTTCAGGCTCTCAACGTCCATCGAGCCAATGGCCTGCTGGGCCACCTTGGTGTGGGCATCTTTTCTTACAAACGTCTTCTCAACTTCCCCACTCGCCTCTCCACTCGCCTCCTCCTTGATACTTTGTAGCACTTCATCTTTAGACATTGGTGGTGTGTTAACATACACTTGCAAAAGATGCGAGCCAGATGGTGGACCAGGTAGCGGGAGTGCTTCCGCTTTGGTGCTATTTTCTCCATTAGAAATTTCTGGTCCACCATCGCCAGGGCGCGAAGGTGGACCAGCACTCGGGGGTGCCTCTTGAGAGGCAAAACCGAGTCCAACGATGACTCGTTTTCGATTTCCGGAATCACTCCGAGGCCGTCCAATTTCGAACGGTAAGTCGCGGTTCAGGAACTCCTCTTTCAACTTCCGGAAGAACGTGTCGTAGGCCAAGACGGACAGTTCTTGCTCCTCGCGGTACTTCCGGAATGCGGTGAAAACCTCGTCTTTGGTGAGCCCGTCTACGACTTCCCCACCACCCTCTTCCTGCCCACGGTAGACCAAACGGTCTTCCCAAAACCCGTATACAGGACGAGATTCGCGGTGGTAGTTCTCCTTCTTCTCGTCCACGTCATCGCTGTCGCCATCAAACGCGAGACGGTCGAGCAGTCCTGGCAGAACGTCAATACAGCGGTTTAAGAGTCCGGGGAACTCCTTGTAGCATTCCGCCATGATGGTGCGCTGACTCTTGCGCACCTTGCCTTTGAACTTCGCGTTGAACCGCAATTTGAAGACGCGCCGGTAGAAGGCCTCCGTGTCGTCAGGGCTTTGCGGAAGTTCGTTGAGGCTGAACATCATCTTCGCCTTGTTGAAGAACGTGAAGAGCGCCCCGTGCTTGATTTCTCCTTGGATTGGGTCGCCGCCTGTCAACTTCTTGAACTCGGACGTGGACTTGATTCGCCGTCTGTCCATGTCGGAGCAGATGTTAGCCCACTTCCCCAGGAGTTTTGCAGACGCGAATCGGTTCTCGCCGAACGCTTGCATCTCGATGGCTGATACGTTGTCTTCACCAAGGAACTTCGTGATGAGTAGCAGGTACGTGGACTTCCCGTTTCCGCCGCCGCCGATGAGGATGACGACGCTCTGAATCGGATAGTCCCAGCCGATGAGCGTGTTCGCCACAATCTCATACAGCGCCTTCGAGCGCCCCGGCAACCACTGCTCGAAGTACGCATCGATGGTAGGACACTCGGCCTTTGGGTCGAAGTCGATGGGCAGTCGTTTCATGAAGTATCGCTCTGGCGTGTGCGGTTCCAACGTCTGTGTCACAACGTCGAGGATGCCGTTCTGTACGCAGACCTTTCCGTCTTCGCAGTCGAACTCCGATAAGTCTACGGTTTCAGCGACTTCAAGGTGGCCCATGATTTCCGCGATGTGGAAGTTGCGCGCCTTCGGCCCGAGTGCATCACGCGCAGCCTGCTTGATGTACTTCTTGCACCTGATGTATGCACCGTTCAGGTAGCGGAAATGCCCAACGAAATCGTCGCCGTTCCACACGCCGACCACGCTCATGTTCTCTCGGATGGCCTCCGCAATCAGGAACGTGTTGACTTTCCCATCGTCATCGAGCGCGGTAGCGTCTGTTTTCTCAGTGAGTGCGGCGAGACGCGGTTTCTTCTTGGGCTCGACAACAAGTTTAGGCTCTGCGCTGACAACTTCAGCGCGCGTCAGCGGCGCAGGTTCCTCAAGTCCGAACCGCTTGCGCATCTCTTCTTCCGCAAACTCCACGGACCCCTTTGGCCAACGCACTTTATCGGGAAGTGTTTCGATGGCGGCAAGAAGGTCATCCGGCCAACCTGCGCCCTGCGGTCCACCTTCGCCTTTATAGCCGACCGATACGCCGTCTCGTCCACGAGCATACGTGGAACGCACCGCCGTCTCCGCGTTGTTGATGTCGGCTTCCGTAGATATGGGGTCCACCGCACCATACGCCAAGGTCCGCACGAGAATGAGCGCATCTTCCTCAGTGAACTTATGGTGGAAGCAGTAGCCCGCGAGGTTTGTGCACCAGAATGTGCGCGTCCCCGTGACGTATGACGGGAGTATGGTAGCGATGAGCGGCCAGTGCCGGTACACCATCTCAATCGTATGCACGACCATCTCATACGATACCTCTTTGATGGGCGAGTCGTCGATGACGGTGTAGATGCTGCCGCTCGGATGATGTGACCCGGCACTTAATACGTAGCCGCCTTCGGCCTTGATTTCCATTCCGGGCACGAGGATGTTGTCAAGCGCCTTCGCTCGCGGCGTCCATGAAATTGTCTTGCCAACGTTTGCGTCGCGGAAGTAGAAATGCCGCTTGCCAGTGTCTGGCTCGCCCGGCGTCGCGCCAGAGGTACACACGGTCTTTGTCGGACCGAAGTGTCGCATCCATCGACCGGGGATGGTGTGCTCCGCGAGAATTGAGTCTACGTCAACAACGTAGATGCCGTTCGAGACCTTACCACAGATGAATGCCCACGCGGTGGGACGAAACTCGCTCTTCCATTTCGCCATCTCCTCATCCGTGGGCTTGCGCGTTTGGTACTCTTTCCACTCAATCATCGGTTTCTTGTCCGCGCTCTTCGCGGGAATCATGGAGGCTTCGCTAGTCCAAGCGTACTCGTCTCCGTTTCCGTTGTCGCTCATTCTCCCGAAAGAACCGAAAGGTCGGTCCCTTTTCGCCCGGATTTCACGGGCTCTTCAAGGGAGTCCTATTCTGTTGGGAACTCGGTGCCGACTAGTGCCACGGCGGCGACCTTGAAGGTCTTCCCTCCCGACAGGGCCTTGTCCTCGATGTGCTTTGCCCAATAGACCTGCTTCGGGTGGAATTCGATTCCCTTGTCCTTCGCGCGCCGGACCACGAATGACGGAACACGGATGTCCTCGCCCGCCTTGACTTCGACGGCGACACGCGGGCTGTCCTTTCCGTCCTGCGTGTATGCCTTCAATGTCTCGCCAACCACGAACTTCCCTGCGCCGTTCATCACGCGCAGTTCGTCCGCGATGACCATGGGGGCTTCGTACTGTCCTGCGATGACTTTCTTCACCTTGAAGAGAGTCTCCGAGCCGATTGGCATGTCAAAGGTCGGCGTTTTCTCAAACGTCGTTGCCTCGACAATCGCCTTTGCGGTTTTCGCGCGAAGTTCCTCAATCGTTAGTCGCTTTTGCGTTTCTGCTATATTCTCACCTCCCGCTTCACAGTAGCATTCTTTCTAAGCGCCATCGGTATTTGAACCTTCGGTGCATGCCGCCTAGCAGCCCAATCGATGAACGACAGGTTTGCAATGTCGATGTCTTCCGCAGCCTTGTCCGCGCCATCTTCGAACCGCTCTGCAATCTCTTCACGGAAGTGTGCTTCGATTTCGTCGAGCGGCATGTCGCTCCAATCGAAGTCGTCGTCCGTCACCGAACGACCAGAGAGTCGGTGCTGCTTTTCGGCCCGCGCCCAAAACTTCTTGAGCATCTCGCTCTTGAACTCATCGAGTAGTTGCTCTAGTTCGCTCATTTCTTCCGTGCTCGCATGTCCGCGACGAACTTCCCCAGGTCCGCAAGTTCATCAAACGTGAACGAAATCACGTCGTCGGTAACGCCGCCTTTGACCGAGACGTACACAATCTCGTCGCCGGAGCCGTTCCACTCCGCCGTCAGGAACCTGCCAATCTTGCGCGCGACCACGATGACACCAAGACAGCCGGAGTATTTGAACCTTAGTCGTCGCCGCCGTAGCCGTAGAACTCGTCGCCCTCGTCGTCATCATCGCGCCGTCCCTTGACCGCCCCAGTCTTGTCGCCTTCGAGGGATTCTTCAGTGGGGATGGTTTTCCAATTCAAAACTTCCTTCCGGCGCTCCCACGCCGCTCTCTGCGCGCTCTTTGATGACCCTGCCGTCGCGGTCACGAAGTCTTCCCATCGCAGGTCCCGGATTTTCTTCAACACCGATTTGGGAATTTCCCGCCCCTCTATGTACGAAAGCGACGCATGGCCCCCAGAGGGACTGTTCGCAACGTTCGTAATCGTTGAATCTCGCAATCTGGATTCCATGATGTTCTCGTTGTCAACGGCCCATGCGTGGTACGGCGGTTTCGGGTCCACGACGATGTTCTCGCTATGCCGGTCAACGTGTCCTATAATCATGTCGAACAGGAAAATCTTGATGAGGTCTTCCTCGTTGGGCCTCTCACCTTCTCGTCCTGGCTTGCTATGACGCCACGCCGACAACACGTCTGAGCCCGGAACCCAGTATTGGACGGCGACGCCTGTTGCGCCCACGTCAGTCTTCACCTTCGCGGCGCGCAGATACGTAGGCGGAACGATGTTGAAGCCCAGGAGTTGGTCCACCGTGTGCGCCATCGACTCATTCCACGCGCTGCGCGAGATGTCCACTTCAATATTAGTTCGACTGATGGGCTCGTAGGGGTCGTCTGTCTTTCCATAGAGAGGAAGAATTGGCTCGGCCTCCGCGCCGCCTCCGCCGCGAACTGTCATCATCGTGCGCACCTTACCGCCGCCACGGCCCCGGATATGTGCTTCTGTCTTAGACTCGTAAACCCGACCTTCGTAGGACTTCACTGCGCCCCTTGGAAGAGTGGCACGCTCGATGCGGTCTGCCTGCTTCCGCTTCACCGCCCTTCGTTGATGCCGAGTTACCCTGACACGATTGCTCATACAGTCTCCGTAAAGAACGAACCCCAATCGTTCGCGCTCTTCTCTGGGAACCTTCCTTTCTTGAGTAGAACTTTCCATCGGAATACGGTTCCCTCGACAGCCTTTTCCCCCAGCGGCGAAACGGCTGCTCGCAAGTCTCCCTCTTCAAGATTGCGTAGGTCTCGCATGATGTTTTTGGGGATAGGACGCCCAGCAGCGTAGTTGAACGTGGTCCACGTTGGATGGAATATTTCTCCTGCACCATACTCAAACGAGAACGCATGGTCTATGGCGTACACTCGTCCGGAACGGGACACTAACATGTTGCCCTCGTGTCGGTCTAAGTTAGCGATGATGAAGTCCAGCGCAGCCATCTTCAACAGTCTGTCATCGTTCTTCTCGACGAACTCTTCTGGTTTACGTTCTAAGGTTCCCCAAAGCACGCGGCCACTGCCTTCCATCCACTCATGTATTGTAACGATTTCGCTTTCGCCAAACTCTTCTTGTAATTCGGGAGACATCTCTCGTCCGGAAACTGGAGGAACCAAATCCCATCCAAGGAGTTCATCGATAGTATCGGCCACGGCCTCGGTGAGACTGCCAGTGACTTTAACCATAGCCTTTTTGCGCCGTCCCCGCGAAGATAGATACACGATGCGCTTCTGTTGAATCCCACCAAGAGTGCTCTTGCCGACTTTGGTAATCCGTTCGATTTCCCCGCGCCAGACTGCTGACTCACGCCGCCGACGAAGATGACGGGAAACCTTCACGCGGGGCATCATCACATCCTCATAAGTTCTTCTTCGGTCGGGATGGTCTTCCACTTCAAAACCAGGGCTCGGCGTCTCCATGCGGCATTACGAGCCCTTGTTCCGATTCCAGCCGTCGCGGTGATGAAGTCTTCCCATTGCATGTCACGAATTCTCTGTAACACGTCCTCGGGAATCCTTTTTCCTTCGATGACATCAAGAGCCTCCTTGGCATAGTTGTCTACGACAAGTCGTGGACTCGCCCCGACATAATCTGACATGATGAGTTCGTGGTCGATGCCCCACGCATGATAAGGGAATTTGGTCTCCACGACAATGTTCTCGTCGTGTCGGTCAGGGTTGCCCACAATGATGTCGAACAGGAAAATCTTGATGAGGTCTTCTTCGTTGGGCTCGATTCGGGCAGCGCGCCTGGAGCCAATATTCACGGCTCCGGGGACCCATCGCTGCACAGCCACGCCCACTGGCTTCAGTGGCCTTCCGTAATCGTCGCGCGCCTCGTCGTATTCATCCAGCGGCGGCTTCATCTCACGCAGGTACGTGGGCGGAACGATGTCGAACCCCAAGAGTTGGTCAATCGTATGTGCCATCGATTCTTTCCACGCACTGCGCGAGATGCTAATTTCAGCAGTCCCGCCAACGGGCGTTGGGTCTGACCCGCCGCCGCCTTCTACCGTCATGATGATTGGGACATTACCTCCGGCGCGAGTGCGCATCTTACTCTCTTCTTTGCCTGACCATCTTGGGAATCTAGCCTTTTTCATGAGCGTGGCTCGCTCTATGATGTCGCTTTCGCGTCGCCGACGAAGATGACGGGAAACTTTCACGCGCTGAGGCACAGTCCTCACCACGCGGAACGTCCTTATGAACCTTGCTACCTCCCTTGCATTCGCCTAAGGCTTAAATAGCGGCTTGGCGTATGGAGAGTTGATGACATGGGCCGACTTCAAGAAGCGAGTCAAGTTGCGACTAGGGCGATGGTTGATACGTTGTCCCAGGTGCAAAAACCCCGGCAACGACCTCATCATCTGGACCGACGGCGAGTTTCGTTGTCCCGACTGCGGGTTCGAGAGTTTCAAAAAGGGGGACTGGCGTAAATGAGAAGCGGTCGCGGGCGGACAAATGACGACGCATGCCACACCTGCGGCGGAGACGGTATCTGCATCGAGTGCGATGGTATGGGGGTTCTCAGGCTCAACGGCGCGCCGTGCAGCAAGTGCCGCGATGGAAACGGAATCTGTACCGAGTGCGACGGAACGGGAGATGGATAGGTGGCACGACACCTTCTTATACTCATCCGGCGTTGAGGTCAGTATGTCGAAGCGCAAGATTCTGCTCGCTGTTCTCTTTCTCATTAACGTTCTCTTCCTTCCTCTGATTTTCATCGGAGGTCTCGCCATCTTGTTCGGCATCTTTTGGCATCCGATGAAGCGGAAACTACGAATCGCTCTTGTGGCTGCGGGCGCAGTCGCAGTTCTCGTAGCGGCTTGGGTCAGTGGCGTGCTTGGCAGCATCATGGCGTTCTGATAAATCGTGACCCCTTTCCGTGTCGGCCATGATTGAGTGCATCTGCGACAGAGGAATTTTCTGTGTGAGGGGCTGTCTTGCCTGTCTGGTTTCGTGTGTTCCCGAGTCCCTGCGAGGAGCGACAACAGAAAAGGACCGGCGCAGGGAGAAATTCAAGCAGCGCTACAAGCACGGTGGGCGCGATAGGCGTCAGAGAACCTTTAAATAGCGCTGAGGCGTTGTCAAGTGTGATGGCACCTTGGCGCGCTTCGAGCACTCGCGGCTACATCGGTCACGACCGCCACGGGCAGAAAATCTACAGGTTCAAGAACGGTTACGGCGCGTCGGTCATCAACTATGGCTACGGTGCGCAAGCAGGGCTCTACGAACTTGCGGTCTTGGACGAGAACGACGAACTCGTTTATGACACGCCTGTCACCCCCGATGGCGATGTTCTTGGATGGTTGACCAAGGCCGAGGTTCAAGCCACACTCTCGAAAATTTCCAGACTGCCGAAGCGAACTCGTCAGTCTGTAATGGCGGGCATGGAACGCTCGGCGGATTTGCGCTACCCCGGCACAGGCCGCCGTCGCCCGGAAGTTCGGGTTTCAACTCACACTCGCCGAAAGGGGAAGTAACATGTCACATACACGAAGTAGGAAACCCGACACGAGGACCGAGACCGAGACTAGAATCCGCCGAGGCAAACTCGTCACCGAGATTGAAACGATGGGGGCCGCAGGGATGCTCGACAACTTCTTGTTCATGCGCGCAGAGGACGCCATGACCGAAGCCCAGGTTCTGGCTGCCAACGTCGTTGGTATTCTGGAACCCGATACGCGCGCTGAGGACAAGGCCCTTACACGCTATGCCGTGGAGCGCATCGAACGAGCCGTCGGAAAGCAGCGGATGCTTCGCGGCGGGAGTGACCGGCGATGAGTCACGACTTGCCCGGAAAGCGATTCCTTCACATGCCGAAGAGCCTAAAAACGAAGTCTGTTCGCGTTCGCAGACACACACGGAAGCCGAAGATGCGTCTGTATGATGTACATGTCGAAGGCGGGCACAGTGGTTACCTCGGTCGCGGAAATACCACGGGAGAGGGAACATCTGAGGGGTACTACACAATCAAGGCTCATTCTGAGAGAGATGCGCGCAGGCTTGCGAAGCAGCACCACCGCAAGTTTGTAATGCGAGACCTACAAGCGGACTCAGAAATCAGCGTGCACGACGAGGGCGACGAATGACCGGCGCTCCTGTTCGCGTTCGTCAGTACACACGTCGGAACCCACGCGAGCCGCGTCCGCCTCCTCCGCCAACAGAGTCCTACTTTGACAACTCGAACATTTACTACCACCCCGAGAAGTGGCGCTTGACGGCCCTCGGCTCGCTTGAGGCGGGAGGCTCGTGGGAGTTTGATACGTTTGTCTCATGGATTGATGACTCAGGCAACATCTACTACGCAACGGATTCCGGCTGCTCGTGTCCTACGCCGTTCGAGGACATCAAGTCGATGGCCCAACTGACCCGCGTGGAAAACGCGGAAGGTCTCAGACAGGCGGCACGCGCGTGGGCAGTCACGCCGGACTGGGAGGGGCAGGACGAACCATCTTCACGAATGAGGAACGAGCCAGGACTCCTTGACCAGATTGAAACCATGGTACGCAAGGCTGACCGATTGCAGAAGTCAAGAAAAGAGAGGAACGTCTGATGGCTCGTCGTCCTGACTGGGAAACGTACCTTCAAGGAAGATGGCGTAAGTCGAAGCGCAAGGTCAAGAAAACGATTCAGAAGGTGCTTTGATGACTCGGTGGACTAAGCAGACCTATGAAATGGTGGCTGAAGTGTTGCGTAACGCGCGAGGAGTTGCCGACCCAGATTCTGATGCCGCTATAATGACTTTGGACTCTTTGACCAGTTCTTTCGCAGAGATTTTCCGCATGGACAGTCATCGTTTCGATGAAGGACGATTTCGTCGGGCCGCTGGCGGGCACTCGCGCCTCGATGACGACGACGAGCGTTTCATCGACATCGGAACAAGGGGCGGAATGCCTTCCCGATTTCGTCGCCGCCCCGCAGAAGTCCGCGTTCGCCAGCATGCTCGGAGAAACAAGTAGATGGCCAGTTTGGCCGTTGCGGAACTAGAATCGCTCGCAAAGGAACGCGGTAGTCACTTCTTCGACGAAAAGACGATGGGGTTCTTCAGAAGCAAGGTCATGGACCAAACGTTTCCGGTCCACGGAGGAATCTACTTCGTAACGAGTGAGCAGTTTGTTCCGAGTACGGGCGCGCCTTACGGGCGACGATGGACAGTTCGGTTCATTGATGCTGCTTCGGGCGACATAAACACGGTCGGAAAGTTTCAGCAGTATTCAGACAGAACATCGGCGATGCGGGAGGCAAAGGAAATCTCTGAGCAGCATGCAAGTGATGACGATGAGCGCAACATAGACCTTGTTCGGGTGCCGGACGCCTGGCCGCTGAGAACTCGTCTCCGTCGCCATCCCGAAGTGCGTGTTCGCTTGCACAGACGGAGGCAACAGCATGGGCGTTCTTAGAACGCCGTTTGGGTATTGGAGCGACGACGGCCAAGACCTGGTTGACGACTTTCTTGAGAAGCGTTATCCTAAGGCGCGTGCCACTGGGTTCGACTTCAAATTCAAAAACATGACTCGGGAACAGAAAAGGCTTCTACTTGGAGCGTATCGTGCCGCTCTCAAGGACAAGAAGTTCCGCAATAAGTTCAACGTCATCCATCTCGAAACTACGGGAAAGACAGCATCGGCGAACGAGTTCAAACACCATGTAGCCACTGGGCTCGGTTTGACGCACACTGGATTATTCGGTAGACCTAAGTTGCCCGCTCGTCGCCGCCCCGGCCTCGATGTCCGTGTTCGACCACACAGACGGAGGGCGTAGATGGCTCATCCGCCGTTGGCGCGCCCCGTGCCACTCGGCACTCATCGTCGAGAAATGACCGAGAGAGTCAAAACGTATCCGCACGAACTGCTGGTCAGCGAAATGAAACGTGTGCGGTTTGAACTGGCGCGAGGGAACTTGGAAAACGTTGACCCAGATTACTACGAGGCGCTTAGGGAAGAAGTCACTGCCCGTGTAATCTCCCGCGTAGCGGACCGCTCTTTACGTCGCTCAGCAGCAGAAGTCCACGTCTCACCATACACTCGACGCCGCAACTACATCGAAGACCGCTACGGGCATCGCGTGTATGTGGGAAGCGAAAAATGGCCGTCGCAGAACGGCCTGTCGAAGTTGCGGCACCACTACAAACGGGAGCATCCTCGCGCGTTCCGCGCGTCGGTTCGTAAGGGTGCAGAAACTAGAAGTAGGCAGGCGTTTGTTCGAGGACTTCACAAGAACTTCAGCAAAGGACAGTTAAGGAGTCGCCTTGGATGGACAGAAAAGATAGAGAAGGACTATCTACAGGGAAAGTCCGTAGCGAGAGTCGCGTCAAAACCGAGGCGGCGCTGATGGTCGCAATAAAGGCTTGGATGGCACTTCTTCTTTTCGGGGCACTAGGATTTCTAGTAGGCTACTTCGCATTTCCGATGCTTCCACTGGGGGAGTTCACACTCTCGCCAACCCAAGGCGGAATTTGGGGTCTGGTCCTCGGCGAAATCGTGCTTCTTTCATCTATCATTCGGTGAGCGCCGATGGCTCGAATTTGGATTACGCCCGAGGGCAACTTTCATTCGACCACGCGAGAGGACACACACCTGACGATGGCGACCACTCTAGCGACAAAGCATGGGCTAACGCCGGGCAAGACCGTTTACGATGACGTGGACAATCTTCTCAAGCACGATTTTGTGCGGTTTTCTGAGGGGAACGTCGAAGGAAAACTCGCCGCTATTCGGAAGCACGTTGACTTGGTGAATCGGTTCCACCAAACAGAACTGGCGCGCCAGGGCAAGAGCAAGGAAGCGTATTTTGACTTCATTGGCAGCGACGGAAAGCGGTCTGGTTCTGGCGAAACCACTCTTGGTGAAATCGCCTTTTGGGGTTCTGATGATTGGGGAGACGCTTACCGAGCAGCCGCTGTGGAGAAGCGGCGGATGGACGAGAGCATTGCACGTCAGCGGTTCCGTCGTCCTCGCAGAGACGCAGTGCGCGTTCGCCCGTACCGGCGACAGCAAGGCCGCACGAAGTCTTTATAAGCCTCAGCCGCGTTCTATTTGACATGCACAAAGGACTGGTAGTCATCGGGGTCGGTTCTGCGCTGTTCTTCGCGGGCGCTTGGTTCGCCGGATTCGGGGGCAACATGCTTGCACTTGTGTGGGGACCTCTCGCGTTCGTGTCTGGCTACCTAATATCGAAGTGGTACTGATGTCGCTCGACTCAATCTACGTTTTGCTGACCATCCTGGTAGCGGCTGCGATTTTCGGCGCGGTACTGCGCTGGCGGATGGGGAAGAACCCGCCTGAGTCTGACGAAGCCCTCTGATGCACTGGAATCTTCGTCGTGTCCGCAATGTGAAAGAAGGTGAGCGGCGCTTCCACATCAGAGAGATTTTCTACGACGACGAGAGCCTTCCATATTTGTACTCAGATGCCAGGCTTCGAGACATCATCCGATTTTGGAAGGACTGGCTTTCAACACCGCGACTCGTGTATCCGACAGACTTCACGCAGTGACCCACGCAGCCACTTTCTGGCCGACGACCAGCATGACTGAGAAGATGAACGCAAACACAAACCAGTCACGCGGCCCGAGCCCCGAAAGATGGTCGGATGCGTTAATCGCGCCGAACACGAACGTGGCGACGGCGTAAAGAACGAGAGCCACGATGCCAAGCAAGATGGCAAACTTTCCGGCGAAGGTGACGATTCGGTCCAACATGTGAGTGACCAGGCGGCAAGGCTATTTGAACGTTTGCTGCGGCCTATGAGACAACCTTTAAGTAGCGCTGGCGCGTAGAAAGACTTGTGACGACAGACTTGATTGTCGGCCACGGTGAGGTTGGCCGGGCTCTTGAGGAAGTTCTCAAGGAGCGCTACGAGGTTGTGATACACGACCCGCTGAAAGGTCGCCTTGCGCCTGAAGGGAAGTACGACTGGCTGCACATCTGCATTCCTTACACGCCTACGTTCGCCAAGGATGTCGATTTCTACATGAAGCAGTTCAGTCCGAACCACGTTGTCATTCACTCGACGCTTCCCGTTGGCGCGACGCGAGCGCTCACCTATCCGCGACAGACCACGTACTCCCCCGTTCGCGGTGAGCACCCAGAACTCGTTCGCTACCTCCGCGAGTTCCCGAAATGGATTGCGACGACGGACGATTCGAATGAAGTCCTCTCACACTTTCAGGCGTGCGGAATCAGCATGCGCCTCGCCCCGAGCATCGAGGCTCTTGAGTGGTTCAAACTCCTTGAGACCTTTGAGTACGCCTACCGCATCGTTCTGTGGCAAGAAATCGAGCGACAGGCGGACAGGCCTGAGGTTCGTGGCGGCGTGCCGAAGAACGAAGTCCTGAGCGCACTGAAGGAATGGTTCTTCGAGAAGCGCGCAGTGTACGACGGAGAGCGCGGGCTCGTCCCCATCATGTTCGGGGGTATCATCGGAGGCCACTGTCTGATTCCCAACATCGAACTGCTCAAGCCGCTTATGACGCCAGAACTGTATGAGTGGGTCTCGAAGTCGAATCAACTGAGGAAGGAGAAAATGGAATGACCCGAAGAGAGATTCTTCTCTGGCTAGAAATCTTTGACATCGCGTTTCTCGCTTCTGTTGTTCTGATTCTGTGGGCGGTGTTAGGGTGAAGATTTCTCTGCGCGTTCGGTTCGAACTATGGCGGTTGTATCTGGTGTTCTGGCCTTCGCGGCTTGAAATGTGGTTGTTGCTGAGGAGAAACTGGCTGTGAAAATTCTCGGCATCAACGATTCGTGGTGCGCGTCGGTTTGTCTTCTCGACGATGGCAAACTTCGCTTCGTCATCCAAGAAGAACGCATGACCAACTACAAGAACGAGGCGGGCTTCCCAATCAACGCGCTGAAGCGCGTGCTGCAACTGGCGGGACTGAACATCACTGACATCGATGAGGTAGCCTACGGTTCACAGTTCATGATTTACTACGGGCGTCCCAAGATAGAGTTCGGAAAGGTTACCTACGACCGCGAAACGCCGTTTACCCGACTCTCTGTCATTCGTTTCACGTCTCCATCCCACACGCCGTACACGCCGCTGCATGCCGTGTACTACAAACTTCTTCCGGACCTGAAACGCGCTCTGCCCGGAATGTTCGCCGAGCGGGAGCGAAAGCGTAACGAAATCCGAAGCAAGATTCTTCGCGGGCTCGGGTACGCAGGACCCATTACTTGGGTGGACCACCACACGGCTCACGGCGCTTGCGCGTACTACGGTTCGCCATGGCCCAAGAACGAGCCGGTGCTGATGATGACGAGCGACGCGGCGGGCGATGACCTGAGTGCCACCGTGAGCGCGTGCGTGGATGGAAAAATCGGACGCATCGCAGCAACGCACCACCACGATTCGATTGGCTACGTCTACGCATTTCTCACCCGGCACATGGGGATGAAGTCGCACGAACACGAGTACAAGGTGATGGGACTTGCGCCTTACGCGAAGGCAGAGTACGGGCAGGTGGCGCAGAAGGTCTTCGAGAGTTACATCGGTTTGACTCCTGATGGGCTCTCGTTTCAGCGCGGCACGCGGGAGCCGCTTCTGTACATTGCCTCACACATGCATCGCGACCTTCGAAGCCATCGCTTCGACAACATGGCGTGGGGTCTTCAGACGCACTTCGAGAACCTGATGACCGCATGGGTTCGGGCTGCTGTTCGGAAAACGGGAATCCGAAAGGTCGCCGTCGGTGGAGGCTCATTCATGAACGTCAAGGCCAACAAGGCTATCCGCGAGATGCCGGAAGTGGAAGGTCTCTTTCCAATGCCGTCGAGCGGGGACGAGTCTACCAGCATCGGCGCGGCAATGTGGGTGTACGCGCAGCGCATGCTTGAAGTCGGTCAGGAGCCGCGCATCGAGCCACTCGGCCCATTGTACCTGGGTGACGAGCCGACCGAAAAAGAGATTGAGGAAGTTCTAATGTCAGAGTGGCAAGCGGATGTCATGGTTCGTGATGCGGAAGCAATGGCACGCGGCGCGACACTTGAAGAGTTGAAGAGTATGGACTTTGATTGGGACTACGAACATTCATCTCATGTCGATGACCTTGCTGCCGACCTGATTCTGAAGGGCGAAATCGTTGCGCGCGTTCGCGGTCCCATGGAATTCGGTGCTCGTGCGCTGCTCAACCGAAGCATCATGTGCGACGCGAGCGACCTACGCAACGTAGGCAGAATCAATGCGACCATCAAGTCACGGGACTTCTGGCTTCCGTTCGCGCCTGTCATCAAAGAGGATAGGATGCAGGATTATCTCATCAAGCCCGCGTACTCTCCATACATGATTGAGGCATTCGACTCCACGCTGCTCGCGCACAACGACTTGGTAGCCGCAATGCATCAGGCAGACAAGACGCTTCGTCCGCAGGTCTTGCGCGAATCGTGGAATCCTGGCGCATTTCGAATTTTGGACATCTATGAACGTGAGACTGGTCGAGGCGGACTGCTGAACACGTCGGCGAACATCACAGGCGAACCAATCATCCACGGCGCGAAGGAAGCACTGAGCATGTTTGTTCGGTCGGACCTGAAGCATCTCGTCCTCGGCGATTTCTTGCTCAACAAGCGAAAGTGATGTCGCCATGAAAAGTCGTATTCTTGGCATAAACGACGGACATGGCGCAAGCGCCGCGATAATGGACAAAAAGGTACATCATGTCACTGCCGGAGGAACAGGCTTCCCATTTCAGAGTATCCCCGAAGTTTTGCGGCTCGCGGACCTGACTATCGGTGACATCGACGAGGTACGCCTGGCCACTGTGTTTCAAGGGAGTGGCCCGCTATTTTTCGACCACCTGCCTCTGCTGCGGTCCAGGGCACCGAAAGTGTTCGCGCCGCTGGATAAGTGGTTTAACCCGAAGCGCGTAGCGCAAGTCCGCTCGCTCGGGTTCGACGGCAAGGTGCGCTTCGTAGAACATCACCCAGCGCACGTTGCGTCGGCCTACTACTCATCGCCCTGGCGCGACAACGTGCTCGCGCTCTCGCTTGACGGTGCCGGAGACGGCTTCTGTGCCACGGTCAACGTGGGCGATGATGGCGCTCTCCGTTGTATCTCAAAAACAACCAGCGAGAACTCACTCGGTTACATCTACGGCATTGTCGCGGAGTTGATTAGGATGCAGCCGTACCAAGTGATGACCAGCGTACCGAACTCATACGCGATGCTCAAGTCGTACATCTCCACTGGCGCGCTTGCTGCCTATGATGTGCTCAACTCGTACATCGGTCTCGATGGTCTTCGCTTCAAGAAGAACTTCTCAGGTTCGATTCATGGAGTGAGAAATCTGGCACTCCGTGACCTTCGGGACTACAGGCCATTGGACATCGCAGTCGGCCTTCAACGACTGACCGAAGAACTCATGGTGGAATGGGTGTCTCGTGCGATGGAACAGACGGGCCTCGGAAGAATTACTGCCGCCGGTGGCGTGTTTTTGAACACGAGGGCGAACGAGCGCATCAGAGTTCTGCCGGGCGTTGAAGGGTTCTTCGTGCCTTCGAACCCCGGACCTGGAGACGAGAGTACGAGCATTGGGGCAGCGGCCTTGCTCGCACCGAACCTTTAAATAGCGCCAATGCGTATACTTTTCGCCAGCGAGACTCCGCAAGGACTCTTGCAGTGGCCATAACACCCAAGGTAGCGTCTTGGGCGGGACGGGTCGCTCCTGTCCTGAAAATTCCCGGCGCGGCACGCGAAACCCTGCAAGGGAGTGACCCTGTAGGGCGCGTGAGTGGTCCGCGCAACCCCACCAGGCGCAGCGTGGCGGACGGTCCGGTGATTCGGGCGGTTCGAGTCGTCCACGGCGCGGGACTCTGGGTCACCCGCGACCAAACAACGACCCGGACAATTTCTAGTTCACCCAACCTTTAAATAGCGCTGTCGCCTAGAAGTGTTTGATGTCCGAATCCGAGTCTGAAGAGTTCGCCAAGAAACTGACTGCGCTTCTGAAGGAACGCGACCGCGCACGAGTAGCAATCTTCGATTTGCACATGGCAGTCTCCAAGGCTGAGGAGATGCGCGACCGGGGTGTCGAGTCGGCCAAGGCTGCGGGCAGCAAGATTCTCGAACTTCAAGGGGAACTCTCCGCGCTCAAGACGGAGTTGGGCGCAGCGTCTCTCATGCTCAAGGGCATGGTCGAGCGTGCTGAGACTTCCGAGAAGCGAGCCATCGCTCTTCAGAGCGTCGTCGAGCGCGTTCGCGAGGAAATCTCCAAGGCCGAGAAGCCGGAAATCACTGAAGAGCAACTCGAAGCCAGTCGAAAATCGCTGGAGGGCAGCAGGGTTGACCCAACAACTGGCGACATTCTCGGACGTGGGGTTACTCTAACTCAAGAGGAAGTTGACGCGCTGACCTTTGACGAAGCCGACGAAGACGAGAACTACGAAGACGAGAACTACGATGACTGGGGCTTGGCCGAAGATGTTCAACAAGAGCGTGCTCGATTGCCTTCCATTGGCGTTCGATACGGCCAGAAGGCCGATGAAACGTCACGTCGTGTTCTCAAACGTCGGTCTGTTTCGCTCGCCCGCTTCGGCGAGTCGCTGAACATTGTCAAAATTCTTGGAGTGGTATCCTATCTACTCGGGGTCGCCATCATCATGACTTCTGCCCTGCTCCTCGGGGTATCCGCGCTCTTTTCGTCCGCGTTGGTCTTCATGTTAACTTTCGGTTTCGCGTCGGCGTGGGGCGTGTTGGTGTGGGGTAAAAAGCATGGGGACTACAACCACATGCGCGATGAAAAGATTCTGCTCTTTGATGAATTCAAGAACCTGCCGACTTCAATTCCGCTCGTCAAACCCATCCTTCGAAAGAAGGAAGAGGAAGAAGTTCCTCCGCCTCCTGCCGACGATACAGGCGAACTCGACGCACTGACTCAAGAGGAAATTGAGTCTATGTTTGGTGACCCCGATGAAGACGGCGGAGACTAAGAACAAGGAGCGCAAGAAGCACGCTCAAGAACGCCGCGAGCGTGAGGCAGCGAAGAATCCTCTCACGCCGCGCGAGCAGCGAAATCGCGTTTATCGGCGAGTGATTCTCTACTGGTGGTTCGGTCTCGGCGTTTACATCGTGCCTCGGGTTCTTCTTGACATGGACATTCTCCCGTCGCTTCTTATCAGCGCAACGGCTTTCGTCGCGGCTCTTGCCGTTTTCGGCCTTCCGAAGCGAGAGTGAGACCCATGCCATCTTCTGTCTATGAAGAGCGACTTGCGGAGCAGCGTCGTGCTGCGCTTTTGCCGGAAGTCGGCTTGACGCGCTACCAACACATTGAACGTTTGGGTAACGAGGAAGTTGAAGGGCTGCTCGATGGTGAGTGCGTCATCCAGAACAAGATTGACGGGACCAACCTGACTGTCGCGTGGTACGACGAGCCTATTGGTCTTGTCATCGCATCGCGCAACAACGTGGTGTACCGCAACGGCGCGTTCGTCGAGTTCCCGAAGAAGGACAAGAAGGGCAACATCAAGATTGGACCAGACGGCAAGCCTGAGACCGAGCATAGGTTTGTAGATGCAGTGGACTACGTGCGCGCGCACGGCGGAATTCAGACGCTTGCGGCGATGGGATACATCCTGCGCGGCGAGTGGCTCATTCAGCACAGCATGGTCTACGCCAAGGAAAAGTACGGGCATTTTTACGTCTTCGATGTGCAGGAGCGGACAACTGGCGTGTACGTTCCTACTGGCAAGTGGATTCCGCTCGCCGAGGAGCGCAGGGTTCACTACGTGCCGATGTTAACCACACTTAACAACCCTTCAGTCGAAGCGCTGGTCGAACTCTCAAAGGGGCCGGACGAATTCGGTGCGCAGCAGAAAGAGGGAATCGTAGTCAAGAACTTTGGCTTCAGCAACAAATGGGGTCGCATGACCTGGGGCAAAATCGTGAGTGCAGACTTCAAGGATAAGATGAAAGCCGCGATGGGCGCGACGAACGATGACCCGCCGGAAATCAAATTCGCGGCGCGCGTGGTGACCTACGATTTCATCATGAAAACCATTCACTCGCTCGAAGACTCGCTTGGTCGCAAACTCGTCATCCGCGATATGCCGCAGGTGCTTGGGAGAGTCTACCACGACGCCTTCGTTGAGGAACTCTGGGACTTCGTTCATAGGGAGAACGTTAGCAAGTTCGATTTCAAGACGGCGCGAAAAACGGTCGAGAACAAAACGCGCGACATCGCTCTTGCGTACTTCAACGGGGTGCCGACCGTATGGCAACATTGAAGTATCCGCGCGTGCGCGACACACTGAACAAACTTCGATGGACAGGGAGACTAGAGGACTATCGTCTCATGGTAGCAGACCGAGTGAGCGGCGTTAAGGAAATCTTGGGGGCGAGCATCACTAGAATCGGAAAGCGCGACTTCGATAGCGGCGACTCGACGATTCCGTTCTACAAGGTCTTTCGCATCTACACAGTAGACACGATTGTCTACTGGGAGCGCCCGAAGTGACGCGCAGACTCATCAATGCCGGGCTAAAGGCCGCCATTTTGAAACGGAAAATGGTTGCCGCTCAACGATTGAAAAACGGCTTTAACTGCAAGGACTGTAAAACTCATGTCGGCCCATCGGAGTTTTCTGCGTCAGACATGAAGAGGCGTAACTATAGATGTCGTCGCTGTGTGCTGAAAAGGCAGAGAAAGAGCAGGCGTAATCTTAAGAAGCGAAGTCCTTTGAAATGGAAGTCTAGAATTTTGGTTGTCGCCTACAAGAAGTACGGCCACAAAATTATGTCGGTCGCACGAGTTATCAAAACGATTTCTAAGACGATAACATGTCCATATTGTAAACAGATTGTACCTCCACTGGAAATTAGTCTTGACCACATAATCCCCAAGTCGCGCGGCGGAAATGACAGTCTGAGTAATCTACAGTACACATGTCTTTCATGCAACATAATGAAAGGCAATCTCCTCGATGATGAGTTTAGACTTTTGCTTCAGTTCCTGGAAACGGTCTCGAAAGAAATGTCTATGGCTGTACGCAGAAGACTGCGCGCGGCAGGATACATGTATCGTCATGGACATAGGTGAACACAAATGAAGGAGCACCGCGCGAAGGTCGTGCTCGCAACACTCCTTTACCGATGGGCCATGTCCCAACAGATGATTGGAATCTTCCTCAGCGCTCTGACATTCGCGGGCGTGTTCACGCTTCTGCTCAGTCCGTTTCTGGCAGGGTGGGGAATCAGTTACTTGGTCATGCTGCTGCTTCTTCTCGGAGGGGTCGCTACCGTCTTCTTGTCTCTTGGATTCGTTCTCGACCGTGTGCTGAAGTTCTGGGGGGCGCAGGCGCTCGTCGGGACCACGCGGAATCCGTTCCTCATTTCGCGGCTCTACGAAAAGGAACTCCTGACCATCGTGACCCAACACATCCCAGTTCTTAAGGCTGTGCGAATGTTGCTCCAAACCGACTCGTTGAACGCGCGCGCCGCGCTTCTTAAGGAACTCGACGCTTCTATCGCTCGTCTCGAAAAGACGGCCCGCGACAGGGAGTGGACGGTTCTACCGGGCGAAGACGTTTATCCTGAAACTAAAACTCGTGGCCGCGCATGAAGATTCTCATTGAGGGCAATCCGCCTCAGGCCATTCTACTTTGCCCTCACTGTGGATACAGGTTCTTCGAACTCCTTCCGCTCGGCATCCCCGGAACGGGGTCGAGCGTCTGCCTGAACTGTCGCCGACCTGTAGCCGGGTGGTCCCACATGCCACCGATGACACACGAACCCCTTAAATAGTCTATACACCTTCTGTGTGCGTGGAAGATGACGACGCCGACGTGCTGCTTGCTTTCTTCGTGAAATGCGAAGAGTGCGGGACAACGGTTCTTAGCGCTGGCGAGAGCGTAAAGAGGTGTGAGGACCATGGCGCTTGATGAAGAACTGCTCAAGGAAATCGATGAACTCAAACAAGCAGTCAAAGCCCAGGGTATGATGCTTCAGATGCTTCTTCAGGGAGGCATCGAGCAAAACAAGCGGCTTGACACGCTTGGGTCGTTCATCACGGCGACATCGAAACTCGCGTCGCTTGCTGCTGACATGATTACTGCTCATCTTGATGCGCTCAAGGAAGCCAAGGAAACTGTTGCGAAAGCCAGAGAAGCCGTGTTGCCTCCGCCACCGCCGCCCGAGAAGCGACAACGTGCACCTGAGGTTGCGTAAGAGCGATGCCGCTGTTCCAGAGGCTAGAAAGGCCTGTCGAGCGCGACCCAATCGCGCTTACTTCTGAACGTATCGAGAAGGAGATGCAAGAGCGTCTCGTCAAATTCGACATGAGCGGGGATTTCTACATCCGTTACCAGTGTCTCAATACGAAGTGCAAGGCGTCTGGCGTGGCGGGATTCGCCGACGACATGCCTCATCTTGCCACCTGCATCTCATGCGGGGAGCCGACTTGGAAGACGTATGGCAAACCTTGGGTGTACCAGCACATCGATGACTTTTGGATGCTGATGGACACCACGAATGACATCAAGGTGCCCATCAAGTTCCGTGACTGGCTCGTGGGCCAGGAGAAGGCG
>Ga0208958_1001124_pt1 | contig 28133 bp, 23 predicted proteins | sample RifOxyB1_FD_184032 | JGI IMG/M metagenome (GOLD analysis project Ga0208958, IMG submission 184032) | Soil microbial communities from Rifle, Colorado - Rifle Oxygen_injection B1 (SPAdes) | ecosystem: Environmental > Terrestrial > Deep subsurface > Rock core/Sediment | place: Rifle, Colorado...
CCACCTGTTCGACGTCATGATGAAGGCCTTCGGCTGGACGCCCTCGTCCGGCGGGTGAAGGCGTCGGCGGGGGCGCGCGGTCAGGAGACCGGTGCCGCCGCAGACGGGGTGGGGATGGCGGCGGCGGGGACGGCGCTGCGCCCCTCGGAGGTTATGGCGAACACGCCGCGCGCCCGGATGTCGGCCGACGAGGCTCCGACCATGACCTGGATGTCGCCGGGCTGAATCCGCCAGCCCTCGGGGGTCCAGAAGGCGAGCTGGGCCGGGGTCAGGGTGAAGCGGATCCGCTTTGCCTCGCCGGGGGCGAAGGCGACCCGGCGGAAGCCGCGCAGCTCCTGCACCGGTCGCGAGACGGCGGCGACGGGGTCGCGGACATAGAGCTGGACCACCTCGTCGGCGGCGACGCTCGCGGTGTTGCGCACCACGACGCTGATCTCGACCGCGCCGTCGGCGGCGATCTCGGCCTGGCTGAGTTCAAGCGGGCCGTAGTCGAAACGGCCGTAGCTGAGGCCGTGGCCAAAGGCGAACAGGGGGGTGATCGGCTGGTCGCGATAGCGGGCGGTGTCGCGCGTCAGATCCTCGGCGGCCGGGCGTCCAGTCGGGAGATGGGCGTAGGTCAGGGGGGCGGCGCCGCTGGCGCGCGGAAAGCTGACCGGCAGGCGGCCGCCCGGCGAGACGCGGCCGGTCAGGACGTCGGCGATGGCCGGGCCCGACTCGACGCCCAGGAACCAGGTCTCCAGGATGGCCGGGGCGCGCCGGGCCAATTCGGGAACGGCCAGGGGCCGGCCGTTCATCAGCAGGACCACGACCGGCTTGCCCGTGTCCAGCACGGCGTCGGCCAGGGTCTGCTGGGCCGGGCTGAGGCCGATGTCGGTATAGCTGCGCGCCTCGCCCGAGCGGTCGAAATGCTCGCCGACCACCAGAAGGACCAGGTCCGAGGCCCTGGCCGCCTCGACCGCCTCGGCCAGGGCCTGGGCGTCGGAAATCTCGTGCACGGCCTGGGCGCCCTCGCCGGCGGCGGTGACGGCGATGGCCTGGGCCGCCTCGGACCGGTAGCCTTGGGCGTAGGTGATGGTCGCCTGGGGCAGGGCCTGGCGCAGGGCGGGGATCAGGGGGCGGACGTCCTCGACCCTGCCCTGGGCGCGCCAGCTGCCCAGAGAGGAGTTGGCGTCCTCGGCCAGGGCGCCGATCACGGCGAGGCGGCGGACCGAGGCGGCGAGCGGCAGGAGGTCGCCGTCGTTCTTCAGCAGGACGATGGAGCGGCGGGCCGCCTCGCGCGCCAGGGCGCGATGCTCGGGCGTCAGCATGGCCTCGGCCTCGCGCGCCGGGTCGGCGCGGCCGTAAGGATCGTCGAACAGGCCCAGCCGCTCCTTGGCCGTCAGCACCGCCGCGACCGCCTGGTCCAGCAGGGGCGTCAGGGTCGGATCGGCCGCGATCGCCGCCTTCAGCCGGGCGGAATAGAGGCCGCCGGCCATGTCCATGTCGACCCCGCCGCGCAGGGCCAGGGCGGCCGCCTCCTCGGGCGTGGCGGCGACGGCGTGGTTCAGCAGTTCGGGGATGGCGTTCCAGTCGCTGACGATCAGGCCGTCATACCTCCAGTCGTCACGCAGCAGGCCCCGCACCAGGGCCGGATGGGCCGTCAGGGGCACGCCGGCGATGTCGTTGAAGGCGGTCATCATCGATCCCGCCCCGGCCTGGGCCGAGGCGTAGAAGGGGGGCAGATAGACCTCGTGCAGGGTGCGGTCGGAAATGTCGGCGCTGTCGTAGTCGCGCCCGCCCTGGGCCGCGCCATAGCCGACGAAATGTTTGGCCGTGGCCAGGATGGAGGTCCGCTCGGCCAGGGAGGCGCCCTGATAGCCCCGCACCTGGGCGGTCGCCAGGACCGAGCCGAGATAGGGATCCTCGCCCGCCCCCTCGACCACCCGGCCCCAGCGGGGGTCGCGGGCGATGTCGACCATGGGCGAGAAGGTCCAGTTCAGCCCGGCGGCCGTCGCCTCGACCGCCGCCGCCCGGGCCGTCTGCTCGACCAGGTCCGGGTCCCAGCTGGCGGCCAGGGCCAGGGGGACGGGAAACAGGGTCTTGTAGCCGTGCACCACGTCCATGCCGAACAGAAGCGGCACGCCCAGCCGCGACTCCTCGACGGCGATCCGCTGCAGCTCCCGGATCTGGGCCGCGCCGGCGACATGGAGGAAGGAGCCGATCTCGCCGCGCCGGACCCGCTCCAGGGCGGCGGCGTCGAGGCGCGAGTTCAGGGCCCGCTGGCGCCCGCCTGGGATCTGGTTCAGCTGGCCGATCTTCTCGTCCAGGCTCATGCGGGCCAGCAGGTCGCGCACGCGGGGCGACGGGGCTTCTGGGAGCGGGGCCGTCTGGGCCTGGGCCGTCGACAGCGACAGCCAGGCCAGGCCGGCGGTCAGGGCCGCGCAAAGTCGTTTCAGAACCATGGCGAAATCTCTGATAGCGCTATCAACCCGTGTCGATTACCCCTAGTCGATCCGACGACCGGCGCAAGCCCGCACGGTCGGGCGCCGGTGCGGCGAAACGACGGGGGAGGACCAGACGATGACCCAGGCCCTGGAACGGTCCAGCCTGCGGCGGATCACGGGGCGGCTGATGCCCCTGTTCTGCCTGATGTATCTGATCGCCTATATCGACCGGCAGAACGTCTCCTACGCCAAGCTGCAGATGGCCGAGGCCCTGGGGATGAGCGAGGCGGTCTATGGTCTGGGCGCGGGCCTGTTCTTCATCGGCTATTTCCTGTTCGAGGCGCCGGCCAATCTGGTGCTGGCCCGGGTCGGGGCCCGGGTCTGGTTCACCCGCATCATGGCCACCTGGGGCCTGATCACCGTCGCCCTGGGCTTCACCAGCAGCCCGGCCATGTTCTACGTCCTGCGCTTCCTGCTGGGCGCGGCCGAGGCGGGCTTCTTCCCCGGCGTCCTCTATGTCCTGACCCTCTGGTATCCCCAGGCCCATCGCGGGCGGATGATCGGCGCCTTCATGATCGCCAGCGCCGCAGCCAATGCGGTCGGGGCCGTGATCGGCGGCGCCCTGCTGGATATGGACGGGCTGTTCGGCCTGGCGGGGTGGCAGTGGGTCTTCATCGCCACCGGCCTGCCGGCGGTCCTCCTGGCCCCCTATGTGCTGTGGCGGCTGCCGAACGGGCCGGAGACGGCGCCCTGGCTGGCGCCCGAACAGAAGGCCTGGATCGCCCGCACCCTGCAGGACGAGGCGGCCGCAGCGCCCGAGGCCGGCCATGCGGCGGCCTGGCGCGCCATTCTGGATCGCCGGGTGCTGCTGCTGGCCCTGATGTATGTCGGCTTCCCTCTCGCCGCCTATGGGCTCAGCTACTGGCTGCCGACGGTGGTGAAGGGGTTCGGCGTCTCCAACACGGTCAACGGCCTGCTGAACGTCATTCCCTGGATCCTGGTGGGCCTGGCCCTGTGGCTGCTGCCGCGTCACGCCGCCCGCGTCGGTCACAGCCCCTGGCATATCGCCGGGCCCGCCCTGCTGGGCGCCGCCTGTCTGGTGCTGAGCGTCGTGGTTCCGGGGGCCGTGGCCAAGTTCGCCCTGCTGTGCGTCGCCGCCCCCGCCATCTTCGCCGCCCAGCCGGTCTTCTGGAGTCTGCCGCCGACCTTCCTGCGCGGGGCCGGCGCGGCGGCGGGCATCGCCGCCATCAACTCCATCGGCAACCTGGGCGGCTTCGTCGCCCAGACCGTGGTGCCGGCCATCAAACAGGCCACCGGCAGCGACATCCTGCCGATGCTGTTCCCGGCCGCCTGCCTGGCGACCGCCGCCGGCCTGGTCTTCATCGTCCTGCCCCAGCTGTCGCGGAAGACGGGGCGCTCAGCCGGTTGAGGCGTCGGGTTTCAGATCGGGATTTTGTGTCTGGTTTCGTCGGAGTTGACTCGGGACGCAGCGAAAACCTTCGTAAAAGCAAAGCCCCGCTGCCTTAGTTCCTAGACGCTATCGAACTCGAGTTCCATTGGCAGCGACTCCACCACCGTCAAATTCCACTACAGCCGACTCGGGTACAGAAGCTCGGCGTCCGACCGGCGCCAGAAGTAGGTGTTGTAGGCCTGGCCCAGCGGCTCAAACCCGTTGGCCCGCATGACGGCGGCGAATTCCTGCGATCTGACGCCGATCTTCCTGGTCACCTCGTCAGCGCCAATGAATTCGTGTCGATAACGGCGCACTTCGGATAGGGGGATTTCAATCCGACGCTTGGTCTTTTTGCCCCTCACCAAGCCCAACCTTACAGCGCCGCTCACGAGCGTATTGCTGACGCCCAGGATGTCGGCGGCGACAACACCAGACACCGCGATCTCGGGCACAGCCATGGCCTCATCCGACAACTTCAGCTGTTCCAGCGCCGGCTCGGGAACTAGAATTCGATTCAAGACCGGCGCAGCGAGTTCACGCAGGCCCGCCAGTTTGATCTGGCCCTGCAAAAGGCCTTCGATGGCGGCCGCCCATGAGTTCGGATGGAGAACGCCTTGCATGGCGGCCAGGAACGGCACCGCTTCGCTTCCTACGCCCCTAGCCAATGGCAGCTCTTCAAGGCGACTTCCCAACATCTCCACGGATGCCTTGGCGACCAGACGAGTTCCCTCCGACAACAGGAGAGCGTCCCTGTCCGTGATCTCTACCAACAGGCCGGCGTCCAAAAGCGCCTCCGTGCAATAGGTCGGCGTCCCGAGCATCCGCGCAGCTTGGTCGAAATTCACCCCTTCACGCCAAAGCTTCAATGCCCCCTCTACACCCGCCTGCCGGTAAAGGGTGACGCCGCTCCCTACGGCCGATTTCGCTACACAACATTTGGAAGAGGTCGACAGGCGCGCCACCACTTTCTTGTCGATGCTGAAGATGTCAGCGATCTCCGTGGCGGTGGACGTGCCCTCCGATCGGGACAGGGCCGTTCCGGAGAACTGGTTTGCACGAATGGGCGCATCAATCTTGCGCAGCAAGACTGGCACTTCCGCCCGCAGCAAATCGCCGATCGGCGTTAGGGACGCGTTTTGTCCGAAGTACTTGCCCATCGTTCCCATGAGCGGGCCTGTGGTGGCGGATCGACCGAGCGCCAGTTGGGTGAGATGCGCCTCAAGGCTTTCCGGCCAATCGCGCAAGAACCGATAGCCGGCGACGATGTCATCAACGGAATAGTCCTTGAAACCTCCCCGAGTCATCGACTTCCAACGTATGCAGCCTTCCACCGGCCACGGATTATTGGCGATGAACCCAAGTTCAACGGCGGCGTGGAAGACATCGCCTGGTTCCCAGGCGCTGAAGACGGCGGGAAGATGCTGTGTCGCCTCCGCTCTGACCACGCCGTCGGGACTGACAAGATCAGCGACACGCCGTGCGTCATCTTGAAGGTCGATACAAACCTTTTCAGTCGGCATGTTAGCGAACGGCCGGTTGCATTCGACGCACCGAGTTGTCGACCTAGCCGTGGCCCAAGTGGGTTCGAACCCACAGTTGCTGCATACAGCTACCAGGGCTTCCATACTCGCGGGACAGTAGGTCAACGCCTTGATGGACCAAACGGCCTTGTGGTGATCCGTGGCAGCCAGACTTGCGGGTGAAAACCGCATGGCGCGCGTCTCGATCCAGCGTCTCGGCAGACGCGTACCATACCAGTCGACATACTCGCCCGCATCGTCGCTGCGTGCTGGGTGCATACGCTTCAGAACAGCATCGGCAGGGACATCTAGAAGGCCAGCGATAACGTTCGCGTGCTCGAAGCCTGTGAACGGGATGTACTCCATCCTGGGGTTCCGAATTCCAGCGATCTCCCTGAAACGGTTCAGGCGTCCCATGACATTCGCGTCGGACGCTCTTACCAGCACAGAGATCAGGGACTCTTCAGGTTGGGGATGAACCGAGATGAATAGCGGCCGGACCGAGTCGTTGACGTCAGTCATCCCGCTGCTCCGACCGGATGTTCGCAACACCTAAGGAAAACGGATTCCTGTCGTACATTCCTGGTCGGATGAAGGCCTCGTTTGTGGCCTTGATCAGGTCCGACCGACGCAGATCATCACGTCCATCCAGGGTCATGATAACGACGGCTTCTTTCAGAAGACGGCAAGCCGCGCCAAGCACCCCGCCAGACACTTCCAGGATGCAGGTAGGACAGTCGCCTTCGATCACCGCCGTGGCGTTCTTGGCAATGCCCAGCTCCTCGAGGCGGACCAGATAGGCCGCCAGAAATTCGATGAACAGATCGAGGTCGGTGGGCACGTCGGGCCGGAAACGGCGCAGGTCTATAGGGGGAATCGCCCGCTGTTGAAGCTGCTCGTTAGCGCGGAAGGGAAGCTCGGCCGTATAGATGCCTGACAGCACGATAGGGCACGGCCCTTCTAGGAGCGCGTGCTTGATGCATTCCCCGACGGATCGGGCCATGGCCGATGTCGTGGTCTTCACATGATGGATTTCGTCAAGAACGAGCAACTGAACCGCGCCGGCTCGAAGGTATCGATAGACGCGCTCCCACATCTCCGGTTCGCTGCCCTTCATGGGGCCGGTTTCGAAGCCGAACCGCTGCAAGGCGATCAGGATATCCTGTGCAAGCCCCTTTCGGGTCACCTCGGCATGAAGGGTAACGTGAAGTACGGGAATTTCGCGTCGGCTGAGTTTTTCGGCCGTGTTCATCTCATCGGCGAACGTCTCGATGACCCTGGACTTTCCCGACTGCGAAGGCGCGACAAGGAGCACACACAGCTTATTGCTCGCGCTTTCCGCCGAGTGTTCCATCAGAAAATGGAATTGCTCATGCGCCTCCGCCGTTCGTGGCGTCGGAATGAAAACCGCGTCCATTTTTGCGCGGCGTTCAGCAGCAAGTCTCCGCAGATCGCGCGAAGTCATCGGCCACCTCCAGAGCGAAAGCGGTCCAGCAGCGCCGCGCGATCGTACCCGGTGAACAGGTCAGTCGCTTTGACTTCATCGAACCGATCGGTCCGGGGCAGGGCAGGAAGAACTTCCTTCGTCGGAGCTGCGCGGCTACGCTTCCTGACTTTTTTGGCGGATGTGGTCTTGGACTTGAGGAGCACCTCGCCCTGGGCGCGGTTGCCGATGGTCTCGATTTCGATCCGCCCATCCTTGTTGGGTTGGTCGGCATTGATCCCGATATCGGTGAGGGCCGGCTTCAGACGCTGAGCCTGACGACGCGTTCCGATGAGACGGTCGTTCACAAATTCGGCGATGCGTTCGCTGAGACGGACCTTCGCCGCGCAGCGCTGCTCCTCGCTCGAAAATTTCAGCCCCCGTTCCCTGGCGTAACCCTCGAGTATCTTATGGTGATGCTCGCTCAAGCCCTTCGTATAGGCGTGGCTGGTGCATGGAATTTCGACATACTTCGCGCCGACCGAATCCCAGATCGCGATCTTGGAGAGGTCCTCCGGCCAGTACTTCACCTTGACCTTGATCGAGTTCCTAGCCTGCCCCCGCTTGGGCGCGCGGGGCAACAGACGGTTCAACAAGTCGAAGATCACCGGCGAGGAGTAGTTCAGGTTCTGGAAGTCGATGCCCTTGCGGTCGAGGGTGCGCGTGCCTGCGATCTTGGACAAAGCCATGTCCAGGGCGGACAGGTCCGCAACGTAGTCGATTCCATCGATGGCCTGCCGCTCACGCCAGACCTGCTCCGGAACCGCCTTGATGCCGCTATGAAAACTCCTGCCATAAACCTCGACGATATACTGATGAATCAGTTCGTCGATCTCCGACAGCAAGAGGATGGAGTCGGCCTGAGGATCGATCCCGTATTCCGCCAACTTGTGGGGCTTGAAGGGAACCCCACCCCTCAGTTTATGGGCGAACTGGGTGTTGAAGACACCGTTGAAGCGCTCCACGATGCCCTTGTACTCCGGCGTTTTGACCGGAGCCCACTCCACCGAGATGCCGGCGTCCTCGCAGGCGTCCTTGAACGACCGGCCCGTGAACTCCCAGGCGTTGTCGACCAGAACGGTGCGCGGAAGACCGAACACCTCCCACGGGGCGACCTCGGAGTGGCGCGCATTCAGATCGTCCTTGGGGCGGACAGCTCGGCGAAGGCAGGCCATCGCCGTCTCCACACTGGGCGGCGTGAAGCTCAGGAAGTAGGCGAGCGGATACCGCGAGCGCACGTCGATCATGAAGGTCAGGTAGGGGCGACCGACCGGAATGTGCTGCTCGTCATCGACAACGAAGCAGTCAAGAACGGTATGATCCATGACGGCGACATCGAGGATGCGTCGGGCTTCCAACTTCCCTTTCAGCGGCACAAAGGCCCGCTGAGCCATCCGGGCGCCCAGACGCATCCGCGTCCTGTCATAATCAGCGTGCCGGGTCAGCATCCGCCAGACGGTGGTACGGCCGGGGATCGGGATCGGCGACAGACCCGCCTCGGAGCGGTCCCGGTTCTTGGTGTTGAGCGCCGTAACGACGGCGGCGTGAATGTCGCTGGCAGATACCTTTCTGTCGGTCCAATACGCTTCGGCCTTCTCCCAAAGAACCTGTTCCGCAACAGGATGGATACGCGGCTTACGGGCGCCGGTGCGACGCCGATCGGCGATGTACACCAGACGACGATCGCCGGCAGCGCCGAAGTTCCGAAGCATCCTCCTAAAGGAGGCCGCCTTTGGCATTTCTCCAACCCAATCGGGCCAATGGATTGATCGCGCGTCCAGGAAAGACTGAAGCGCCGAGTCCGTCTTCGCGACGGGCGCTTCGTCGAACGACTTCATCAGGCCCTGCAGGGCTTGGTTACGGCGCAGCTTACGGCAGCTGGGACAGCCCCGACAATCATCACCGTCTTCGCAGGGCTCCGCGGGCGGCTCCGTGGTCGGGCGCATCGACGCGTTGTCCCAGATCACCTGGCCTTGCCCATAAAGCCTGTCAAAATCGGCTTGGCTCACGACCTCGATCCGATGGTCCCGAACGTCGCGGAACTGGAGATCGTGAGGGGCGTCTATAGAAGCATCCTTAGCCGGGATCGCGTTGAAATACTCGTACTCCCGACCTTGCAGCCGAATCCGTTGCCCCTTTACGATGTTCATCCGCTTACGCATCAGCGACCTCCTGACAGGTCGGCAGGCGAACCGCGGAGCCATCGCTCAGGCCATTGGCGATGTCGATTTCGACGATGCGGCGGACCATCATGGCATAGGCCTTGGCCATGCCCACGATCGCGTTGCCGTAGGCGCGTTTGATGTCGCCCATCGTCACGATGTCGGAGGCCCTGAACAGTTTTGACAACACCATCGTGTCGCTGGGCGTGATCGCGGTGCGCCGGTAATTCTGGATTTCCTCGATAGCCTTAAAGCGCGGCTGGGCTTCCAACTCCTGGCGATCCACCATGCGGAACGATTGACCGATGCTGCGATACATCTCGCCCGCCATTTTCAGCTTCTGGCTATAGGCGGGGTCCACGAGGGCATCGAACTCGCCCTTGATCTCGATGATCTCGATGCGTCCGTCGGCCAGGTGCAGTTCCAAGTCGGGCGTGAATTTGTACCTTTGGCCTTCGTGGATCATCTCCAACGTGTGCGGTTGGGCGCGGTAATTGACGACATCGAAGCGCACTTCCGCGTGATAGAGGCCGTACAATTCGTTGCGCGATTCCCAAGGGGAAGCGTGACCGCATTTGAAGCTGTAGTAGCTACCCACAGCACGCCGGCGGCGACCGGCCGCGATGGGACGCATCGGGCCACCATCATCACGTTCTATGATTGTGGCGACAATGTCGTACGGGTTGCAGGGCAGTTGGTGACGGTTCAGTTTTTGGGTCATCAAACCCTCCTTTGTTGGAGAAGGGCTGATGGATTAGTCAGATGTTTTGAGCGCACAAAACATCTTTTTCATCGCAAAAAAGTAGAGTCACGATACACTAGAAACGTGACTCAATAATTTTTATTGATTTCAAGGAAAATTGGCCATTTGAGTCACGTTATCCACCAAGAGTGACTCTGGAGTTATAGATTAAATTCGTCGATGTTGCTTGCGTGCAACACTTCTGCGACTGAGTCGGACGACAATTATGCCAATGCGCGGCCACCCATCAGGGGTAGACGACGAATTTCAGGCCTCAGGGAAGGATTGAAAGACTAGCTGTCAGGGTAACCCAACGCCGGCTCAAGGGCCTCGAAGGTGCTCGTCATCGCCCAGCCCTTCGCGAAGGGTGCGGCGACATGACCATAAAGCAGGGAAAGTTGCGCCTCGGCCGCCGCTTCGCCCCAGCGTTTGACGGCGGCGACATAGAGAGCCGCGGCCAGGCCGGTGCGATCCGCTCCAGACTGGCAATGGATGAGCAGCGGCTTGGGCGCAGCCTCCATCAAGGCCAGCAGCGCCTCTGCCTCGGCGGGGCTTAGTTCGGTTTTGGCCGACATTCGAAAGTCGAAGTGCGCGAGACCAAGCCGTCGCGACGCGGCGACCTCCTCGTCGTACCAGGGCGAGCCCGCGTTCTCGCCGCGAAGATTAATCACGCTGCGAAGGCCATACGCCGCCTGGAGCCGTTCCAATGTCTTCGCTGAAGGCTGGGCGGAACGATAGACCTCGCCGGGCGCCACTGCGTGGATGTTCCCCGTGAGCATGGCCCCGCCAATGTAGAGAACAGGGGTCAGTACGATCGACGCGACGGCGGCGATGGCCGCGCCTCGCCACGGACGCTTCGGTCGGGTGGGGGTTTGACGGGGTTCCATCGCGTGATCCTTCACGCGCGACAAAGCCGCTCAATTCGGCCTCGACCAAGCCCGAAGTCGTCATGCGGGAACGAATTAATCCGCCGGTCAGGAGCCGCGAAGAATTCCGGACGCCCGCAGGTAGATGGGATTGCTGTAAATCCAGATCGTCTCGCCGGGCGCCTGGGGCGCGCTCTTCCGCGGTACGACGACCTCGACGCGGTAGACGCCCGGCCGCCGGTCGCCATACCGCAAAGTCGAGGCGCCCGGCGTGCTCTGGGCGACCACGACGCCGTCCCGCAGGAGCCGGATCGTCGCCTCCAGCGCCGCGGCCGCCGACGGCGACCGCACCTCGAACGCCGTCTCGCCCTCGACCGGGATTTCCATCCCCATCCGCGCGGTTGTCTTTCCTGTCCGGGCTGTAAACCGAAAGCCGCCGGCGTCCCCGAGAATATCCAGCCCCACATAGACTCGCCCTGCCTTCAGCGCGTCCAGCACGGCGGCGCGGTCGGCGATGAGGTCGCCGCTCAGCGGATGATCGACCAGGATGTGGTTGCGCGCGAGCCGCATGATCTGGTCGGCGGGCGGAAAGGGAAGCTTCGCGCCTTCCCACAGTTCGACGGCCTGATGGATGTCAGGTGCATAGACACCGACGAAGCGGCGCCGCGACCCGACCGCGTCCCACATCCGCAAGGCCTCGTCGGGTCGCGCGCTGAGGCGCAGATAGGCTGTTGGTCCGACCACGCCCAAGGCGGCCACGGTCGCCACCTTGTCGCCAGTGGACGAGGCGTAGAAGAGATCGGCGAGATCGATGATCTCCAATCCATCGATGCGGTCGTCGAGCGGCCCTTCCCAGCGCCACTTCCGATGGGTGGGATGCGCCAGGACGCTCATGCCGTCCTCGGACCGCACGGTGGCCAGAAAGGCGTCGGTCGACGTCTTTGGGTCCGTCGGCGCCCGTTCCGACCCCATGGCGAGCAGGTGTCCTTCGGGCCGCGACGCCTCCATGCCGGTCAACATCAGCACGCCGTGGCGCCGCCCTTCGCCCGCCCTTCCCGCACCGAAGGTGTTGTGATCGGTCACGATGAGGAAGGCCAGGCCGTTGGCGGCGGCCAAGCGGGCGAGTTGGTCGTAGTCTCCCGTCGCGTCGTCGGACAGCGCCGTGTGGAGATGCAGCAGGCCCGCATAGTCGTACTGGCCCGCGACCGGAACCGGCGTTCCCACGGCCGGCGTGACGGCGCGGTGCGCGGCGCCGTCGTCGTGGGCGGCGAGCGGAACGACCAGCAGCGCCGCCAGAAGAGCGCGTCGGAAGATTCCGCGCCAGGCTTGGCCTCGTGCGCCGTCGATCATTCGCATGTCGGACTCCCCGCCGCTTCTTTAGGCCGCGCGGGTGTCGCCGGTGTCTCGGCGGAATGACGGACGCGCGACGTCGATGCGCACACAATCGCCATGACCCCAGGCTTGCGGGGCGATGACAGTCCGGCTGTTCGAGCCAAGCTGACGGTCTTGTAATGAAGCGGTCAGAACCGCCGTAAGGAGCAGCGCCTAGCCTTCCAACATGCCGTATAGCGAGACGTCGAGGTCGAGCCCCTTCCGTTCCATCGCCTGGGCTTCCGGCCTCGTCGGCGCAGCAATGCTCAGCGGATGCGTCGCCTACGCCCCGCGCCCCATCGACGCCGCTGAAACGGCCCGCGCCTTCGCGGTAGATCGCCTTCCTCCGCCAAATCGGCCCTTGACCGAGGCTGAAGCGCTTGCGCTGGCCGTTTCACGCTCCGCCGCCGTCCGGCAGGCTCAGGCGACGTATGAGACAGCGCGCGCCGCCGCACGGGCTGCGCGAGCCTCTCCAGCCTGGACGCTCAATCTCACCGCCGAATATTCCCGGCAATCCGATCCGCAACATCCCTGGCTCTATGGCGGCGCCGTGGACATCCCCGTCGACGCCGGGGCGCCCCGCCGAACGCGCCTGGAGACGGCGGACCTGACCGTGCTGAAAGCGCGCTACGATGTCTCCGAGACGCTCTGGACGGTCCGCACCGCCTTGCACAAGGCGTTGGCGGATCGATCCGCCGCCGAGGCGCAACTGGCGACCGGCGAGACCCAGCTGGATGTCCAGCGCCAGCGCGTGACGATGATCGAGAAGCGGGTCGCCACTGGCGAGGACGCCCGTTCATTGGCGTTACAGGCGCGTTCCGACCTGGCGACCGCCCTTCAATCCGTCAGCGCCGCCCGCGCCCTGAAAGCGCAGGCGGACGCCGGACTCGCCGCTGCGCTCAGCCTGCCGGTCGAAGCCGTTTCCGGGATGGTGATCCTTCCCCACGACGCCGCCTCGCCGGACTTCGAAATGATGGCTCAGGCGCGCCTGGACGCCGCCACGGCCCGGGCCGATGTCCTCAAGGCGGTCATCGACTACGACCTCGCGGAACAGGGCCTGCGCGCAGCGGTCGCCGGCCAGTACCCCGCCCTGACGGTCAGTCCCGGCTACACATGGGAAAGAGGCGTGACCAAACTGCCCGTCTCGCTCGGCCTGGCGCTGCCGCCCCTGGACCTGAACCGGGGGGCCATCGCCGAAGCCGAAGCGCGTCGCAAGGAGGCAGGCCGTGCGCTTGAGGCCGTCCAGGCCCAGGTCTTCGCCGAGGCCGACGCCGCGAGCGCGGCGCTGGGCTCGGCCCAGGAAGACCTCGACCGCCTGGCGCGCGAGGACATCCCCGCCGCTGCCCGAGGCCTGCGGGTCGCCCAGCGCGGCCTGTCGGCGGGTGAGACCGACCGGACCGACCTTCTCGCCGCGGAGGCGGCGTCGCTCGCCGTCGAACTGGTCCGGATCGAAGCCTCCCGCCAGCGCGCCGTCGCCGTCGCCGATTTCGAAGCCGCCACGCGCGACGCCCGCGATCCCGCGCAAACCCAGGTCCTGGCGCAGGTCATGGCCGCCTTGGAAGGACCCACCCCATGAGCGGCCGCTCGCTTCGCTTCGCCCTCGGCGTCGCCACCTGCGTCTCCACGGTCCTGGCCGCCGCCTGGTGGATCGGCGCCGACGCCCAGACCGCATCCCCGCCATTGCCATCGGAATCGGCCTCCGCGCCGCCGCAACCTGGTTCAGCCTCCGCCGTCCCGTCCGCCGGCGGCTCCTATGTCGTGGCGGCGCCGACGGCCTACGGCGAACAGCCGTTGCTGCCCCCCATTCCCGTCGCGGCGCCGCCTCCGCAGACGCAGGCGCGGCTCGGCCTGCGGGTCTCCCCGGCCTTGGCCGACCGGTTCGCGCCCAGCGCCTCGGGCTACGCCCGCGTGGTCGATCCCTCGCCCCTGGCGGCGCTGGCGGCGGACCTCGAGGCCGCCGCTGCTGCGGCGGCGGCATCCCAGGCCGAGGCCGCCCGCGCCCAGGCGCTTCAGGCGGACGACCAGATCGTGGCCGCCAAGGTCGCCGAAGCCGCCGTGGCCCAGGCTGCCGCCGACCGGGCGCGGCTGTCGCTGCTCAGGACACGGCTCGGGCTCGAATGGGGGCCTTGGCTGGCGGCGATGAACAACGCCCAGCGTCAGGGCCTCGTCCAGGCCTTGGCGCGCGGCGACGCCGCCCTGGTGCGGATCGACGGCGCCGTCTCCACCTTGGCCGTCTCCACCGTTTCGATCGATATCGGGGCCGGCGGCCAGGCTCAGGCGCGGATTCTCGGACCGGCGCGCACCGGCGATCCGCGCCTGCAGTCCTCGGGCTGGCTCGCCATCGTGCGCGGACCGGCGGCGCGCCGCCTGGCGGTCGGCCTGGTGCTGCCGGTACAACTACCCACGGCCGGCGCGGTCGAGGGCGTACGCCTGCCGGGCGGGGCGGTGCTCCGGGCGGAAGGCCGCAGTTGGGCCTATGTCCGCACGTCGGCGGGCGGGTTCGAGCGTCGCGCCTTGACCGGTGTCGCACCCATCGACGGCGGTCTCTTCGCCAGCGGCGGCGTCCGTCCGGGCGAGAATCTGGTCGTCCAGGGCGCCTCCGCCCTCTACACCAGCGAACGCGCGGGCGGCTGACCGATGCTCAACGCCCTGGTCTCCTGGTCGATCGCGCACGCGCGCATCGTCCTCGTCGCCGCCGCCCTGCTGCTGGTCGCCGGCGGTCTGACCCTGAAAAACGCGGCCTATGACGTCTTTCCGGAGTTCGTGCCCGCCCAGGCCGAGGTCCAGACCGAGGCGCCGGGCCTGACCGCCGAACAAGTCGAGCAGTTGGTGACCCGTCCGATCGAGCAGGCCGTAGCCGGCGCCGCCGGGGTGGACGTGGTGCGCTCGGAGTCCTTCCAGGGGCTGTCGACGGTCAGCGTGACCTTCAAGGACGGAGCCGATCCCTATCGCGCCCGCCAGATCGTGTCCGAGGCCCTCGGCGAGGCGGCAGCCGGACTCCCGGCTGGCGCCGGACCGCCGAAGGTCTCCCCCCTGACCTCCTCCACCATGGACCTGCTGAAGGTCGGCCTGACCAGCGACCGGCTCGACCCCATGACGCTGCGCGACCTCGCCCAATGGACCGTCCGTCCGCGCCTGCTGGCCGCGGCCGGCGTGGCGCGCGCCACCGTCTATGGCGGCGCGGTGCGCCGTGTCGAGATTCGTGTCCGGCCCGAAGCGCTGGCCCAACGCGACCTGAGTTTCTCGGACGTGATCGCCGCAGCGCGCACGGCGACCGGGATCGCCGGCGGCGGTTACATCGACACGCCCGAGCAGCGGATCGTCCTCGAGGCGCGGGGTCAGGCGGACACGGCCGCCGCCGTCGCGGGGGCGCAGATCGTCAACGCCGACGGGGCCGCGGTCCGGCTCGGCGATATCGCCGAGGTGGTCGAGGCCGCCGCCCCCATCGACGGCGACGCCCTGATCATGGGCCGTCCCGGCGTGCTGATCAGCCTGTCCAGCCAGTACGGCGCCAACACCCTGGACGCCACCCGCGCGGTCGAGGCGGCGCTGGCCGAGTTGGAACCGGCCCTGAAGGCACAGGGCGTGACCCTGCGCCGCGACCTGCACCGCCCCGCCGACTTCATCGACGCGGCGCTGGGCGGGATCGTGGAGGACCTGCTGATTGGCGCGGCCCTGATCGCGTTGGTCCTGTTCATTTTTCTGCGCAATCCCCGCGCCGTCGCCATCTCCTTCCTCAGCATCCCCCTCTCGCTGGTCGCGGCGGTCATGGTCATGGACAGGCTGGGCTGGACGCTGAACACCATGACGCTCGGCGGTCTCGCCGTGGCGCTCGGCGTGGTAGTCGACGACGCCGTCATCGATGTCGAGAATATCGTGCGCCGCCTGCGGCTGTCGGACGGCGCCGAGCCGCCGGCCGCGATCATCCTCAAGGCCTCGCTCGAGGTTCGCGCGCCGGTGATCTACGCCACCCTGGTCGTCGCCCTGGTTCTGACCCCGGTGCTGTTCCTGACAGGGCTGCAGGGCGCCTTCTTCAGCCCGCTGGCGGCGGCCTTCATCCTCGCGACCCTTGCCTCGCTGGCCGTGGCCATGACGGTGACCCCAGCGCTCAGCCTGTTGCTCCTCCGCCGGGCCCGCCTGCCCGAGGAACCCAGGCTCCTGACACGCTTCAAGGACGCCCACGACCGCCTGTTGAACCGCCTGGCGGTTCGCCCCCGCGCCGCGCTGGTGGTTTCCGTAGTCGCTCTGCTCGTCACTGCGACCGGGTTCGTCCTGTTCAACAGCGAACTCCTGCCCGCCTTCCGCGAAGGCCATTTCGTCGTCGGCGTTTCGGCCCGCCCGGGCACGTCTCTGACCGCCATGCGCGGCTACGGGCAATCCATCAGCAGCGACCTTCTGGCCATCGAGGGCGTCCAGGCAGTGGAGATGCAGGTTGGGCGTTCCGAGGGCGGAGAGGACGCCTTCGGAACGGAACGGGCAGAGTTCCACGTCCAACTCCAGCCGCGCCTGTCCGGCCGCGAGCAGGATCGTGTCCAGGAAGAAATTCAGAGCGCCCTGGACGGCTATCCCGGTTTCGAGACTGAGGTTCTGACCTTCCTCGGCGACCGCATCGGGGAATCCCTCAGCGGGGAGACGGCGAGCCTGGTCGTCAACCTCTACGGCGCCGATCTCGACGCGCTCGACCGTGCCGCCGCCGACATCCGCGCGGTCCTGGAAAGCGTGCCCGGCGCCGCCGATGTTCAACTCGGCGCGGCTCCGTCCTCGCCGACGGTCCGCATCGACCTCGATCCGGTCGCGGTGGGCCGCTATGGCCTGACGCCGCAAGAGGTGCTGGACACGGTTCAGGCGGCCTATCAGGGCGCGGTCGCCGCCCAGGTCTATCGCCAGGATCGCGCCATCGACATCACGGTCGTGACCCCGCCGGCCCTTCGCGCCCAGCCCGAGGCGGTCGGCGATCTGCTGCTGCGATCGGCGTCCGGCGCGGTCGTTCCCCTGCGGGCCGTAGCCGACGTGCGGCTCTCGGAAGGGCGGACCGTCATCGCCCACAACGGCGGCCGGGCAGTCCAGACGGTCACGGCCAATCCGGCGCCCCGCGACGTGGCGCGGGTGACGCGGGCCGCCCAGGCGGCGATCGCCAAATCCGTCCGCCTGCCCGCCGGCGCCTATGTCGAGTTCGCCGGCGCTGCTGCGGGCGCGACGGCCGCCCGCAGCCAGTTGCTGGTTAACACCGCAATGGCCCTCGTCGGCGTGGTGGTGCTGCTGGTCCTCGCCTTCGGCGGCGGGCGGGCCGCCGCCCTGGTCCTGGGCACAGCCCCTGGCGCCTTGGTCGGCGGGGTCGTCGCCGTCGCCCTGACCGGCGCCAGCCTGTCCCTCGGCGCCCTGGTGGGCTTCGTCGCCCTGTTCGGGGTCGCGGCCCGCAACGCCATCCTGCTGCTGGCGCACGCCGAGCATCTGGTTCGGGCGGAGGGTCGGCCCTGGACCTTCGAGACGGTGCTGACGGCGACGCGAGAGCGGACGACGCCGATCCTGATGACCGCCCTGGTCACGGGCCTGGGGATCGTGCCCCTGGCGCTGCAGACCGGCCAAGCCGGCCGCGAAATCCAAGGCCCGATGGCGGTCGTCATCCTCGGCGGTCTGATCACCGCGACGGCGACGACCCTCCTGATCCTGCCCGCGCTCCTCTGGCGTTACTGGCGGCCGCGCGCGGCGAATTAGCGCTAAGCGGTCGCCAGCCCCCTCCGGCCCTCCATCGTTTCAGGCAGTGGGAACAGCAGACGGACACGCAGTCCCGGGTTCATGTTCTCGATCTCAAGTCGGGCGTCATGCAGGTCGGCGATCGCGGCGACCATCGACAGACCCAAACCCGTGCCCGGCGTATTGCGGCTCCGGTCGAGGCGGTAGAATCGACGGGTCAGCCGGCCGAGTTCCGCGTCGGGCGCGCCCGGTCCGTCGTCGGTGACCGACAGCACCGCCCGTCCAAGCTGGACGGCGGTCTCTACATGGATGCGCCGACCGCCCACGCCGTGCGTGATGGCGTTGTCGATCAGGCTGGTGATCACCTGCGCCAGCATGGTCCCGTCTCCAAACACCAGCGCCTTGCCTGCGCTCGTCAAGGTCAGGGCGCGCTCGGCCTCCTCGGCGGAGGGCGTATAAGCCTCGATCACGTCATCGGCCAGCGCGGAGATGTCCACGAGGGAGAAGCGGCGTTCGGCCCCGCCCTCGATCTGGGCCAGACGCAGCAAGGCGGCGAAGATCTCCAGCAGACGGTCCGTCTCGGCGAGGGCGTCGCCCAGCAATTCGTCGCGATGCTGGGCGTGCTGGGCGTCCTCCAGAGTGTTGCGCAGCCGGGTCAGGGGCGTGCGCAGATCATGGGCGACATCGGAGGACACCTGCCGCAGCGCCTCGACGGTGTCTTCGAGACGATCCAGCATGGCGTTCAGCGTGTCGGCGAGATCGTCGAACTCCCGGCCGAATCCCAGGGAAGGCAGCCGCTCGCCGAGATCGCCATTGACGACGCGTTCGGCCGCCTCGCTGACGCGTTGCAGGCGGTTGAGGAAGATCACGCCACCGGCCGCTCCGCTGGCGATGGCGATCAAGACAAGGGTCGCGCCGCCCCAGACCGCTAGCCGGTGCAGCCATTCACGCAATTCTTCCAGCGCATAGGTGTCCCGGCCCACGGCGATGAAGGTGCCGTCCGAGGCGCGATCGGTGAGCAGGATGATGTCCACCTTGATAGGATCGCTGCCGGGCGCTTCTGAGATCGCCGGCATCGAGATTCGTCCCCACCCCCTGATCTGCTCGACCGACCGCGACAGGCCCGCCTCCAGCCGTTCGCCATCAGGAGCGATCACCAGATAGCTGAACCGTTCGGGAAGACCACCGGCGACATGCTCGCGCAAGGCGTCGATCAGGGCGTGCCCCCCCTCCGCATTGGCGTCGGCGCGCAACACGGCGACCTGATCGCGCAAGGCGTCGCGCGCCGTCTCTTCGGCGAAGCTGCCGACCGCGAAATCCAGCACCAGAAGCAGAACCGTGGCGCCGACGCCGAAGGCGGCGGCGAAGGCCACGGCCAGCCGGAAGGTCGTGGTTTGCCAGACCCGGGCGCGTGTTCTAGTCCGCGTCATCGAGGACATAGCCCACGCCGCGCAGGGTGTGGATCAGCTCCCGACCGAATCCCTTGTCCACCTTGGAGCGCAGTCGGCTGACATGGGCGTCGACGATGTTGGTGCGCGGATCGAAGTGAAAGCCCCAAAGGTTCTCCAACAACATCGTGCGCGTGACGGTCTCGCCCACGCGCCGCCCCAGGAATTCCAAGAGTTTATACTCTTGTGGCGTCAGGTCGATACGCCGTCCGCTCCGGACGACCTTCCGCCGTCGGGTGTCGATCTCGAGGTCCGCGACACGGATGTGCGCAGGTTGGTCCGTCAGCGGCGGACGGCGAACCAGTGCGTTAAGCCGCGCCAGCAATTCGCTGAAGGCGAACGGCTTGACCAGATAGTCGTCGGCGCCAGCCTCCAGCCCGGCGACGCGATCATCGACGGCGCCGAGCGCCGTCAGCACCAGCACCGGCGCCTGTACGCCCTCGGCCCTTAACAGGGCGATGGCCTCCAGCCCGGACAGCCCCGGCAACATGCGGTCCATGACGATGACGTCGTGGCCGCCCGCCATGCCGATCTGCACGCCCTCGTCGCCGGTGCGCGCCATGTCCACCGTATGCCCGACCTCGCCCAGGCCGCGCGCGATGAACGCCGCCGTCCGCTCGTCGTCCTCGACGACCAACACCTTCATGCTCGAACCCTAGGATGCACGATCCAACACATCACGACGGGGCTCCCTTCGCCAGACCGCGACGCGGCGCCTCAGGCGATTTAACGCCGCCGTCAGACAATGCGTAAGCAGGCTTTTCTAGAGCCGGACGGTCGCCTGTCCGCATCGGCGGACGATCCGGGGCGGCCTATTCGGGCTCTCCTCATGTTCGATCTGATCGTCCAGATCATCACCGTTACCGGCGTCCTGGGCGTGGCCTTCCTGATGTTCGCCGAGAACGTCTTTCCACCGATCCCGTCCGAACTGATCATGCCGCTTGCGGGCTTTGCGGCGGCGCGCGGCGATCTGAATTTCGCCCTGGTCGTCGTCGCCGGGACCTTCGGCGCCGTCGCCGGCGCGGTGATCTGGTACGAGATCGGCCGTCGGGTCGGCCTGGAGCGTGTCCGTAGGTGGTCTGAGCGGCATGGCCGCTGGCTGACCCTCACGCCAAAGGACGTTGAGACCTCCGCTGCCCTGTTTCGGCGCTATGGCGTCTTCGCCGTCCTGGGCGGCCGTCTCATCCCGGCGGTGCGCACCTGGATTTCGATCCCCGCCGGTGTCGCAGACATGCGCTTCGGTCCCTTCCTGATCTTCACCACGCTCGGCACAGCGGTCTTCACTTTCGCCTTGGCGTACGCCGGCTATCGCCTGGAAAGCCATTTCGATCGGGTCGCGGCCTGGCTGGACCCAATCACTACGATCGTGATCGTCGGCGGAGTGGCGGTCTATGTCTTCCGGCTGATCACTTTCCGACGTCTACCGGACCCACAGTCATGACTCCGGGTCCGGCAAAGCCGTCACGTCAGTCGTCGTCGTCTTCGCCGTCGTCGCCCTCTTCCGCCGTCAACGGCGTGAGGGCGCCGGAACGGGCGTCGACGGCCACCCGACTTTCGCCTGTGCGGTCCACCGTGGTGACGAACCAGGCCGGCCCTGAGGGTTGTCCTTCAAGAGCGACCTCGACGGCGCGTCCGCCGGTTCGACCCTCCGCCAGAGTTACGGCTTGCCCCAGCGGCACGGTCGCTTGCTCGAGCAGGACCGCGTCGTCCGGCTCAGTGCGGCTTTGGACCGCCAAGGCGGCCCCGGCGGAGGCAGCGAGCGCGACGAGCGCGAAACTGGTCAATGCTGGATACTTCATTCTCATCTCCGATCGGACCTCATGTCCGGCACGAGAGAATGCGGCCCTGCGCCTTAGGCGCGGATGGCCCCTTCATTACGATCTCCGGGCGGCTGCATGACGGCGCCGTCCCCGATGCGTCCCACCGCCCCCCTACATTCGAGGACTTGCCCGTGCCCGATCCCGAGCGTCTGCGTCGCGTACAGCTGGTACGCAAGGCCGTGCTTCTTGCCGCAATCATCGCGGCTCTGGTTGTCGCCGCCCTGACCCGCAGCCTGCACGGCGCCGAGGATTTCCATGAAACCTGGGAAGCCGTCGGCCTGGCGTTGATCGTCGTATGCATCGTCGGCCGGGCCTGGTGTTCGCTTTACATCGGCGGCCGCAAGAAGGCGGAGATCGTTGACAGGGGGCCCTACTCCGTGTCCCGTAATCCTCTCTATCTGTTCAGCTTCATGGGCGCCTTCGGCCTGGGCGCACAGACCGGCAGCTTCACCCTGGCCGCGGCGTTCCTGGTTCTTACCGTCGCCGTCTTCTACGTCACCGTTCGCCGCGAAGAGGATTGGCTCGCCGCGGCCTTCGGCGAATCCTATCTGGCCTACAAGGCCCGAACGCCGCGTTTCCTGCCGGACTTCCGGCTCTGGTTGGATGCAGAGACCCTGACCATCCGGCCCTCCTTCTTCCTCATCACCTTGCGTGACGGCCTCGTCTTCCTTCTCGCAGTTCCGCTGTTCGAAGGGCTCGAGCGGCTGCAGGCCTCGGGCTGGCTGCCGACCCTGTTCGCTCTGCCCTGAGATGACTCGCCCGCTCCTATCTTCCCGCGCCGATGCCGCTCGGGCGTGGTTGTCCAGCAGCGGCGGGAGCCTGTTCGTCGGCTTCTTCCTCGTGGCCATCTCGCTCTGGGGGCTGCTCACGCTCGGCGGCGAAATGCTTGAGGGCGAGACCCTGGCCATCGACCGGCGCGTGCTTCTGGCGCTGCGGTCGCCCGGCGACCTCAATGATCCGATCGGCCCACGAGGACTCGAAGAAGCGATGCGGGACATCACGGGCCTGGGCGGCGCCACCCTGGTCACACTGGTCGTAAGCGGAACCGTCATCGCCCTCTGGCGCGCTACGCGCCGGTACGAGGCGGCAGTCGTCGCGATCGTGGTGATCGGCGCGCAACTGTCCGCCAACCTGCTGAAGACCACTTACGACCGTCCTCGCCCCGACCTGGTCCCGCATCACATGGCGGTTTATTCGGAGAGTTTCCCCAGCGGCCATTCCTCTGTCGCCGCCTGCGCCTACCTGATCCTCGCCGTCGTGCTGGCGCGTGGTCTTCATGCGCGACGCGACCGGGCGGCGCTCTACATTCTGGCGCTGGTTCTGATATTCTGCATCGGTCTCAGCCGCATCTACTTGGGTGTCCACTGGCCAAGCGACGTACTGGCAGGTTGGACGCTCGGCGCCGGCTGGGCGGTCCTCGGCGGGCTGACGCTCTCCTTCACGCCGGCTCAAACCCGATCAGTCCGGAACAAATAGACGCTGGAGTTGCACCCTCGGGCCTAAGGTCGAGACGCACGTCCTCGATCGGAACTGATTTGGCTGCCATCGGCCTCCCCCAGAGAATGCGCAACCGTAGCGGAGCCTTTGGAGAACCATCAAGAGCAAGCTGTGACGATCAGCCTGATGCTCAGAACTCAAACGCAAATGGAAGGTGCGCCATATCGGAAAGTCCAAACGCCCAAAGCAAGCCAGGAGCGGTTATTTGATCGGAGATCATAACGCCCGCGACACGATTGGCTGCCGGGTATCGAGTCACGCCAGTGAAACAGGAGTCTGATTTCCGGAAACCGGACATTTTGGAGGAGTGGCGCACCCGACACGATTCGAACGTGTGACCTTTGCCTTCGGAGGGCAACGCTCTATCCAGCTGAGCTACGGGTGCGTGGTCGGCGAGACGCCGGAAGAGGCCGCTTACAGCAAGCGGCGGGCGGCCTCAATCCCCGAATACGCGCAAGGCGGTCGGATGACGGTTTTCCAGCCGCCGGGCGCCCGCGGCCTCAAGCCGAGCGAAGCGGGGTAGGCCCCTAAGCCCGGGCCTCAAGCAGCGCGAAGCGCGGTAGGCCCAAAAGAATGGGCGCCTGCGCCCTATTGCGCGGTCATGCCGCCGTCGATCTTGAACTCGGAGCCGGTGACGAACTTGGACTCGTCGGAGGCGAGGTAGAGGACGCAGTAGGCCACGTCGTCCGGTTCGCCGATCCGTTTCAGCGGAATGCCGCGGGTCAGGCGTTCGTGGGCCTTGGCCTCGTCGCCGCCGGCCATGGCGATGAAGGGGTCCAGGATCGGGGTCTTGATGAAGACCGGATGGACCGAGTTGCAGCGCACGTTCCAGTCGGCCTTGGCGGCCTCGAGCGCCAGGGTCTTGGTGTACATCCAGACGGCGGCCTTGGTGGCGTTATAGGCGCCCATGCCGGGGGCGGCGACCAGGCCGGCGATCGACGAGATGTTGACGATCGACGCGGGGGCGGCGGCGCGCAGGTGCGGCATGGCGTATTTGGCGCCCAGCATGATCGAGCGGAGATTGATCTCGTACTGGCGCTGCCAGTTGTCGACCGTGTCCTGTTCGACGAAGGCCAGGGGGCCGCCGACGCCGGCGTTGTTGACCAGGACCGACAGGCCGCCCAGGTCGGCGACGGCGGCGGCGATCACCTGTTCCCATTCGGCCTCGCTGGCCACGTCGTGGGCGTAGGCGAAGGCGACGCCGGGGATTTCGGCGTTGATCCGGGCGGCCAGGGCGGCGACGCGGCCGCCGTCGATGTCGGTCAGGGCCAGGCGGGCGCCCTCGCGGGCCAGCATGAAGGCCATGGCCTCGCCCAGGCCGCCGGCGGCGCCGGTGATCAGGGCGGTCTTGCCGGCGACGCGGCCGGGGCGGGCGGACGCGCTCATGCCTTCACTCCCATGTCGGCGGCCGCCTGATCGATGAACCGGGCCAGGGTCACGTCCTTGGTCGTGACGCCGTCGGCGTCGTGGGTGGTCAGCAGCACCTCGACCCGGTCGTAGACGTTCGACCATTCGGGGTGGTGATCCATCTTGTCGGCCATCAGGGCGACGCGGGTCATGAAGCCGAAGGCGGCGTTGAAATCGGCGAACCTGAGCGAGCGCGCGATGGCCGGGCGGTCGCCGTCGTCGGCGCGCCAGGCGGGCAGGGTTTCAAGGGCTTTCGCAACCTCGATTCGGACGTCGGTCATGGGGCTTCCTCTTTTTCCAAGGCCTAGGAGGTTCGACCGCGCCCGGCAAGCGTCCGGGACGCCGCCTCGACAAGCCGTCGATAGCTTTGCGGAACGCGGGAGCAAGCTTGGGCGTTGATCTGACGACAAGCGGGGCCGTGAGCCTCGCCGTATCGAAATGCGCCGGCAGGTCCGGAGAGGACGCCAGGAGAGGATGATGGACAATCTTTGGATCGCCGCCCTTGATCCGGCGGATCGCAAGCGGATCGAACCCCATCTGGAGGCACGCGAGGTCGTGCGCGGCCAGAGGCTGTACGACGCCGGCGAGGCGGTCGATCAGGTCTGGTTCCCGATCAAGGGGGTGGTGTCGCTGATGACCGTCCTGCCCGATGACAAGATGGTCGAGACCGCCGCCATCGGGCGCGAGGGCCTGGTCGGCGTGACCTGCGGACCGTTCAACGCCCGGGCCGCCAGCCGCGCCATTTCCCAGGGCGACGGGGTCGCCGCTGTCTGTTCGGCCGAGGTCTTCGGCGAGGCGCTGGACGCCAGTGAGAGCCTGCGCCTGGCCCTGTCACGCTTCACCGAAGGCCTGATGGCCCAGGTGCAGCAGGCCGCCGCCTGCAACGCCCAGCACCGGCTGGACGAGCGGCTGGCGCGCTGGCTGCTGATGCTGCACGACCGGGCCGAGGACGATCGGGTCGATCTGACCCAGGCCGATATCGCCGGCATGCTGGGCGTGCGCCGCGCCACCGTGTCCGAGGTCGGGACCGTGCTGGAGGGCAAGAAGCTGATCCAGCGCGGGCGGGGCTGGGTCCGGGTGCTGGACCGCGACGGGCTGGAGGCGGCCTCTTGCGGCTGCTACGGCCTGATGCGCGAGGTGATGAAGGAGCTGAAGCTGCCCCAGCCTGAAGCCGGGTCGGAAGCCGCCTGATCGCGTGACGGGCGGCGCTTGACGCGCTAGACCCCCGATTATGACCGACGCCTCCTCCCATGGCCCGCATTCGTCGGGCGACCGTTCCTCCTTCGGCTTCCGCGACGTGGATGCGCGCGAGAAGGTGAAGATGGTGCGCGGGGTCTTCGACTCCGTCGCCTCGAACTACGATGTGATGAACGACCTGATGAGCGTCGGCGTCCATCGGGTGTGGAAGGACATCGCCGCCGCCAAGCTGAACCCGCGCCCCGGCGAGACCATCCTGGACGTGGCCGGGGGCACCGGCGACATGGCGCGGCGCTATTCCAAGATGGCGCGCGCGGCCCAGGAGCGGCGCGGCGGCGAGGACGCCTCGGTCATCGTGCTGGATTACAACGCCGAGATGATCCTGGCCGGGGTCCACAAGGGCGGCGAGCCGGAGATGAGCTGGTCGGTCGGGGATGCGATGAACCTGCCCCTGCCGGACGCCTCGGTCGACGCCTATTCGATCAGTTTCGGCATCCGCAACGTCGCCCATATCGACAAGGCCCTGGCCGAGGCGCGGCGCGTGCTGAAGCCCGGCGGGCGGTTCCTGTGCCTGGAGTTCTCGCGGCCCACGGCGGGGCCGGTGCGCAAGATCTATGACGCCTGGTCCTTCCACGCCATTCCGCGCATCGGCGGCTGGGTGGCCAAGGATCGCGACAGCTACCAGTATCTGGTCGAGAGCATCCGCCGCTTCCCGGACCAGACGGCCTTCAAGGGCCTGATCGAGGACGCCGGCTTCAAGCGGGTGTCGGTGACCAATCTGTCGGGCGGCATCGCCGCGATCCACCACGGGTGGGCGATCTGACCCGGATCTATCGCACGGCCCCGCCGCCGCCCGCCCCCGTGGCGGTGCGCAATCCGGCGGCCGCCTTCCTGCGCCTGATCGGCTGGCTGTGGGTGCTGGCCCGCCACGACGCCCTGATCCCGCGCGAGGTCACGCCCCTGCTGCCGGTCTGGGTCCGGCCCTTCGCCCGCTTCGTCCAGATGTTTTCGGGCCGCGACGGACGTCAGGGACGGCCGGGACAGAGGCTGGGCAAGGCCTTCGAGCATCTGGGGCCGGTGGCGATCAAGCTGGGCCAGGTCCTGGCCACGCGGGCCGACATCTTCGGCATTCAGTTCGCCCGCGACCTGGGCCGGCTGAAGGACGCCCTGCCGCCCTTCTCCGAAGAGGAGGCGCGGCGCGAGATCGAGAAATCCCTGGGCCGATCGGTCGACAGTCTGTTCATCGATCTGAGCCCGCCGGTGGCCGCCGCGTCTTTGGCCCAGGCGCACCGGGCGACCCTGGCGGATGGTCGGGCCGTGGCGGTCAAGGTGCTGCGGCCGGGGGTCGAGCGGCGGGTCGCCGACGGCCTGGACGCCATGCGGCTGGGCGCCGCCCTGGTGTACCGGCTGGCGCCCCTGTCGCGGCGGCTGGAGCCCCAGGCCTTCGTCGAGACCATCGCCAATTCGCTGGAGCTTGAGCTGGACATGCGGCTGGAGGCGGCCGCCGCCAGCGAAATGGCCGACGTCCTGGCCAAGGACGCCTATATGTCCGCCCCCGCCGTCGTCTGGGACGGGGTGGGCAAGCGGGTGCTGACCCTGGAGTGGGCCAGGGGCGTGCCCATGACCGACCCGGCTCTGGCGGACCTGCCGGGTCTGGACACCGATCTGCTGGCCGACAATGTGGTGCGGGCCTTCCTGGTTCAGGCCCTGGACCACGGGGTGTTCCATGCGGATTTGCACGAGGGCAATCTGTTCGCCAGCGCCCCCGCCCATGTGACGGCCATCGACTTCGGCATCGTCGGGCGGCTGGGTCCGGCCGAGCGGCGCTATCTGGCCGAGATCCTGTGGGGCTTCATCAGCCGCGACTACGACCGGATCGCCCGGGTCCATTTCGAGGCCGGCTATGTGCCGCCGCACCATTCGGTCGAGACCTTCGCCCAGGCCCTGCGCGCCGTGGGCGAGCCGGTGATCGGCCGGGCCGCCAGTCAGGTGTCGATGGGGCGGCTGCTGGGCCAGCTGTTCGAGATCACCGCCCTGTTCGACATGCGGCTGAGGCCCGAGCTGATCCTGCTGCAGAAGACCATGGTCTCGGTCGAGGGGGTGGCGCGCCGGCTCCAGCCCGACCACGACCTGTGGAAGGCCGCCCAGCCGGTGGTCGAACGCTGGATCCGCCGCGAACTGGGCCCCCAGGCCCAGGCGCGCGACGCCCTGAACGAAATGATCGCGGCGGCGCGCGCCATTTCGCGCCTGGTGCAGGAACCGCCGCGTCCGACCACGGTGGTCATGGAAAAGTCGGGAACTCCGGCTTGGGTGACGGCTTCCATCACGGTCGCGGTCGTCGCGGCCCTGGCGGCCCTGGGTCTGTCCCTGTGGCCCTATCTGCACTGACCGGAGGCTTCGCATGAAGACCAGGCTGATCCAGACGGTTCTCGCCGCCACCCTGTTCGCGGCGCCCCTGCCGGCTCTGGCCCAGGCGGCCGCCGGCTCGGTGCCCAACGCCTTCGACGCGGCGCCCCGGGCGGCCGCGCAGGCCCCGGCGCCGGCGCCGGTCCAGCCCCAGATCCAGCCCCAGATCCAGGGCGAGGCGCCCGACATCGCCCGGGCCGAAGACGCCCTGCGCGGCGTGATCGCGGCGGTTCAGGGCGCGGGCTTCGACTACAGCGTCTTCACCCCCGATCTGGCCGCCCGGATGCGCCAGCTGTCGCCGGAGATCAGCCCCCTGATCAAGAGTTTCGGCGCCGTTCGCACCGTCGAGTTCCAGAAGGCCGAGGGCGAGGCCCAGCTGTTCCGCGTCACCTTCGACAATCGGGTGACGGAATGGATGATCCTGTTCGACGCCGAGGATCGGATCGCCGGGCTGAGGTTCCGCCCGGTCGAGGGCTGAGGGCCACTCTAAGGCCAAGCTGGTGCGCTAAGCCCCGGATCGACGGCGTTTGGGCCGTCTGACAGGGTTTCAGCCATGAAATATTCGCTCGCCGGGATCGGCCTGCTGACCTTGGTTTCCGCCTGCGCCGCCGGTCCGGGCGGGCGCGGCCCCCACGGGCCCGAGG
>Ga0208958_1001127_pt1 | contig 28098 bp, 35 predicted proteins | sample RifOxyB1_FD_184032 | JGI IMG/M metagenome (GOLD analysis project Ga0208958, IMG submission 184032) | Soil microbial communities from Rifle, Colorado - Rifle Oxygen_injection B1 (SPAdes) | ecosystem: Environmental > Terrestrial > Deep subsurface > Rock core/Sediment | place: Rifle, Colorado...
CAGGTATTAAATGATAATCCTATTTACAAATTAATCGTCGATAAGAGTACAGTTCCAGTTGGCACTGGTGAAATGGTAAAAAATATTATTAAACAAAATTATTCAGGAGAGTTTGATGTAGCCTCTAATCCTGAAACGCTTGCAGAGGGCAGTGCAGTTAAGGATGCTCTTTATCCAAATAGAATAATTATTGGTATTGATTCTCCAAGGGCAGAAAAAATTTTAAAAGAAATTTATGCACCTTTTTTTCTTCATAATGCTAGTAAAATTCATGTTATGGGGATACGAGATGCAGAATTATCAAAATATGCTTTCAATACTTTTTTATCCGCACAAGTACATATGACAAATGTTCTCGCAAACATTGCTAAAGAATCTGGCGCGAATTGGCGGGCAATCATTCCAGCAGTATTAGGCGATGAAAGGATTGGAAGATTTGTTCATCCTGGATTAGGTTTTGGTGGTAGCTGTTTCAGAAAAGATGTTTCTGCATTAAAAAGAACTGCTACTGATTTGGGCTTAGATGAACACACAATTAATTCTCTAAAAATAATATTAGAACAGAATGAATATCAAAAACTTAAACTTAATAAAAAAATTATTAACTTATTTGGCGAAGATTTATCAGGAACGACTATCGCAGTTTGGGGTTTATCTTTTAAGAAAGACACTAATGATGTAAGAGATGCAGCTTCTTTAGTAGCAATTCCAGATTTATTAAAACGTGGCGCAAAGATTCGTGCTCATGATCCACAAGCAAATGAAGAATTCATAAAAGAAATGAAATCTAAGGGTATCGATTTAACTAATTTAACATTGGTTGAAGACCAATATGAAACTTTAAATGATTCTGAATGTTTATTTATTACAAATGATTGGAATGAATACAGAAATCCTGACTTAGAAATTTTAAAAACTAGACTCAAGAAATTTATTATTTTTGATGGTAAGGATTTGTTAGATTATAATCTCTTAAAACAAAAAGAAGACTTAAAATATTTTTCAATTGGTCGCCCAGATATATCTTAATGTCTGTAGCATCAAAATAAATTTCTATGTAATATTCTTACAACTTGATTACATTCTTGTTCAGGAACTGCTAGAGTAACATTAGTTGTTCTCTTTGGTGATGCTGGAATTCCTCTATTAGTTTCTATAACACTTATCAAATCTGGTTTAAATTGAGTTTTAATGTCTCTTAGAATTTGAGCAACATGATAATTTGCTGGGCATTGTATCCCTATTGAGCCTACAGTTGTTAATATTCCTGTGACTGGAATTCTAAATTCAGAAAACTTTAATAATATTTTTGCTAAATATCCCTTAATTGAATTCATACCTAATTGTTCAATTTCTAAAACACTCATTTCTTTAGGCAATGCCATTGCACCATAAACATGTGGTCTTTCAAAACCAGAACTATAAATTAATTCAACAAGCCTTTCACCAAAACCTGACGCTGGTGGCATATTTTCTCCAACAACTGAAACTAATGAAATATTTTCTTTTTTAGAAAATCCTTTACTTAATGCTTGAAGTTTTAATTCTAATCCCTCAGTAATTGGTTCACTTTTATGAACTGCAATTGATACATCTCCATTTGTAGTAACCATATCAACTGAAACTCCTTCTTCTGCAAAAGTTGAAAAAATATTTCTTAAATAATCAAATCTCTCAGAAGGTTTTAAATCATAAACAATAAATCCTCCCTTTGATGCAATTCCTGCATAAGGCCTTTCAGTAAGATTTGTTCTTTCCCATTTTACAGATGTAGCATGTTCCATAAAATCTGTAGCAGAACCAATTAAGATAGGAATATTATTTCTAGCACATCTAATCATCCCTTGTTCATTCATTGCTCTTGCACCCGCATAAGCAAGTTCAGCAAGCTCTCTAAATGTCAAATATTCAACCTGTAATGCACCATTAACTATTTTTGGATCTGCAGTACAAAACCAAGGATTATTTTTTATTACTCCATAAATATCTGCATTTAAACCAGCAGCAATTATATCCCCAGAAACTTCTGATCCTCCTGTAGGGAAAGTTTTGATTTTTCCTTTAGAACTATATATGAACCCTTCAATTATTGTGACCCCTTCTGGAATATTTCCAACAAGTTCTACTTCTCCATTTTTAGTTTGTAATAAATCTAGAGCCGATTTATATTGAGTAGGAATTCCAACACTATTAAAATAACCAGCAACAAATGGTGCATTAATTCTTTCACCAACGCTTTCCATTTCTTCTAATGTTTCCGCTTCCAAAACAAATTTTTTTAATTGAGCTTGATTAAAATATATCCCACATCTTTCAACTAAACCTTTATGCTGTTTAATTATTCCATCTAAATTATTCTCTCCTCTAAATTGTTTTCTAAGTGCTTCAGTTGTTCTAAAATTTTCAGAAGCTTGAGCAGACACAACAAAAACTAATTTTTGCACAGAAGTTGCTTCAGACCTTGCAAATTCACCTAATGCTTGAATATTTTCATAAACTCCCGTCGAGTCTCCACCAACTTTGTAAACTTTTGTAACCATCTAAATCAACTCCCTTTCTCTAATTAATTTATGTTCAGAATGTTCAACAAGAACTTCTGCAGGTCTAAGGATTCCATTATATTGTGAAGCCATAACAAACCCATAAGCTCCAACAACTTGTATTGCTAATATATCACCCTCATTAATTTTTGGCATTGCTCTATTTTTTGCAAAGAAATCTGTATTCTCACAAATAGGCCCAACAATATTTATTTCTTGAACAAATTCTGCTTCAGTATTATTAGCTAAAATAATTGGATGATAAGCACCATATAATGCAGGTCTTAACAAAGTTGACATTCCCGCATCAATACCAATAAAATTATTCTTAATAGTTGTAACTTCGGTTAACAAAGTTCCGGATTCAGCAACGATAAATCTTCCTGGTTCCATAATCAATTTAGCAGGATGCTTGTAAATAATAGAGATTTTATCTCCAATTGATTTCAGATTTAATTTTCTCTCATGCTTTTCGTATGGCACACCTAATCCTCCACCAATATCTATTGATTCAAATTTAATATCCAAAGTTTTCTCTAATCTTTCAACAATATCTTGTATTACTAAAGTTAATTCTTCAAAATATTCTTCATTTAGAACACAAGATCCAGTCATCATATGTATCCCAAATCTTTTCACTCCAAATGATTTCGCCAACTTGAATGCTTCTAAAGTTAAATCTTCATTCATCCCAAACTTTGTTCCATGTCCACCAACAACTATTCCTGGAAATTTTCCTTTTCCAAATCCTGGATTTATTCTAAAACATATTTTATCAGGAGTTCCAATTTTCACTAATCGTTTAAAGATTGAAATATCATCCAGATTAATCAAAACATCCAACTCTAATGCTTTTTCCAAATCTTCATTCTTCGGATTGACTGAAGTAAAAATACATTTAGACATATCAAACCCAGCTCTTCGTGCATATTCTAATTCAATTCTATTAGAACAGTCTGCACCTAAACCTTCTGCTGCAATTAGTTTCAAAATTTCTGGATTTGAATTCGCTTTAACTGCATAACAAATTTGTACATTTGGAAAAGCTTCTTTTAATTCTTTAATCCTCTGTAAAATCATTATTTTATCATAAACATATAATGGTGTTCCATATATTTTTGCAAGTTCTAAAGAAGAACAATCTCCAATCCTAAATTCCATCTCTAAAAAAATATAATTAATCTTTAAAAAGCTTGATGGTTTATAACAAAGAATAGACTTTGAGGGATTACCTCCTTTAGATACAAACCTTTTTATATAATAAACTAGTATATCAAATTATGAGAAAAATAATTTTAATTTTAATTTTAATATTAGCTACATCCTGTTCTTTAGAATCAAATTTACCCGAAAGAACTATTCAAGAAAGAAATTCCCTTCCTGAGATTACTGAGATAGAAGTTTGGGAAGAAGAATATTTAATCTTAGAAAAAGAAAATTTCGCTCCGGATGTGATTCAATTAAGTGATGGTACTTATAAAATATATTACAATTCAGTGCAATCTTTAAATGGAATTGGTAGTGCAACTTCCGAAGATGGTTTTACATATACTAAAGATGAAGGAGCAAGATTAGAAGATTTAGGTGAGGGCCAAGAATGTACTTCATCTCACCCTTGGTTAATGGAATTTGATAATGGTTACAGAATGTATTATACATCTGATGCAAACTGTGCACAATCTACAAAAAAAGATTTCAGAATTTATTCTGCCTTTTCAGAGGATGGTATTAATTTTGAAAGAGAAGGAGTATTAATTGAACCTACAGATGAAAATGGTCTTGATGAACCAGCACATGGAAGAATAATCCAACTTAATGATGGTACTTATAGAATGTATTTCTCTACTGGTTTTATTGATAAAATTGGTCCTTCAGATATCATTGGTGCAACTTCCGAAGATGGTCTAACTTGGGTATTAGATGATGAAGTAATAATTGAAGATGGTCATGATCCAACAGTTTACATGGATGATGATAACATTATTCATATATATACCACTTTCTTAAGCGATAATATGTTACATTTAATTTCAGAGGATGGTTATAATTTTGAAATAGTTTCTTGGGTAGAGTTCTATAATAATGATCAAAGAATAGAAGATTTTGGTGATATTGATATTATTGAGATTGATGGTGAACTTTACATATTTGGTTCTGGTAAAGGTTCTAATGGAATATCAATCATGAAAAGAATAGAATAATTCAAAATATTTTTTGGTAACTATAAAATGTTGTTAATTAAAAGTGCCCCCGCAGGGATTCGAACCCTGGTCTCAGCCTTCGCGGGGCCACGTACTATCCAGGCTATACTACAGGAGCACAATTTTAAGAATAAAATATTAATTATAAATCTATTGTATTAAATCAACCAATCTAAAAATCTGATTTTCAAAACCTGTACGAGTTGCAGAGCGATTTCTTTCATTATAGGGCCTTTTCTTCTGATGTTCTTCTGTAGGTTTTTTTGCAAACCAAGGAATTTTTCCGTCTCTAATCTCTTTATCCAAAGTAGTTTTACTATATTTTCTATCATTTAATTTCCAGCGTCTAAATCTCCAGGCTGTATTTTTTCCAAGAATAAAATCTATTTCATTGAATTCCATTTCAGGTTCTTGCATCTCTTCATAATCTAATCTATTTCCATAAATAACTCTTCTTACAAAACTAGCCCCAGATCTAAATACTGCTGGTGAGATATCAAACAATTCTTTTTTTGCTTTAAGAGTTTCTTCTTCATCTATTACAAATTTTCCATTAACAAATCTTCCATATTCTAAACCGTTTACTATCGGACAATAAAAGGTTGCAGTTATTTCTGGTCTCAGTCCCCAGGTTTTAAGTTCTATACCATCTATTCTATCTCCAATAGGCCTTCCTCTAGAACCTTTAACAAGTTTATATCCATGATAAATATCCGGTTCAAATCTTCCTTGAATTCTAGTAATCATATTTCTATGTTTTTTTCTCACTCTTTTTAAAATTTACTCATAAAAAAGTATATAAATAGTTAAATTTCCTCAATTCTCATGGAAAAAGTATTAAAATGCTCAGCAAGCAAGACCGAGTTAACAAACGATAAAGGCTCAGTTATTTTTAAATGTCCTAAGTGCGGTCAAGCTGATATCATAAGGTCGTATCATAGTAGAGAATTAGCTACAAAATATGAATGCCCAAAGTGTGGCTTTGAAGGTCCAAATTAAAATGGCAAAAGCTGGAATTACAGTCCAAGTCATGCCAGAATCTGTTGAAATCGATTTGAAAGCATTAGAAACTAAAGTTAGAGAAACAATAATTAAAATTTATGGTGAAGTGGGTGAGATAAGAGTTTCTGAGGAACCTATTGCCTTTGGTTTGATTGCATTAAAATTTATATTCATTATTGATGAAAATAAAGGTACTGATGTTATAGAAGAAGCTCTTTTAGACTTAGAAGAAATTGGTAGTGCTAGAGTTATTGACTTCAGAAGAGCTATTGGTTAGAGAAACCTTTTTATTCTTTTAAACTTTTATTTTTAATATGTTAACTCCAGAACAAATTGAATCCATCAAAGGCGAATTAATGTCTTTGTCTCCAGAAGACCAACAAAAAAAATTAAAAGGAATACTTTCAAACCTATCTTCAGATGAGCGTGAACAATTAATTGGCAAACAACAATGCCCTTTCTGTCTAATGGTTGAAGGAAAAATTCCTACTAGGACTATTTTTGAAGATGATAAAATCTTTGCAGTTTTAGATATTAACCCTGCTAACGAAGGTCATACAATTTTGTTCCCAAAAAATCATTTTGGTTCTTTACAAGAATTACCTGAATCTATTGTTCAACATTTATTCTCAGTAGCAAACAAAATTTCGAGAGCATTGATTGACTCAAATATTTGCGATTCTACAAACATTTTGGCTAATAATGGTACTTCTGCAGGTCAAACTTCTCCCCATATTTTAATAAATATAATCCCTAGAAAAGAAGGTGATAAAGTTTCTATTGGTTGGGATCATCAAAAAATATCAGATAATAAAATGGATACGATTCTGAATCTAATTAAGAAAAATATCCCCAAGGAAAAGTCAAAAGAAATAAAAAAGTCTACTTATGTGGATCTTTATCCAAGAATTCCATAAATGATTATTGTTACTAAAAATGTAATTAATATAGCCGGTACAAAAGGTATTCCTATTCTTATCCAAACTTCATGAATATTGTATTTCTTTAAGATAGCAATATGTTTTTTCTCAATTTCTGGTTCTTTTTTAGAAATTAATTTCTTATTATTCAAAATAACATCCTTAGCTAACCAATCTCCCTCTGTTAATTCTGAAACTTTAATTTTCTTAATAAAATGTAATTTTTCAATAACTTTTACAAAAATATTCAAATAAAATACTCCATAAATCAGGAAGATTAATGTTATTATCAACCCTCTTAAATTTACAGCTATTATACCAACGATAACTAAAATTAATGATAAGATAATAATATATCTTCGAATAGTTCTCTTTTCACTAAGTGATTTACTTAATTCAGTAAAACTTTGTTTCCTATTTTTTAAGAATAAATTAATCCCCCAAATTAATGAATATATTCCCCCAACAATTAAGGTTATTCCTCCAAAAATAATTAATAAAGATATTTTACCGACGTAGAAATTACTTAATGCAATTCCTATACTTGTAAATATTTTTACATCTCCTCCACCAATCTGTTTGAAATAATAAAAAATGTATCCTAATGAAAATACAATTATCCCTCCTAATATCGAGGATAAAAAGAAATGAAATGATGTAAATAAAGAATAAATTAAACTTATTCCTAAACAACCAGCAATCAATGAATAACTTAACAAGTCTGGAATTTCTCTACTTTTTAAATCATAATAACTAGCCCATATTAACCCAAACAACAATATTATTACAAACAATACTCCGACCATAAAATAACATAATCAACAAGAATTTAAAAGGTTATTGAAAAAAATAAAATAAAAAGAAAAATTTATTGTCTTTTCTTTTTTTTCTTTGCTGCCATTTAAATTCACCTCTCTTTTTTTATGACTATTTATATTATTACCATGTGCATTTTGTTTATATACTTTTTCTTTTTTTCTTTTTAGTCATTCAAAATCATTTTAAACTCAATTAACTTATTTTTTTTAATGATTTCAATTATTGGTGCTGGTCCGACGGGAAATTATCTTGCATATTTACTTTCAAAAAGAAATCAAGAAGTTCAAGTTTTTGAAGAACACTCAGAAATTGGTAATCCAGTTAAATGCACAGGGATAATAACTCATGAATTAGAAGAATTTATTAAATTAGATAAATCTTTTTTGATAAATAAAATAAATCAGGCTAAAATTTATTCTCCTAATGGTAATTCAATATTAATAAATTTCAAAAAACCCGATTTTGTAGTCGATAGAAAAAATTTTGATCAATATCTTGCAAATATGGCTAAATCTAAAGGTGCTACCTATCATTTAAATTCTAGATATGAATCTAATGATGATAAGCAAGTTATTGTTAATGGGATTAGAATAAAATCAGACAAAATTATCGGTGCTGATGGTCCTTTTTCGAGAGTTGCAAAAAATAATAATCTTTGGTGCGATAGAAAATTTGTTACAGGTCATCAATTTACACTAAAAACAAATTGTGAAAAAGATTTAGTAGAATTTTGGTTAGGCATAAATATGTTTGGTTGGTTAGTCCCTGAGAATGAAACTACTGCTCGTGTGGGTGTTGTTACATCCAAGAATCCTACTCTTCATTTGGATAAATTAATTCAAAAAAGATGCCCTAATGCAAAAATTATTTCTCAACAGTCAGGATTAATCCCCATTTACAACCCCAAACAAGTACTCCGGAATGGAAATGTTTCTATAGTCGGTGATGCAGCCACACAAGTAAAAGCAACTTCTTTTGGTGGTATTATTCATGGCCTTAAAGCTGCGAAGTTCCTTTCTGAAGATTATAATAATTATCCTAAGCTTTGTAAAAAATATATTAATCCTGATTTGTACATAAGTCTCTTAATTCGTAAAGCTCTAGATAAATTTTCTTCTGAGGAATATGATGATTTTATAACTTTATTTTATAATACAAAAGTAAAAAATGTTTTAGAATTCAAAAGCAGGGATTATCCTACTAGATTTATTTTAGATTTAATTCTTGCACAACCCAAATTTTTAAAATTTCTTCCTAAACTAATATAATTTATATCTCAATATTGCTCCAATTCCACCAAGCCCATTTAATCTTTTTCCAGCATCATGTTCAGTAGAAATAATATGCACTTCTCCTTGGTTTCTATCAACTTCTTTCATAACATTATCAAGTTCTTTGAATTGTTTTTTCTCTCTTTTATCTCTGATATATTCGTCAGTTACTAATAATATTTTTACGGCATGTGTTTCAGCAACTTGTTTGACTTCAATCCATCCATAAGCAGCATTTGCATTCTTTGCTATTTCTTTAAACAGCTCTTCAACAAGATTCGCTTCTCTAGTTGTTCTATCTCTTTTCAATACTTGTTTTACTTCATCTCTTTTCAAAACTTCTTCAATTGCATTGATTCCAGTAGTATTACATGTAGCAAGAGTTATTTTACTTGCAAGATTAGAATATTTCTTTTTGATAATCTTAGACAAATCTTCTTTCCAAAATGCTGGACTTGCAATTATTATATTAGGTGTTTCATATCTTTTTGCATATTCTTCAATATTTTTTGCAACTTCATAAAAGAATTCTTTCTCTTTTTTATCCTCAACACCTTTTTTTTCTACATCTCCTTCAACTTCTGCAATCATCTTATAACCAGAATTAGTCAGCAAGGCATAAGTGGCCTCATCTCTTTCTAGAGCAACAATCAATATCTTTTCTCCATGCTCTTGTGAATCCTTGATTTTTTTTAGTTGAAAGTTTGGCCAATTTTCCTTAATTATTTTAATTATACTCCCATTTTCAACATCAATAGTATGATACGAACCTAAAGGCACATCATCCGGCCCTTGTCTAACTTTTCCAGAGATTCTCAAAGAGTTTCCATACATACTAAAATCAATCTTTTCTACTTCTATCTCTAGGTGCACACTCTTTTTGACAACTTTCGCATTTTCATCACTCCCAATCTTAACTTTCCTAAAAGTTATTCCCGAAACTAAATCTTCTACCTCAATAATCTGCGCAAGATACCATAAATCATCTAAGCTCTGAACTAGTACTTTTATCTCTCCTTTCTTCAAATCTTGGAATATGACTTTCATTCTTAAGATTGAAAAAGTTTACATATTAGTAAATCTTTCGATTATCAATTATTATGATAAATTATCTCTAAACTAGATACTTCTGTTTGGATATATGGCTGGTTTACAGTAGCTTGGTCATAGAAGATACTATATCCTCGCAGAGAGATGTTCTTACTTGCATTAATATGTCCATTGTCCGGGCATTACAATAGTCAGTATAATCCCAAAAAGATTATAAAGAAGAAAATTCTTTCATTTAATGTATGAGGAGTAAAGCACAATCTGCAATAGAAGTTACATTAATTGTTTTAATCCTTGCTATTGGTATGGTTGGTTATGTTATCTTATTACCTGAAGATGTTAGAAATGAACTTTTAGATGATTCAGCAACTAGTTCTAGTGATTCTGATGATGTTGATGGTGAAGTCTTATTATCTGAATCCCCTGGATATGTCAGCCCTTCAAAAAGTTCTTCTCATACTCGTTCTTTAGAACCTATCAGATTATATTCTACTACCGAATCTAATATTAAAACTTTAATCTCTTCAATCACAGTTTCAAAAAGCATTATTGGTAATAATTACAAAAGTATAAAATTTGATATTGATAATTTAGAGGAGTTAGAAGAATTAGAATTATTATTCTTTGTTTCTGAATACAAAGGCGACTTAAGAATTAAACTTAATGAACAATTAGTTTATGATGGCGAACTTAATTCTGCTGATCTTCCTATTACTCTTCCAATTGATTCATTGGTTTCTGAAGGTAATGTAATAGAATTCTCAACTGATTTCTCTTGGAACATTTTTTCACCTAACTATTATTTACTACAGGATATTAAATTAATTCAAGATTATTTGGTCGAAGATAAATCTACAACAAGAACCTTTTCAATTGATAGTCCTGATGATATTTCTTCAGTAGTATTAAATTACTTCATTACTTGTAATTCTAATGAAAACGGAATATTAACCATTTCCATGAATAATAGGGAAATGTTCAGTGATAGAATATTCTGTGAATATTTGAATAAAAGAGAACTTTCATTGGATGAAGATTATATAGCAACTAGTAACACTTTAAAGTTTGAAATTACTGAGGGTGACTATAATATTGAAGAAATCCAAATAACTGAGAAAACAAGAGCTCAAGATTATCCTTCATTTTCATTTGATTTAGATAATGATTTGTATCAAGAAATTGCTTCTGGCGAAAAGGATATTTACTTGAAATTAACCTTTGATGACGATACTTCAGATAAAGAAGCAACAATTTATGTTCAGGATTATTCCTTTGATTTCAATACTGATGCTTCAAGTTACGAGAGAAAGATTTCAACTTATGTTGATGATGGTGCAAACACAATTACGATTGAGCCATTGGAAAGCTTCAAAATAACAAATTTGAAAGTATATGTTGCTTAACATTAAAGCTTTTTAATTAAATAATGATTTTTTTTTATTTATGGAAGCAGACATTTTAAAATTACCTCAAGACGAAGATTTAGTAAGAAAATTACAGGGAAAATTATTAGAGTATGCTGGAAGAATAGAAGAACATAAATATCAACATCCAGAATTAAATAATTATATTGTTTTAAATTCTACTTATAAGGCAATAATTCTTACTAAATTGCTTAGAGAGGGTCAAGTTAATAGTTGGGATTTATCAATGCAAATGCATAAAAAAATGGATCCATTAGATGTTGATTTATTTGATAGAAGCTATGGTGTAATTAGTTCTTATATTGTAAATCCAAAAAATATTATTGGTGGTACAGGTTTAATTGAAAGAGATTTCACCCCTTCTCAGCTTGAAAAAGTTCTTAATCAGTTTAGGATTTAATTTTTATTTTTTTAATATCTATTAATATATTATCTAAAAAAGCCCCAATAAATTCATAATCTCTATCTTCATTAAAAATAATTTTTAGTTTGTGTTTAACATTTTTTGAATCCAAAAGAACAAATTCAGTTACCCAATCATTTTCATCATTAATAAATAATTCTTCATAATTTAAAACATTAAATATCTCATTGTTTATTTCTATTGAATGCGCTGTTTTAATTTTTCCTATATCTTCAATCATTTTTATCCGAAATAATTTGGTCCAGAAGTTTTTTCAGTTGCTTCTTGGATGCTTTTAGTTCTCATTAAAAGCTCTTTTTCCATTTCATCAATCTCTTCTGTTAGTTTATTTAAATTCATTTTAAACTCATACTTTTCATTTAGAATATGCAATGTTTCCTTTGCTCCTTTAATCCCTAAATATGCAGGGTGTGCGAAGGTTTGTGCTAATAATGATACTGCAGACAGCTTATTTCTTTGTGCAACACCTAATAATACTCCTGTTACACCTAATATAGGTCCAACTACACTAAAAATTTTATCATTAGCATGTGGAAATGTTTTTATTAAAGCTTTATTTGTCCCAGTAATGTAAACTTTAGGTTTCTTTGGAATTTTTTGTAATCCAATTCCTCCCAATGTAATAATCTCTTTTCCATTATATTTTTTGAACAAATCAACAATTAATTCACAGAATTCATAACATGATGGTTCATCAACAGGCTGTACATCCCCTGTTAAGAATAAGTAATCTTGTTTGTTTAAATTAGCATGATAAATACTTATACAAGGAACATCAATCAAATTCTTTTCATTGATAAAAACAGAATGCGGAAAATAGTTTGAGTATATTTCAATAACCTTTTTTGCTTTTATATTCTCGATTAAAAAATCCATAGCAATCTTACCAACATTTCCAATACCAGGCAAACCTTCAATTAAAATAGGCTCTCTTATTTCTGATTTTAATAAATGTACAACTTCAAATTTCATCTACTCAAAGAATTAAAGTCCATTTATAAGCTTGCCGATAGTATCATTCGCTAATACTCTTTTTAAATTCCCTTCTGTATTTTCCATATTTATCTTCAGGTGAGTATTTAGCAGGTTTCAAACTAATAGTTTTTTCATCACAACAACTTTCTTTCATAGTGAATTTTTTGCATTTATTACAATAGAGAATTTCTTTGCTCATTTTTTCTTTGTTGCTTCAAAGAACCCCTTTCTTTTTTTAATTTCTTTAGAAATAACTTCATTTACTTCTTCCATTTGTTCTTCTGCAACTTTATAATCATTTGAAAAGACTTCAATTTGATATTTTGGCGCAGAAATATACCTAATTACAATTTTAATATCATTTTTCTTTGCAAATTCTTCACCAGCTTTCAATGATTCCTTTATATCTTCAACACCAGTTTCAGAAAAGCTTTCAAGAGTTAGTATTGAATCAACATTAATTTCTATTGGCTTAATTTTATCTTGAACGATTTTAACAAGAACATCAGCTTCTATTTTTGGAAATTTTAATTCTTTAATTGCTTCATATCCATTTGCAGAGATTTCATTGAATGCAATCTGTAACAATCCAAAATGATCCATTAATTTTATTCCTATTCGCTCATAAGCCCCTTTTAAATCAGTTTTTAATTCTTTTCCAATATATTCCAATAACTTCTCAGATTTTACTTCTTGTTTATACTCTTCATTTTTTCTATTTCGCAAAGACATAGGTACTCTTCTTAAAGATAAATCAACTTGTTTTTTTTCGGTATCAACTCTTAAAACTAAACAAACTAATTTCTTCCCCTCAGCAACATAATCTCTAATGTTCCTAATTCTTCCTGGAGCAATCTCAGAAATGTGAATCATACCATCTTGATTTTGGTATTCATCTAAATCTACAAAAATTGAATGGAATAAAATTTTCTTAACTGTACATAAGACAATACTATTTTCTTCTGGTAGTCCTTTCTTCTTATAAAACATAAAATTAGAATAAAATTAAGTATTTAAAAATGTTTACTTTAAGTCTTCCAAAGGTCTTGCAACCATTGAAATTTTTCCACCTGTAGGTTTAGCAATTAATTCACCACAAACTAAACATTTGATTTCGCTTGATGCTCTGTCAAATACAACTTGTTCATTTTTACATTTACATTTGATTTTAACAAAATTTCCTCTAGGTTCCATTTTATACAAACTCCAATTTTTTTGTTCTTATCCCAAATGCTTGAACTTGTGATTTCCCACAAACACTACACTTGTATCTTAAATCAGTCTTTTTGGAAGTCTTAGCACCAGTTCTTTTAAACTTTGAAATTGCTGGTCTTGAATATTTTCCGTGATTTCCGAATCCCCTTTTTAGACCTCTAGCCATCATTCTAGAATTAGATCCTCTTGACATAGGTCTTGCAGTACTTCTAGTTCTTTTCTTTGAATCTGCAACTTGGGTTTCGGTATGCTTTTTACACTTTGGGCAATATCTTTTAATTTTCTTTGGGATTTTCATCTTTTGCTTGTCCTGTGCTTATTAACATTCCCGCAACCATAAGCGGTAATTCTTGTGTTTCTCCAACTTTGTATGGCCCATAAACGTTCAAATCGGGTCCAACAAACTCTGGCACATCATTAAGCACTAATACTAACTTGCTATCAGTTTTCTCCTCTGTTTTTAAATCTTTCTGTTCAACCAGCTTAATTTCAGGCATTTTATTTTCCAAGATATTATTAATAATTCCTTTCCTATACGTGTCAAACATATCTTTTAGTCCACAATATAAAGCATACTCTTCAGGTAACATTGTTGAGGTATCCTGTAAATTCTGGCTCCTAGATGAAAACAATGCAAATTGTATAATTTTAGTCTCTCTTTTTTCATACAATTCCTTCAAAATTTTGATAACATTTCTTAATTGCGTTTGCGTTTTCTCTAATTCAGTGGATGCGAATACACTATTTTTCTTTGCTTGTGATTCTAAGATAGCTAGTTTTTCTTGTAAATATTTGATAACACTTGCATAGAAGTTTTCATCAACTTTTTGCAATTCTGCTCTATACTTTTCCTTCCTTAAGATCTCATAAAGAATTTCATAAGTTATAACTACATCTCCCATAATTTCACTTATTTTACTAGATTTAAATTGATTTCTATAATTTGAGATACCTTTTTAAATTTCCTAGGTATATTCTAAAAAATGCACCTTAAAATATATATCTTTAGGCATGGTCAAAGCGTATATAACCGTGATAAACGCTTTACAGGTTGGAAAGATTCTAAGTTAACTACATTAGGTGTTAAACAAGCTAAAATTATTGGAAAAAAACTTAAAAATAAAAAAATTGATGTAGCTTTTCAAACCCATTTATCTAGATCTAAAGACACATTAAAAGAAGTCTTAAAATTTCATCCTGAATGCAATCAAATTATTATTGATGATAGAATGATTGAACGCAATTATGGAAAATTAAATGGCCATTCCCATTCTTCAATTATAAAACAATATGGCCAAGAAAAATTCAATCGTTGGCATAGAGATTATAATTATCCACCTCCAAAGGGAGAAAGCATAAAAATAGTTGAAAAAAGAGTGAAATCATTCATAAAAGATTTAATTAAGTTCATGAAAAAAGAAAAGGTTAATGTAGCCTTATCAGCCCATGGAAATTCAATGCGCCCTTTTAGAAAATATTTTGAGAAATTAAACAATCAACAAATGATGAATCTTGAAAATCCTTGGGACGATTACTTTGTATACGAAATAAAATGAAAATCAAACAAATACCTGAAGATTTTATTGTTAAAGAAAATCTCAAAATAAGAATAGAACCTGGAAAATATTTTTATTATAAATTAACCAAAAAAAATTGGAATACGTTAGATATTATTAAAGAAATTTCTTATAGATTAAAAACTAAAGATATTGGTTATGCTGGTATTAAGGATCGTAATGCCTTAACCACTCAATATATTTCGACTACTAAAAAGATTGACTTTAAAATTAAAGATATTGAATTTGAATACTTGGGTACTGGAAAAGAAAGGATTTATCTTGGTTCTTTAGAGAGTAATGAATTCGTTATTACTATTCGTGATTTAGATAAGCAACTAAAAGCTCCTAAAGAAATGATAAACTATTTTGGTGAACAAAGGTTTAGTGAGAAAAATCCCTTGATAGGAAAATTACTAATTAAAAAACAATTTAAAGAAGCATGCTCAGAACTTAATTTGAATATTGAAAATAATGATGCTATAAAATCTCTTCGTTCTTTAGGATTAAAAGAATTAAAGTTCTATATTCATGCATATCAAAGCGAACTTTGGAATCAATTAGCAGAGAAATCAAAGAAGAAAATAATCCCTATTATTGGTTTTTTAACTGAGGGTAAGGATTATGATATAATCTTAAAAAAAGAAGGCATTACAACGAAAGATTTCATAATTCGAAGCATTCCAGAAATTAGTTCTGAAGGCTCTGAAAGACCAAGAGTTATGGAAATAAAAAATTTCAAAAGTTTAGAATTTACAGATGATGAACTGAATTCAGGAAAGAAAAAACAAATCGTCTCATTTAAAATTCCAAAAGGCTCTTATGCAACAATAGTAATAAAAAATTTAAAAAATTAAAATTTAATTTTTACATCTTTCTTTTCTTCTTCTGTAACTTCAAACATAGTTTTTTGTTGCAATTTCATAAAGTTTGCGATTACACTGTCTGGAAAAGATTCCTTTTTGATGTTATAATTATTTACAGATTCATTATAGAATTCTCTCCTATCAGATAATTCGTTTTCTAATCCACTTATCCTATGTTGAAGTTGCATGAAATTTTCATTTGCTTTCAAGTTTGGATAGTTTTCTGCTACTGCAAACAAGCTTTTCAAAGCATGAGATATTTCTCCATCAGCTTCAGCTTTTTGAGAAATTGTTTTAGCTTTCAAAAAGTCTGTTCTAGCCTTAGTCAATTCCGTCAGCAAACCTTTCTCATGTTTCATATATCCTTTTACTGTCTCGATTAACTTTGGCAATTCATCGCTTCTTTGTTTCAACAAAACATTGATATTTCCCCAAGCTTTCTCTATGTCATTTTTTAGTCTTACAAATCCGTTGTATATCATAACAATATATCCTACGAATATAACTGCTAAGACTAATACCCCAAATCCGATTATAATTCCTATCATTTTTTTCCTCCTATACTATTTGTAATCCTAATGCAAATCCCATAACTGTTAATATTATCCCTAATATTAATGTAACCCCAATTGTCCAATTATGAGCTTTTAACAAAGCCTTTTCATCTTTGTCTGAAATAAAGTATACTTCTTTTCCTTTTTGAATCATAATATCATGCTCATTTTTTATTCCTTTCCCTTCTTCAACGTATGGATTATCATCTGCAGTACCTATAATAAATAATTCCTGATTCGGTTTAATTAAATATTCTCTGAATCTTAAAATTTTCGTCCCTAAACCGAAAAAGGCTGTATATTTTATGTTATTTGCTTCTAAGAATTTTTTTATATTCGGAGATAAAGTATTTGTTTCATAGTTCTTAGGAATATCCAATTCAGCTTTTGTAGGATCCACCAAAACTTTCCCTGTTGAGTCTTTCAAATAAAAATTTTCCTTGAGAATTTCATCTTTAATTTTAACCCATGATTTAGATTTCCCTTGTTGTCGATATTCTTCAATAGTATATCTACAATAAACACAATCTGTTTTTGAAAAGGGGCTAGAAAATTTTTTAATTAATTCAACTTTCCCAAATATCTCTACTAATCCCATAGCCAAGGATCTGATTTTAGAAGTAGCAAGCCCTTCAATTAATCTTTTTCTTTTTAATTTATTATAACTTATCATTAACAAGAAAACTCCAATTACTAATAACAAAATTGTTATAAATATTGATTTCATCCTAATTAACAAATTAATTCAATTTTATATATTTATCTTTCCTAAAGCTTTATATAACCTTATTTGCCTTATTTTGACTATGTTTGGCTTCCTAAAAGATAAGATTAAAGGTGCAATAAAGAATGTTACTGACCGGTTTGATAAAGAGGCAGAAGTAGTCGAGACTAAGCTTCCTGAAGAACCAAAAAAAGAAGAAAAAATTAAAGAGACTAAACCAAAAGAAACCAATAAAGAAGTTAAACAAAAAGAAACAAAACCTAAAGAAAAGCCAAGAGATTTAGTTAAAGAAGTTGCTAAAGAAAAGCCAAATATTTTTGGAAAAATTTCTCAAGCTATTACAACCAAAAAAATTTCAGAATTACAATATGATGAATTATTCTGGGAATTAGAAGTTGAATTATTAGAAAACAATGTAGCTTTCGAGGTTATAGAAAAAATTAAAGAAGATTTAAAACCAAAATTAGTTGATGTTCCTATTTCTCGTTCTAAGGTTGAAGAAACAATTGAAGAGTCTTTAAGAGATAGCATTAGTGAATTATTAAGCTTTGAAAATATTGATTTAATCAAAGAAATAAAATCAAACAAAGAAAAACCTTATGTTATTACATTCCTTGGTACGAATGGTTCTGGTAAAACTACAACAATTGCTAAGGTAGCAAACTATCTTAAAAATAATAATATTTCATGTATCCTCGCAGCAGCAGATACTTTCAGAGCTGCAGCAATCCAGCAATTAGAAGAACACGGAAAAAAACTAGAATTAAAAGTAATAAAGCAAGATTATGGTGCAGACCCAGCAGCAGTTTGTTTTGATGCAATAAGTCATGCAAAGAGTCAGCATATAGACTGTGTTTTGATAGATACTTCTGGTCGTTTGCATAGTAACAAAGATTTAATGCGCGAATTAGAAAAAATAATTCGCATAGCAAAACCAAATTTAAAAGTTTTAGTTGCAGAAAGTATCACAGGTAATGATGCTGTAGAGCAAGCCTTACAATTTAACGAATCAATCGGTTTAGATTCAGTGATTTTAACTAAAAGTGATATTGATGAGAAAGGTGGAACAATTATTTCCTTTTCTTACATGACAAAAAAACCAATTTTATTCTTGGGAATTGGCCAAAATTATAATGATCTAAAAGTTCCTGAAAAGAAAGAAATTCTTAAAACTTTAGGCTTCTAAAAACTTGTCCAGACTATTCTACTCAATGCTAAGGCTTCAACATAAAGTTTACCTTCTTCATCTATTCCTAATCTTTTTATTGCTTTAAACTTAGAATAATCAACAATTCTATTTCCTTCCATTAAAGATTCTAATCTTTGATAACATCTATTATCATTTGGATTTGGTATTAAAGCTTTGTTACTATCAAATGCTCTATCCCATAATTCTTGTGAAACTATTCTAAAAGCAGTTTCATCATTCTCAGCTAAAAATTTGTATTCAAAAGTTTCTTCTATCGGCGAAGTATGAACTCCGCTTTTCACTCCACTATGATCAAAAATCATTGCAATGTATTCTTCCATCTTCAAAATAATTAAACATTTATTTAAAAATATATCGGAAACTATTATAAACCCTATCAAATCAAAAAACCTCATGAAAGTCTTCGTAAAAACTTATGGTTGTACATTTAACAAGAGAGATGGCCAAGCAATTGAGGGTGTTTTAACGAAAGCTGGTTTTAGTTTAGTCAAAAATGAAGAAGAAGCTGATATAATTATAGTAAACACTTGTGGAGTAAAATCAGTAACACAAAATAAAATCATCAATTACATTAAATCTTTAAAAAAACCCACTTTTGTAGGTGGCTGTCTTACTAAAATGATGGATTTCTCAAAATTAAAGGTTCATATATTTGATACTAACACAATCTCACAACTTCCTAATCAAATAAAAACTAATCTTAAAACAAACATTTCAAATGAAAAAGAGAATCACTTAAAACTTCCAGTGATTGAAACAAAAGATTTACAAATTATTCCTATAGCTGAAGGATGTTTAGGCAATTGCAATTATTGTTCGGTCAAGTTTGCTCGTGGAAACTTACACTCTTATCCTATTGAAGAAATAGTCAATTCAATTCATGCAAAGAAAATCCTTTTGACATCTCAAGATAATGGCTGTTATGGTCTTGATATTAATACTAATTTAATTGAATTATTAAATAATATTTTAAAATTAAAACAAGATTTCAAATTAAGAATCGGAATGATGAATCCAGAGCATGTAATAAAAATGCTTCCTAAATTAATTGAAATTTATAAAGATCCAAGAATAATAAAATTCATCCACATTCCAGTACAATCTGGTTCAAATAAAGTCCTCAAAGAAATGAATCGTAGATATAAAATAGAAGACTTCAAAAAAATTGTAACTGAATTTAGAAAAGCAATTCCAAATATTTGTATTTCAACAGATATTATTGTTGGCTATCCTACAGAGACTGAAGAAGATTTTATAGAAACAAAGAAATTGTTAGAAGACTTTAAATTAGAAGTAGTCAATCTTTCAAAATTTGCTCCAAGACCAAAAACTTTAGCTTCTCAACTAAAACCTATCTCAACAGAAACTATGAAAGAAAGAAGTAAAATATTATTTAATATAATAAAAAATTAAAGACTTTTAGAAGCCACACTTACATCTTTCATATTTTTCCAAGCCATATTAAACATATTACTCATAGCTCCAGAAAAGTATGGGGTGTTTACCCAGATACCAACATCATATGTTGGATGAACATCTTTATCGTCCATAACCATGAACACAAGTTCTTGCTCATCAACAATACAAAACCTAGCATCCATTTTTTCAACAGCTTTTACCTTTGCAAATTCACCAAACTCTTTTGCAACTTCTAAACTATCTTTATCTAATGGTGCTGCAATTCTAATATCAACACCTTTTTTAGCAAGAGCTTGCATAGTTGATTTCAATGCTTCAGATTTTCTAATCAAACCTTTTGAAGATGTCATTAAATAAACACTCTTTTTTGCATTCTTAATCATAGTTTCCATATGTGTATAAATATTATGTCTTCCTCTTAATGCTCCAGATAAATCAGAAGGTTCAACAAATTCAATTCCTTGTTTAAACAAAGACTCTAACTCATTCAAAACATCTCCACCTTTTAATCCTTCTAATTTTTTAACTTGTTCCTTAGCATCTCTATTAACTAATTTTTTTGCTCTTTCAACAACTTCACCAGGTTCAACTGCAACATAATTTAATGGTTTCCCTAATTTCATTACAATAAAACCTTTCTTTTCTAAACTTTCTAGAACATCATAAGTTCTACTTCTTGGAACATCACTAATTTCTGATAATTCACCTGCAGTAGAAATTCCTCTGGACAACAATGCAGCCCAAATTTTGACTTCATATAAATTCAAATTGAAAAATTGCCTCAATTGATTTAAAAACTCTTCTTTGACTATCATTTTTTCCCCCCTGTGGGATTCACCCCTCTTTTTTTTGATTATTAAGTTATAGTAACGATTAGCTACTATCACTGAACAACATTAATCTAAACTAATATTTAAACTTATCTGTAAATATTCACTTAACTTTAAAATTCACTCTTGTTTCAGACGACAGAGTTGTCACTTTTGCTCTTGGTAAAATTTTTCAATTTCTTTTAAAGTAGATATATCTCTAATCCCTTTATCATTCCTTAATCTAATTATTCTTGGAAATCTTAACGCATATCCTGATGAATAACTTGGTGATTGTTGAATCTCTTCAAAAACAATTTCAACAACAACTTTTGGTTTTAATTTTACTTCTCTTCCTTTTTCTTGAATAATATTTTTTTTCAATTCTTCTGTTAATTCTTCATAAGAAACTCCATCTTCAGATTTTTCTTTCAATCCACTTCCAACTTTTCCAATCTCTTTTAACTGATCTCCATCTCTGCATGCAACAATAAAACTACTTAACCAATTTGCTCGTTTACCTTCTCCCCATTCTGCTCCAACAATAATTAAATCTAAAGATTCCATTACAGGTTTTATTTTTACTCCTTGCCCAACTCTTTTTCCAGGTTTGTAAATACCTTGGATACTCTTCATCATAATTCCTTCATGTCCTTTTTCTAAACATTCTTGATAATATTTTTTTACTTTCTCAACATCACTAGTAATCATTTGTTCAATCAACTCTACTTTTCCTTTTTCGTCGTGAATAATAGCTTTCAATCGTTTTCTTCGTTCTTCAAAACTTTGATTTAACAAACTTTCTCCATTCAATTCAACAACATCAAAAACATTTACAACTACAGGTAAGCTCTTTATCAAAACTTCTACATTATATTTTCTTTTAATTCTTTGTGAAATATTTTGGAATGAAATAACTTTTTTTGTTTTAGGATCAATACCTACAACTTCACTATCTAGAATAAAATCCTTGGATCTAACATTTTCTTTTATTGCTTTAACAACATCCGGAAATTGTTTGGTAACTTCTTCTAAATTTCTTGTATAAAGTTTAATTTCATCTTTTTTCCTATGTATTTGTACTCTAAACCCATCAAGTTTAGGTTCAATCATTGCTGGTTTTCCAACAATCTCAAATCCATCTTCGATATTTTTTGCTTTAGGATACAACATAACTTTTATGGGCTTACCAACAACCAATTCTAAATGCTCTAATGCTTTGTGTCCATGTACCATCAGCATTTCAGCCATTAATCCAAAATCGTTTGTCACATTAAAAGCATCTTGTAATTCTTCTAAGGCCTCATTATAATATTCTCTTGCTTCTTTCTCATTCTCAAAATTCATTACTTCTTCTTTATACTTCTTTTCTTTGTTTTTTACAAAATCTTTTTCTAATTCATTCTTACAATTCAAACATTCTTTAACAATCGGATTCCACTGTCCACATTTAGTACATTTAATCATAATTCCAACAATAGGCTTATGAAATGCCCATAATAATGAATCTCTAATCATAGAATCTCCAATACCTGCTCTCATATCTTCAGCAATTGTACGAACAATATATTTTGCTTCTAAGATTGAAGCACTTCCAAGCAATTCAGAAATTAACGCAATCTTTTTTTGTACAGTTCCTTCTCCTTCGAGCTCTGCTAACTTAGAAATATTTTCAAATACTTTTTTTACAGTTAGATCTTTTCTAAATAATGTGACTTGTTTTTTATTTTCAACTAAAGCTTCAGCAACTAATCCTAAGTCCCCTCTTTTTTTCCATTCTTCTTCAATTTTTTCAGTTTGTTCTCCAGTTGCACTTGCGATTGCTTTTACTAATAGTTTGGAGCTCATCCCAATTTTTCTATCATCCCATTGTGCAAATACTCTCCCCTGTAACAAATATATAATTTCTCTAATATCTTCACGTTTACATTCTCTTAAAAATCTATAAAGTATGAATGTTTTTTCTAGTCTTTTACTAGTATTTTCAAGACGTTCATAAATTTCAGCTAATTTCTGGTATTGCATCGAAAAACTTAATAAGCTCAAAACTTAATAAATATTTGGATGGCCTTTGATTTATTAAGTGGTGGTGCAATAACTTTTGTTTTAATTGCAGCTGTTATTTTAGTAATTGTTATGCTTTATAGAACCTTTTTTGGTAATAAACCTCTAGGTAATTTACTGGGTAGCGCTTCAAAACATATTGGTGGTGTTTTCAAAGGTGTTGCAAATTTAAGAAATTCTGTTAAAGGAATGCGTAATAATGAAAGAGGATATGATAAAGATAGAAAAGAAATAGCTGAAATATCAAGTTCTGTTGATTCTCAATTAGAAAAAGTTAGTGAAGAAAAAGATTTTAATTCCGATCGTGTTAATACAATTAAAAAAGAAATAAACCAAATAAAATCTATGGCCTTAGATGACCTTAAAATATCAAATAATCTTTTAAAAGAAGCCAAATCAGGAAGTCCTATTGTTAAAGGATTGAAAGATATAATCCCAGAACAAAATTTAATTGAATCTAAAGTTGCTTTATTAGAAAATAATTTAAGAAGACATAATCTTCAATTTCCTGAATTACAAATGATTAAAAAACTCTCTGAGGAAATTAAAAAATCTTCTACTACAATTACTGAATTAGAAATGCAAGAAACCCAAATTGATTTTAACTTAGTTGAAATAATAAATTCTAGAATCCCTGTTATTCAGCAATTGCTAACTTTAATTGATGCAACACTTTCTTTATTAGACCAAGATCCTCCTTTAGAACATGTTTCAGAAATGGAAGAAAATATTAATAAAATCAGAGCAGCTAGTTCTTCTTTAAGTCAATATTCTTTAGATTCCTTGCTTGAAAGAAAAGATCAGATTATTGAACAAATATCTCAGGAGTTAACACAAATTCAACAACGTTCTGTAGCACAAGAAGAAATAGAAAAAAGAGCTACAATCTTTATTCAATCTGAGATTGCAAGAGGAGCAGCTTCTAAAAAAGATCTTCCTTAGTATAAACATTTATAAACTTATTATTCTAATATCCTATCATGCAATTTAAAGAGGTTTATCTCAGTAGAAGATCTATTCGCCGTTACAAAGATAAAGAAGTTCCTCTTGAAACTATTGCAGAAATAATTGATTTAGCTTCTTATGCTCCTTCTTCAGGGAATATCCAAAATTGGCGTTTGGTTGTTGTAACAAGCACAGAAACTAAACATGAGCTTATGGAATCTTGTTTGAATCAAGGTTGGATGATGGAAGCACCTGTATTTATTGTTGTTTGTAACGATTATGAAAAAGTTAAGGAACATTATGGTAAACTCGGAAAATTATATAGCATCCAAAATTGTTCTAACATTGCATTCGGTTTAACATTGGTTGCAAAAGAACATGGTCTTGGTTCTTGTTGGGTTGGTGCATTTGATGAAGAAGCTGTTAGAAGAATTTTAAAAATTCCGGATAATATGGACCCAGAAATAATCATCACTTTAGGTTATGCAGAAGAAATTAAAAGCCCTTCACTAAGAGATATTCCAAATTATATTACATTTTTTAATTATTGGGGAAATAAAACTTTTCCATTCAAATCTCATATTGGTAGATTAAAACAAATAATAAAAAGACCATTTAAAAAATAAAATAATTACCTTTTAGCTTTTTCTGGGAATGGTCTCTTAATAACAATAGGTAAAATTCCTTCTTCAAATTCTCTCTTTGCAATATTTATTGGATTATATTTTAATTTTTCCAAATCATCTTTACCAAGTTTCAATAAGATTGGTGCACCCATTGCAATTTGTAAAGCTCTTGCTCCAATAATCCTTGCCCTCTCATACTTTGTATATTCAGATATTTTCATTTGAAGTACCTCCTAATTTCTTTAGTTTTTTCTTCAGCAATGTCTATCATTTTAAATATTTCCTCAGCTCTTAAAGCCATACTTCCACCTTTTTGCATTGCACAGATTTTTCCATTTTCTAAAATTACAATACTCAGTCTTGCATCAGAAGCTAATTCTTCTTCCTGTGTTGGGTCTACTAAGAATTTTTCTCCAATCATCCAAACAGTACAACTTATTGGCATTTTGGTTAAAGGCAATTTTTCTTTACCTTTTTCTTTGTAATTTATTTTATCTCCTTCCAATACTGGGAAGTTAGCATCTTTTATTGCTGCTAATGCTGCCATGTAACAAGCATCGAATAAATTTCCATCAGCATTTATTGGATAAATATCAATAAACACTAACCAAACTTTTTCTCCTTCTCTAACACAAAGTTTTTTGAAATCTAAAGCTTTACTTTCTCTGATTCCTCTATCTGTTACTCTTGCAAGTTCAATTGCATTAATACTTGGTGGTCCAGATTCAAACAAAGATGAAGCCATTGGAATCAGTTCAACATTTACCATAATTGAACCTTCGTCAGGTTTATCTGAAAATGGTGTTCCAAGTTCCATCTTAATACCAGCTAGAACTTCAGTATCCCCAATCTTTACTCTTGCAGAACCTTCTGCTGATTTGGGTGAGATTCCATACTCAACTTCTATTTTTCTGTATTCATCAAACTTTCTTCCATCAATTCTTTTATTTTGATCAATTATTGATTCCATATATTCTTTTGAAACTATCATTGTTTTGTCTCCTCATATTTAGCTTTCAAAACTTGTTTTTGTATTTCATAGATTTTAAGACAAGCTTCTTTTCCAAATTCTACTGCTTTTTTCAAGTCTTCTTTAGAAATTTCTCCATCTAATTGCAATAAAGTTATTTCTCCATTTCTTGGAGTCATAGCAATTGGGATATCAACTGATCCACCTTCGAACGCTTCTTCAGAATAATCTAAATCAGCAACAACTTGATCTCCAACTAATCCACAAGATATAGCACATACAAGATCTTTCATTTCAAATCCTGCGTCTGCTAATGCTAATGAAGCTGCACAAATTCCTGCGCATCTTGTTCCGGCATCAGTCTGTGGTAATTCTATAAAAACATCAATTGCAGCTTTTGGAAATTCACTCAAATCCAAAATATTTTCAAATGCTTTTTCAATAACCATTCCAATTTCTTTTCCTCTTCTATTTGTTCCTGGTCTAACCCTATCTCCAGAGCCTGAAAATGCCATCATATTATAATTACATCTTAATATTGCTCTGTCTGGTTTTTGTAAGAACTTAGGAAATACATTATTAGGTCCATAAACTGCTGCGATAGCAATAGTTTTTCCAATTTGAAATTTTGCTGAACCTACTGCATTTTTAATTACTCCAACTTCTGCTGTGATTGGTCTAGTTTCATTGAACTTTCTTCCATCATTTCTTTTAGCGTATTTCATTTTTGATTCTCCAATTTATTTTTTTCAAGGAATTCCCCAACTCTTTCAGTAAGTCCACTGGTATGCGCCTTTTCTGCAATCAAATAAATTGCATCTGTTGCAAGTTTTTCAGCTTCGGGACTTGAACCTCTAATCCAAATTCTTCCATTCTGTCCTGCGAATAATGTACATCCAGTTTTATCTTTGATTAATCCAATCATGCTTCCTTGCTTTCCAACAACTCTTGGAATTTTGAATGGTGTAATCTCAATAACTCTACCACCATTTAATTTTCTTAATCCTGGTGCTTTCATAGTTAAGTCGATATTTCCTTCTTTAGTTACGTTAGCAACTTTTGTTATAATTACATCTCCAACTGCAAAATAATCACTTAGGCTCGCACCTCTTTCAATAAATTCTGCTGTTGCATCCTTCATTGATAGTGATCCTTCATATGGATATCCAACATCAACAAACCAAGAACTATAAGACATATCTTTTACAACTCCAATTATGGTATCATCTCTTTTTGGGAGATATTTTCCTGCTAATGGAACTATTTGTACAACTCTTCCACTTGCATTTACCAATCCTAATCGAGAAGCAATTATATTTTCTCCTTCTCTAAATGTACCTTTTCCTGGTAAAAAATCCATTCCTTCTGCCAGAATTTCACCTGGTACAACAATTTGTTTTTCTACTACTACTAATTTACTCATTTTATTTTTCTCCTTATTTTTTATTTAATATTTTAATATCAACATCCCCTTTTGTTAGCTTGTTTAGATCATTTTCAATTTCTTCTTGAATTCCTGCAGGTATTTCAACAATTGCTATCAAATTTCCATTGTCTTTCCAATCTTCTTTGATAATCTTAGTTTTTCTTTTTAGCAAATTCAAAACTGAACTTGCATAACTTGCAGAAATATCTATTTCAAGCTCTCTTGTCTCCAATTTTATTGGTATTAATGGCCTTAATTCTTTTATTACATTTTGAATTTCATGTTCTAATGTTTCAAACTCATTAATCTTTATTTTTGCTTGTTCCATTAACATTTCAATTCTTTGTGGCGGAAACGGATTTCCTGTTTTTGCATCTACTGCATTTGTATGTATAAAAGAAATAATCTGTTTTCTTTTTATTTCTCTAAGCTTAGCTTTATGTTCTGCAGTTAATTGGATTTCTCCTTTCTTCAAAATTAAATCAATAATCACATTTTCATCAATAGTCTCAAATGCTTTTTTGATTTCTTCTGCATTAGCTTTTTTTGCTTTTCTTACATCAACAAATATTCCCTTAGATGCAACTACTTCATTCAAATCTTTTATTTTTCCAGCCCTATAATCTAAAGCTTTTTCACAATCTACAAGTATCTCAAAGTTTAAATTTCCCTTTTTAATCCTTGCAATTATTGCTTCTTCTAAGTTTGCCATTTTAAATTTTAAATCTTTTCTTATCAATTAATTGATAAGTTTTTTCTTTTGTGTCAATATAAGCTCCATCAATTCTTCTCAAATCGAAATCTTTTCCTAATACTTTTTTTAATGCCCTTATACAAAGTTTTATTCCTTCGTCTGAGCTCATTCCTTCAGAGTATTCTTTGTGTAAAATCTCTTTAACTGAATCAGCAGCTTCTCCTAATGCTGTTGCTTTATATTCAAAGAAAATTCCTGTTGGCTCTGTTCCATATAAACAAGGTTTTTCATCATCTATTCCTATGAACAAAACAGAAACTCCAAATGGTCTTGCTCCGCCATATTGTGTATAAGATTGATATATATCCGAAATTTCTTTTACTAATGTTAAAGT
>Ga0208958_1001128_pt1 | contig 28074 bp, 29 predicted proteins | sample RifOxyB1_FD_184032 | JGI IMG/M metagenome (GOLD analysis project Ga0208958, IMG submission 184032) | Soil microbial communities from Rifle, Colorado - Rifle Oxygen_injection B1 (SPAdes) | ecosystem: Environmental > Terrestrial > Deep subsurface > Rock core/Sediment | place: Rifle, Colorado...
TGTGAATGATTCGTTTATTTTTATATATATTTTACCGAAAGTTATATATATCTCGGCGAATATAATGTAATTCGGTGAAGTTAGTTTGAAAATCATACATTATCGGACCATAAAAACGTCTAAGAAAGACGGTTCTACGTTGTCATTTGTTCCGGGTAAAGCACTTTGCGGCGCAAAATCACGAGTTCGCACACGGAGTAGGAACTTGGTAAATTGTAAAACCTGTAAGAGAATGTTAGCAAGTAGGAAATGCGCCAAATCTGGATGTAGACGAAGACCAATCAATCAGAGAAAATATTGTTCGAGACATAGGAAGTGAAATTCATGGACTACAATCTTTCAGACGAGCCTGGTTGGGTAAAACGTTACCGATTTGCGCCTGGTACAAGCACACAAGAGAAGCTGAAAGTTGTTGCGGGTATGGTTAATCAGCTCATTCAACACGGAAAACGCGACCGGACAGTGAGAGAAACGGCGTTGAAGATAATCAAAGCTTATAATGTTCCGGCGAAAGACCACGTGGGAGAAATCCGGGCCATGCAGAAATGGGTTCAAGCCAACATTAGATATGTTTTTGATATCGCTGGGGTTGAGACGTTGCAGACCCCAAGACGCGTTTTGTTGGAACATTCCGGAGATTGCGACTGTAGCTCAATTTTGTTGAGCGCCTTATTGGGGAGCATAGGATATTCTTCGGGTGTCGTTCTTTTAGATGCAAAAGGTTCGCGTAGAATTGACCACGCGCAGGCCTGTGTAAAATTGCCGCGCCCGAAAAAGGGACAGCCGAAAGGGTGGATACATTTAGAAACAACTCAAACCCGTCCGATGGGCTGGGTGCCCCCCGCGGCGACAAGAAAAATATATATCCGGGCTGGGAGGAATTAAATTTATGACGCGAAAAGGATATAAGCAAACAGAAGAACACATAAGAAAAAGTCGCGAAGGAAACATAGGCAGAAAAAATAAAACGGAATCAAATAAAAAACGCTCACAGACATTGATGGGTCATGAAGTTTCAAATGAAACCAGACAGAAGCTCAGAGATGCGAATATTGGAAAACACCCATCAGATGAAACCAGAGCAAAACAGAGTTTATCAAGTATGGGAAGACCGGCCTGGAATAAGGGGTTGACCGCGGAAACAGATTTGAGGGTGAAAGCCAGCGCACAAAAAAGAACGGGGATGACCAGGTCAGAAGAAACAAAAAATAAAATATCTATATCAACAAAAGGTAAAACATGGGATGAAAAATATGGGAAAGAACGCGCGGATGAATTGAGAGTGAATGTTGTAAAACTACATACGGGTAAAAAGCGCACAGATAAAACAAGAAAAAATATCAGTATGGCAAAAAGTGGAGAAAATTGCACACCAGAAACACGTAGAAAAATGAGAGATAGTCACACGGGCAAAAAACAGTCAATAGAAACGATAAAAAAGAGGAGCCTCGCGCTTAAAGGAAAAGCATCATGGAACAAAGGAAAAAAATATCCGCCAGAAACTAGAAAAAAACAAAGAATATCTCGGATTGAATATATAGAAAAAACAAAGGGCCCGATGTATCCAACAATTGGTATGTTAGAAAAACAAATTATAGATGAAATAGAACGGGTATTCGGATGCGTTATGTTACGTCAATACCGAGTATGCGGTTATTTTGTTGATGGATATATACCGGAAAAGAAAGTGGTCATAGAAGTAGACGAACCACACCACTTTAAAAGAGACGGTAATTATACAGTACGAGACATTTGCAGGCAGAAAGAAATCGAGAAAGAATTAGGTTGCAGATTCATAAGGATAATAATATAAAAATGGGGGTATAGAAAATGGTCAGACATAGAAAAGGCAGGAAATGTGGGCATAGGGGTTGTAAAGTTAAACCCATAAGAACGAGAAAATATTGTTCAAAACATAAGAAATAAATTGGAAGGAGGAATTAAAATGACAAGACGAAAAAATCCAACAACTACGGAATTAAACAAATTGAAAAGGGAAGCACACGAATATTTTGATACACACACCAAAATTGTTCCGGATATGGATGATATTAAAGATTATATGGCGTATGAATTATCAGAAAAATACGGAACAGAATACGAAGATGCAATGAATAGGGTTAATATGTATTTTGGAGCGAAAAAGAACCCCAAAAAGAAATCTGGAGGAAAGAAAATGGCAAGAAAACCAAGAGGTAAAAAAATGTGCCTAACGGTGTACAAGAGTGGGAAAAAGAGACTGAAAGTATCGCCTAAAGGCAGATATAAGGCGAAGGGTTACCGAGTGATTAACCCGAAGTGCAAACATTCAGGGTGTAAAGTACGCCCGATTAGGCACAGAAAATACTGTAGTAAACATAGGAAATAAGCAGGGAGGAATGGAGCATATGGTCAATTATTTAGGGGCCGTTTCAACGGATGAAAAAATAAAAATCGAGCGGGCAAAAAGAACAAAACAAGCGCAATTAGCCGCGGCAAAAAAGAAGCAACAGAACGCAGCTGCCAGTAAAAAGGCGCAGAAGAACAAAACGACAGTCTCGCAGAAATGGGCCGCTCGGACCAGTCATGCTCCACTCCCAGCGGAATCTTATAATGTGACACCGATAAACGTCCCGGTAAATATGGAAAAGGCGGTTTACACCGAGCCATTACCAAGAATAATCAGGGCGCCAATTGAAGTAAAAACGCCAGAACAAGTTTTGGCAACATCGGTGGCGAAACAAATCGTGGCAGTTACAGACACGCCCATAAAAGCACAGCAAGTTGCAATCGCAAAAGCCGAAAGGGAATTGAAAAGAAAAGTAGATGCCGCACACCAAAAAATAAATAAATTACCACTCGGCGAAAGAAAGGCAGCGAAAGACAAAGTAAATCGGCAAACAACAGTAGAAAATCAAAAAATAAACGCAATGAAAGTAAAGGGCGCAGGAATGCAACAGGCGCAGGTGAGAAAAGCCGCGCAACCGAAACCGGCACCGGCGTTTAAGAGCGTCCCAGCAATACCCGGCGCGCCAAAATATGCAGCTGTTACTAATACAACGATATTCAAAGATACATCAACGGAAGCGCAGTTGGCCAAAGTCGCACAAGCAAATCAAAAGTTGGCGAACAAACAAGCACAACAAAAAGTAAAATCCGGGTTACTTAAAACGGGCACATTTACAAAAACCGATTTTGATATGTTGCAAACAAAAGCACAAGTCAGAGATAATTTAAATAAATTGACACCGGAGCAAAGAAACCGGTTGACACTGGAAGCGGTTAAAAAGAAAGCCGTGGGTAACAAAGAGCAGATGTTGGAAGCTCGTTACCAGAAGAAAGTTGCAGACGCGAAAGTTAAAGTTCAAAATGAAAAGACAAAAATCGCGGGTGAGAAACAAGCATTGGCAGTTGACCAAGCGAGAAACGCGGCTATGTTAAACGAGTTCAAATGCAAGTGCGCACAGACAAACAAACCGGCAGAAAAATCGTTGTATACCGAGCGCGCAAAAGCAACAGTTATGCAGTCACAAGCAGCAAAACAAAAATTTGCACAGAGACAAACAGATGCCGTGAAAATCATTAAGGGCGAAATCGAGAATTTGAAACGTGAGAAACAAAAGTTAATGCAAGAACTCGCAGAGTTTAAACAGCAAATCGTAAAGAAAGTTGGAGCAACACCGGTATCAACAAGTAGACAATCAGTCGTAAAACCCGAGCTTAAGAAAATTGCAAAGAAAGTGTTGAATTTGACCACGCTGACTTCGATTGATAATGATGGTTCGGATGAGGGCGACAAGAATTACGATATGGGGTATGTATTTACCGCAGACGAGTGAAGGGGGAATGAAAAATGAACGAATACTGCATGATAGGTGGTCGTAGGTACGGGTTACTAAAACGGTGTAACCGGAAATCGGCGGCTACCACATTGGCAAAAAAATATCGAAGTGGTGATGTGTCAGTTAGGGTAATAAAGGGACATACCCGTTCACGAAGTAAACGTAGGGGCATGAGTTATACCGTTTATGTATCGGCAAAAAACAGGTGGTGAGAAAAATGGAATCAAAAGAATACTTGCAACATTTAAAGGACAATGAATTGGAAGACGTAACTCGATTATATGGTTCAGATAGATTCATGGCGCGTCCTTTGGATTTAGTCGGGCTATCAGAAACTTATCCTATGGCACCCTTTACATCAATGGGCATGGGCGGAAATATACCGAGCAAAAAATATAATTTGCAAGCCGAGTTAAATAGGTTTTATAATTATTTTATATGGCCCACAAGAGATACAGTAACGCTAGGCGACATTGGGCGGGCATGGTTTCCATCAACTGCGCAAAAAGAAAAATATTCAGTAGAAGACGCGGCTAGAGCGAAAGAAAAAGCAGATTTTGAGGCGGCTAAATCGACAATGACGCCTGCAGAAGCAAAAACATACACATTAACACAGTATAAAGCGGATATTATGATGAAACAGCAAAGTACAAAAGCACAATTAGAAGCGCAATTAGCGCAAGCGAACCCGGAAGACCGAGCGGCGATAACGGAAAAATTGGCGGCCGCAAATGCGCAATATAAAGCAGTTGCAGACGCAAATAGTAAAGGAGACGTGGCCCTGAAGAAATTGATTGCGAAAATGGGCAGAATCAAAGGGAAAATAGATGTATATAATAATAAAAATTTAAGAGATACGAAGTCAAGAGCGAAAGTTCGAGCGTGGATTAAAGAATATGATTCCATAGCTAAAGAAGGAAAATTGGCGAATTATGATGTACAGCAATTAAAGGAAGCGCAATCATCTATGAAAGTTGCGGGTGCATTAAATTATCAGACCGCGGTAAATCAAGCAACATCGGGAAGTAAATCTATTGGCGAAGCATTTGACGGATTTGATATAGGTAAAGCTTGGTTTACACCCGCTCAATTATCATTAGCGGTGGGCGCGATAAATCCAATAGCAGGAGTATTAGTGTATATTGGTACAGCCCAAAAGAAAGCCGATAAATTAGAAGAGACTATTGTTTCAGAATCAACCGAGATTGATAAAATTGAAGCGACATATCAGTCGATTACTGTTCCGTATGACCCAGCGACAATGCCATATACACAAATCGTACAGATGACCGATTTTCAGGGCAAACCGATAACAGCGACCCGATTGGGAGACCAAATAATATTGCCGACCGGAACACAGGATTCGACAAAGACGCAGTATGATTCTAGTATAATTAAACAAGAAGGCAATGTGACTTCGGATGCCGGTAAAACGGGTGCACCGGCGGGCAGTGGTAAAACATTGGTCGAGCAGTTAATGAGCCCGACTACATTGTTAATTGTTGGTGGTGGTGCATTGATACTATTACTGGTATTATCATCGGGTAAGAAAAAATCGCAAGAACCGGTATATTATCAGCCGCAACAGTGAGGGTGATTAAATGGCAAAAGTACATCAAAGTAAGTGGATGAGAGATTTCGATAAGCAAAACAAACGTAGAACAAAACCGGTGAGGTTGTCGAGAGGTAGTTGCAGACGTCTTCCGGTGTGTTATGATGATGTACTTTTAGGAGATATCGGTAGAGCGTTATTTCCGTCAAAAGCGCAGAAAGCACAATACGCCAGAGAAGATGCGGCGAAAAAAGCTGCAGCGGCAATGACGCCGGCACAGCAACAAGCAGCGGCATTAAAATTTCAACAGGATTTTGCAAAATTAACTGGTCAAGTATCTGCGGCGGTAAAAGTACCGGGGCAAGCAACATCCGCAATAAAAGTAACCGCAGCGCAATTAGCGGCACAGAATGCAGTGATAAAGCAGCAACAGGCGGCACAATTAGCGGCGCAAGCAGAAGCAACCGGGGATGCAAATGCGAAATTAGCAGCGGCGCAAGCACAGGCGGTTGCAGACGCGGCGGCACAAAAAGCAAATGCACAAGTAGCCGCATTAAAACAGGAACAGGCAGTGAAATTGGCACAGAAGTTAGCACAACAGCAGGCATTATCGGCGCAAATGGCGATAAATAAACCATCGGTACAAACACAAAACGCGGCAGTGATAGCAGCAGCAGCAAATTCAGCGGTGCAAAGTATAATAAAAGACCCGAATGAAACACCAGAGGCGTATAAAATCGCGGGAAAAGTCTGGGCGCCGGGTACAAAATCGCATGGGATGCCGATAGGTATGCCCGGAGATGCGGGTTCGTTAAGACCAGTTGGTGGGCCAATAGGATGGGGAGTTACATTAGTAGAAGGAACGGCCACATCACCCCCGATGGAAAGATGGTGGAAAAAATATCCAGATGGAACAGAAGAAAGTGGATTGGGGACGCCCGGCACATTTTCATTCGATAAATCAGGAAATTTATTAAAGAAATTGCAATCTACGGCATCATTTGACCAAGCAGCGTATGACGCTCAACAGGCCGCATTAACAGCGAGTCAGGCGGGATTTGGGACACAAGCACCGATAGTGCAGACAGATGTAAGTTATAATCCATTCGCAACAGCACAAGCATCTGTAAAAACCATGACACCAGAAAATAAAAAGATGTTAATGATTGGCGCGGCAGCAGTGGGTGGATTATTGTTGGTTTTCGCATTAACAAGAAAAAAGAAATCACCGCAACCGTATTATCCGCCACCACAGCAGCAACAGACATATCCACCGAGGTATTAAAATGAAAGAGATAATGATAATCGGAGAACTAGACGGGTTATTAAGTTTAGACGACATTGGTAGAGATTGGTTTCCATCAGCCGCGAAAAAGAAACAATATGCGGAAGAAGACGCAAAGAAAGAAGCCGATAAAGTAAAAGCAAAACAAGTAGAAGCCGAAGTCGCGACTAAAAATGCACCATTGCAGGAACCATTATCACCACCGGGTATATTAGGCGTAAAATTAACACCGACTACGATAATACTTGTGGGTGCCGGCGCATTAATATTCATAGCTTTGATGATAAAAATGAGCAAGAGGTGAAGAAAATGGCGACATTCCCATTAAGCAAAAAGAATCAAGAAACGATTACATTATTTTTGACCATAGCCGCATTGAGTGTGGCGGTTCTGGGCAGTATTCGTTACTATAATGAGTGGACGATACTAAAGAAGGGGGGGCAGAAATGCGGTCGCAAACTCCTAACATAGCCACGGTTGATTTTCTTCTTGGAGATTTAGATGATTTAGGAGCAAATTGGTTACCATCTGGAAATTGGTTGCCAAGCGGCGGTAGTTTAGTAACGGGTGCGTTGGGTTTGCCCAGTCCCAAGAAATTGGCGTTGTATGGTGGAATTGGGCTTGTCGGGATTATATTGGTTGTGGTTTTAATCAAGCGGGGGGGTTAATATACAAAAAACTTGTCCGAGATGTGGGGACGAAATGTATAAAATATCACCAAATGAGTGGGAGTGTCGAGATTGTGATTATACTGAATTAACAGAAAAGGCATGGGCGCAAGAAATGGCGCAGCAAAAATTTAAAGAAGATTACAATGATTTATCATACCAGGACAAACAATATATAATAGCGACAATTCACCGGTTGAAATCAAATCCATCGGATGATATAATTGTGCCGGAATTTGCGAAAAAAGAAGATGCGATTGGTTACGCTATTCATACAGAAAAAAAAGCCGCAGCATTATATGACATGATGGGTAAAAAATTCCCAGAGACCGCTGGCGTGGTTGAGCACATTGAGAAAGAAGAAAAACAACACATTAAGGAGTTAGAACGAATACAAAACCCATCACTTGGTGGATTAACATCTTCACAAGAAATTTGGGAAGAAAAAGGCGGGATTAAGAGTCTGGAGAATCCACAATTTGTTATGTGTAAAGAGTGTGGGCGTAAAAGCCGGGTTGAGGATTATACCATAGAAAGTGGTTATGACCAATTATGTAGTCATTGTGGTCAGTATCTTGGCATCGATGAAACAGAAGATAATACATTGCAAATAGATGAAGACAAGAAAGAAAATCCAATCGAGTTTAAACTTACAAATGACCGATATGAGTTAAGAGTGGAACATCTACCCGGCAAACTGGGATGCAAATTTGAGGTTTATTTAATTGACAAAGAAAAAGGCAGAAGTGGCGCCTTAACAGCATTGGAAACATTTGACAGCGCGGTAGAATACGCGAGAAAATTCTGGGCAAGCGAATTAAAGTTAAAAGAAAACCCAGACGTGTCTGTGCCTTTCAAAGTTAAAGTCAAGAGCAATAAATCCATGGGAGAATATATTGCACTACACGGGTTAGTCCCCGGCAATGAGCTTCCAGACCGGTTCAAGGGCAAAATTCCGGAAAATGAAATTTGGATACGTAAAGACGTATATGCCGACAAGAAACGCGGGAAGGCGGTTCTTTCGCATGAGAAAAATGAATTGATTGCCATGACTCAGCAGAAAGCAACGTATAAAGTGGCCCATCAGAAGGCCGAAAGAATGGAGAATCCGCGCACTTGGTGGGACAATTCCGATGCACTGAGTGCGGTCGCTAGATTAAATGATGTTTTGTTATATACTTTACCGATAGATGATTTTAATGATATGGTCGAGCAAACAATAGAAAACATGGAATATTTACATACGAAGCATGGATTTTGGAAAGAAGACCGAGCAGAAAAATGGTTTTGGGAATCCGTAAAAAATTGCGGAATCAGCAAAGACATGATTAAACCGGAATATCATGCCGAGTATGATAAGTACAATCCAGCTGGCACTGTTAGTGCCGCACCCACAGAACAAATTTGTTCACAATGCAGTTTACCGGCTATGGCAACGAGACCAGACGGAACTCGTTATTGTCTTGAGCACGAGACAAGCGCAGATTGGTTGGTTGGTACATCGGGTGAGAAAAAACAAGTCGGAGATGCGGTGCCAGATGGGTATTCAGAGATTGTTCGGTCGCGGACAGATATCGGTATTACATATGAAGTTACGAAAAATTATGGCAAATGGAATTGTACTTGTAAGGGGTATCAATTTTCAAAGGAAACGCCAAGAACGTGCAAACACATATTAGCAACCAGACAAACTTGGGAAATGAACTACCCAGCAATTACAGCAGAAAAAGACAAGGAACACGATGCGGACGCGTGGAATGCCGCCTTTGCAACTCGGGAAGCAGAAAGGGCTTCAATTAAGCCAATAAAATGGAAAACCGAAGAATTACAACAGCTTATTGGCTGCGACCAAGTAACAAAATCGAAGGGGATTTATACAGCCAGAAAAGGTTATTTTTACAGGCACGGTTTTGACGAATATAAAATGGCAAAAAAAATTAAAAGTGTTTTACCGGACGCGCAAATTTTAGATAAGGGTGACCATTGGGCTACATTTAAAGGTGGGGACAGTATAGCAAAAGGTTCGCATTGGTGGGTAAAGTTTAGATTATCGGGTATGCCAGGATATACACACGAGCAAATGGATAAACTAACGAATCCAAAACGCAAAGGCAAAAAATCATTTTGTGAAATGTGCGAAAAAACTAAAAAACACTGCAGAAAATTTTCTGGTGTCGGTTACCGAATTTGGATTTGTCCTGCGTGTTTAAAAAGTGGCCGAAAAGAAAACTTTTTACCGTTAGTTGCAGCCGCGGCACCAATGGTCGCCGGAAAAGGCATGGCTGTAGCAGGTAAAGTTGGTGCCAAGGCAGGTAAATTTGCAATGCGTAAAGCAGGCGGCATGGCAAGTACAGCAGGAGATGCGGTTTCGGATTTTGGTACGACACTTCGGAGAAAATTGCGAATGGACAATCCGTTAATGATACCGCCAGGGCCGTGGGAAAACCCGCCGGCAAAAGACGCAACAAATGAGTTATTTAATGAATATTTGAATACATATTACTGGGTGCAAGAAGAAATAAAAAAACAAACGGGCAAATATCCAGCAAATCGCAAACGATTGGATAAACGTCGGGCACAAAAATTATTTAATAATATAGAATATAAAAGACTAAATGGGTTTGAATTTATTTCTAGATTATTATCTTCGTTATTAGTAAAACATTCATTGCCAAATACAAATCACAGAACAAGTTTAACGTTTATCAGTGGCATATTAAAGATAAATGGAATAGATTTTGGATTTATTTACGGGAAAGATACAAATAAATTTAATGCGTTCATCCATGGGTCCAAAAAAATACTTAAAACGCGGAAAACAAATAAAAATTATGCACAAGAACATTTGCAATACGTAGAAAATCAATTAAACATATTATTAGGCAATCAATCTGGTAAACTCGCAATGATTCCCGCTGCTTCTTTCCTGGCTTCTCGCATACATTCATTAAGTGGCCTAGGATACTTGGGTTCTGACATTGACAAATACAATAAGAGTACAGGTATAAAAAGGTTTGGTCCGTGGGAAAATCCAAAATTCATAGTCGGCACAACTGGCCAGATAGTCAAATACAAAGTTTCCGAAAGAGAAAGTGATAACTTGGCGGCCATGTTCACAAATACTTTTGATATGACCGTGGATGAAGAAGATATCACGGTTGATGTATTTTACTCGGATGGAACAATCCGGGGAACGGTTCGATGCCACGGTTGGGGTGAAGACCACGGCAAAATCCTGGAAGTCAAAGTCGATAAAATGGATTATATAGTTAGTCGCATATACACAGAGAAGGAGGAAAATTAATGTCATTAGAGCAATTAGCCGGACCGGGTAAGACCGTTAGTAAAGATGGCCGCATTACAATTATGGGGATTAGAAATGGATTGGGGTATCACAGAAGAGCCACGAGTGGGGGTTTAATGCCGGGCGTAACTGTCAAAGAAATAGAGGCATTCAATGAGGCGATTATATTTTTGGTTAAAATTTGTGGCATTGATATTTCAATATCGGGAAATACAAAGACAATTATACGGGAAGAAGGTTTGGAGCATTTATATGTTATAATCTCTTCAAAATTTAGTAATAATCAAATAGCGGCAATGAAAACTCTTTCTAGGGACGAGTTTTTTTATTATTTAAATGAGCATGCAAATGTGTATAGTAGCGCAAATGATATGACCGAAAGAATGCAAATAATGTTCCCACACATGCCAAAAACATACGCGGAAATGATAGTATCTATATTATATGTTTTATTTACTATTAATTTTAGATACGGGCCAAAATTTTTACGTGATATTAAATTAACTCGTAATGCGGAAGAATTAGCGGCAAAAGCCGGGTCCATGCCGCCCGAGCCATCGGGTCTCGAAAAATTGTTTGGCCCGGGTTTGGAGCCGCCAATAATTTTACCTGGAAAATTTGCCGAAAAAGATGTTTTGGATTCCATAAATGGAAATAAAAGAATAGTTGATGGTTACAGGCAGTGGGCGATAATGAAAGGCGAGCGAGTTGATATGGAATTCGGTCTGAAAGAGTATGAGAAGGCGTTTCAGCAACTCCGGAAAGCTGGCAAAATAACCAAAGAATTTACTGGGCGAGTCATTCGAGGAAAATATAAGGAATATGTGTATAAGGGGCAGGTGAGTTAATGGCGGATGAAATAGACGAGAGTGAAATACCGGGGATGTCCGAAAAAACGATGTTAATGAGCATTTTGAGAATGTCCATAATAAACACAAAAGACATACAATTCATTAAAGAAAATCACAGTGAATTAGCAAAAATTGTGGAAAAAAATTGTGTTAATATACAACGTAATACTGGTGACATTGATGGTATAATTCAGACATTGGAAGAGCGAATGACAAATGATGAACGCCAATTTGCGGAAGACAAACAACGTATAACATGGGCGATAGCAATAATTGCAATAAGTAGTAGTATAGTATTGAGTGTGGTGAATTTAATATTATGAAGAAGCAGAAACGATTTTCGTGCCATTGCGGGTTAATTTTTAAATCGGAGATTAAATATAAATCTCACCGAAAATCTTGTAAGCGTGGTGAAAAACACAGACAAACACTGATGTTTGGCAATCCGAAATCGTTTAAAGAAGTAATTTATTTAGGCCGGATAACGGAAATTGCATTAATGGATGGGCGAGTAATTTCTTTTCTTGGTAATGGGTGGGGAAAAAAGCCGTGTATGTTGACCGTGACCAATCATCTGGACACGTTAATTATTTGTGATGTAAAAAAGAAACAAAAGGCCACGAAGAAACCAAGTGCAAAAGCGGCGCGAATATTCAAAGAGTTCAACATGAAGCATGGCGTTAAGAACGAAATGGTAACGATTCCGGATATAGATAAAGCTGAGAAAATTGGGCTGGTTAAATGGGTTATTTATTTGAGTGATAAAGAAAGAACAAGCTACGGTAACGACCAGGAGTATATTCACAGGACAAAAAGTCCGCACCCGAAAATATATAAAGGGAAAGATATATATATTATAAAGGGTGGAAAGATGCGTTGCAGGGGGGCTTGGCTATATGACTAAAGAAAACCCAATCAAATCAAAGGCGCAGTGGAAATTTCTGGCCGCAAAAAAACCAAAGCAGTTTAAAAAATGGAAAAAAAAATATCCAGTTGAGTTCGAAGATTTGCCGCAGAGAGTAAATCCATCGGCTGATGAAACGATTTTAATACAAAAGTTGCAAGAAATGGCAAAACATTATGGCTTGGATTTCACTCAGATTGAAGTTAGAATAATAAGTCTAGACGATTATTATTTTCAACAGATGGGTGATGGTAGCATATCAGATTTGGAACGAAAAGTATCAGATGAATTTTTTGGTGGCAAAGTAAGGAAACAAATAAATGCAAAATATGACTTGGGCGAAAGGGGTTTAGTGTGTCCATGCGGAGATAACGCAGTAGTTCATGAATACTGGAATATGTTATATGACAAGTGGGCCAGTAAATATAAACTGGGCGCCCAGATAACCAGCTTGATAAGTGTTCCGGAAATGATGGCAGAAATGGCGCTGTATTATTTCAAAGAAAAAGTTGAATATAAAATCGAGTTAAGTGTGTCAGATGGAACATATGGTTATATGAGTATTGGCGCCGACCACGGCGCTCCCGCAAAATTAGAAGCGGCAATTTGTTCTGATGTTTTTGGTGGAAAGGTTAGGGGAGAATTGGACTATACGTTTGATAATATGGTGGGGGTTTATATTTATAAATATCCGCGACATACAAATAAATTATTACTGGATGAATACTGGACTTATTTATATAATGGTTGGGCGAAGAAATATAAATCGGTTGTAGAAAAAACAACAGAAGAAAAAATTGATGAAATGGCCGCGCATTATTTTCCCGGGAAAAACCCATATCATGCCGAGTGGTTCGCCAATTCGGGTGGATTCGGGTATCAAGAGCATACGGGGTCGAATATACAAACACACAGCATAGAAGAAGCCGTGTGGAAAGATTTGGGAATTTTTCAAGTGTTCGATGTACAATCCAGAAAAATGGTTGGTCCAACATTCGAAACTATTACTGTAACTATGGCTAATATACCGGTTCATAAAGACTCATCCGTGATTAAAGATTATTGGAACACATTATACGATAAATGGGCTGAGAAATATAAAGGAGGAAGTAACGTGGCAACTGGTGACAAAGCCGAAGTGGGAATGATAGTTGAACTAAAGAAAAAAAATACGCGGTTGATAGAATTACAGGCAATTACGGCAATAGACCCGGCATTCGTTGTTGGTGGAACGGTAGAAATTGTCAGTATAGACTGGAAAGGTATTTATGTTAACCCGAAGCAATATCCAACCAAACCCGGCAACTTTGTAACTCCATCGGTTCCATTTATTGTTACCAACGAAGAAGCGCTAGAAGTATTGGGGTTAATTAATCCTTTGGCACCCGAAGTATCAACGAAGCCAGTGGAAGAATTGACTGAAGAGCAGAAAACGGCATTGGAAGAAGCCAAATTGAAAATGTCCGAAGAAGAGAAGAAACGCGCCGAAGAAGCAGAAAAAGCACGCGAAGAAATTAAACGCAAAAAGCGAGAAGAGGAAGAACGCAAGCGCCGGGAAGAAGAGGCAGCAAGACAAGCAGAAATAGACGCAATCGAAGCGAAAAAGAAATTGGAACAGGACATGAAGGATAAAATTGACGTTGAAATGAAAAGAATAATTGTCAGCCCGCGGGGAGACTTCAAAGAAATATGCAAGAGCTCCAGAATGCCAGACCAATCAATGTTCCGAATAAAAAAACGTTACCAGGAACAATATAATCCAGATGATGAAATAGCGGGAGAAGGATTTGATAAAGTAATGGCGGCGGTTCCGGACTTGGGGTTGCCGTATAAAAACAGTGTAAATTCAATATCGCAGGGAATGAGAAATCATTTCCGGTTCCCCAGTAAAGAAGTCGCGGACATTTATATTTCAGCGTGGTTGATGAAAGGTGGTAGTATTGTATTAAAGGGAGTTCCTGGAACAGGAAAGACCACATTAATCGAAGCATCGACTTTGTGTTTCTGTTATCCATTTTCGCCGTATCCGGAAAAATTGGTTGAGGAACTGAAAAAATTGGACGCAGAGGACTTAAAAATCGAGCACGTATATAAAGAAGTAGATAAGCGGTTTGATTTAATGACGGATGGTTACACAAAGAAAGATGAAACATTCGTTCCGGGATTGGGGTTGATTGGGATTGCAAAGCACAACCCGGATAAGATGCCGGAAGATATATTGTACTATGCAAATATTGAAATGGTTGAGAAAACACCGGCGGAAGAAAAAGTCAAAACAAATGAACCGGAGGCAATGCCGTTTGAGTCTTGGCCCGGGAAAATATCCAAGAGAACCAAATATGATTTTCATGCACAAGTTCGAAGAATCGTCAGTGCGCCGATTAAATTTCAAAATGAGTGTTTTCCGCCCGATACATATATTTTAACAGAATTATCCGGGAAATGTATTAAAGATATAAAAACGGGAGATGTAGTTAGAACGTATAATGGGTTGGGAACAGTAACAGATACATTCGTTAAAGATTTTTCGGGAGAACTGACACAAATTAAATCTAGTTATAACCTGCCTATTACATTAACAGATAATCATCCCGTATGGGTTGCGGTATTAGATAGATGTATAGATAAAAATATAGTATGTAAAAAAAATAGAAAAGATAGATGCGAAAAGTGTTATAAATATCATAAACCTATAAAACACATTTGGAAAGACAGTAAAGATGTTGCGGTGGGAGATTATTTAATTATTCCAAAAGAGAAATACGATACAATAGAAATTAATAAAATAGATTTATTACCATATATGCCTAGTAATTGGTGTGTATTCACTGATGGGAATGAAAAAGAGTGGTTAAAGTATCGCAAAAATTTGGTACCTAGATATTTAGAACTAGATAAAGATTTACTTAAAATATTAGGTTGTTATGTTGCGGAAGGTACAGTTGGAAAATATGGAATTAATATGGCGGTCTGTAAACAAAAAGATAGAAATAGAGTAATGCGGTTAATGAGACACGTTCACGAAAAACACGGCCTTAGAATTGGTAGTTTGCCACATTTTATAATTATGGGAAGACCGTTTGCGAATTTTATTAGAGCAACATTCGGTTCGGGTGCCCCCAATAAAAAAATACCCGATTGGATAAAAACGTTGCCGATTTCTCTGATGGTGGCCTTTTTAGAGGGATATATGAAGGGTGATGGATGTTTATATGTTGGTGAAACAGATAGAACCAGACAGTGGATAGCGACAACAACTTCAAAACAATTATGTTTTGATTTGAGAGATATATTCATGAGATTGGGTGTTTTGCCGCGTATGAGAAAAACGATTGATAATAGAAAAGCTAGTTATCTTGATGTATATAATGTATCTGTCGGTGGAAACATGCTTGAAAAATTAAAAGGCACGAAAATTAGAACGGATAATAAATATGGGCATAATAACATAGGAGAAACCGAGAATTTTTATTATGTAAAGGTGTATGGCGTTCAGAAACAAAAATATAATGGAAAAGTATATAATTTTGAAACCGAAAATCATACATATTTAGCACCAATGGTAGTGCACAATTGTAATAGAATGTCCAAAGCTGTACAAGATGCGATGTTGGGACTAATGGCGGAAAATAAAGTAGAATATATGGGGAAAATTAGAGAAAGTCCCAAAAATTGTATTACATTGCTTGATTACAACCCGCATTTGGATAGGCCAGAATCCGGCGGGCAAGAATTAGATATTGCATTTTTGGACAGAATAGACGTGGGAATATATTTGACTAAGCCATCTGTGTATGATGCCAGAGAGTTATTAAAGGCAACAACCGCCAAAGGCAGAAGCATCAAGCAAAGAGTGGGGATGGATATAGCAAAACAAACCATAGACCCATTATCGTATGATGAATTAATAGACGTTTGGGATTTGGTTTCGTTAATTAGAATACCAGACCGTGCTATGGAAAAGGCCGTGATATATTGTTCTATATTGTCTAATTCATTTATGCGTTATGCGGCGAAGCAATACGCGCCGCTTGCCGGTGTAATGGTGCCCGGAACAACGGATTATAAATTCGTGGATACAAGTACATTGGTGTATGGAAATGAAGCCCTGACAAAGATGGACCGGAGTACGGTGAAGGGAGTAGATAATCACCAAACAATATTGAATGCCATACAGCGGCCATTGGGTTTCAGGGGAACTTCTTCACTGGTCAGATTAGCCAGAGCGTATGTGTATTTACAGGCGTGTTCTAAAACGGATGTGCAATTGAAGGATTTAGAAGTAACGGATGATGTATTACTGAAATTGTTGCCATATATCGCGGACCACAGAATCAATTTGGGTGTAGATAGAGATGTATCGCAGAATTACATGAATTTCTTTGACGTCTTGGTGTATAACATTATTCCAAAATATATCGCCACATACGATAAGCTGTGGGATAAGTGGTTAGATGGAACGGATATAGCCACCAGACGATTGTTGGCAATGGAAAATCCGACAGTGGAACAAGGATTTAATATATTCTTGGAAGAAGTTGCGAAGACGGCAAATATAACAACCGCGCAAGTCAAAGAAAATCTAAAATCCGAACCCACATATCAATCTATATATGACATTTTAGTTCAAAAGGTGTATGGGGCCAGGAACAAGTGATGGCACATGGGCGACATTGAAACGATGGTAGAAGAGGTTATAAATTCCGCCAGGAATTTAACATCTCACCATTTTGATTTCTTTTTGATAGATGATGCCGAGTGTATGAAAATGCTTGGTGAAACACAGATTGCTTTTTTTATAGAGGACATGATGTACATAAACAAAGACCAAATAGATATGAATGACAAAGAAAAATTTGTGTTTTTGGTTTTTCACGAGATTGGCCACCGGTTTATTTTGCCGAGAAGCACAGAAATGATGGTCTTAGCCATGACTGTAATATATGCCACATTTTCTCCCTGGTTTAGAGATGAAGAACATACTTGGCTCAGCGACCACGATTATAAACAATCAAGAAATTATGGGCGGAGTGCAAGAACATCTTTGGGAATACCATTTCCGATGAAGACGCTACAAAATATATTTGATGATACCACGTTAAATTATTATTGGTGTACTTCTTCCGGGTTGAATTCCGTTTATCCTAATTTTTTCGTTAATGCGATGCTTAAAGAATATACGGTAAAAGATTCGGATGAAATATTATCCACGCGGGGATTACACACCATATGTAATACTTCTTTGGCCGAAATATCGAAAGGAAAGTCGTTTGACATATATCCAATTCATGCTAGAAATCGGTTAGGCGGCATTCATTCCAGCTATATTAAAAAAATAATAAAGGTGTATGTTAATTGGGTAAAAAATGATAATTATATGGATAATGATATTTGTGTGACTTCATATCGAGATATTTGCATTGAAATAACTAAATTATATGAGAGCGGATTCTTTAGACAAAAAAGTATGGATATAGACGTAAATTCAATACGAGAAACAATTAAACAAATAATTGAAGAGGCGGGTGATATCTATTCTAAAACCGAATAATTTACCAGATGAAGTATGGGAAGCATACAAATTTTTACTTGGCGTAATAGATGAAGATGAGGTCGCGGCTAATCTTCGATTATTAAATTCGGCTCGAGCAGAAGTGTTGGATATTTTAGTCAAACAAATGCAAATTAAAAGAGTTTATACAACTGGAAAGCAGGGAACTAAACAAACAGCCAGAGGATTCATGGTCAGCCAACAGCAAAAACAATATCGAAGAACATTATCCGCGCATGGATTTTTGCCATTTGAAATTCCATATATGGGAATGCACAGAAAAATTAAAGACAAAGGAAAGGAATATAATCCGGTTGGCAATTTTAATTTGGTTTTGGATTTTTCTGGCAGTACGTTTGGTACAAAAACCGATGAAGGATTATTTAAGACGATTGCGGAAGATATGGGGATAGAAAGTGACCGTGGACACTTGGCGGAAATACAACGAGCCACATTTATTATAGGCGCATTAACATTAGAAGAGGCTAAAAAGGCCGGACACCGGTTTACACTATTGGTTACGCCATCGGATGTAGTCAACAAAAGAAAAAAGCATATATGTAATGGAGACGAATGGATATTGGATTATACAAAAGATAATGACACGACACCGTTTAATGTTTTTTCGCATGGAAGTGTTGGTAGAGCAGCGGGGAATGGTAACGATGGTGGAATTTCGGATTATATATTCTATAAAGATAGTCGAGATTATATTTCGGCCATATCTAAATTGTTGGAAATGAAGTATGGTAATATACAAATGTCTGGTGGCGACCACTATGCTTATACTTCGGATGATTGGCAAGCGGTTACGTTGGCGTTAACTGATATTTGTCAGTCTACGTGTCGTTTAGCTCGTGGAACAACCATTATTGTTACTGATATGGCTTCTTGTGATGATATAGAACGTTATGTTTCATTGTGGCGACAAATTTATAGAGATAGTGATATATATATGTTCCATATTGTTGGTGCGTCTGATAAAAGTGAAATGGCCACATTTAGACATCTGCCGGATGAAGAGCCGATGTTCGATGGTAAATATTATACTGGTATGGGTCTGGGAACAACAAGCAGCGCGCCATCAATCGGACTGCGAATAGAGACCAATTCTAAGTGGGTAGATAGTGAGGGTGAAGGAAGAGGATTGTCTTCTGGCGCCGCGGTTACCTTTGAAATTATAGTTGGTAGCGGTGATATGGGTGGGCAGTGGACGATAGATATACCGGAAAATTTACCATTTAATACAACAATACCAATAAAATTCACGGATGAAAATAAAATGATAAATAACATGAAGCAGTTCAGTATAATTGATGTTCATCCGGCTTCATTGATGGGAATGTTTAAAATAGTGCCATGTTTAATCGGTTCGAGAAATAGAATAAATGCAAAATTAGTAGACGAGCGTGGTGATTGTATAGTAAAATATGTGCCGATTCCGACTAATGATTTGGGTCGGTTGATGTTAGAAGTATTATCGGCCATTCATGCTGACTATAATGGTATGATTTTTGAATTGCCAGTAATTATAGCCAGGCGGTAATCACAAAATATCTTCTGGGTTGTCCCATTTTCGGTGTTGTTCAATCGCCCATTTAAGTAAGCCACTGTAAGTAAATTTTTGTTTTCCCTTTACCCATTCCCAGTCTTCTTTTGGAATTGTAACCGTGGTGGTTTTCATTTCTTGTTTCATGCGTAATCTCTCCGAAGTATAAATATTATTATATTCATCTATATATGTTAATGATGTATTTAAATTTTTGCATTTTAATATATTTTTGAATTATTCATATATGAAGTTTTATATATAACGTTAAATATTATAATATCTGTAGTGTAGAAATGCACTGCGAAGATATGAGGTGAAAAGAATGGAGGAAGTAATGTTAGTAAACCCGAAAGGTAAAATGAACGCAAAGGGTATAGTTACATACGCAAAGAAAGCCTTCAATGCCCAGACGGCCATTGGTGGAACTTTTGGTTTGTTTGCGGTTTTGACTGTGCCGAGGTTAGTTAAGTGGGATACGGGCTGGAAAGGTATATTAGTGACTGGCGCAACAACTGTAGTTGGTGGATACGCAATATCGAAATACAATAAGGATATGGCATATGCATTTACAACGGTTGGAGTGGCGGTAACTGCACTAAAAACATTCCGCTATATAATGGGCAGTTTTTCCGGAACACTGGGTGGAATGGGCTATTCGCCTGAGGCCATTGGTGGTCTTGGGGATTTTGCAGAATTCGGTGTGGGAAACGAAGAGGACCTTTTCGGAACGGGCTTACTCGAGCCAACGTTTGAAGGAATTTAAACCCGTGAAATGTCTTCGATGAAAAAGTAAATGAGAAGAAAACTAAGAGGTGAACAAGATGAAAATAAGGGATTATATCCTATGGGGTAACGGAAGCGGAACATTAGCCGCAAATGCAGAAGAGTACATAACCTGGAACGTCAATAGTAACACATATTACGAAATTGACGCGAATGAAGGTATGGAGTTAGTCGAGTTGGGAATGAACGCACCTAACCACTTGTACAAAACAATGGTCAGGAACAAAGACAACACAGATTGGTTGCAATATGGTTTTTATACCATGAATGATGCCAGACTGAATGAGTTGCCATACGATAACAGGCGTGACTGGTCAAGAGTTAAAGCCGCGGTCGCACCAAATGTTACCGTGAAACAGTCACCTTCGCTCAAGATGAGCACGGGCGACCGGTTTAAGGTAGCGGCAGTCGCAGATGCAACTGGTTTCTCCGACACAGAGAGATGTGTTGCGCTGTTGAGAAAATACGTTGCGCAGAATACCGCAGAACAGGACGCAGTTGAGCACCTGGGTATGCAGTTCGGCGGAATAGACAGTAATGCACAAGTATACCATTACAATGGTACAATCTCAAGCACAACCACAAACACCTGGTGCAACATTTTTGAGCAGACAATTTTGAAGAATGAATTGTTTGCATACAATAAACTCGGTATACACCCGGTAACCAATTCGCTAAAGTCCAGAATATATATTGATGGAACAATCGAGTATAATACATACCCGACAACCACAACGTATAATATGTGCCCAATCGTGCCAGAAGTGGTGAATGTTACGTATGACCCCACCTTAACAGCAGAAACGACCACATACTCAAACGTTAAGAGGGAATATGTATTCGATAAACCGCTAGTTATCACCAAGACAATCAACAAAACGGTTGATGTCCAATTGATGGACAGTGGTTCGGCAGTAGCGTCAGCAGTATACGCGAGATTAGCTGGAATCAAGTATAAGGTTTAAATCGGGGTGTTTAATATGGCTAGAGCCGTAACAAAACAGAGTGAATTTGCAATAAAGGAAGTATCCTGCGTTGCTAGCACTCCCACCGAATTTAAATTTTCTACGCCAAAAAATCAAGTGTGGGAAGTTTACGAGGTGAATCTCGAATGTCCCCCGCTGACAGGTGCCCAGATAAAGTATGATGAAGAGAGTACCGGGAACACAATTACGCTAGATGGTTTGACGGCGTATGAGTTCCCGTTGCGCTTCAAGAAAACAGCGACCGATGTTCCACTAATATTAGTGGAAGACCGGGACTTTTATGTGTATTTGACAAACAATGAACCTGCAACGCGCAAGTTTAAAGTTATAATCAAGTATATTAAGAAGTTTCCGCAGTCACAACCGAGAGAGGTGTAAGTATGCAAGATGCACAAGAAAGAATGACATGGGAAGAGTTTTTGCAGTCCGTTGGACGGCCATTCCGTATTTCGCTTGCTACAACCGCTAATACCACGGATAACGAATTTATCCTGGCATCAACGGATTATGACTGGAATGGAGATGGTACAGATGAAACCGCACCATTCGCCAATTATACATTGGTCATAACTGGTATTCACATAACACAAGCATCCGCAACTGGTACATTTAGAACCAGTGTGGATGCCAGGTGTATTGACGTAACTACTGTTAGTAGTGCGACTATAGATGTGGACATCAGTGGACAATACAATACTGTTGGGGAAGCAATGATAGCGCCAAATTGTAAGAACGTTTTTGGTATGAACTTGATGTGCCGAAGCAGCTTTAAGTTCGACAAGAATGGAGCAACAGGCGCGGCGGGCACAGTAGTTGTAACCGGATACGCAGTTCCACAAGCATTTTAATGAATGATGCTTTCGGGCATCTTCAAATTTTCCTTTTTATTAATTTTTTAATGCAAAATTATATATATATGTAGATACATATATGTACACGCGGCACAACAGTTCCCGCAAAATATAACACCCGGGAGGACTTGGGATGGTATATGAAGTAGTGATGATTACTTTTCCTCGAAGGAAGAGTAGCGTGCAGACAGTTACGGTCAGTGGCAAGACGAGATACCCAGCAAGTGGCGATTTAACGAAGCCATGGGTTGGTTTTTATGTGCATAATCAAAGTGCAACGACTTCTATGTATTTCGATATTGACAATGAAATAGAAGGTACACAGAATGCAATCGAAGTCCCGCCCGGAGAATTTCGGGATTTTAATTTAATTGTTGAAAAGTATATTTGTTTTTATTCTACCGCCAGTGTTAGTTGTACATTGGTTGCATATGTTGAACCATTCACTGCAGATGCCATAAAACAGTGGGTATCACAGAAGAAACAAGATTCCAGTCAAGTGTATGTGCCGGATAAAACGCCCGCATATTTGGAGGAGTAAAATGACAAATGCAACGGTTCAGGGTGGCGGGGGCGGCAATAAAAGTCATGACTTAGCTGGCAGTAAACACAATGCGGACACGATTACCAATTTGAATTTGAAATTAACAGATGGAACCATATTATCAACAAAGGAGGGAGAATTAAACGCGTTTCCTGCTAAATCTCCCGTGGTAGATGGAGATATAATAGTTATAGAGGATAGCGCGGCAACATATGCAAAAAAGAAATCGCTTTTATCGGTTTTAAAAACGTATGTTTTGAATGGTTTTTCGCTCGCACATTCATCTACAACAGGACAAACAACGGATGACCACCATCCTCAAAACGGAGTTTATAGAACATGTAAAGCGGTTGTAACCGGGTGTAATGCGGGAACCGTTTGTTATATCTCGGGTGATTCTAGTGGGACGCCGGAAATATCATTGGCAAATGGGACGGTGGTTGGTACGACTAAAGGTATGTTGGTTATGCCGCTGGCGAATATTACGAATGGAGGAACCGGTACGTGCGCAATACAAGGAGAAGTGACGATAACGGCAGTGGCAGGAACGGTTTATTATTTGGGTTATACGAATGGGACATTCACCAGTACGTTATCTACGACCACGGGGCAATTTGTAAGAATAATAGGATATGGGTTTAGTACAACTGTACTTTATTTCAATCCTGGAAGTACATATATTGAGGTGGCTTGATGGTTTTTTATGACAATTTTGACGGAGAAATAGCGGGGACCGAACCAGATAACTGGATTAATTCGGCGGCAAATAATGCGAAAATTAGTAATGTGACTTCCGTGTCGAGCCCAAATAGTATGGCCGTGGGGTTTATTACGATTTTGAATGGGCATACCCGGTGGGAGGGGGATTGTACAATTGTTTCCTTTAAAATAAAAATTCCAACTAAAACTTCGTGGAGTGATGTTATGATATATACTATGGGAGCTACCGGGTCTTTCGTGTACACTAATAGTACTGTAACTTTAAGGTTTGATTATTATAATAATAAGATTTGGTATGTATCTGGCCCATCTACCTGGGTGGAATTATGTTCTTTTACTAAAGATGTGTTTCATACCATAAAAATAATTCATAATTCTGTTGCGCATACATTTAATTTTTATTACGATTCTATATTAATCGCATCAAATTGTCCGTTTCGATATAATTTTCCTTCCATCGAGTGTTTAATATTTTATGACCACAATTTTTCGACTACATTCGGATATTATATTGATGATGTTATAATAAATTCTTTACCAACTATAAATGAGGTTATTGTTTCTGCGGCGGTCAACGAAAAGGACGCCGATGATATTATAACAGTAAATGAAGTATGAGGAGGAAATAATATGAGCAAAGGCGAAAAGGAACGTGAAGGGTATAGTCGAACTGTAGTGTGCCAGGCAAACAAAACCGCATGGACACAAGCAATCGAGTTTGAAAATACGCACTCGAGTAGCGTGTTAAAGAATGTGGCAGTATGGTTTTCGGCCGGCTGTCTTGGTAAAGTGGCAGTTCGGTTTTTACATAAGGGCGGGCAAATCGCGCCGTTTCCAAGTGGTCAGTTTGGGGACGCAACTGGGTTCACGGGTGATGATATACGGTATCCGTGTTATGTGAATAAGAAACTGGAGAAGGGAGACGTGATTACGGTCGAGTATCAAAATTCCGATTCTACCAGTACACACAGCATAGTCCTAAATATGGAAATCGAAAAAGAAATTGTCGAAGAAGAATTTGAAGAACCGGGGACAGAAATTGAGGTCCAGGCGGTTAAAAAATCGGAAGATGTGGTTTCTCGCGTGAAGAAATTAATTATGGACCCAAATTTGTTGGAACCAGTGAGTATTATGGGGGATGAAGAGTGAGTAGTATGATGAATAGAAATGATGGGAGTTTCTGTTACGGCTGCGCCAGTGCGGCAATAACTAGATTTCCTGGATACCCCAGTTCTGGAATGCGTTGTACTGCGTGTATCCGAAATCCGGGCCACACGCGGATGGCAATAATACGATTTAAATCTGTGGGATTGGATTTTTTTACTGCGCCGATGGATAATTATTTAAATCCCACATTAATTATAGAAGTCGAAGAAATTTTTAGTATGATGAATAATATTCGAGATGATATGTGGGAAGCAGAAAATTATGATGGGGCATGGGAGGGAGACGAAGATGGAGTTTAAAAGAAAAAGAAATTTTATCGTCTCTCCCAAAAAGGGGAAAACATATGAAGAAATGTATGGATTAAAAAAAGCGGCAAGATTACGAGCCAAACACAGTAACGTAATGCGTGGAAAAAGTCACCCGTCTCATAGAAAGGGAAAAACATTTGAAGAATTATATGGAGAAAAGGACGCCAAAAAATATAAAGCAAATATGTCTTTGGCATGTAGTAAAAAACCGCAACGACCAGAAGAAATGAGAAAAAAAATGAATCAGGAAAAGAAAGGAAAAACATATGAGGAATTATATGGAGAAGAGTTTGCGCTGCAATACAAAAATAAATTAAGCAATTCAATAGGCGAAAAATTTTCATCCCCCGAAGGAAGAAAAAGTCGTAGAATGGCCGCGGTTGCGTACAAAGAAAAATATGGTATTATTGGTAAAATAATTGGAAAACAGGAACAAATAATACTTAATGATTTAGAAACGCGACACAGTATAAAAATTATTCGTCAATATCCTGTAATTGGATATTGGTTAGATGGATATTGTAAAGAAACCAATATTGCATATGAAATAGATGAAGAACACCATTTTAATAAAGATGGAACATATAAAGAAAAGGATATTAGACGACAAAAAGAAATTGAGCAAGAATTGGGTTGTAAATTTGTAAGAATAAAAGTGGAGTGATGAAAAATGGCAAAAGAAAAAAATCATAAGGGCGTAAGAATATCGGAATGTGAAATTATCCGGGTAAAATCTGGAGATATAGGGGCATTAGCAGATGGTGTAGCATCGGCAATGACTGATATTACGGGTTTCTGTAATGTCGGATTAATTCGGAACATTACATTATTTAGTAATATAGATTGTGATGCACGAGTTAAAGTGTACCGGACTATTACGGTGCCCACTTCGTTAGCAACGGAAAATCTTCTGGGTTACGTTGATATTACAACAATGAGACAAGAGAATACGGCGGCTGGATTGGTGTCAGGTGTTTTTTATCAGTCCATTGACTGCGACATTCCCTGGGAGGACGGGAATGAAACTGAGACTTGTCATGTAATTGTGGAAAATATAGATTCGGCGGTCCACATAACAAACTGTTATGTTGAGATATTAATTGAGAAGGGGGTATAGACATGCCAAAACAATGCGCGATAACAATTCAGGAGGTTGAAGATAAGGTTGATAGTATTATCTCAGCCATGGGTGAAGAATTTACATCTGTAAGAAATGAAATATCGGTCATAGACGTTGATAATTCAACCCGATTTGAGGTATCCGCCGTGGATAATACGACCGGCCCAATTGCAGCGGGAAATATAACACCAGGTACGATTACGATTACTCGATACCGGGCTGGCGTGGCAACGGCAATAGTCACCGCGGCGGCAATGACAGCGGGAACGGGAAAGTCGTATTATGATTATACTTTTGCGGCGGCAAATTGGGCAACAGACGATTCTTATATAGCGGTCATTTCTGGATTTACATTTACGATTGATGGCGCGACTTGTTATCCATCAATTTCGCCGTGGTATGGAAACGTAGCTAATATGTCGTCCATTGAAGGAAAAGTGGACACAGTTATTACCGGGTTAATTCGTAAAGAATCCCAGATGGTATTTTGGTCAGATGTGCAACCTAGCGTTGTAATAACTGGGACGGCAGCGGACCTGGATTTTCCAAGTGTGGTCGTCCCGGATATAATTCCCGCGGGCGCCACAATTACTTCGGTAATCGCGCTTGTAAAATTCCGAAAGCAAGTTGACAGCAGTGGCTCGGCGAATGCCATTGCGGGCGCAAGTAAAACAATTCGGGTAAAGAAATCAACAGGGGCTTGGGGTACTGATGATGTGGTGGCCATAGACGTTCCTAACAACACACTATCAACGGATGGGAGTGCAACGGAAGGTGGGGATATAATTGTGGGCGATAATGACATTAAGGCAGAAGTAGATGCTGACAATTCTACGTATAATTTCCGAAGTGAACAAACAAATAGGACGGATGCCATTGTTGTAGACGCCGCATCACTTACACTCGTAGATTGTCAAACGGCCTTGATAATAAAATGGCAATGAAGATAGGTGGATAATATGATATTTAATTCATTAAAAGGAAAAACGGTTGAAGAAATATACGGTATAGAACGAGCCGGAGAAATTAGACAAAAACAAAGCAATTCACGCAAAGGAAAAACCCCTACAGAAGAAACAAAAATAAGAATGTCGGGCAAAACACCATGGAACAAAGGTAAGAAAGCAACACCAGAAGCAATAAAACATCAGAGCGAAAGTCATATCGGTAAAGCTTCATATAAAAAAGGTAAAACACATGAAGAAATATATGGCGTGAAACGAGCGAAGGAACTTAGACAAAAAAATAAAGAATGTCATATGGGAAACACCCCGCCACAAAAAGGAAAAACGTATGAAGAAATGTATGGAATAGAACGAGCGGGTGAACTCAGACAAATATCTAGTAAAGCACACAAAGGAAAACCCGCCTGGAATAAAGGCGTTCCAATGGCCGAAGAATCAAAAGAAAAATCAAGAAAATCACATTTGGGATACAAACCGTCTGAAGAAACAAAAAGAAAACAGAGCGAAGCGGCAATGGGCAGAATCGTGTCAGAAGAAGCAAGACACAAACAATCCATGGCAAAAAAAGACAAACCATCAAAGTTAAAAGGACGGACATTTGAAGAAATACATGGATTGGAACAAGCAAGTGAATTAAGAGAAAAAATAGCGAAACGGATACAGAAAAGCGGGTATCCATTTCCATCTATGCGTGAAACTATGATTTTAAATGAATTAGAAATAAAATACAATACAAAAATAATTCGCCAATATCGAGTTTGCGGGTATTTTGTTGATGGTTATTCCCCGGAATTAAATGTTGCGTTTGAAATAGATGAAAAACATCATTTTAATTTTGATGGAACACGTAAAGAAATAGATATTAAACGACAAAAGAATATAGAAAACAAATTAAAATGTAAATTTATTAGAATAAAAGATACGGGAGGAATCGAATGGTAAAAATAAGTGTAAAAGATTTAGTCCTCAAAGAGGACGGAACCGCCGTGGCTAACATAAAACAAAAATCAGGAGGTAATATGCCAATCACGGTTTCGGTTACCCAGCTCCACAAACAATTTCCTAGAATGAAACATATAAATAGTTTGAAAGTATTAGTTGCATTAATCAAGAAAAAAGGCGGAACAATCGAGTTGCCCAAT
>Ga0208958_1001131_pt1 | contig 27994 bp, 32 predicted proteins | sample RifOxyB1_FD_184032 | JGI IMG/M metagenome (GOLD analysis project Ga0208958, IMG submission 184032) | Soil microbial communities from Rifle, Colorado - Rifle Oxygen_injection B1 (SPAdes) | ecosystem: Environmental > Terrestrial > Deep subsurface > Rock core/Sediment | place: Rifle, Colorado...
CTATGAAGGCAGAGGTGGTGGTGTTAGTAATCAGAGTATATACGGCTAGTAGAAAAAAGCAATAGACGGTGGGGATAACCCACCCTGATATCTCAGCTCGCCCTTCTCAACGACTTTCGACATTTTGACTATGCGACCGAGTACAAATATCCGACGGTAGTTTTAGACCAAATGAAAGGATTGCTGGCCAAGTACGAGAATTTATAACCCATTCTTGCCCCGTGTTTGCCCGTGTGGCGAGCGGTTCGACCGGAGTAAGAGATTTGCACCAATTAGGAAACCGAAAACGATTGTGAACGAATTTCGAGACTTTAAAACGATTTGCTTAACTTCGGAAAAGTTAAGCAAATATGACTCCGCTGGACTTGTTCCCCGGGCAAGCGTATGTTGTTGCTTGCTATGGAGGATGATGACATTGAGGCGATCCTTGCGACCGCCAAAAACATAAGAATGCCATATCGACGCGGATCATTTAATCCGTTATCTTCACTTCCGGAACCAAAAGCCAAAATCAAACACGCAATAAAGGAACGAATCAGACTCTTGGCCGGTGCTTATATCTCGCTGGCCGGATTCGTGGATGATGACGATATTCGTTTTGTCGAGAATAATACGAAGTCAAAGAAAACTCGAGCAATATATCTCAAAATGCTCGAGGATATGGAACAGGCTCAAAAAGAAATGCGGGAGTTTAAGATTCTAGACTAACTGTTTTATGTTTTTCTGGATAAAAATCAACTCTTATATTTTCAATCATAAGACTTGTTTTTTTGTCATTTAGGGCATTAAACAAATCGTCTTCTCGTGCCTTTCCGGTATATTCAATTTTTACATCCAGATCTGATTTCTTGCTTGAAAGACCAGTAACTCTACTTCCAAATGGGACAATAGATTTAATCGAAAAATCTAAATCTTCAAAATGAAAACGTTCTCTTAAATGATCAATATGCGATAAGACGACAGCCTGTATCTCCTTTAAACAATAATCTTCTAATCCTTGAACCTTGATCATAAAAATTATTTGAATGGCTCATTTTCAACTTTTGCGTCTTCCTCAGCCTTAGCTTTTAATTTCTGTTCGTGTTGGTGATCTAAAAGCATGACAATGAGATTGGCCAGGCGGTCGCTAAAAGCTTCTTCCATCTGCTCAAGGGTCATTCCTTTGGGAAGTGTTCTTGGCTTGATTTCTTTTTTAACTCCTTTTGCCATATTAATCACTATGCTTAAGTATTTGCTCGGCCGGAGAAATACCACCGAGGACTTTGTGCGGAAAGTAATTCCAAGCGTCAGTTACGAGTTCAAGAACATTGCTTAACTCCGAAGCATCTCTGCCACGATCGAACATAGCCACAACTTTCATCATGTCGTCGTTGTCCTCCTCGTTATAAATAGCATCCCGGACATGATCCAGAGTAAAATCGCTCTCAGTTTCTTTGAGCATTTCCACGAGCTCCTGTTCTATCTCTTTTCGGCGTTCTAAAATTTGTTGTTTTGATTCAATTTGCATAATTTATTTCTCAAATTGTCTGCGAGAATTCCAATAAGCACAATGATCGCAATCAATACCGGATTGTGGTATTACATCGCTATCCAAACACTTCTTTATTTCAAATAGCGTTTTTTCTACCCACGAATCATTGCCTTTGTACTCTATCAAATTTACATCAAAATCAATTCGCTTATCAAAAGCCTGCCGGTCCATTTTGCCAGTGCAATAAACAAAGTATCCGATATCAGAAACTTTTAACCCATTCTGCCGTAATAGCCACTGATAGACTTCCATTTGGCGTTTGTAGCCGTCTTGCCATTCTTTGTCTAAAGCTTTCACGGCTTCGTCCTTTGCTGTCGCTTTATAATCAACGACAATATATTCGTCTTTTCCGTTTATCCATAAATCATCAATCGCACCGGTTACCAAAAATCCTGTTGGCTCGTGTAGATATCTAACACCGCCAAAGTTTCTCCTCCATTCATCAAGCTCGGCGTGAGACATCGGCCGTGCATCTATGCCATATTCCTTTTGCAAGGGATGTTGTTCATTTTTTACACGATAAGAATCAAACTCTTGCTTAAGAAGATAGTCCACTGCACTGTTTATAGAAAAAGGAAATCCGGGCACTCGCTTCACGCCGAGTTTATTATCCATATAAAAACATCTTGGGCACTCTAAAAACAGATCGATCTTTGAACGACTTAGTTTCCAGTTTTTTCCTCCGTAATTCCACGAGGCATCTCTATTTGGGTTATAGTATTCAGACATATCTATTTGATTAATTTTAACTGTTCTTTAAAAATAAAGTTTTTCTTATTAACACTACACAAAAAACTTATATTGCCAGCCAATTTTCTTAAATATCTATCTTTATCAAATGGCGAATTATGTTCTTTCAAAAAATTGTTAACACCAAATTTTTTGCACAAAAATAACTCTTTTCGAACTTTATCTTTTAATCCCTTCTCAGGATTCAACTCCTGATTGATAATTAAACCTGTACATGTCTGCCTATGTTGCGAATCGGTAATCCTCGCTTTTTTGGGATCATCATGTAAAGAAAATCCTTCTTGTTTGAAAATTTTGTAAAACAACTTTTGAAATTTCTTTATAGGACGATTACCAGATACCGTTAAGTCATCGATCCAGAATGTATGAGCTAAATCATAAGGCTTAAGTAGTGTTTCAATTCTAAAATTTGAACTGTACAAAACCAAGCCGGACACTTTTGGGCTAGTAGCAAATCCTTGCGGTAGACATCCGTCCGCAGTAGTAAATCGAGTCAACATTCGACAAACTTCTGGCGTACATTTTTGTTTTTCAAATGATCTATAAACTATTTTATAATTTACGCTTGGAAAGAAGTTTTTAATATCGTAATTCGCTACATATTTTTTACCAACATGAATAGAGGCGTTAGTAACAATCGATCTCCCCGCAATTCCGCCCTGAATATTAATCGGATAGTCTAATGTGTCTAGTAGTTTATTAATTTTTTGATGGACTTTTTTAAGGTTATCGTTAGCTATATAAAACGTTCGTTCTTTACCCTTCTTGTCTTTATCTGTAAATTTCCTGTAGCAATTATCAATTTTATCTGCGGTGCTTATTAAAAAAGCCTCGGGGAGGCCTAACTGATAGCTAAGTTCTTTAACAGTGTTTATTTTTAAGAATTGCCTCTTTTTCATTTTTTTACACCTAGTGCTCTTTGAGCAAATAACTGCTGGGCATCGCCGAGCATTTTTTCTAGCTGAGAAGTAATCTTTTTCTCGGAATCAGTTTTACCTTTCGGCAAATCCATTTTTTCCCATATCAAAAGAATGACGGGTATATCAAGTAATTTTGAAACCCCTCTTAAAAAGTTTATGCTCGGATCTTTCTTATTGTTTTCAACCAGAGAAATATAATTCTTTGTCACCTTTAACTCAGAGGCGACATCCTCTTGGCTTAAATCCTTATTGATCCGGCCAATTTTTATCAATTGTCCGATAGATAACATAATATTTTTCATGCCATTGCTGGCGTTAAATTGTAACGGAAGAGCCACTTGCTGACTATTTCTTTCACAAAAACGGAAATTATAGCGAATATCTGCCTCACAAATTCTAAGCTGATTTTATTATCTTTGATTAAAGACAACATTTGCTTATTAATTTGCATGGCTTCAGCAAGCAGGCCGAGAGCCTGCTTATCTTTAATTTTTAACCTTAAGACCTTGTGAGTCATTCGGTTAAAGGTAATGAGCAGGGCGATTACCCTATCTTTCTTATTTTTCGAACTATGTTGTTTATTCATATTATTGAATTTGATCGTTAAGTTTGTAATTCATCCGTAAACGGTATTTAACGATTCCACAACCTTGTTCATTGCAAGCCAATATCTGACTCTCGGCTCTTTGGCAGTACATTGGCCTGCAACTACTAAAAGTAGCAGAACCGTTAAATAACCTATGTAGGAATTACATAAATTATTATTGCCTTATCCAGAAAATTATTTATTAATTACTATTTGCTGAAATAAGCGAAATAATAAACTGCTAAACAGTATAGTGAATAGCTTGCATTGTATACGATGTTTAATCGTTCACAATATATGCTGAACACTTTCCTGATTTACAAGCAAAACAAATACTTGTCCGGGGCATAATGCCTTCTCTATCCGAGAAGTAAGAGGCCGAAACCTCTTTTCAATTTGGGTTATAAAACCCGTGAGAGTCTGGCTTTAACTTATTGGGTAATCTCTCTTCTTTATACTGTCAATGAGCGTAGAGGATGAATCATCCTCATTTGGGAGTATAGCAAAGGTCATAATATAAGTCAAGCTAGTTAAACTAATAGTTATACACATATAATAAAACCCCTGAAAAACAGAGGTTTTATTATAAACTTGATACAATTTTATTCTTCTTAAACTTCAGCCATTATTTCATTAATTTGGTCATTGACCACTTCAATCAATTGCTCGTTGGCTTCTATCGCTACTTGCTCTTTCGAGAGCATGCTTATGATTTTTTGTTGTATATCCTTTGGTGGTGTTGGAATTTTTAACTTTCGGATAATATTTTGCGATATATTTGGCTGAGCACCTCCACTGCTTAAACCGATCATCTTTTGTGTTTGTGATCTAAGGTAAAAATAAAGAAATTCTGGGATAAATTTATCGTTAGGTAATATTCCGCAAATCGCCTGATTGGTAGACGCTTCGAATTTCAACAAGCCAACCTTGCCGGCGGTTGCACCATACATTGCAACCAAGATGGTATCACTAGGAAACATTTTGGCTGATGAATTTTTCAGTCCTTTTTCTGTTATCATCTCTTCTGACTTGTACACCAACCCTTGATCAACCTCACCGCTTTTCAACCAAGGTATATTCCCATTTTCGTAATATTCTAGCTTACTTTTTAATGGTGTTCCTCCAGAAGTGGTGTCACATACCTCTCCAAGCTCAACCCAATCACACTTTAACCTTTCAAAAATTTGTCCAGAATCTGCTCTCTCTCTCTCTACTTTCGAGATAAGCTCTTTGGCGTTTTCAATAATAGCCTGCTTACCCTCAATTTCTTTAAGTATCTGTTTTTGTATATTAAGTGGCGGAAGCGGGATTCTTATTTTTGAATATTCCGAAATCCAATAACGCTTATGCTCATTAACTGGAAAAGAAATCTTTTGCATTGAATAAAACAGAAACTTGATATCTGCTTTTGTTTTATCTGCACGTAAGATTTTCATCGCCGATGATTTTACTTTAAACGGAAAATCAACAAATTTGATGGCCGTTGTAAAATCATCAAAAATTATGACTGGCAGATCAGATTTAAAAATTCCTTCTGTTTCGTTGGTATATCCCAAAATAAAGGTTTTCCCTGCAGTTAGCACCGGCGTTGTATACTCATCACTATAATTAACCGAATCGACAATATATTTTGTTGGCTGTTCGTAATCAAAGACTTCACCCAATTCAACCATTGGCCATTTCTGATTTTTCTTTTTACCATCTTCCTGATAAAAATCACCTGATAATCTATAGTCTCCACTTTCTGCAATCTTTTCTTTTTTTACTACCCATGCAAAAAGACTATTTTCTTTAATAAGATTATTTTTGCTACCAGTTTCAATTGAATTTTTGTATGCTCGCAAGACATCAAGCGCACCACCCTTATCAAACAGATCGTTTGGCAAATCTGGTCGTGGTCGGCGTTGAGAACCGAGATCATAACCATCATTTAAAACTTTAACGAAAAGAATTTCATCTGTTTTCTTTGCGAGTGTCTCATTGAAAAATAAAATGCTTGTTTTTACATTAGAGTATGGATTAAAAATACCGGACGGTAAGGATAATACTGCATACAATCCATCTTCAATTAGAATTTTTCTTAATTGCTTGTACGCCCCGTCTGATTTAAAGATGATGCCCTCTGGCACGATAATACCAGCTCGGCCGTTCGGTCTTAAATGTTCTTTGATGTAATCAACGAAAAGCACTTCGGCTCGATTGGCCTGAACGCTAAATCGTTTGTGCGGTCTGATTCCGCCTTTTGGAGTCATAAATGGCGGATTGGCCATTATTACGTCATATGTCTCGTCCCATTTCTCCTCGCTAGAAAGCGTGTCGTATTCGTAGATTTTTGGCTCGGCGAAACCGTGTAAATACATATTCACTTTTGAAAGCCGAACCATATCTGGCGAAATATCGTAGCCGACCAAGTTTTTCATCAGTTTACTTTTTTCGTCTGGATTGAGAGGTTTGTTTTTATGCTCTTTGAGAATATGCTTATAAGCCGAGATTAAGAAACCGGCCGTACCACAAGCTGGGTCCAAAACAGACTCGTCTTTTTTAGGATCGACAACTTCAACGATAAAATCAATAATGTGACGAGGTGTGCGAAATTGCCCGGCATCGCCCTGAGAACCAAGAACCGAAAGCAGGTACTCAAAAGAATCACCGAGATCTTCGCTGTGATCATAACTAAAACCGTTTATTTCTTTCAAAAATAAGCTAAGAGTTTCCGGACTGCGGTATGGGAGAAAAGCGTCTTTGAACACATCTCGAAACAATTGCGGAATATGCTTATTCTCGGACATTCTGGTTATAGCTTCAGCATACAATTCCAATCTTTCATGACCACCAAGCTTTGGATCAAGAATCTTTGACCAAGCATATTTCTCGTAGCCATTGGTGAAAAATTGAGCTTTACCGCCCGGAAGTTCCTGCGATTGCTTATCCATATCATCCATAAACTTATAGATGAGGGCGAAAGTAATCTGCTCAACTTGAGCCTTCGGATCAGGCACTTTGCCGACCAGAATATCTCGAGCGTTCTTTATTTTTTGCTTGGTGTCTTGATTGAGCATATTTTTTAATTCATGAATGTATTAAGAGAAACATAATCCTTAACATATTCCGGAACGACCTTGATCCAGCCGTTAAGCTCTCTTAAGTCTTGTAATGTTAACTTGGCATTGGTAGCTAAGCGAGGGTATTCTCCACTTTCAATAATGTCACGGATTTCTCCGTCCGTAATATAAGCCTTGATATAGTTTTTGATCGGCATAGCATATTTGCTTTCCGGTTTATAGATAGACACGAATTTGTCATATTCTTCATCGAGCAGTTCGTCTTTATTTTTGAAGTTATCTAAACGACCAAAGATTTTATCGATAATTTCTCTCAAGGAAAGACGGCGATCAACTTTGACCGACTTGCGGAGTTTATCCAAGCTGAAATAATCCTGCGGTTTATCAAAGATTTCTGTCTTCACATAATCCTCAACTGCTTGAATGTCGCCCTGCTCGTATTTTTCTTTGATGAACGAGTCGGCTTTAATCGCTTCCTCGAATTTATCAAACAGTTTGCGATCAACTTTCATTCCTTGCGGTCCGATAGCTTGCTCTTGAAAAGTTTTGAGCGGATCAGGAATAGCACTGATGACCTCATCAATATTTATTGGTTCCGGTCCGTCTCCGCCGGGGCCAGTCATAATATGAGGCAGTTTGAGAATCTCATCATAATCGTACTTCTCTTCGAAATATTCACAGTTAGCAAAGAAATCAAACAGTTTAAACTTATCCTTGGCTTCTTTGGTGGTTTCTGTCTCGCCATTTTCTTGAGTTTGGTTAGTGAAGGTGTATTTGCGAGTACCACGGCCTTTGATCTGAATAAAATCAGTCGGTGAGAAAATCGGCCTCATTAAACAAAGATTGAGAATATCCTGACAATCATAACCGGTGGTCATCATACCGACAGTCACGCAAACTCTGGTCTTGCTGGACTTATAACCATCAAGCCACTTGGTATAACCGTTAAGATTATTATTAGCAAAGCTGGTAGTGAAGGTTTGGGCATCCGGAATATTGGAAGTAACTTGGACAGCAAAATCAGAATTATATTTGCCCGGCCAATGTTGATCAGCCAATTGATTTAAAAGCTGAGTAACTTTGCCAGCGTGTTTTTGGCTGACACAAAAGATAATACCTTTGCCAACCTCTTTGCTTATTGGGTCAAGCAAAGCATTTTTAAGAAAGGTTTCGCAAAAAATCGCATTAGTCTTATCCGAGAAAAACTTCTTTTCAAAATCAGCCTGATAAAAAGTTTGTTCCTCTTTACCTTCTTCGGTATCGATAAGCATTGAATATCCTTCATCGGACAAAAGTTGAGTGGTGATTTCCGTTCGAGCATCGGCAACAATCGGATTGATTAGATAACCGTCTTTTACACCATCGAGCAAACTATAGCGGAATGTTGGCTCACCAGTTTCGCAACCAAAGGTTTTATAAGTATCAAAGAGCTGACGGCGTTCCCATGCTCGAGGATCACGGTCGCCAAGCTTGGCCGGATCAATTCCTTTGAGATAATTCTTGGGAGTAGCGGTTAAACCGAGCTTGTAACCAACAAAATATTCAAAGACTGCTCGACTATTACCACCAATAGAACGATGGGCTTCGTCAGAAATTATCAAATCAAAGTCTGTGGGAGTAAAAAGTTTCTGATATTTATTGCCGGCCGACAAACTCTGTACGGTAGAAACGACAATCTCGGCCTTTCGCCAGTCGTCACGGTTTTCTTTGTAGATAACAGTAGTAAAATCATTGGCCAGCCATTTCTTAAGATTTTTAGCGGCCTGATCTTCGAGCTCAATACGATCAACTAAAAACAAAACTCTTTTAGCGTTACCGGTCTTTAAAAATAATTTGATTACGCCAGCACAAGTCAGAGTTTTACCGGTTCCAGTAGCCATTTCAAACAAATAGCGATCTTTGCCAGCCTTAGCCCAGTCTTGTAAAGCCTCAATAGCTTTAAGCTGATATGGTCTTAAAAATTTGAGATCGTACTCTTTAACCATTTCTTGCTTTAAATTCTCGTCAGTCCAACGAGGATCTCGCATATAGGCTGGATTCTGAGTTAAAGCAATATAGTCATCGGAAATTTTCTCATCTACTAATTTTGTAGTGTCTGGTTTAAATGCTTCAAAATGTTTGAGCGATTCATCTGTTGGAAAAACAGTAATGATTGTTGGATTACCTCGTTCCAAATCCCAAAAATAATGCATGTTGCCATTAGACAAAATAACAAAGCGAACATTTTGCGATTGGGCATAATGACGAGCTTGTTCTTTACCATCTAACGGATCTTTATCTTCAGACTTAGCTTCAAGAACTACATAAGGAAAACCTTTGTCGTCCAGCAAAAGAAAATCAATAAAGCCGTTTTTGGTTTTATCAAAGTCATTGCCTAATTCGTCAACGGCTTTCTTGGTAAGTTTTACGTTATTCTCTAAAACAATATTTGCCGAACCTTTTTCATCATCGAAAAATCGCCAGCCGGATTCTTGGAGTATGTTATTTATTTTGATTCGAGCTTTGGCTTCTTTTTGCATAATTTGTAAATTTGTTAAATTTGTCATTTTCTGGCCGGCCGGCAAATGGCATATGGCACTTTTTGCCCATTTTTAGAGGATAGATTGATCATGTTTTTTGCCATTTTCAACACCCCCTGCAAATGCGGTATCTACTTTTTTAGGGATATCAACGCCGACTTTCTTGTAATAAACTAACCCTTTAAAACCGCTGTCTATTTTTTGCAATAACCCCTTATCTGTCCAAACTTTAAAATATCGAGACATCTTTATAGTATCGGTAATTCCGGTAATATCTCGAGCTTGTTTATTGTTAATTCGGTAATTATTATCAAGGTATTTACTTACGGTATCCCAATATTCAATCCTTTGTAGGTTTAATAGAACAAGCAAAACAGAATTTGGTCTTATTGTCGGTGGCACGAATAACGGTTCATAAAGATTTTGTTCTTTCATTACTTTATACATACGATCAACTCCTTCGCCAATATCAAGATTAGGTGCCGATTGAAAACGATTGAGTGTTCTCAAAATAATTGGATTACGAGCAAATCTTTCTGATCGTATATTTGTAGTTGTAATATGACCAGGATATGTACCAGGACTCTCAATTTCTACACGATCATCAAATAAACGCACTTGAATATCATCTTGCACAAAATAATTACGATGAATGACAGCATTTGTTATTGCTTCTTGGTAAGCCCATTCTGGAACCATAAAAGTTGGATTAAATGATGCACCTGATAACTTAGGAGGTGATTTTTTTACAATTTCTTCTCTAAAATAAGCCACTGCTTTTTCAATTTGCTTCAAGAGAGGGCCTTCAATAGTAAAGGGTCGTGATACAAAATTTGGCTTCCCAGAGAAAGATGGGCTCGTTCCGTAATAATGAGAAATCTTTATTCCACATTTATTTTTTAACAAAACGGATGGATTTTTACTAAACAACAGAGCCCCTGCTTTTGTTAATTCATATTTGCCAGACTGTTGTAATGCTAAGCCGTTATCTTTTAAAAATTGCCAATTATCAACACCTTCACTTGATGTATCTTTTTTATATTGATTTAATAATTCGTTATCAAGATCGTCTAATTCATAAACCCCAGATTTTTCATTCTCAAATTTTATAGAACCTTTTTCATACTTAAGACGCATTATTTCTGTTGATCCAATTTTTGTATTTTGGCGTCCTTTTCTTACAAAAGTATCTCCTCTTTTTAAGGAATGAACATCATCTCCTTTTTTAATATTAATAACCATTAACTTATCAGCTTGTCCAGACACATTGATAATGTCTAACTCGAATTTACTCCAAAGCATTAATGGTGGATCTATCTCCTTATCAATAAGTCTTAAAAAGTCAGAAACATTGTCAGGTTTTTCGCTTATACCAATTAATCTTTTTTCACCCTGAGCCTTTGCAGGATCTTCCAATCCAATTACAATAAAACCACCTTCGGTATTCGCAAAAGCTATGGCTGTTTCTAATAGTTTGGAGGGATCAATGGCGGCTCTTTTGCATTCAAAAGATTGCCATTCTTGCATCTCTAAAAATAATTTTACAATTTCTTTATCTTCCATATAGTTATTTTTTAGTTTTAGATTTTGATTTTGTAATATTGCTCGACTCATCCAAAAAAGCATTCAGATCAGACTGCCGAATTCGCCAGGTGCCAAGTTTGGATGCCTTAAGCCGGCCGGATTCAATATAACGGTTTACGGTCCGGGTATGTACTCTTAATATTTTGGCGATTTCGGTTATTGTAAAAAGTTTTTCAATGTCATTCATAAAATATTATTTAACTTTTAGACCTTAATACCATTTTACTCTTTATGATTTGTATTGTCAAAATTACGCAATTTTGTCATAATACCCGTATGGACACGAAATACTCCAAAATGGAAAAACTCGATAGGCCAAAGCTGATCAATCGGCCGAGATGCAAAACCTACACGCCTGTGGACGGTTGTTGGGATTGTGGCAATCAAACATTTAGATATTTTCATTCGGTCCAAGGCAAAAAGTACTACCAATGCGAAAAATGTCGAGCGATAAATCATTGAGTAGTAAAATTAGTGAATGGAGAGGGTAAAATTGGTCTCATTCACTAAATATTGCCAAAAAATAGTGAATGGGCAAACAAAAATGACTATGACTATGAAAAAGGTCTCAAAGACCGCCACATATAAATTCAATATCAGAAAAACCGTGGGTTTCGGCACTACGATGAGATTTTCTATTGACGCTACCAAAAGAGCCGTTGAACACGCCTTTGTTAATGCGGGGCTTGATCCGCTTACTGTTGCTCAAAATACAATCAAGGAATTAAATATCAGACTCATTGAATCAGAATCGGAAAACTCTTTGCTTAAAATAAAAGTGGAATCCCTGCTCAAGGAAAATGCTGAATACAAAAAGCGAAATCAAGACGAGAGAAAAAAGATTGCCGAGGAAGTAGTCAAATACTGGCGAGATGAAATAAAATCTGAAAAAGAAAAGAATAAGAAAAAAGGGCGAATGGAAATATTTATCACGGCTGATGGTGTAATATATCGTGAACCAAAAGCAAAACATTATCACCGTATAGAAATAAAAAACGGACGAGGCAAATTGATTTTGGCAATGCTCGGAAAAAAGAGTTACATACCGACAGCAGAATTGATCGAACTGTCCGGATTATCAACCAGAAAATCCGTAGAGGGTGCGGTTTATAAAATAAGAAAAGAGATTGAGAAAAAACTGCGAGTAATTGATTTCATCGACGGCTATCAGGATTACGGCTACCGAATAAATCCGGGCATAATTTTCAAAAAATCTTAGCCCCTCTCAAGCCCCTTGTTGATAACTACGGTCCAAACGGCATAAAACGCCGTTTTTTTGTTGACTAAAGAGTATGTAAAGAGGGTCGGCATAATTGGCACAATGACCATGTGTGAGGATCGAGTAAAAACATGACCATGAAATGCCAATATGGAAACACAACATTTCAAAACCGCTGATCTGGCGTTGATAGCGGTGATTTTACTATTGATGCCCGAATCGTTAGAGGTCGTGGATCGAACTAATCCGCATAGAGTCTTCTTTGTCTTTAACTCAAGCAAAAAACTGGAAACATTGCTTGATGCTTTTTGGAAACAAGAGCTAAAGGTCGAACCCCAAGCTTTCTTTAACCAAATTAAAATAGCCAAAACGAGAATCTATGTGCATGAACAGCTATGAAGTTAAAACCGGAAACGCTGGAAAAACTTCGGGCTATTCTCAAAAAGGATTTCGGCCAGGAAGTAAGCGATCAAGAACTCCATGACATCGCTTTTAACCTCGTAAGTTTCTACGACGCTTTGTCACGATTCTACTGGGAGGATATCACCAGCGGACGAGAATTATTAGTGCCTTATGAACCAATATCAGAACCAACAAACAAACCAGCATAAGGTCCGCGATTACCGCGAATTGCCGTTTGCCTATCAAGACAAACCGGCTTTGCGGTACATGCGACAGCAATGGCTGGATAAACAAATAAGCACCGATGATTTTCGTAACCTAAGAAATATCTACATGGCCTTGACCGAGATTGCCTCCAACAAAGCCAGTCAGACGATAGACGCACCAAACAAAATGCTTTTAACCTATTCCGGATTAAAAGATTGGCGGACGATCAAGAGGTGCTTAAACAAACTTGAGGCTTGGGCTTTTATCTCAACAACTAAAACTCGGGGCGAGGATGCCAGATTCAAGCCCCGATGCATCACCTTACTGTCCGTTCTACATCTGACGCAGAACGGAAACCAATCGACATCAAAAGCCGGACGGCACACAAAGCACAATGCCTCAGATGCAGAAGTTATAGAAGGTAATGGATTTAAAGAAATTAAAGATATTTATAAAGAAAATATCGCTCGGTCCAAGAATTTAAAACTCTTGGCCGAGGCCAGAGCCAAGTTAGTCGACAAGATGTCGATTCCAAAAAAATAATTAATCATTAATCAAAACTTATGAGCAAAGCAAAAATGCAAAAACTAAAAACTCCATTGGAAAAATCCGAGGAGATATTCAAGAAAAACTTGACCAAAGCGGCCGAAACGCTGGTATCACTTTTGAGCAGTGATGACGAAACCGTCAGATTGTCGGCCACCAAATACATCATCGAAAGAATAGTAAACAAACCGGTTATTATCGTAGTAAATGATAGCAAGAAAAATTCTACTTAACTCTACTTTTTATGCCAAAAATTAAACATCTATCGGCATATCACAAATTGGCATTTGAGCTGAAATATAAAGGCCATTCTTACCAAAACATCGCCGATACCTTAAACAAGAAGTGGCCAAAAAGTAGAAAAGCCAAATTTACCGAACAAAGTGTTAAAGATTGGTTCAAGGAATCCGGAACTTTAACTTGGGCTTACGAACGCTATTCAAACGAAATGGATCAGATTCACGCCGAGACTATGGAGATTGTTCGGAAAGCCGGTGCAAGAATCAGAGAGGAAAATTTTCGCTTAGCCAATGAAATGCTCGTGGCTCTTATGGGGAGTAACAACGATGCCGTGAAATTAGCTGCAATTAAAGAAATATTGGACAGAGTCGAGGGTAAGCCGAAAGAAAATATCATGCTTGATAACCAAGACATCTACGAATTACCGCCTCAAGATCGTTGGAAACTTATCCCTTACGAAATCAAGCTGCGATTGTCGAGAGATTTTTATTCCAAAGAAACAACTGAGATGATAACCAACTGGGCGGAAACCGGAAAAATTAAACCAAAAAGAATCGAGAAAAAAGACGATGATACTGACGAATAAATGCCTGTGGGCAACTGACGCTTAGCTTGTCCGAAAAAATAGCGTATGTTGTGCTTGGGTACCAAAGGTCGCATTCGAACTTATAAAATTAACAACAAATATGACTATGACAATGCAAAAAGAAAATGAATCAATGCGAGCCGTCGGTTATGCCCGTGTTTCTTCCAAAGATCAGGAAGATTCCGGGTATTCTCTGCCAGCTCAAGAAAAACTTTTGCGAGAACAAGCCGAACGCAACGGCTATGATCTGATAAAAGTTTTTGCCATTCAAGAATCGGCGGCCGGAAAAATCCAACGCAAGATTTTCCACGAGATGATGGAACATGTGACCAAGACCAAGATCAACACCATCTTCGTGGAAACCACCGACCGCCTAACCAGAAACTTCGCCGATGTGCCGGTAATAGATGAATGGATACTGGCCGATGAAAAACATCAAATCATTCTGGTAAAAGAAGGGTGCGTCCTACACAAAGATTCCAAGTCGCATGAATGGTTTATGTGGCGTGTAAAGGTGGCTACGGCCGAATATTACATCCGCCTTTTATCTGAAAATGTAAAGAAAGGGCAAAAAGAAAAGTTATTCCAAGGCTGGCTACCAAGCAAACCGCCATTGGGATACAAGACTGTCGGTGAAAAAGGCCACAAAATCCATGTCATTGATCCGGACAAGGCGCCACTTATTAAAAAGATGTTTGACCTTTACGGTTCAAATCGATATTCAACCAAGAAATTGGCCGATGTTATTTTTCAAGAGGGATTGCGATCTCGGGGAGGAAATAAAGTAAGTCATTCAAGGGTCCACCAACTGCTTGGTGATCCGTTTTATTACGGCATGAATCGCTGGAATAATAAAATCACCAAAGGCGGACACGAGCCACTCATCACCAAAGAATTATACATGCGATGCCAAGAGATAATGCATTCAAACGGCACGCCGAGATATTACAAACACAACTCGCTGTTTAAAAATGTCTTCCGCTGTGCTGAATGCGGTGGCCGGATAACTTGGGAGGTCCACAAAAGCCATTGGTATGGCCATTGCAACCACTACAAGAATTGCCAACAGCGAACCTGGGTCAAACAAGAGGATATTGATATCCAAGTAATCCAAACAATTACTGGCTTAAACCCTAAGGGCATTGATGCAACCGAAAATATGCTCTCTTGGGTCCAAGAGGCCTTGAAAGAAAGCCACGGCGAAGAAATAGAATTCCGAGAAAAAGCGACTGGTGAGTTAAACCGCCGATACGAAACGACTACCATAAGACTCGACAAGCTCTATGACGATAAGATTGACGGCAAAATTAGCGAGGATTTCTACCAAAAGAAATTTACTCAATACCAAGCCGAGCAAGAGGAAGTAAGAAACACACTCGATAAACACCAGAATGCCAATCTCAAGTATTTTGAAATGGGAGGAACGATATTGGAGATTGCCAAACAAGCATGGAGGATTTACACCAACCGTTATAATTTGAAAAATCCGAGCGATGACGACATGGTTAACGAAAAACGACTGCTTTTGTCCTTATTATTTTCGAACACCAAGATAAACGGCGATAAAACCGAGATTTCATATCAAAAACCCTTTCAAATGATCTTTGACCGAGTATCCGAGATAACTCACGAAAAATTAGACGAAAAAACAATATTCGAACTCACGAAAAAGCCCGTAGATAAAGAGAAAAGCAGAGCTTTTGGCTCTGCTCATCCCATATGGCTCCCCAAGCTGGACGAATTCAGAACCATCAATTGGGAAGAATGGACCAGAGAGATTGCCTACTTTGGGCTAAAAGATAGATTCCAACTTGGTTATGTGTAAATTAGTTGTCAACAATGATGGGTATGTTAAATCAACCTAAAAAAGATTATTATAATGCTATGGAAGTATACCGGTTCCGGCTGTTCTTCAAAGGCCAGTTGGTTGAAAATAGTGCGGATGCCTTTGATGTGGCAAGTACTATTATTGCAACGACTCAATCTCTACAAGAGATTATTTCAATTAGATATGGGGATGAGGCATCTAAAAGTATTAAATTAAACATCAATGCTTTTAGGGAAGGATCATTAAATTCTGATTTTATCCTATTTTTTGAAACGGCTAGTAATGCTGTGGTCCCCTTAATTCCTATTGCTTCTAATGTTTATGATGTAGGCAAAACTGTTATTAGCGGTCTTAGCACATATATAGCAGTCAAAAAACTTCTAAAAGGTAAACCTCCCAAAAAGATACAAGCAATAAATGGCGGTCAAGAATTTAAAATTATAGCTAATGATAATGCCACCATTAACATAAATAGCTATGATTTAAGGGGATTACAAAGTAAAACATTAGCTAAAAGTACATCTAAAGCTGTTCAACCATTAACCAAAGAATCTTCTTTACTAGAAGAAATAGGTATTGAGTCCGATGAAGACACCTTTTTGGTTAATAAAGAGGAATCTAGATACATTATTTCAACCGAAGAAACTCAAGATATAGAGAATGTTAAATACAAAGGTACAATAAGTAAGATAGACAGAAAAGCTTGCAGTGGTTTTCTTGATTTAGGACCAAAGAAAAGATTAGGTTTTAATTTCCCTACTGATTTAGACCAAAAGAAATTTCACCTATTAGTTGCTTCGCTAGAGACCAGAATACAGATATATTTAATAGGCAATGTAATTATGGATTACGAGAGTAACCCATCTTCAATGAATGTCATTGATGTAAAATCAGATATTGATTTATTTAGTGAAGAAAATCAATAGATACCGATAATAAACTGATAGTACCCTCGGGAGGACTCGGACCTCCAACCTAGGCGGTAGAACGGCCTTGCTCTATCCATTGAGCTACGAGGGCAACAAAAAACCACCCTTAAACAACCGTAAAAACGGCTGTCGGGGTGGCTATCTAAAGCGGAAGTAACCCAATTTCATTTGTATGTTTACTCTACCACCTTGGAAGCGAGGTGGCCATTGGGGTTTTCCCTATCCACTAAACCCTTGATAATAAGAGCAATAACTAAAGACAGGACGATATTGATCGCTAGACTAATGCCTAGTATATTTAAGAAAAATATATCTTGGACTATGGGGTGGATGAAAGTGCTGATGTAATAAACACCCAAGAATGACAGTAGAAAAACTATAAGCGTCTTGTATCGGGTTTTGGTGTCTAAGAAAGCGCTGTTCACAATATCCTTTATATCCATCACATAAATAATAGTGAACACCCCGATGGCAATAAAAAGAATCCGATTTATGTAAAATAAAGAGAATTCTATGGTGTCTTGGAGAAAACTAGTAACGAAAAAGGTGGAAATAACTGCTACTGGGGTAAAGATTAAGATGGCTACCTCTCCAATTCTTAGGTTTTTGAATATCATAGGTCAATTATATCCCTTAGTTTACTTTCTGCAAATTGTAAAGTAAAGTAAAGGGTGATGGATAATGAGCTTACTCAATCGGCCCGACAGACTGTTAAGTTTTTTGAAGAATTTGTCAGGAGAAAATCTGTTGCCGATTTTATTAAGAAATATAGGGAATATCTAAACATACCTCCTAATGGGTTAGCTTTTACGGCCGAGGATGAAAATGAATTTTCCGAGCCACTAAACACATTTTTCTATATACCGAAAAGAGCGCAACAACTATTCCCAAAAGACGAAAAAGAAAAACCAATGAAAGTCGTAAATACCTGTAGTGCCATTGTTAAAGAGCAAGGGCTAGAAAGCACCTATATTAAAATTATGCTTAGACTTTTCTTGTTTTTTGATCAAATCATAGAGACACCATTGAAAATGTTTGAGGCATCCGATGACCTGTTAAAGCTAGACTATTTGCCGGAAGAACTTGCGTGGTATAGCAGTGAGGACCCTATTTTGCTTGAATACGCATACGATCATTTCGTCCATATAAGCAAAACTCATCCGATAGTTTTGTATATCAATCCTGAAGTATCCCAACGCCAGATACAAGATTTTATCGCAAAAAATTGGGCTTATATCAAAGTACACGAGGAAAAGTCCCCAAACAGTATTTCCGGTTTTAGGAAAAAAGACAAAGATAAACAAGATAGAAACGATTTTATTTATAAGAATCGTAATTTACCAAGAAAGAAGATCATGAAATTAGTCAACGATGAATTTGGCGAATTGCTAGACTACGGGCATATCGGAAAAATAATATCACTTGAGAAAAAACGGCGAGAAAACAAGTGAGAGCAGATAATTTCTGTAATCGGTAATTTCTTATACAAACTCTCTTCTAACGAATAACCTGATGGCAAGCATCAGGTTTTATGTTTTTAGATCAACCAAACAACCAAAGACAAGGACCGCAAGAATCGGCTTTAGTCGGGCAGATTTTTGAGGATTTTGAGGCCAAGAGCAACTTGGTCGGGTTGTTTGATTTGGCCCTCAAAGTGGCTAAACGAAACCCCGCGCTTTGGGCCAAAATTAACAGCGATAATAATTAAAATTATGATTGATACCATTATCATTGCCATCCCCAGAAACAAGGTGATTGTACTGGATGAAGCTGGTCACGGTGTTCCCGATTGGGACCTCCAATCGCGCACCGGCAATTACCGGAAGTATGTTAAAAATCCATCGGCTAAAGATAAAGCCAGTGGTCTCTATTTCCCCTGTCTTACCGGCTACCATCGGAAAAGTGGCGAGCGGGAATGGACAGCTATGCTCAAGATTGAGTTTTCCGCGCCCAAACTGCTTTTTAATAATAACCTAGACGAGCTAGCTGATAATCAATTCTCGGCTGTGGTTGATGCTTTACTGGACCGGCTAGAGCGCTTAGGCGTTAGGGTCCAACGGCCAGATATTGAGTCGGCCGAGATCCGCGCGATCCACTATTCTAAAAACATTGAGCTTATCGGCGGTTACACCTCGCAATATGTTATCAGCGAGCTTAGTAAAATCAATCTCAACAAGCGCTTTGATCTGACCAAAACCCGCTTTATGAATGACGGCCAAAGTCTCTATGGCTATACTAAAGCGCACTCATTCGTTATTTACGACAAAGTAGCCGATCTCAAAAAGAACCCTAAGCGAGCCATAGACAAGGCCCAGTCGTCTTACCAGATGGGCTTATTTGCCTCACTTAACGACACTCGCGAATTCTTGCGCCTTGAGGTCCGGTTAAGCGAAAAACGCAAATTAAACAAAGTTTTCAAAACCCTTGGTTTTAGTGAAAACCCGACTTTCAAAGAAGCGTTCGCGACCAAAATAAGCCAAACTGTCGTCCAACATTATTGGGACACTATGATTGAGAAAAACAGCTTGCTCCTGTTCTCTCACTCCATCACCGCCAAAGACTTATTAAAGCAGATCCTCCTTGTGAGCCATCAGATCAAGGGCAAGACGGCCATCTATCTAACCGGTCTACTCCTCCTTGCCCGCGAGGGTAGCGGTTTGCGCGAACTCCGGACCACCCTCGCCAAGCGGAGCAATGATCGGCTATGGTATCGGCTCTATAGCGATTTAACAGAAACCACGGCCAAATTAAACGAATTACGGCCCCGCGAGTGGTATGATCAGGTAAAGCGAGCTTTAGTGGGTTATAAACCCATCCACATTGGCAAGGTTGCATTGTAAAGAATAGTAAAGTAATATATAACTATGAAAGCAAAGATAAAAACGGAGGAAGTAAAAAAGGGAGCATGGAGATTGACTGTGATTTTGCCCACAAAATTAGAGGAAAATGCTCTTGTGGGAGGAGAAAAACAACTATTTGAGTCCCTGTTTCCTTCCCAAGAAAGGGCCTATGAATCTGGAAGAAAATTTTTAACAGATAAAGGATTTAAGGAATCCGAACTAGAATATGAATAAAGAATTTTATACCGCCAAAGATTTGGCCGACAAACTCGGCGTAAATATCATGACCATTTACCGCTACATAGATAGAGGCAAGTTAAAGGCCTACAAGATTGGCAAAGAGTTTCGGATTGAAAAAGTTGAGTTTGATAATTTTCTTAAAAAATCATTAAAAGCAAAAAAATAAATATGGCATCACTCAATTTCAAAGGCAAGTCGGCGGTTTGGAATCACCATCTCTCGGTCCCTTATCACACACTGGATCAAGATGCCAAAAAGTCGCTCAAGGGCAAAGATAGCGATGAAAACCTTATCATCCACGGCGATAATCTCTTGGCGCTCAAATCCTTACTCCCCAAGTATCAGGGCCGGATTAAGTGTATTTATATTGATCCGCCATACAATACCGGCAACGAGGGTTGGAAGTATAACGACAAAGTAAATAGCCCACTTATTAAAGATTGGCTTGGCAAAGCTGTTGGCAAAGACGACCTGACCAAACACGACAAATGGCATTGTATGATGACACCACGACTTAAATTACTCCGCGAATTACTCTCCGAGAACGGGGTGCTTTTCATGAGTATTGATGATAACGAGTTTGCTTGCCTCAAGTTACTTATTGATGAAATCTTTGGACCAGATAATTCTGATGTGATTGTTTGGCGAAAAAGTGGCGATAGTAGAGATGGAAAAATGAAAAATACCACCACCTTTCGCAAAGATCATGAGTATATTCTCGTTGTGTTTAAGGGTAAACAATATCTCAATAAAATGAAGGAACTTCCTAGCTTCATAAATGAGTACAGTAACCCCGATAATGACCCCCGTGGCCCATATAAAGCTGGCAGTATATCGTTGAAAGAAGAGGCATCAGATCCAGATCATAGAAATTACTACACAGTTATATCTCCTTCGGGTAAAAAATTTACAAGGCGTTTTGACATTCCAAGGGAGATTTTTCACAAACTAGATAAGGATAACAGAATTTACTGGGGCAAAAAAAAAGATGCTGTTCCAGCTATAAAAATCTTTATCAATGAACCAAGACATATTACCCCGTATTCTGTTTTTCTTAGGAAAGGAACGACCACTGAAGGAAAAAATGAATTGAGAGAAATCTTTGACCTTAAAGATAAAGATGTGGATATTTTCCAAAATCCAAAACCGTCAGTACTTATAAAAACACTCCTACAACTAGCAACAGAGCAAGATTCTATTATTTTGGATTCCTTTGCTGGTTCTGGCACTACAGCCCATGCAGTCTTAGATCTGAATAAAGAAGATGGCGGTAATCGGAAGTTTATCTTGGTTGAGATGGAAGATTATGCCAACAAAATTACCGCCGAGCGCGTCCGGCGAGTCGTTAAAAGAGATAAGTTAAAAACCGGTTTTACCTATTATACGCTTGGTCCGGCCATTGATGCCGACACAATACTGGCCGGCAAATTGCCAACTTACGACCAGTTTGCCAAGTATGTGTTTTATCTAGCCACTGGCAAAAACCTCATGGATGCGAAAAAAATCAAAGAGAAAGAGTTTTTTGTCGGCAAAAATGGCAATGAATCAATCTACCTGCTCTACAAAAACGACACCAAAACCCTAAAAACACTGGCTATAACGCTGGATTGGGCGCAAATGGTCCATGCCAAAAACTCCGGTAAAAAGATTGTTTATGCTCCTGCTTGTTATCTGGACGAAGAGTCATTAGACAAATTCAACATCCAGTTTGTCAGCATCCCTTATAACCTGTTTGAGAAAAAATAGAGCTATGATTCTAAAAGACTACCAAACAAAAGTCATTGATAAACTCAAGCTCTTTTTTGCCGAAGCGAGGAAGTTGAGGGACAAAAGCGAGCAAATTGACGAGAGCTTGCGCCAAAGTTTTTCTTATGTGGATGCGGTCTATAAGTCTTTGAAACTTGATTTTGCAGACCGCCCCGAAAACGGTTTGGGCGAGTCATATCCAAGGTTTTGCCTTAAAGTCCCAACCGGTGGCGGTAAAACACTTATCGCCATAGAGACTATTCGTGAATATCAAAATTTGTTTGCTCAAAAACGGACCGGCTTGGTGGTCTGGATCACTCATAGGGAAACCATTTATCGGCAGACAATAGAAAAATTAAGAGACAAGAACCATGTGTACCGGCAATGGTTGGACCAATCCAGTGGCAATAAAACGCTGATTATTGAAAAAGGTTATCCCTTGAGAGAGCAGGATGTTAAAGAAAATCTGGTTGTGCTGATGGTTATGATCCAATCGGCCGGCAGGGAGACCAAAGAAAACTTAAAAATTTTCCAAGATAGTGGCGCTTACGCCGACTTTTTCCCAAGTGATAATCAGTACGAAAAACACCGGCAATTATTGGAGAAAATACCCAATCTGGATTTTATGTCAGATGATTTGCTGGGCCGGAGAATTGTGAAAACGAGTTTAGGCAATGTGATTAGGACGCTCAACCCGTTAATTATCATAGACGAATTCCACACAATGTTTTCCGACAACGCGAAAAACACTATTGACGGCCTTAATCCCTCAATGGTTATCGGTTTGTCGGCGACTCCAAAGGAACGAAATCAAATGAATGTGCTGGTGGAGATTATCGGTAAAGACTTAAACAAGGAAAATATGATCAAACTTGATATGCACCTCCACTCGCCCACAGTAAGTGAAAATTGGCAGGAAATGATAAAAGATATTAAGAAAAAGAGGGAAACCCTAGAAAAAGAAACGGTCAAATTGGATAGGAATAAGGGTATTTATATCCGACCCATCGCGCTTATTCAAGCAGAGAGAACCGGCAAGGATCAAAGAGGTAGAGATTTTGTCCATAGTGAGGATGTAAGAGAGTATTTGACTGAAATAGGTGTTCCCTCTTTTGAAATCGCGGTTAAGTCCAGCGAGATGGACGAGATTAAGGAAGAAAAATTGATGTCCGAATCAAGTGAAGTTAGATATATCATAACCAAAGAAGCGCTAAAGGAGGGCTGGGATTGCTCATTTGCCTATGTTTTGGGAATTATACCGAATGCAAGATCCGAGTCCTCCATGACCCAATTGGTCGGAAGAATCTTGAGGCAACCTTATGCCCGAAAAACTGGGGTAAAAGAGCTTGATGAAAGTTATGTGTATTTTACCAAGGGCCAAACGCAAGATGTGCTGGCTAATATCCAGAGAGGATTCCAACAAGAGGGTTTGGGCGATTTGGTAAAAAATATCAGTCGTGAATCCGGACCAAGCGGATCAAGAAAAGTGAAGACGAGAATCAAGCCGGAGATATTAAGTAAATATCCAGAATCGCTGTATTTGCCCGTCTGGGTTATTAAAGAGAAAAAATCGTACCGGCGGTTCTCTTACGAGATTGACATAAAATCAAAGATTGACTGGCAAAAATTTGATTATAACCAGTGGCTAAAAGAAGACATATTGCCGGTATTAAGTAGGAAAAATGACGCTTATGAAATTCTGGTCAATTTGGAGGGGTCTGAATTAAGAGATTTGAACGAAGAGAATATAGACATTCTGGAAACAAGTTATCTGGCGCGCCGAATTACGGATGTGGTTGAAAATGCTTTCGTGGCCTTTGACTTAGCCAAAGGGATAGTGAAGATTCTTGAACAAGTTAAGAACAAGAAAAAATTGTGGTCTAATAGCGGTTTTATTATCCAAGAAATTGTAAAGAGATTATCAAAGGAAAAGGACCAGCAAGAGAGAGGATTATTTGATTCTTTGATCAAGGACAAGAAATTACTATTAGCTGTTTCTCCGGACGAAACAATAGGATATTCGGTCCCCAAAGAGAACGAAGTGTACCCAGAAGGATTTGAGATGTTTAGCAATAATCTCTTTGAAAAATCGGATAAGCTGTCAATGAACTCTCTTGAATTGAAAGTAGCAGATCTAATAGATAGAAACGACAACGTAATATGGTGGGTCCGGAATGAGGCAGAAAACAAAAATTGGTATGCTGTAAACGGCTGGAAAAAAGGCAAAATCCGTCCTGATTTTATTGTAGCGAAAAAGGGCAAAGACAACTCACTGGAACTTGTTTATCTGATAGAAAGCAAAGGAGAACATTTGATTGATAACCCTGACACAAAGTATAAGGCAGGTGTTTTTAGCAAAATCAATAGCGAAAAAATTGAGAGCATTGGGATAAAATCAATTAGATTCAAAATCAACAAAGAATTCCGGTTTGAGCTGGTTGGCGAAAACGAGGAAGAGGTTAAAATAAATTCGTTTTTTAACAAATAAAGCCATGAAAGCCATTATCTTAGCCAGAGTATCAACCGAGGAGCAGAAGGAAGCAGGCAACTCGCTACCGGCTCAAATTGAGCGAATTAAGGCCTATTGCGCGCGTAAGGGTCTTGAGATCGCCGAGACTTTTAGCTTTGATGAGAGCGCCTATAAGACCAAACGCGATGAGTTTGATAAGATTTTGGACTATCTGCAATCAAGTAAGGAAAAGGTGGCTGTCTGTTTTGATAAGGTAGATCGGCTCTCGCGCAATGTCTTTGACAAACGCGTTTCCCTGCTTTATGACAAGGCAGTCGCCGATGAAATTGAATTGCACTTTGTGTCTGACGGACAAGTTATAAACTCATCAATATCGGCCACGGAAAAATTCCAATTTGGTATCAATCTTGGGTTGGCTAAGTATTACTCGGATGCGATTAGCGACAATGTGAAGCGGGCCTTTGAGCAAAAACGGCGCAGTGGCGAATGGACCGGTACTCCCCGTATTGGCTATATGAATATCACTCTTGAAAACGGTAAAAGAGATATTGTGCTGGACCCAGAGCGCGCCCCTTTGGTCCGGAAGATATTTGAGCTTTATGCCACCGGCAACTATTCCTTTACCACCATCCAACAAAAAATAACCGAGATGGGCTTAAGGAGTCGCGATGGCAACACTCTATTCCGCAGTAATTTTGAGTTGATCTTAAAAGACTCGTTTTATTACGGCATGGCTTATTCTCACAAACACGGATCTTATCCGCATCGCTATCCGACCTTAATCTCAAGAGACTTGTTTGAAAAATGCCAAGATGTCCGTCTGGGCCGGAGCCGGAAACCGTCCAAGTTGGCCTCCATGACCCAGTACATTTTCAAGGGTTTGCTGACCTGTAAAAAATGTGGCTGTATGATGACCCCAGAGCTTAAGCGCAAGAAAAGCGGTTTGGTTTTTATCTACTATTCTTGCACTAATGCCAAAGGTAACTGTCATCGGGTATATGTACCGGAAAAGACTCTCCTAGAGCGCATAAACGCCGTTTTTAGCGACTTTGAGGCCATTCCTATGGATGTACAGGATCGGCTGGTCAATGAGCTTCGTGATCTTAACGAGCAAGAAGCCATTTACCACGACAAGCAGAACGCGCGAATCAGGACCGAAAATGACCGGCTGGAAAAACGGGCTAGGGTCCTCTTGGATATGCGTTTGGACCAGAGTATTACTCAAGCCGACTATGACAAAAAACAGGAAGAGATCAGAGACCAACAGTACCGTCTTAACCTTGAATCCGAGGAACATCTAAAAGGCGACCACCAGTACCATATCCATGTGGCAACAGTGTTTAATATCGCTCGGCACATGAGAGAGATCTTTGAAAGTTCTGAAACAATGGAAAAACGGGCTTTTTTGAACTACTTGCTTCAGAACCCGACTGTAAACGGAAAAAAGCTAGATTTTACACTGCGAAAACCATTTAATTTAATACACGAACTAGCCCTATGTCCTACTGGGCTCCGGCGGTAGGATTCGAACCTACGACCAACCGCTTAACAGGCGGCCGCTCTACCACTGAGCTACACCGGAATATGGTCATTCTAGACCAAATTCAGCGGTTTTTCAAGCTTAATAGTCAATTTATAAGCTAATCGAAGCGGCAATGGCCAAAAGTATTTTGGCCTTCAATTCTTCAAAATTAAGGGAAATATTTTCAGTCGGGACGGTATCAGCTTGAGCGCTCGTTGATACTTGCGCGCCAATCTCAATCCCGCCAATCGCCGCCTCCAGGACCTGCTCAATCCCCGCCTGGGCCGCGCTCGCCTCGTCTAATTTAGCCAAAAAGCGCCACCACGGCAGTTTAATCTTTACTCGTCCTAATGAATCAAGCTCGGTCGAAACGGCAATCCGTTCTTCGGCCTTAATCGGCAGGAAGCCGAAGAGCTTGCCGGTCCGCACTCGCGAGATGGCCACCTCGTCGGCCTCAATCTCAATCTCGCTAATCGCCTCGTTTTGTAAAGCAATCGCTTGGGCAAACACTTCCAAATCAGCTCTGGTAGACACATTAACCGCGCTCTTGACTTGGCTGCGGATAGCGGCCTTTTGCGCTTCATCCCAACCGCGAACAGTCGCACCCATTATCGTAATCTCTCCCTCTCCGGCAACAGCGCTCTCACCCTCCTCCACCTTCCACTCATACTCCACATTCCCCTTCTTTTCTTCAGTATCATCAGTCGACTCGCCCTTAATGTCATCAATTTTAATAAAATAATCAACCGAGGCTTTAGTCTCATCGTCGCCACCGGTTACCGAGACATCAATCTCATCCGGCTCAATGCCGGCTTGCTCGGTGGTGGAGTTGGCCCTCACCTCTCCGGTAACCACCGGCTGATCGGGGTCGCCTTCCCCGGCCTGGCGAGTATCCACTCGGCTCTCGGTTTGAACCGAGGTGGAGTTATAAATAGTCTGGGCGCCGGCCGCTGCCGGCAAACCGAAAATCACTAACAAAAAGATAATTGTTTTCATAAATTTAATCAATTTAAATAAATTAACTTTAATAATACAAATAATCCAGGTAATACCAGTAAATTAAAACATTTATCGCTTATCAGAGCAAGGGATACAATCTTTGACTTTTATATCAAGATATGCTATACTGATAGATAGAATCTCCAGAGGCGATTAAAAAGGAGGGTTTAAAAATGAGCCTTAAAAATTGTTTTCTGACGGCTGGTGCTATTGCCTTAGTTGGTTGTGGCGGTCAGCAGGTCGGTAACGACTTTGTCGTCACCGACGCCGATGCACTTGCGGACTACTTCAAGTGTATCAAGTCGGGGAACTTCCCGACCAGTGGTCGGGAGGAACGCTTGGTCGCCCGCGCGCTCGACCTCGTCGAGCAGAGCGGTGGTATAGTCCGCCGTGAAGACGAGGTAAAAATCACCGGCCACGGCGGTGTGCCCGTCACTATCAAGATTGACGGGCACGAAATCATCATCGCTGAAAACCTCTACACGGTAGAGGAAAAGTTGATGATTCGCGCCGCTGAGAGCGTTGCGGCCAGTTTGGCCGAATCGCTCAACTAACCTCCCCCGGCCGGAGCGTCTAACGACGCCCGGCCGGCTTTTTTTGACTGATTGTCAGATACTGCTATACTGGCAGGCATATGGAAAATAAAAATTTGGGCATCATTATCGCAATTGTGTTGGGTTTGTTGATTATTGGCGCAGCCGTGGTCTGGGGCGGCGGTGGGGCCGGGCGCGACCTCTTCGGTAAAAATGCCACCTCCACTCCCAGCAATCAAGAGTCTTTCCCTATCCGACCAATCAGTGCCAGTGACCATCTCCTCGGCAACCCCGAGGCGCCGATTGTGTTAGTTGAATATTCTGATCTCGAGTGCCCGTTCTGCAAAAACTTCCACCTCACCACCAAACAAGCGGTGGCCGCTTACTCCGGCGGCGAACTGGCGATTGTGTACCGCCACTTCCCGCTTGACGGTCTCCACACCAAGGCCCGAGTTGAAGCTGAGGCGTCAGAGTGCGCCGCCAAACTTGGTGGCAATGACGGCTTTTGGGCTTATATTGATAAGATTTTCGTTGTCACGCCATCCAACGATGGCTTAGACACTTCCCTCTTGCCGGTCCTCGCCGCTGAAGTTGGCTTAGACCGCGCCGCCTTTGAAGCCTGCTTGGCAAGCGGCGAGATGACCGCCATTGTGGAGGCTGACTACCAAGACGCGGTCGGCGCCGGCGGTACCGGCACGCCGTTTGTAATTGTGTGGAACCGGGCCACCGGCGAGC
>Ga0208958_1001133_pt1 | contig 27963 bp, 27 predicted proteins | sample RifOxyB1_FD_184032 | JGI IMG/M metagenome (GOLD analysis project Ga0208958, IMG submission 184032) | Soil microbial communities from Rifle, Colorado - Rifle Oxygen_injection B1 (SPAdes) | ecosystem: Environmental > Terrestrial > Deep subsurface > Rock core/Sediment | place: Rifle, Colorado...
CGGGTCAGACCGATCTCGACGCGTATGAGAAGCGGGAAAAGGAAATCCGTAGCGGCGCTGAAAAGAAAGTCATGGAGAATCTCTCCGGCGTCAAGAGACGCGTTTACCTCTGGTCCTTGAAACACGCGCGAAAGGCGGTCAGGAACCGGGAGAACACGCGCTTCTGCCGGACACGGATTTACGGACTGGTACGCGCGATGTTTTTCGGGGTAGGGCGGGATTTCACGGCGCGGTCGATCCTGGATTCACCCGAGGATGTGTTTTTTATCGAGCTGAGCGAACTTTCGGGCGCCCTCGAGGGGACACTCCCTGTTCACAATCTCCGGGCGCTGGCCGAGGTTCGTAAGAGGGAATATGCCGGGTTTCAGGACGTCGAGCCGGCACCACGCTTCTTGACGCGCGGTCCGGCTTATTGGATGAACGAACATAGCCCGGTCGAAGCCGATACGGTGATTGCGTCCGAGGCATTGCCGGCGAATTGCCTGAAGGGCATCGGTTGTTGCCCCGGGATGGTCGAGGGGACGGTGAAGGTCGTTCTTTCACCCAAGGACGATATGGAACTCAACCGCGAGATTCTGGTGACGCTGAGGACGGACCCGGGCTGGATTCCGCTCTATCCGTCGGCTTCGGCTCTTCTGGTCGAACGCGGCGGTTTGCTTTCGCATTCAGCGATCGTCGCGAGGGAAATGGGGCTTCCGACGATCGTCGGAGTCAAAGGACTGATTCAAAAACTGAAGAGCGGGATGCGTGTTCGAATGAATGGCGAGACGGGGCTGATTGAAGTGCTCGACGGCCAGACCTCCGCTGAAGGAACTCCACAATGAAGCTAAATCCGAGTCATCTCTACACGATCAGGGACCTTCGATTCTCGTATCCGCTGGAGGAACAGCGCGTGCAAGCCCTGCGAGACGTCACGTTGACGATCGAGAAGGGCGAGTTCGCCTGTTTGAGCGGACCCTCGGGTTCGGGTAAGACGACGCTCTTGAATATTCTCGGGTTGATCGAGTCCGTTCAGGAGGGGCTCGTGTTGTTCCAGGATCAGGAACTGAAGGCGCTTTCCGAACGCGAAAAGAACAGGATTCGTCGTTACAAGATCGGCTTTGTATTTCAGTCGTTTCAGCTCTTCCCGGTTCTGCGGGCTGACGAGAACGTCGAGTATTTTCTGACCCGGCAGGGAATTCCCCGCAAAGAGCGTTCGCGGCGCGTCGACGAGGCTCTGGACGCCGTGGGCTTGCGGGAGCATCGCGCGAAACGGCCGCTCGAAATGAGCGGTGGACAGCGCCAGCGCGTCGCACTGGCTCGAGCCATCGCGAAGCGCCCTGAAGTCATCATCGCTGACGAGCCTACCGCGAGCCTGGACCAGAATACGGGTCGCGGAATCATGGAAATCTTCAAACGTATGAACGACGAGAAGCACGTCACGGTCATTGTTTCCAGTCATGACCCGATGGTGCACGCGTTCGCGCCGAGACGACTCGAGATGAAGGACGGTTTTCTATGCTGATTCGACTCGCGTTCAGAAATCTCTTCCGGAATCCGCGCAGGACCGCGACGGTTGTTCTGACGGTCGCGATGGGAACGGGTTCACTCTTTATCTTTGACGGTTTCAATGCCGGTATCATGAATCAGTATCGCGAAAACACGGTTCATTCGCGATATGGCCATGGCCAGGTGAATACGAACGGCTATCGAGAAAAGGTCTTCGAAAAGCCGTGGGAACACTGGATGACCAACTATCCGGCGCTTCAGGAGAGGTTGACTCGCATTCCCGGCGTGCTCCACTTATTCCCGCGCGTCGAATTTTTCTCGCTGCTTACGAATGGCAAGATCACCGTCAGCGGACGCGGTCAGGGTGTCGACGGCCGGGCCGAAGCGAAATTCTTTACCACCCTCAACGTCGTCGACGGGATGACTTTGAGCGATCAGGAGGACGGGATTCTTCTCGGGCTCGGCCTCGCGCGCGCGCTCGACACCAAAATCGGCGATCGTGTGACAGTTCTCGCCAACACGATTCATGGCACGATGAACGCGGCGGACCTCACGGTAACCGGAATCTTTCATACGGGTTCGAAGGATTTCGACGATGTCGTATTCAGAATTCCATTGAAACAGGCCCAGACTGTTCTCGATACGGATCGTGTCGAATCAGTCGCGTTCGGGCTGAAGTCGGTCGAGGACTGGAGTCGCGTGGCTGACGTCGTGCGGGCCGAATATCCCGAATTGGAGGCGACCCCTTTCGCCGTTCTTGACAAGGTTTATTATCAGAACTCGGTGGACTGGCTGGGCCAGCAGTTCGCGGTTATTCAGTTGATCATCCTTGCCATCGTCCTGCTCGGAATTTTCAATACCGTCTCTACCTCGGTTCTTGAGAGGAAGCAGGAGATCGGCAATCTGCGGGCAAACGGCGAATCGAAGGGCCAGATCGTTCTGCTTCTGGGCTGGGAGGGTTTCGCGTTGGGCGTTCTCGGCGCTGTTCTCGGAATCGTGATCGCCTGGATGATTACGGCTGTCTTTCTGAGAAACGGGATCCTGATGCCGCCGGCGCCGGGACTGACCCGGCAGTTCCATGTCAGAATCGAATTGCAGGCAGCCATGGCACTGGGATCATTCATCATGGGCGCGGCCGCCGCGATGGTCGGGACGCTGCTTGCCAGCTTCCGAGTGGCGCGAATGCCCATTGGAGAGGCTTTGAGGTCAATATGAGCGACGAATCAACACTACGTGCGATGTTCAAAGGGGTTTTCGGAGCGGTGCTGGTCGTGATTCTGGTAACGCCGTTCGCGTGGGTGCTCGATGACAGACGTCCGGCGTTCGCCGAAGAAGTGCCGGCCGAAGAAATCATTCGCAGGGTTGACGAGATCCGAAATCCCGCCGAAGCCTATTTCATGAAAGTCGCGGTCGTGAACGAGGGTGCGCCCTCGGATCGATCGGTATTCGAGGTCTCTGTGCGCGGGAATAGCCGCACCCTGGTAAAAACGGTTGAACCGCCCCGCGATCGCGGAAGAAACTTGCTCATGGTCGATGAACAGATGTGGGCCTATATTCCAAACATCAAGCGCGCCGTGCGCGTCAGCCTGAGTCAGAAGCTGACGGGGCAGGCGGCCAATGGCGACATCAGCCGGATGCGCTGGAGCGGAGACTACGCGTCCACGGTTGAAAGGCGTGACACGAACGAATGGGTTCTCCTGTTGACCGCGAAAAAGCAGGGACTCACTTACGAAAAGGTGCGTGTGTGGGTCGAGAAGAGCACGTATCGGCCCCTCAGGGCGGAATTTCTGACGCCCGCCGGTAAGCCCCTCAAAATCGCCGCATATTCGGGTTACATACCGCTCGCCGGCAAAATCCGTCCGAGCGAAATCAGGATCCGGGACGCCGTCCGTGAGAATGAGTCTTCAACGGTGAAGATCCTGTCGATGGAAGAACGGGCATTTCCTGAATCCATCTTTAACCAAAACAGCCTCAAATGACATTTCCGTTCCATCTTTTTACCATTGGACTTCTCGCGTGTACGCTCTTTGCCGGCGGTGCTCGCGCGTCACTCTGGACCGGGTTCAAAGGAGACTTCAAGGGCGATGTCGAAATTGGGCATCAGCTCGGATCAAGGCTTCGAGACGAGGCGATCACGCGAAATCGTTTTTACCTCATGGCAAAGGAGGAGTTGACGTTCAATCTTCCAGCCCGGGCCGGCGGATCGGGTAAGATCATCACCATCACCGCGGCCGCGCGCGGGTGGGCCGGAAAAGAGAATGAATTCGATCTTCGTGCGCTTTCTGCCGAGTTCTCCCAGGAAATTTACAAAGTGAATGTCGGGTTCCAGGAAATCGCGTGGGGAGAAACCTTCGGGTTCTTCATCGCCGATATCGTGAATCCGAGGGATTACCGTGACTCGCTGTTCAACGAGCTTGCGTGGATTCGCGTCCCGGTTTTCGCTCTCAATGGACAGCTCTTTCTCGGCAAGCTTACGGTTCAAGGCGTGGTGACGCCGGTCGCGAGAATGAATCGGCTTTCGGAGTCGGGGGGAGGGCGTTTCTTTGATGAGCCAAAAGGCCAAGCTGCCGAGTTCGGCGGCCGAGCAAGCTTCCTTTTTGATTTCGGACTTGATCTCGGGTTTTTTTATTATCGCCATTACAACCGTAATCCGGTCTATCTGTTGAACAACGCGGGCGGCACAGCCGATGCGAGATTCGTCCCGGTTGTGAGACTCGTCGACACGTTCGGACTCACCGCAAGCCAGGCGACCGGCTCGTTTGTTTTTCGGGCGGACTCGGTGTTACATCTCCAGCAACCTCAGCAAACGGATGACTTCTCCGCCGCACCTGAAGAAAACCAGTGGCAGGCGATTTTCGGCGGTGACCTTACGGCCGAATCGGGAGCCATATTCGGCCTGCAGTACCATACGGACTGGACGAATCAGGGCTTTCGGCACTGGGCGAGCTTCCTGACGAGGGATCGCTGGCTTGATGGAAAGTTTGAAACCGAATTCTTCGTGTTTCGCGGCATCGGTAACTCCGACCTTTGGTTCGAACCCAAGTTGAGCTGGAATGCATCAGCGTCCCTCACGGTTTCGGTTCGAACCGATCTTCTTTCGGCGGGAGAACGCCTGTCTGACGGCGTTCTGTCCGCATTTCGCGAGGAGGATCGGTTTCTGACATGGGTGACCTACCGGTTTTAGCCGTGTCGAACTCTTTGACACTTGACCAGGGTTTTTGCAAATACGGCGGCCCTGGCGTAATGGGAATCGATTTAAGGCACCGCGGGGGGCCTGTTTTTTGCTCCACATAGGTGTATGGGAGCCATCGTCAAGGGCGCGAATCTTTTCACAATTGTCCTCTTGATCGCGGCCGTGTTGCCCAGCATTGGCCGGGCTGGGTCCGATGATTACTTGGTATTGGAAGACTCGGAATCGATTCGTGAAAACATTGCGCGTCTCATTCATGCCCAGGAGCTTTTGGGCAAACACTACTACAAGAGCGTTGTTCGCGCAGGCGAAGATGTCACCTCACTCGATGAGTTCGTTCTTGAACGTGTTGCGAAAGAGCTGCCGAAGAAATTCAAAGCAAAGGCAAAACGGATCAGCAAAGCCATTCTTCAGGAGTCGGCAAAACACGGTTTCGATCCGGTTTTTCTCATGGCGGTAATCAAGACTGAAAGTCGCTTCGTCGTGAATGCGAAAGGTTCGATGGGAGAGATCGGGCTCATGCAGCTCAAACCCGAAACAGCCGAATGGCTTTCGAAGGAGAATCGGCTGAAGTGGAAAGGATCGAAGTCCCTCAAAGACCCGATCACGAATATCCGCTTGGGCGCCCTTTATCTTTCGTGGTTGAGGGGGCATTTTGACGAGCACAGCAGACTTTATCTTAACGCGTACAACATGGGAACGACGGGGATCCATCGGTCGTTGAAGAAAAGCGTCTGGCCAAAGGACTATTCCAACCGGGTCATGAAACACTATGTGGCCTACTACGCCGACCTGAAGGACTACAGTGATTCCCTTCTGATCGTTGAGCCCGTTGCCCAAACGAGAGGCCCGGATAAGCCGTCCCATTCCGTCGCGGTGATGACTCGCAGGTGACAGGATTTTCGAGCGCTGCGCCAGGGGTCATGTTATAAAAACGCTATGACGGAGTGGACGAAATATCGTGGACAATGGGGCGGCAAAATCGCCTCGGGCGAGGAAATGTGGTGGACCGAGCCCGACTACCGCCTGCGTCGAAATGCTTGGGCACGGTTCTGGTTCGGGGTCGATGTCCGGCAGCATTTTCTGCTTCGTTTCTGGAAGAGAGCGGGATCGGCCAAACCCGGGACGGTCATCGATTATGGTTGCGGCTCCGGGGGGACGACGCTCAATTTTGCCGCGGTTCTCGGACAGGCGATCACGGGCTACGATGTCTTCCCGACGCAGCTTCAGATCGCGCGGGAATTCTCGAAACATCCGGAATTGAAGGACTTGAATTGCCGGTTCGAGCTTCTCGGAGAGCGGGGACGGATACCCGTTCCGGATGCATCAGTTGACGTGATCTTCTCCCTGGATGTTCTCGGGCATGTTCCACATATTCCGGATACGCTGCAGGCATTTTCGACCGCGCTCAAAACCGGGGGGTCGGTCGTTCTTTTTACCGAGTCGACTTACAGCCCGAATGACCGGTCGCTCGCCGCCCGAATGGCGGCGAAAGGTTTCGATATGGCGGATGCCGTTCCGGAGCATATTTCGTTGTTTCCTCGCGAAAAACTCGAACAGTTTTTCGCCGAGGCGGGGTTCGAAGTTGTTGAAAGATACTCGTCCAATGTCGGACATTTTATCTTTTTCCCCAAAGACTACGTTCTGATGTTCCGCCGTTCGCAAGGAGCCATGTCGGCCTCGATACGCAAATGGAGGCTATTTGCATCGTTCTGGAATGCGCTCTCCCGGATCGCGCCGTTTTATCCGTGGCCGTTTCAGGTGCTTCGGCTGGGCTTGACCCACCTTTTCGGCAGGCAAGCCTACGGGACGGGGTATTTCTATCATCTGAGGAAAATGTGATGTCGCGCCAGAAAAGGAAGTATCTCCGGAAGAATGTCGAGTTCCCCCTGCTTGTTCGAGCTTGGGCGAGCGCCAATCCTCTTGCAGGTGATCCGTCTGAGCACACTTTTCTGGTCCGGGACTTCGGAGTCGGAGGGCTCGGGTTTGATTCGCCTGTGCAACTTTCCCCGGACGACCTGATTAAAATTGAGTTCACTCTCCCAGGCGAGCAAAGGCGGATGGTTCTCGACGCGAGGGTGCGAGCGTGCAATCCTTTTTTGGATCGCCTCAGGGGCATTAGAGTTTTCAGGGTGGGGGTGAAATTCGTGAACCTCGCCGAGGAAACTCAGACTTATTTTATAAATTACATGAGTGGAACCTTTTTACTGTATTAGGTTCATCATATTGGAGCTTTGACATGTCTCGTTTAATCCGAACGAATTGCGTCGTCAGCGCGGTGATTCTTTTTGCGACGGTCGCCCTGGCCGAGCCGGTCAAGGAGCCCCCGCGGGATTCGGCGTCGCCGGGGACCACGCGCAAGTTCAACGTCAAAACTTATCCCATTCCGTTACTGTTCAGAGTGGGCGCCTTCGATTTTGATTTCGGGATCAGCCAGTCCATGACTTTGGGTTTATCCGTTTACAAATTCTCCTATCATGATCCCAAGCAGGCATTGGATCTGGCTGTTCCGGCCACCGGCGTCCGGTTGAATTACTATTTTAACGGCAAGAGGATTTCGGACGGATACTACTGTTCGGCTTCCATTCATGGCATCAGCGCGCAGATCACCGGTTCGACGGTTTTTCAGGGACAGTCGATCAACCTGAAAGGCGAGGCGAAAGCCGGGATGCTCGGGCTGATGTTGGGCCATCACTGGGTCTGGGATTCCGGATTTAATATGACGCTCGGCGCTGGCTTGTACTCGTTCAATACGGAGCCGGAAGCGACGTTGACTGGAACAGTTCCAAGCACCCGGACGTCAATCGCTCAGGTGGTTGATGTTCCGGTGATTAAAGCAACCATTCCCTGGCTTGAGGTGGGCGTGGGCTGGGCATTCTGATCCGGTCCGTGAACTGTGGCAGTGGTCTTAACCGTTCTCTCAGATTTCTCATATAGGCCACGATTTTTCGGATGGGCTCATTCGTTCCCGGGATAACAAGGTCCGGGTCGAGTTCGAAAATCGGAAAGGCCAGAAACGGGCGCTCGCGGATTTCCGGATCGGGTACTCTGAGGTCCTCCATTTCGATCACCAGATCCCCATAGATGAGGATATCCAAGTCGATCGGGCGGGGCGCATTTTTGTCGGTGGAGCGTACTCGTCCGAGCTTCTCCTCGATCACGCGGAGAACTGAGTGTTTCAGTTCATTGGGCGGCAGTGCAGTCTCGATTCTCAGTACCCCGTTTATAAAGGCCGGTGCGCCCGGCGAATTGATCGCCTCCGTCTCATAGAAAGCCGATAAACCGGTGATTCGCAGTTCGCGGGTCAGGAGATGGACGGCCTTTTCGATATTGGATTTTGGATCAATGTTGGAAGCGATTCCGATGAAGACGCGGGATATTTGTTTGGCCGAGGAATTCCGTTCGATTTTTACGCCAACAGTGCGCGCGAAGCGAAGCGCGGACGGCTTTTCGACGCTGACATTGACGTGCGTGATTCGATCATCGCTCAGGCAGACCGCGGCGATGCGCTCGGCCAGGGCTTCGACGAGCTGATACCGGGAGTGCTCAGCCAGGCTCAGGATGCGTTTCTTCAGGTCGCGGTAGTTGACCGTGTCAGCGATTTGGTCGCTCCTTCCCGCTTTGCCGAGGTCGAGGGTGAGTTCGAGGTTGACGAGAACATCCTGTTTTTCCCGTCGCTCCTCGGGGTTGACGCCGATCACGCAACGAAGCTGCAGGTCTCTTATAAAAATTGTATCCACGTGCCCGCTATCCATTTCTGCGCGCTCCCTCCCGCGGATACTCAATTATATGTCGTCCGCCATCGACATAAACGGTCTCGCCGCTAACGAAAGGGCTCTCGATCAAAAAGATCACGGCTCGTGCGATGTCTTCGGGATTTCCGTGTCGTTCGAGTGGAACCGTTCGAACCCTTTCATCAAGATACCCATGTTCATAGCCAGGCGGCGGGAGGATCAACCCCGGCGCGATCGCGTTCACTCGGATGGCCGGCGCGAATTGGACGACCATCATCCGGTTCATTTCCGCTAGCACGTGTTTGCTTAAGATGTAACCGACGTGAGTCCAATCGAAGCTCGTGACCCGCGAATCGATCAGATTAATGATCTGACCGCTGGACGCGTGCTTCGCGAATTCGCGAGCGAGACAAAACGGAGCCCAGGCGTTGATCTGGATATTTTTTGCGAGATTCTCGAAGGTGAGGTCTTCGAATCGATCGGAGGGGAATTGTGCGGCGTTGTTGACGAGAATATCGATGGGGGCGGCGGTATCCCAGGCCTTTTCTATGAGCGAGCGGGTTTCGGATTCAACCGCGAAGTCAGCGCGGAGCATCCATGACCGCACTCCCATGCGCTCGATTTCGGCGCAAAGCGCTTCGGCATCAGTGCTGGATTTGCGATAGTGGATGATCGTCTGGATTTTCCTGGCTGCCAGCGCCAATGCGATTTCGCGGCCGATACGTTTCGAGCCACCCGTGATCAGGGCGGTCCTTGGAGAAGGAGCCATAAGCGGCCGGACGTTGCACAATACAGACCAGCCTCAGGAATATGCTTTGCAACATAAAGCGTTACTTCACAGTGAAAGGGAGATTTTTATGAGGCTCTTCAATAAATATCGCGTACTGAGTTTGACCTTCGGAACTCTGTTTTCGCTGACGGCTATGGCGCAGGTGGGTACCGGGACAGCCACGGGTACGACGCAATCCGGCCAGTCTGGCACGGCTGCCGGTTCGACGAGTGTGTCGGGACCGGCGGGTGGTAGAACCCCGGATGGCACGCAGACCTCGGGCATGCCTGGCTCGGACACGTTCGGCACAGACACGTTCGGTGGTTGTGTCTGTCCGGGGACTTCGGCTGAGGGTGCGGCCGGCGCAAGGGGGCCAACGCCTGAATTTGGAACAAGCGGTATTGAGACGAATACCCCCGGCGTCACACCTGGCGGCACGGCGAATTGTCCGTGTCCGACCGTAAGCCCGGGTCTTGGGGTGGGCACGGCCGGTGAGGCTGGAACAGGCTCAGCCGGTATAGCCGGTGGAACGTCGGGTGTACCTGGCACAGGAACGGCGACGGGTCCTGCGGGGACGGGAAGCGGCGTTGGTACTGGAACGGGCACAGGCGCAGCCGGTAGTTCGCCTGGCGTTGGTGGCGGCCCGGGCTCGACGGGCGCGATCGGCACACCCGGGAGTTCCGGAGCGGGGACGAGGTAACCTTTCGATTGGGCGATTCGGGATTTTTACTGCTTACGAATGGATCGGAGGGCTCGCTTTAAACAGCCCGGCTTTCCGGTAGGGATGGAAGCGATCTCGGCCGAGGCTTTGATGGATGCTTCCACTTTGCCGGGTGAGAGGTCTGAAAAGTGGCTTGCCGCCTGGGCAATACCATCCAACGTGCCGACTTTGACGTCGATTTGGAATTTCATGTCGTCAAATAGCTGCTGAAGCTTGGGGCGAACCTGACGAATATAGCTTTCTTTCCCGAGGTATTTTGACACCTTTGAAAAATCCAGTTGGCCGTCGGGTAGGTTGCGGTACCACTCGGGGAAAACAAAATCAGTGATTACCCAGTGGGCCGCCGTGGCTGCGATTTTCTCCTTTTGAATTTCGACTTTTTTTATGGCGTCGAGCATCTTCAGAAAAGTCCTTACCTTGCTCTTATCAATTTCAGCGATCTGCCGAGAAATGCTTCGTTTCAGCGCTTCGAAAGCTTTCTGGTCTGCCGGGCTTCCGTTGCTGAAGAGACGCCGTTGGAGGGTGATCGCTCTTTCTAGATCATTTTGTGAAATGGCTTGAGGAAGTTCACTCTTGAGCTTTTGAAAAATGGCGAATTCATCTTTTCGTCTCGTTTCGAAAATGTCCATTTGAGAGGCAAAGTTGATCGGACGAAAAAAATCAGCATCCAACGCAAAGCCGCGGCCATCCCGCATATAGGGAGGAAGTGACTCAATCCAGCCTTGGTTGATCTTCACCCACTTTGATTTAAGCTCAGCCCAGTTCGCAACGGCTTGCTCTCGGGTCATTCCCGAAAAATCAAACTTTCGCGTTTTATCATTCAGATCGGCAAGGGCCGCCTTTGCTTTGGTGGCCTCGTCAACGAGCTCCTTTTGGTGCGTCGGAACACCTTCGATCCAATATGCCAGTTTTTTTAATTTTCGAGCCCCTATTACGCCAACTTTTTCTCGCCCCAGCCGAACGACCGATTCGAGCGCAGCGCCGACGATCCCCGCGAATGGGCCTGCCACGATGGCACCCTGTAGAATACCCAGCACATATAGTCCCACACCACCACTAATCGCCAGAAGCGTCCCGCATACCGCCTTCAGGCGCGGATTATTCATCGGCTGAATGAGATTGCGGTAAATAATTCCTTTGTCCTGTTTTTCGGAGGCGAGAGAGATTGTCGCTTCTGCCCAGGTCGTCGCGATGAACTCGGCGATAGTGCGATCTTTCCAGTTCGTCATGAAGTCGCGAGTGAGAAAGCGCCCTTTGTTCTGATTCCACCATTTCATGTACTCGCTTTTCTTCAAGTACCCGGTCCCGTTGAGTGCGGTCGTGAGCGAATCAAAAATTTTGGCAAACTCCGCGCAGTTTTCTGGGTTGAGCGGCGTTTCGGTAAATCCCCGCGATTTCGGAAGCGGCTGGTTCACCTCGGGGAAAAACGTTGACATCTGGATCGTCTGGTATTTTTCGATGATGGCCAGTGCGTCTTCTGGCGCGATCGGGTCCCAAGCCCAGGATTTTGTGGGAAGCGCCGGGAATATTTGAGCGAGAATCAACGTGGTCAGCAGGATTCGGCGTCCTGTGGAAAACGCGTGGAGTCTGAATTTTCGAAGCAGCTGTTGCACGATTTCCCCCAGACTTTATGTCCGGTAACCAAGAGGACGGGTCCCCATTTAAGTTTACCGATTTAAGTAGATGAAATCAATCAGGTATTGTTAATTATTTAATAGCCTGATAATTCAGGGTTATTTAAACGAAAAAATTCACGATGTAATAATTCAGGTGTTTTGGCATCAATTCTCACCACTTCGATGACGCATTGTGGCGTATTATTAAAGGAAGGCAGCCTGGTCACGGATTTCACGGGGGCGGATGCATCTTCAAAGGGGCTTTTTCATAGCAGCCGGTCTTTTTTTACTCAGGGCAGGGACACCCGCCTTCGCGGCCGAGGCCTGCCCTGAGGATTTGAAGCGATTCGACGGAATCGAGCAAGCCGCGGTCTTAGCTTCGAGCGTGGCTAATGCGGCAAAGGACTCTGTTGGGTGTGAATCCCCGAAACTGACTCGCATTGCGGAGACTTCGAGAAAAAGAGTTGAAAGCATTATTTCCGTTATTAGAAAGCATTCGGAATTCGCGAAAAGTTTTCTGCAATTCAACCAGGCCCTGGAGAACTATGAATATGCGACAAAGAAAAAATGGTTTTGCGGCCTCGATTGCCGGGAGAAAGCCGTCAAGCAGGTCGAAATCGAGAAGGACGCGATTTTCTCGGCCATAACCAAGACTTCGATTGAACACTCGGTACAGAAAGAGCTTAAACGAGGCGTATTCGATGCCTTGAGGGGGCTTTACGAGGATCACAGCGCGCGAGCTTTGCGCTCGGCACGAAGGGCGTCGATCGGACTGGCGGCTGCCGGGACTGTTCTCTCCGCCGATCTGATATTTTTTTCAGCGTTGACGGGGGGAAGCGCTTCGGGAGTAGCTGCGGCTTCGACTACTTCGACGGCTTCCGTGATTGCCGGCGTATTCACGGCGAGCGCTACGACAGCGATTTCGGGCGCGGCGGGAGGCGCGGGTTTTGTGGGCGGAATCGGGCTTGCGAAAATAATAGGTCACGCGGCGGCGGTCGAACAGCCCGGGATGGATTTTTATTGCAGGCTGGCCAAAGAAGTCGAAGCAAACGGAAAGCGGGTGATGGATGAAGCCGTCGCCGGAAGCAAAGCGGGAGCCCTGCTCGGAGGCGGACTTGGAGCCGCCGGAGCTGTCGCGCCACTTGTGGCGCGAGCCGGAGCGACGGCCCTTGGGGCGGGTTTTACGGGGATGGGTACACTCGCCACGGCGGGCGAAATCAGCGTCGCGCGTGAACACCTCAAGAAAGCCAAAGATGCCGCCGATCGGGGTGATGAAATCGCCGCACTCGACCACGTGAATGCGTTTAGAAAAGCCGCCATTGATGCGGGGCTCGATTTCACCTCAACCGCCCTCGCGGCGTTTGTGACGAAGAAAGCGGCCCAGGGCCTGGTAAAAAGCGGCGATGGCAAGAGGCCCTCGCTGAAAGACGCGATCAATCGCGTTTGGAACGAATTACGAGGGTCCGGAAGGGTGACTCAGTATTCACGACGTCTTGTCCGGTTAGATACTGAGTTTGAGGCTCTGATGAAGCGACCCCGTCCCGCTTCGCGGAGACAAATCACGAGCGCGACGGGTAATCTCACTCTTGCTGCCGCGAGAAAGTTGCAAGAGGAAGGGTTCGCGGTCAGCCGAATTCTGATCAATAAGAATAAGCCGGGACAAAGATGGATCCTCAAGATCACCAACGTTCCAAAAAACACCCAGATCGGGACGGTGATGGCCAGAGCGCATCAGAAGTACGGTGTTGGGTTTGTCTTTGATCCTTATGAAGCGACGGCAAACGGGTTTTATGCCGGCTTTTCGCGTCAGCATCGGGCAATCTATTTTTCAACGGCCTATATTGCCGAGAGTTCCGCGACGGTATCCAGGGCACTTCGTCACGAAATTCATCACACCGATTTATTGGCTTCGCTCAAAAACGGGGTGAGAAAGCCCTACTCTGCCACGATCCAAAATGGAAAAAGTTATGGGTACCCTTCGGGGTATGATGACTATTTTCAGTTCGACGAACTTGCGACGTACCGGCGCGATATGTTCGAAACCGGGGCGGGGCGATGGGCCGAGTCACTGAAGGCGTATAGCCTCGCCTCGGTTAAAGCCACCACGGAGGCGCTGGAAGTTGCTCAGCGTCATCCTGGTTCCGTTCGCTACGGAATGGACCCGGAGCTCGGGCAGGTTTTTGCCGATATCGCGATCGGGAAAGCGGGTCAGGCGAAGATGCGGGTCTGGCTCGTAGACGCGGCAAATGCAAAGGATTCGCCAAACAACCAGGCAATTCTTCACAAATATCTCAATGAGATCCGTAGGACCGCGAAATTGCACGAGACCGAGGCGGAGCGGATGCTGAAAGGGAAGGGGAATTGAGGAGTATTGCCTCCTCGCCGGACATCGTAGTATGTCCGGATAATATGAGTCGATGTTTTCCCGTATTTTTTGCGAGTGTTTTTTGCTTCGGCATTGCTTCTTCGTTCGCAACGATTGTCGCAGGTGAAATCGATTCGCGCCATGCCCTGAAGGCTGGTCTCTATTTTCCCCGTTCCGGGCTCATCGAGAACCGTGAGCAGAAAGTTCGACCAGTTGTGGAAAACGGGAGGCTTGTCGGGATCAAGGTAGTCTACCTCCGGGCGGATTATTACGACGGCCCTTATCACTATCCATGCGCTGAAAATTGGGGTGATCTCGCCTGCATCGGCCCGGGGGTCGCGTTCGTGATCCACGATTCGGATCATTTCTTATGGCATGACAAGTATTACGGAGTTTGGGCCGAAATGGAGCTGACAAAGGCGGGTGAGTGAAGCGGCTGACGATCGAGACAAGCGGCCGCCCGGCAAACGCCTCGACCGGCATTGCGAATGCATCCACGAGTGTGACGCACTCAAGGAGGTGTTTTCATGCAGCGGTTTATGTTGGCTCTGTTGGCAGGTCTCTCGGTCAGTCTTCCCGGCGCAATCGCGGGTACGGCCGAAGAAAAGGAAACAAGCTCGATTCCTTCCGCGTCACAGAGTTGGGAAAACGCAGAAGTTTGTACAACGGAACAAGGCATGGGCTTTCGTCGTGGGACGCCCGCCTTTAATGCCTGTATCGAAGCCAGGCGAAAAGCCCAGCAGCAAGCGGGCGTTGCTACTTTCGAACATGGACGTGATACACCGAAGGACGATGTGAGTGGCCCGTTCAAGGATCCGACGAGCCAGGGGTACTAAACGGGGTAATAAAAAAGGGCGCCCCCTTTCGGGAACGCCCTTCCAAGTTCAACCGGGTCTACCAAGTAGACCGGATTAGAACGCGTGCTTCACGCCGACTCCGATGAGTTGCGGGTCCGCGCCAGCAAGAATACCAACTCCGCCGTTGACGGGATTAGGCGAGAAGTTTCTGGCCAACGCCGGTTCGTTCGAAATCTTTGAGAAGATTCCGTAAACTTCCGTCCGTTTGCTCAGCCCATACCCCGCGCCGACCGACAACTGCTTATAGCCCGTATCGGCTTGGTCAACGCCGGCAATGGATGCTTTTCCCGTGATGCCGTAAGCAGCGCGAGCCGTCAGGTCACCGATCTTGTGCGTCGCCGAAAAGAGCAGTGACTTCGATTTGGTATCGATGGAGCCCCCTTTTTCCGTCGCCGTAAAGGCAACGTAGCCGACGTTGAGCGTCGTCGTATCAAAGAGCGTGTAACCGACTGCGCCTTTTAGCCCGGTCGTCTTCGTGGAGTCATCGATGGCGTTATCGTAGTTGTAGGCAACAGCCGCGTTCAGTCCCATTTCTGAAAAGGTGAGAGCGCCGCCGTAGTGATAATCGTTCGAGATGTTGCCGATCGCGGACTTCGGAGCGTAGTAAAGCTGCGCGCCTGCCCCGAAAAATCTCGGACTCCAATAATTAATCGAGCCCGTTTGGCGTGTTGCCATCGGGCTATCCCATTGCATCCATCCCGGATTTCCATAGAATGGATCGGCAAAGGTCGCTGCGGTCTTAAAAGGGGTATCCCACTTGCCGAGAATCACTCTTCCAAAACCGCTATCTATACCGAGGCCCGTGTTTCTCAAACCAAAGGCGTTGGCGTTCAACGTTCCGAACGCGGCATCCAGGTCTGTTTCAACTTGAAAAATTCCCTTCAGCCCTTCGCTCAGGTCCTCGGACCCTTTGATCCCGAAATTCGAGGAGTAGCTGGCCAGTCGCATGCGGCCCGTAATCGCCTCACCGCCGGTGGGAGTGCCTGACTTGATGGCTTCCACGGCTGTGTTGATGGTTCCATAGACATTCACATTGCCGGTTTCGGCCTTTGCCAAGGCCGGCGCGGCCAGCGCAAAAACAACTGCTACGACAAGTAGCTTTTTCATTTCGTGTTCTCTCCTAGGTTTTAGTAATTGTCTGGATGAAATACGAAAGAAGCGACGAGCGATACTGCTGCAAGCCAAAACCTTCGTTATCAGCAATCCAGCGCACACTACGCACTTCCAAAAGAAGTGTACGGCTTATTGTGCAACAATTTTCAACTAAGGCAATTCATTTTCCTGATTTTTTCGATTTTTTGCCGCAGCATCCCATGAGTTGCCGTTCGCCCTTTAGGCTCATTGCTGGCGGTAAACGCATCGGTTACGATGAACTGCAGGAGCTGCCATTGCAGAACGACGTAACTAGAACATGCATTCTTATCAGTCTGTGCGCGTTGGCCGGTTTCGGCGCGAAGGCGTCCGCGAATATCGAAGTTGGGGACTCTTGCCGAAAAGTAGTCCGTTCGATCGCGCAGATTGAAGAGGCAGGGTTTTGTGATTCCGCCGAAGTTCTCCAAGAATGCGTTTCTGATGGCGCGAGCATCCATCACAGTGATTTCTTGACGAGTGCTGCCGGTGCAAAACGTGTTTTGGTCATGGGTGTGTTTCATGGTGATGAACCCCATACGGCAGCTGTTCCGTTTTTGTGGTTCAAGCGGTTAAAGCAGATCAACCCGCGAAACACGTGGCGATTCATTCCCGTCATCAATCCTGTAGGTTTGAGTAAACAATCCCGCGGAACGGAAACGGACGCCGACATCAATCGCAATTTCCCGACAAAAGACTGGGGTCGTGCAGGCTGGGCGAAGAGACGAAATCCCGGCAAAGGCCCGGCAAGCGAGTGGGAAACCAGGTGTGCGCTTGCGCACATCCGATCTTTCAATCCCGACATGGTGGTGGCGGTACATGCGCCATATGGGATCCTGGATTTCGATGGTCCGAAAACATGGCGAATGCCGGATATTTCGGCGTTGCCGTCGCGGCGTTTGGGGACTTATCCCGGAAGTCTCGGCAGATATCTTTGGGTCGAACGGGGTATTCCGGTTCTTACGGTTGAGCTTCCGGCTCGAGGCCGGTTTGTTCCTGAGAAGGATTTAATCTTGCTTCAAGACTGGATCGGTACAGTGGCTAAGCAATACCGAAAGGAGAAGCCTTGATATTCAGGAAATGGAATTCAGCATGGGCGATGGGTTTGCTTTCGGTCTCGGTCGCCTGGGCTGGGCAATCAGCCAGTCCCTGGGTACTGACGAATGGCCCGGCGATCGGAGTGCCAGAGTCCATCGGCACGCCTTCGGCGGGATGTTTGCGTGGCGCTGCGAAGCTCGCCGAAGACGGTACTGGCTATTATCTCATGAGGGTGAGCCGTGGCCGGAGCTATGGGCATCCGAGGCTGGTGCAGCTGTTACAGAGCATCAGCAAGGAAATTGTGACGGCGGACGGTGCCCCGGTACTGTTCGGGGATCTCAGTTTGCCGCGAGGCGGTCCCACCATGTCGGCCCACAGCAGCCATCAAACCGGCTTGGATGCGGATGTCTGGTACATGCGGCCGAAGCATTGGCGGGTTTCGAAAATTTCGATCCCCGAACGCGAGAAGACGAGTTCGGTGAGTGTCATCAATAAGAAAAAACTCGCGGTCAATCGGAATTTCGGTGATAAGCAGATCAACCTGCTCCGGGCATTCGCTGAAAAGCAGGAAGTCGACCGGATTCTGGTCAATTTCGCGGTGAAGCGCGCGCTCTGTAAAAAGATGCCGGAACAACCCTGGATTCGGAAGATCCGTCCCTGGTTCGGTCACGATCATCATTTCCATGTGCGACTGAAGTGCACGGATCAGGATACAGCTTGTAAAAATGGCGAGGAAATACCCACCGGGAACGGTTGTGACGCCAGTCTCGATTGGTGGTGGAGCGCGGAGGCCCGGTTGGAAGAACGGAAGAATCTGTTCAAACAGGATAACCCGGTTATGCCCGTTCTCCCGCCCCCGTGCACCGATGTTTTAAAAATGTAGTAGACTCAGGGCATGGCTCTCGCGACCGTATTACTCATTGTTGTGTGCTTGCCTGTTTACGCGGCCATGACGGGGCTCAGCCTTGCCTCAGACCTCAGCGTGCCCTTGACGTTCATCACTTTCGGCGCGGTCCTCCTCCACCTTGCGATATTCTTTTTGAAAAAACGGGTTCATCCCGTCTCCCAGCTTCTGGTGAGCGTGCTTTGGATATTCACGCTGTTCGCGGTCTTGATATCGTGGATTTATCGCGAAATCACGTTGAGCCCGTTTTCGCTCATGTTCGCGGTCAGAAATCTCTCGGACACCTATCACTCCCTCGTTCATGTGCTGGGTTTCGCCGGGTTGATGGTCGCGATTATCGCATGTGTTGTTCTGATCGTGCTGGGCATAAGGGCAGCTCAGGGAGCTCAACGTTTTCTCGTCTCGAAGCTCAGCGGCGTGAGGCTGACGGGAGCGGCCCGGATCGCAAATGGCGCGGTTTTCTGCGCCGGAATGGTTCTGTTGATCAGTTCCGTCGTCCGGGCGAGCGTCTTGCTCGCGCGGGATCAGTACGGTCGTGTTCGCCCGAAGTCTTCGATGCCGAAGGATCTCGTGGTGACGGGAAGAGCGGATGTTTTTATCCTTCACATCGAGGGCTTTAATTCGAAATATTTCTTCCCGGATGACGGAGAGACAGGGAAGGGTTTTCATCCCAAGGTGCCCCTGCCGGGGTTCAAAACGATTTTGGAAAAGGGGAGCGGGATTTTCTTCCCGCTGTTTTGGTCGAATTCATTTCCGACCTATCGCGCTTTCGAAACCATCTTGTGCGGGACGAGCGGCACGCCCGGCGCGATGGTTACTTCGCTTCCGGACTGGGATCCGAAAGCCCGGCCCTGCCTTCCGAGGATTCTGCACGAGGCCGGCTACAAGACGGAGTTTTTGTCTTCGTACTATAACTTGTCATTCTATGACGTCGGTTCGTTCAGCAGGGATCTCGGTTTTAAGAACTCGGCTTACAACGACCAGCTCATGAAGCCCGGGGATCGCAAGTTCTCCTGGGGCTACGATGACTGCGCTTTTTACGAAAGGGCATTCGAGCATCTGGAGGCAAAGTACCGGTCGGCCGATCCGCTTTTTGTGTATTTGGAAGTCAGCATGCACCACGCGCCCTTTTCCGAACCCAAGTACCCGAAGGCGCATCCGTATCCGAGTCCGCGGGATTATGGGCAAGCCTATGCGAATTCCGTGGCCGAGCAGGATTATTGCCTCAAGACGTTCTGGGAACGTTATTCCAAATTTCGCCGGCCGAATTCGCATCTGTTCATCGTTCCGGACCATAGCGTCGCTCTTGAGAAGGAGTTCGATATCAAGGACCTGTTCGGGGTTTCTCTTCTCTACGTGCCTCCGGCAGGTCGGAGGCAGGCATTTCCCCCGGGGGTTCGAACCGGAGTGACCGCGAGTCAGGCGCAGCTCGTGCCGACAATTTTGGAACTGCTTAACGAGCGGCCCTATAAGCACAGTTTCGCGTTCTCATTATTTGGAAAAGAGCGCTCCCGGGATTATCGCGAATGCCATTATCTTTCGGCGCCGTTCGACCGGCTCGTCGTCAAACGTGAGAACGAAACGTTCGGCTACTTGATGAACCATCACAAGATCGTACGCTATGCTTATCACCCGGATCATTCGGGGCGGTTACGGTTGCTAGCGGAGACGGTCGCAAACCTGGTCCCGTTGGACCGGTTTTACGAATTGTATGATTGTTGGGAGTGAAATGAACGAAAGCCGGGGTTCACAGCGACTCTACTTTTTTCCCACTTTGCAGCCATTTATCTCTGCGGTTCCGTTCCTTTTGTCCGGATGCCTTGCTCTTGTGGGCGGGATTTCAGCGGGCTGGTACTATTTCCGATACCGAACGAAATCGATGCCAGCCATCATCATCGGTTTCGTGTTACTGGTCGGACTGAGTACTCGGAGTCTCATGAAAAGCGCGCGCATTCCTTTCGTCGGCCCTCGGCTGATCACTTCCGAGCGGTTGCCGCCTGTTCTCGGAGCGGGTAGCAGATCGCGATGGACGCAACTTCTGCCACGGCCGCCGGTTTCGAATCTCAGCGTCTCTCAAAAACATGGCCTGCTTATTTTTGGAACGGACGGAAGAACTGTTGACGCCTTGAAAACTTATGATGGAACTCTGGCCTTTAGTATTGCGACAAACTATTCGGTAATATCGACGCCAGTTATTTTCAAAGACCAAGTCTACTTTGGTGAGGGAGTTCATGATTCAGATCGTGCCAACCTGGTTTCGGCCCGCCTGCCTGACGGTGCGATTCTCTGGTACCGGACTTTTGACGGGCATATTGAATCAGGACCTCGGGTGTCTGTGGATGGTCAGAGGCTTTGGGGATGTGCGGGAGAGGCTGGAGTCTATTCGCTTCGCGTATTAGACGGCGCCGAAATTTGGACGCGAAATATTGGCCATTGCGATACGACACCCTGGTTTGCGAACGACAAACTTTATGTCTTGGTTCAAGCGAAGGGTACTACTTCAAAATTGCATATTTTGGACCCCGTTAACGGGAACGGGTTTGCTGATATTGATTTACCAGGACTGCCGTGGGGCACGATTCAAAGCGATCCCGCAACCGGATTCCTAATCATGACTACCGGGGTGGGCCAAATCAGACTGAAGTGGGAGAAGGGGGAGGCGGGATGGCTCCATGCATTCGATCCGGTGAAGCAAGTAATGGTTTGGTCTGAACCAATGTCGGGATTGTCTCTGATCGATGGGCTGCTGTTTCCCACAAAAAAATTTGGAATTGCTGTTCAGACCTTAAAGATGGGAAAACTTGAAGCCTTTAACACTCTGAATGGTGCAAAACGATGGGAGTACTCGCGGCCCAGCCCCTTGTTATCAGCTGCGCGCGTTTTACCTGATCATCTGTTTGAGAATCCTCGCCTTGTGAGTTTGGCGTTGGACGGGACGCTTTCTGAATTGGATTTGAAAACTGGTGCTGTGATCTCAATAACCAAGCTTACGGAGGGTTCCATGTCTGCGCCGGCTTTCGATTCTCTTCGGGGATATTTTGCGACACGCGATTCCGTGTTTGCCATTCCATTTGGTCTGGAAAGGACTGGCGGGCGATGAGTTCTCATGGTTCTGGACAGGTTTGGCTCCCATTTTCTGATACGGACTGGGAAATGGGATTTTGCATCCAGCCAGGAGATCTCGATGAGCTTTCTCTGTTGTGGCGAGAGGCTTTATCAATGCTCGGGATTGCGACAGATGCTGGAGAGGATTTCTTTAGGATTCGGGAGGGTTTTCCGGAGTTGAATATCGGATTACTCGTGGAGAGGTTGAGTGGCGGAGTATTAAGAGCTCAGCTGAATAAGGACGGGGAGGGGCAGAGTTTGTCCGTCGATTCCTCTGGTCGGACGAATGCTAGTTCTATTTTTCGATTCGTGAAGGTTCAGTGGCATGTGGAACGGTTGCTCGCGGAGAGCGATCCGGCGGGCGAACAGCATATGTTGCGAGTTCGCAGTTTGGCACTGGGCCTATGCCAGCAGTTTTTGCTTTTAAAAAATCCAGTCAAAAGTTTGGAGCAGCTTTCGGTCTGGATCGCGCGGCCCCAGAGTGCGCCGAAGAGAGTTCAAAGAATTTTAGTTCGATTGAGGAAGTTTCAAGAACGGCGAACGCGATTGCGGTGGGTCTGGGCGGGTTTTGGAAAAGCGGGTGGGACTGAAGGAAGTCTCAAACGATCGACTCAATCGCTGGGCCGAGAACGGGCTGGCAATGTTTGGAATTCAGGACTTCCTGTCTGTTTTGGAGAGGCGAGGGGGAAGTACTGTTTCATCAATTCCGCTCCTGACGCGACTACGATTCCAGTGGAGGCGCGAATTCTGATTTTTAAAAGAGCAACCCCCGAGTCTACGACGTATTTTTCTGGTGCGCATGCGATTCTTTATGTCGAGGGAGGACTTTTGAGTCATGCTTGTTGTGTTGCGCGTGAGCGCAATATTGCATGTGCGACAAGGCTTGGATGGGGCTTTTTAGAGGAACTCCAAAATAGAATGCCTGCTGAACTGCGGGTTGTGGTGGGCGAGAAATGCTTCGTCGAGTTTTTGATTTAGTTTTTCGCTATCGCAGGGCACCGAAGAAGCCGATTCCCCATTCTCTGATTTTTAGCTCCGCGGAATTCCTGTCTGAAGCGAGCGCCCGGCTTGGCATCGGATGCCATTCCTTTTTCGGAGGAGCGGTAAATTTTTTTCCGTTTTTCACGAGCCTGTCCTGAACTTGGACCATGAAAAGAAGACGTTGGACGGATGCGGGTTTCGGAGTGATCTCGAGCCTTAAAACCGTATCTAGCTGACGATTGTCCTGTGGATAAACGCAATAGTTTTCGGAATTTGGAAACTTTACGGACCAGTATTCCAGGAAATCAGCAATTTCCACCCCGTTGAAGCCCGCTTCGTTCATGGTTTGGGCAATTCTCGGTATTACGTTTTCCTTTTGAGTGCAAAACCCCTCTTGATCCTGGAACTGTTTGCCGAACATTCGGAAATCGTAATAAATAAAACGATAGTCTCCCCTGTCCGTCTTTAGGAAATTACGGTTGTCCAGTTTTCCTTTCCACCCGAGCGCACCATGAGCGGGAACGCTGGCCAGCCAGTTTGATCCCTCTTCCTTGAGGATAACCCTCACGCTGACGTCGGTGTTTGCTGTGCCTTCAATGTAAAGATTGGGTTTGGCGCCAAACATCCCCCCAGAGCCGGGATAGAAATTTCCCATAACTCCAGAATACCTTGGTGTATAGCTCCACGGAGACGGCTGGTAGAAATTGGAATAATTCATTCCTCCTGTTTGCCACCACCAAGGAGAGGCGTTCGCCCAAGGAACGGTACCCGTGAAGTACATGCCCTGTCCTGTCATTGCTTGCACTTGCTGTGTATAGCAAGTGGGGCAGTAGCTTCGCATCTCGGCCAAACAGAGGGTTCCGCATGTCCCCGGTCCGCCCATTCCAAAGGAAAGGACAGTATTCGGCAAGAGGATCAAACACAACGATAGACCTAATAATGACTTGAGCGTCATTTGGTTTTTCCTTCGGTTTTGGAACTCGCGTTTTGAGCGAGTCGCAATTGAATCTGCGCGACCTGTTTTGGCGCGACGGTGACTTGAGTCTGGGCAATACAACGAATGGAATTCATTGCCGTGAGATCGTATTTTCCAGGGCGCACATGAAATTCATAATTACCGTCGATGGGCACCTCAACCTGGTAGATGAGTATTTGTCCCACGGATAACCAAACCTGTGTGTTCATGCGCGTATTCTGTGGAGTGCACTCAGGCGCTGCTTTTAGTGTTCCCGTTATGACGGAATTGTCTTTGAAGGGAGTGACTGGGTTTTCGGCCGATAGGTTTGCGCCCAAGGCCAATACGCTTAAGCTTAGGCATGCCATGGCTGCACACGGGCAAAACAATAGAAATTTCATCGAGTATCCTTCCCAGTCTAAAGTGTACTGTTTGTATTTGGATTTGGAAAGGCGACGCTTTGATTTCTTCTGTCCGCCTCGGTACGGCCAGTGCAGCAGTTTTAGCTTTGAGCGCTTATGCGGCAAATCAACTATCTGCATCTTTTTCACTTTTTCGTCATTGCGCAAGAATCGCAGTTAGCGCGGGCTGCCAAAAAGCTTCATGTAAGTCAGCCAACCCTGAGCACGCAGTTACGTGATCTTGAGGAATCACTTGGCTACCGTCTTTTCGAGCGCAAGCGTGGAGAAACGATCAGACTTACGGATCGGGGGAAAATCGTCTATTCGTACTCGAAAGAAATATTCAGGCTCGGCAATGAGATGCTGGAAATTGCCCAGGGTTTGACAGCACCAGAGTCGTTTCATGTCAGGATTGGCGCGCTCGACGCGATCCCTAAACGTGTGGTCTACGATGTTGTTTCGGAAGCAAGGCGAGCAGCGGCTTGCACCTTCACGATTTTCGAGGACTCCGGTCCCGCTCTTGTGGAAGGACTTGCTGCCCATCGTTTCGATTTGACCATTGGGAACACGCCAGTTCCGCACCGTTCTGACCTGCATCTTCACAGTAAGCAGATTGCGCGAATTCCGGTTTGCATTTGTGGGACCAGACGATTTGAAAAACTGCGAAGAGGGTTTCCGGCGTCCCTTGCCAATCAGCCGTTTTTTCTTCCTACTCCAGACGGAAAGCTTCGCGGCGATATCGAGAACTATTTTCGAATCGCCGGAATCCGCGTCGCGGTTCTCGCTGAAGCACAGGACTGCGAGCTGCTACGGCTTGCGGCACTCGCGGGTGAGGCGATGGTTCCGCTTTCGCGCCTTACGATAGATCAGGAATTAAAGTCGGGAGCGCTCATCAGCGTGGGAGAAGTGCCGGATATATTCGAGGAAATCTGGATAGGCTCGGCTTCGCGTTTCATTGATCACCCGGTCGTGAATCACCTGATGGGCCGGCGTCTGCATCAGGCGGCATAGGCTGAAATTTCCGATTAAAGTCATAGATAATATGAATTTTCGTATCGGAGCGAAAATCACTATTCTGCGCCTGTACGGGAGGTAGGAATGGTGATGATACACAAATTGAAAGTCGGCCAAGTAATGGAACGTCCAGCGTATACGGTCAAGCCTTATGATAGTGCCCAGGCAATCGCGGAAATGATGCTTCGCAACCGGCTTGCTCATGTTCCCGTGGTCGTTGACGAACGGCTAGTCGGCTTGATCGCGTTGAAGGAGCTTCGGAATATTTGGCATTACGTCCATCCTGATTCGCTCAAAGTGGCGGACGTGATGAACGAAGGACCTTACGCGGTATTGCCCGAAACTCCGGTTGATCTGGTCGTGCGGACAATTCATCAGTTTAGGCTCGATTGTGCGGTCGTTGTTGATGATTACAAAAGACTCCTGGGGGTGTTCACCAGTGCTTCAGCCGCTGGCTACGCCAAGTTGGTACACCGAACCTCTGGCTACACCGCAATGGCCGCATGAGTGTTGGGCCGGGATTACCCGGCCTGACATTGCATTAGCTTGAGATCGGGCATTGACTATGATTTGTGCTCATTCTATAGTTCGAAAAATGTCGAAATATAGAAAAGAGACCCAACACCTTGCCGCCATTTTTTCCGCTTTATCTAATCCGAATAGGCTTGAGCTGTTTTTGCGGCTTACTTCTGTTTGCGTGCCGGGTGCGGCATGCCGAGCTACTGCTCCCGGCGGTTTTCGAGCGTGTGTGGGTGAGTTAGGTAAAGGGATGGGTATTGCGCCGTCTACCCTGTCTCATCACATCAAGGAGTTGCGCACCGCGAAGCTTATAATGGTGAGGAGAAGAGGGAAAAATATCGAATGCAGTATAGTTCCCGGCATTCTGGGAGAGATTGCGCAAATTTTTCAGAATCCGTCCGCGATATTTGGGAATTACAAGATTCAAAGCAGAAGGAGAGAAAATGAAAAAGCTCAATGCCGATAAAGTAAGGACGGCCGTTAGGGAGAATTACGCTGAGGTGGCGAAGGCTGGAGGCGCGGCTGGCTGCGGGTGTTCCGCTTCGACGTCGTCCTGCTGCGGTGGAACATCGACTGAAAAGGAAGCGGGGGAGACGTCCCGGAAGCTTGGCTACTCGGAAGATGATCTTGCCAAGATGCCACCTGGCGCGAACATGGGGCTTGGCTGTGGCAATCCGCAGGCTATCGCTTCTATCCGGCCCGGCGATATCGTACTGGATCTCGGGTCAGGGGGAGGATTTGATGCTTTTCTTGCTGTCAGACAGACAGGACTGGAGGGACGAGTGATCGGGGTGGACATGACCCCGGAAATGATCGCGTTGGCCAGGAAGAATGCTCAAAAGTTGGGCTTGAATAACGTGGAATTCAGGTTAGGGGAAATCGAAGCACTACCTGTGTTGAATGATTCCATTGATGTAATCATCTCAAATTGTGTGATCAATCTTTCTCCTGAAAAAATGAAAGTATTTCGGGAGGCCGTGCGGGTTCTTAAGCCAGGCGGGCGGTTGGCAGTCTCGGACGTGGTGGCAAGCGCAAAGCTGCCGAATGAGATCAAGTCGGACATTCAGTTGTTATCCGGCTGTATTTCTGGCGCATCTGAAATTGGCGAACTCGAATCGATGCTGAAGACGGCGGGATTCGAGGAGATCCGTATTACTCCCAAAGAGCAGAGTAGGGAATTTATTCGGGACTGGGCACCAGGGCGCAAGCTTGAAGACTACGTGGTTTCAGCGGATATTCAGGCACAAAAGCCGAAGAATGCGGATCGGGGTTGTTGCGGCCCGAATTGTTGCGGGTAATACGCGTTTCAGTAAAGCAACTTGTCGATCGATAGATGCGCAAAATTAGTCATGCTCGTTGAGAAGCTCCTCTCGGGCCTGCCAGAAATCAGGTTCTGCTGCCGATCACTGGTTGGCGTCGCTTATTCACATTTGAATTCAACTTCGGTCTGGTAGTCTCGATCCGAGGTCATGATCCTGCCGATGGTTCCGGCGGATCCCAATACACTGCCAGCACTGCGAGTTCTGGATGGAGCAACGCCGATGCCGCCTAGAACCATCGCCGCAGTGGAGGCCTTCCTGACGGTATTTCGCGTACTCTCGTCCATGCTACCCGTGTACTGGGTCTTATCTTTGTTGACGAAGACGGCGGTCTTTTTTCGCTTTTCGCAGTATTCGTTTGCGGCGTCTACCGCTTCCTCTTCCGCGTCGTCTCTTTCGATATCCCGAACGACGACGCGATTCAGGCCATTTTCACCCGGCATCACTCGAACTTTTGCAGTCGAGCATCCGGCACCGAGGACCACGCTCAAGGTCAGCGCAATTGGCAAAACTTTACGAATCATAATGGTTTCTCTTTGCCACATACTTCATGCATGCGTCAATACAGACGAGCTGATCAATAGAGTACTCGAAATAACAGCTAGTTAGTGAAGGCGTGGGGCCTCGATCGCGTCCGTGGGTTCCAGCCTTTTTCTGGTACTGGGAGTTCTTGACGGTTATAATTGCTCCATGCGGGCGCTTCTTCTTGTCATGTTGCTCCTTGCGGTCGCGGCAGGCCAAGTTTCCAGCTCTTTTGCTGCTGACGCACAGAACTGCCCGCAGGCCATTCGTGCGCTGGTCAGTGACGTTGAAGCAAACACGATCGAAGATCCGAAGGCACTCAGGAAGTACAAGTACCTCAATTTTGTGAAGGCGCTAGTCAGCGGAAAATTGTCAAATAACACCCCATTTGTCCGGGTGATCCCGACCGATGCTTGCAACCTGAAGTGCAGCTACTGTTTTCAGCGGAGCGATGACCCGTTCCAAATGAGCAAAGAACAGTTCAAAAGCTACCTCGAGAAAGCAAAGGAGCATCGCATCGGCATGATGACCTTTCTCGGTGGTGAGCCCATGACCTGGAAGCATCTCGACTACGCGATTGCTGAGGCGAGCCGGGCGAAGGTCATTACTGACATCACAACGAACGGAACGCTTCTCAACGCGGACAGCATTGATCGCCTGGGCAGGGCGGGACTGGATTTCCTGAATATATCGGTAGACGGATTAACGAAGACCGAGGTTTCCAGCAAAACTTCGATCGTCGCGAATCAGGAAATCATCACTCAGCTCCGGCTCGCAAAGGAAAAATACGGAATGCGCTATCGGATGAATTCCGTAATCTATAAGAAGAACTTCGACCAGGTGAAAGCGCTCATTGAGTTTTCAAAGGAACAGGATATCCCGATTTCCCTCGGTTTTGTCGTGCCCCATTCGCATGGGGATCATATCGCGGATCCTGGCATGTATTTCACGGAGCAGGATTCGGCGTTGCTGGATGAAATCATCAACTACGTCGTCGCGAAGAAGCGCGCGGGATATCCGATCATTGATCCGGAAGAGTATTTCACCGGTATGCGAAAGTTCGTTAAGAAGGAAGACTTCTGGAAATGTAATTACCCGACCCGTTTCGGATGGATCAATATCACCCCTCGAGGTGAGATCAGGAGCTGCACGAAGAAGATGGATGTGCTCCCCGGGTTCACCTTTTTGGGGCTGACGAAAGAAAAGATCGGCGACCTTAAGAGAACCCTGGACCCGATGGTCAAGTCCTGCAACAAGAACTGCTATTCCAACTGTGCTTTCGATTCGTACTTTTATCGGACACACAAAATCCGTGCGATGAAGAAATTGCTTGGGTT
>Ga0208958_1001137_pt1 | contig 27887 bp, 21 predicted proteins | sample RifOxyB1_FD_184032 | JGI IMG/M metagenome (GOLD analysis project Ga0208958, IMG submission 184032) | Soil microbial communities from Rifle, Colorado - Rifle Oxygen_injection B1 (SPAdes) | ecosystem: Environmental > Terrestrial > Deep subsurface > Rock core/Sediment | place: Rifle, Colorado...
TTATTTAACAAACTTAAAAAGCCGGAAATTATTTCCGGCTTTTTATTTTAACAAAATCTTTATTTCTTATTTTTCCGAAAGCGCTTTATCTAAAATCGGTTTTATTTGTTCATAAGGAAGAGCTCCTGGAATTATGCTTTTCTTTCCGTTAGCCGCTATTACCACCGAATAAGGCGTTCCCTGCGCACCCGCTCCTGCTCCATCCCGCAAATCTTTTTCAACTACTTTTGCCATCTCTTCACCATTCAAGCACTTTTCAAAATCTCCTTTTTTCAACCCTATCTTTTCCGCTATTTTTGGAAGCTCCGCCGGATCAAGCCCGTTGTTTGAAGGAGTCACCGCAAAAACTCCGTCTAAGAACTCCCAAAACTTCTCATTACCGCCAAGGCTGGCTGCGCACTCGGAAGCCTCCGCTTCTTTCTTAGCCTTCGAATGAAGCTGCTCTAAAGGAAAATTTCTAAAAACCATCACTACTTTCCCCTTGCTAACATAATTGTTTTGCACTTCCCCTCTTAAAGTTTCATGAAACATTTTACAAAAGGGACACTCTAAATCCGAGTAAACTACCAGCTTTACCGGCGCATTTATATCTCCGACAATATGCTCATTTGCATCAATTGACCTTAATTTTATTTCACCTCCGTTTGCGCCACCTAAAGTATCTGCCGCCACCGCCCCGCCCGTCGGCACCTCTGCCGTTTTCCCCTTATTACTATTGGAATAAATAATACTACCGGCAATTATTAGTCCCGCGACCACTATTGAACTTGCCACAACATAGATACTACTCCCATTTTCTTTTTCGTTATCCATATTTTTATTTTATTAATTATTAATATCTAAAATTGATAAAAGTTTATCCCTATCAAACCCAATAATTATTTCTTCACCTCCCCCATCTTTTTCCACAACTATAACCGGCACTCCAAGTTGCCCGCTTTTTAGAACCATCATGTCAGCCGCCTCCTGATTTTCTGCTACGTTCAAATCATAAAAAACAATATTTTTTTCCTTCAAAAAATCTTTTACCATTATGCAGTATGGGCAATGTGGCGTTGAATAAACCGTTATCTTCATAATAATCTAAAATTAACTTCGCGACTTTTTACTTTCAAACTGAAAATTTATAATAACCAAAGTATACAAGAAAAATAAAAAAAGACAAAATTCCGTCAAAACTATTTCATTTTTTAAAACTTATTTTTGGCAAACCGGACAATATCTTGTTCCTCTGCCACCCACACTTATCTTTTTTATCTTTTCCTTCCAACATTTTAAACAAGTCCGTCCCTCTCTCTGGTAAACTTTTAAAAACTTAGAAAAACCTCCCCGTTTTCCCTCACCATCTCTAAAATCCCTGAATGTCGTCCCCTTATATTTTACCGCTTTTTTTAATATATTTTTACATTCTTTATGTATTCTTTTCTTCTCCGCCTCGCTTAAACTGTTGGCGCTTCTATCCGGCCGCACTCCAGCTTTAAAACAAATCTCATCCGCATAAATATTACCAATACCAGCAATAAGTCCCTGCTCCATTAAAACTGTTTTTATCTTTTTTTTCCTGACGCTTACTATTTCTGAAAAAACCTTTTCCGTAAAACTAGCCTTAAGCGGGTCAATCCCATACTCGTTCTCTACTTTTATTTTTTCATTCTTATCTACTAATCGCATATAACCAAACTGCCTCATATCATTGAAAAACATTTTTGCCCCGGCTGTAAATCTAAAAATTATATGCGTATATTTATTTGGCAAATCTTCTATATCTTTATCGGAAATCTTATGCCCGCCTGCTACTACTTTTTTCCCTTTTTCAAAAATCAGCTGACCTGTCATCTTTAAATGAACAAGAATAAACTTCTCTTCTAAAAGCTGAAAAATCAAAAGTTTCCCCGCCCTTTCTATCTTCTCTATTTTTTCCCCAACTATCTCTTTTATAAAATCATCCATATCCCCCCGCACTATTTTTTTCTTTCTAACTAAAACTTCAGCAATCTTCTTGCCAATAATGTTTTTTTCCAAGCTTCTCCTTATTGTTTCTACTTCCGGCAACTCCGGCATAAAAATTTATAAATCCACTTTTAACTTGTCATTCCGACCTATTATTCTTCCTGTTATTCCGGTATAGACCTTACCTGCTATAGACATGAACGGAATTTATCAATCCTTCTCCGTCTGTCATTCCGGCGCACGCCTGCCTGCCGGTAGGCAGAGACTACATTCTATAAACTTTTAACTTTTAACTCTTTTTGCTATTCCCCTTAAAATCTCAATATTCTCTTTATCCGACCCCTCCCCCCTAAATCCCGGCACTTCTAAAATCCATGGTAAATCTTTTAATCGCTTTTCCGCCACTAAAGCACAAAATCCCTCAACTCCTATCTCGCCCTCTCCGATATTTTCATGTCTGTCGTGATGTGAACCGGCTAAAGTTTTAGAATCATTAGCATGTATCACTGCTATATTTTCTATGCCCACCGCCTTATCCCATTCATTAAAAAGTTTTTTTACTTTTTCCGGCGTATATTTATCCACTAATCCCGCCTCCAATCCATGCGCCGTATCGTAACACACTTTCACCCGCACTGACCCAACTTTTTTTACTATTTCTCCCATTTCTTTTATACCACCAACTTTTCCGCCTCCACCTGCGTCATTTTCCAGAATAAGTTGCGTCTTTCCCGGCACTTTTTTTAAAACTTCCTTCATTCCTGAAACTATAAAACTGACTGCTTGCTCGCGCGGCGCCTCTTTTCCTGAACCGACATGAAAGATTAAACCCTCCGCCCCGATCTTTTCCGCTATTAAAAGATGTTTTCCTAAATTTTCCACCGAATTTTTTCTAATAAAAGAATTTGGACTGGCAAGATTAACAAGATAAGCTGAATGTAAAAAAACCGGCCCAATTCCGCTTTCCTTTCTTAATTTTTTAAACTTTTTTGTCTCTTCATCGCTTGGCAACTCCGCTTGCCACTGCCTCGGCGAAGCGCCAAAAATCTGAATGCATTCCGCTCCTATCTTTTTAGCATTCTCTATTGCTTTTGAAAGCCCGCCTCCCGCCGAAACATGTGCTCCAATCTTCATACTTTTATTATATTTCTTTTACCCCCCGCCCGCCAATATTGACAAAAAAACTAACTTCGCTATGCTTTAAAAAGTATCACCACCAACTCCCCCGACCTCCAACGCAAAAAAAACAAAGGGGGGGTCTTTCGCCCTCTGCCTGCGCAAGACAGAGGGCGTTTTTTATTGACAAAAAAATCTCGCTTGCTATCATTTAAAAAGCATCAAGACTTTCAACTCTATATCAGGCCCTGCCTCCGGTATCCACGCATCCCGGAGGCCTTTTTATTTCTCAAATTAAAAATTAGACAATTTTATTTCTTCAATAACTCCTTAAAAATTTCCGGCGAGATTTCCACCTTCCCTGTTTCTTTTAATCTCTGTTTTCCTCTTTGCTGTTTTTTCCAAAGCTTCATTTTTCTTGTCCTGTCTCCTCCATATAAATATCCCGTCACATCTTTATGCAAAGCCGGAATATCCTCGCGAGCTATTATTTTCCCTCGCACCCTCGCCTGCAAAGATTGGGCAAACTGCTGGCGCGGTAAAAGTTTTTTCAATTTTAAAACCATCTCCCTTCCCTCAAAATCAACCTCATCTCTCGCTACCACTCTTGAAAGCCCGGTAATCGGCTCCCCAACAACCAAAATTTCCAACTTATCAACTTCCCCTTTTTCCTCCCCAAAAATTTCATAATTAAAAGATGCAAAACCTTCCGTTATTGATTTTAACTTATCATCAAAATCTCTTATTAAATCCGCCAACGGCATTTTTATTTTCACGATTAATCCTTCCCCAAAACTTTCCGCTGTAAAATCGGAAAAATGGAACATTCTTCCAAGAGCTACTACACCGCTCAAAAACCTCGTCGGCGTTATTATTTCCAGATTAACCATCGGTTGCCAAACCTCATCGTAACTTTCCGGAAAATCTTTCGGATTTTCCACTATCTTTATAACTCCTCCTACTTTCACTTTATAAGCCACCGTCGGAAAACTGGAAATTACCGAAATATTAAATTCTCTCTTTAACCTCTCTGAAATAATTTCAAAATGCAGCCTTCCTAAGAATCCGCACTTAAATCCTCTCCCTAAAACTTCGCTTCTCTCTGGTTCAAAAGAAAGAGCCGAATCAGTAAGCTTTAATCTTAAAAGCGCCGCTTTTAACTCATCATAATTATCTCCTTCTGCCGGATAAAAAGAAACAAACACCACCGGCTTCGGCTCTCTGTATCCCGGCAACGCCACCGGCTTTTTCTCTCCCGCTCTCGGCTTTAAAAAAATCGTATCTCCAATTCTTATTTTTTCCGGATCTTTTATCCCGGTAGCAATATAACCGATATCTCCTGCTTTTAAAAAAGAAGTCGGCTTAAATTCCGGTACAAATGTTCCCACTTCCTTAACGCGAGCAAACCCGGAAGTAGCCGCCATTACTATCTCGTCTCCGCTTTTTACTTCTCCTTGAAAAAGCCTCACAAAAGCTATATCTCCCTTATGGTCGTCATAAACTGAATCAAAAATTAAAGATTGTAACTCTCCCGTTTTTTTCTCCGGCGACGGTACCTCTTCTACTATTCTTAAAAGAAGATCCTCTACACCTTCGCCTGTTTTTCCTGAAACTTTTAATATCTCGTCAAAATTACATCCTAATAAATTTGCCACGCTTTTTCCCACCTCTTCCGCACCCGCCAAATCTAAATCCACTTTATTTACTGCGCCAATTATTTTCAAACCGGCTTTTTTTGCGTTATAAAAATTTGCCAAAGTTTGCGCTTGTATTCCTTGAGTAACATCAACTAATAAAACCGCTCCTTCCACTGCTTGCAAAGCTCTAGAAACTTCATAAGAAAAATCCGAATGTCCCGGTGTGTCTATTAAATTTAACGTAAAAATAGAATTTTTATCTTTAAATCCACTTGATGTTTTAGTTTTACTGTTCAAATTTTTCGGCTTGTATAACATTCTGACCGGCGCCATCTTGATAGTAATTCCCCTTTCTCTCTCCAGTTCCATCTGATCTAAATACTGCGCCCTCATCCGGCGTTTTTCTATCGTTCCCGTAATTTCAAGCATCCGGTCTGCAAGCGTTGATTTTCCATGATCAATATGCGCAATTATGCAAAAATTTCTTATATTATCCACCAGTTTAAAATACCAAATCCTCACCGCATTAGCAATTTTTTTTCTTGACAAAAACCACTAAATCCCTACAATATACAAAGCATCAACTTACCCTTAAGTGTTCGGATCCAAAATGGAATGGGCGACATTGACAAAAAGGAGGTGAATAACAGTGGCCGCCAAAAAAGAGTATGGCGTAGTCATAATCAAGCCAGATTCTGTCAGAGACGGATTAGAAGGTAGTATAGTCCAAGATCTTGTTAATGCGGGAGTTGTGACTGTATGGGGAAAATACTGGACGATTAAACCAGAAATGGTTCCAGTTATTTACCCCAAAGAAGTCACAAAAATAACTTACTCTTCGACCCTCAAAGCAATCACTTCGGGCCCATTATTCATACTGATAGTCAAGAGTCCTAATGTTTATGAGTTTCTCGCAAAAACAAAAGGAAAGATGGACAAGGGAGGCATAAGACATAAATACTGTTGGAAAAGTAAGCAAGAATTAATAAACGAAGGGTATGCCGGGCAAGAGCTACAAGACAAGCTTGCAGAAAACCGCCTACACACTTCTGATACAATAGAAGAAACCCTTGCAGTTCTTTCTATCTGTCTGTCTACTCGCGAGACAGAAGAACTAAGAGACCTTGCGCCAGATCTCTACGAAAAATTGCGTGACCACCAAACAGAGTAAAATGGCGCTAATTACTCTGTTTTTTTATAAACTTGATAATTTTTCTTTAGTATGTAAGGATTATTTAAATTTTTAAGGTAAAATATAGAATATGAAATTATATTTAGTACGCCACACTGAATCAATTAGTAATAAAAATGGCACTGTTTCTGATGCTATATCTCCATTGACTAAAGAGGGCGTAGTTCAAGCTCGCTATCTTGGCAAAAGATTAGCGTCTTTGGAAAATTTCTCGGCAATATACTTCAGTCCTTTTATTCGCGCGAAACAAACAGCTGAAATCATCGCCTCTTGCTTCAAAAATCCTAACCTTATCAAAACAGATTTAATTATTGAAAAAAAGGATGCCTCTATCTGCGAAGGAAAAGCAAGAAAAGAAATGCCGTGGGATTTAATTAAGAAAATGAGGATCGATCCAGATTGGAGACAAGAAGACGGAGAATCATTTAATGATGTTAAAAAAAGAGTTATTGCCTCTCTCGCAGAATTAGAGAAATATGGAGATGAAACGAATATCATTATAGTTACCCATAATTCATTTATCAAACATTTAGTAAGCTATATTACTCTTGGAGATAAATTTACTCCAGAATTTTTTTATCCCATTACCGATAGATTGGGAACAAGAAATGGAGGCATAACTATTTTAGAAAAGAAACAAAAATACTACGAAACAAAACCAAGTTGGTATCTGGAAAGTTGGATGGCTTAATAAAAACGGAGCTTCTTTTTTTTGTTAATCAGTATCCATCCATGTAACTAATTTCCAACTAGGAATCGACTCAAAACTTTTCTGTGTATACTCTAATATAGTGATACTCGCAGGTAATATTTCAGCTCGCTCCGTCAAACGATAATACTGCCTAGGCGTTAGTTCATCTTCAAAAATTACGACAGCCAAAACTGCTCTAATTATCGAACCATGAGTCATGGCAAGAATATGATCTTTATCTTTATGTTTGCTAAAAATCTCTAAAATTTTCTTGGCTCGACTAAAAATATCATCAAAAGATTCTCCATCTTTATAATGCCAATTTCTTTTAAGACGATGCTTTTTAAGATAATCCCACGGAACTTCATCTGTCGGCATGCCAACAAAACAACTTGCCTCTTTCCTTTCTATCAACTCATTAAGTTTAATAACCCTTTTCACGTCACGATTAGACAAAATAATCTTACACGTATCCTTCGCCCTTATGGTCGGGCTTGAATAGATTAAATCAAAATTTATTTTAGATAAACGATTAGCGAGTGTCTGTGATTGCTTAATGCCTTCTTTTGAAAGCATATCTAAATGACCGAGACGAATACCACGTTCCATTCCCTCAGTTTCTCCATGTCTAACTAAATAGACTTTCATGTCAATTAAATATAATTATACTTAATAATCGCCTCGCTCAAAGATTTAATATAATCAGGCGTTATATCATTTAACGATTTAAACGGATAAAATGCGCGATCCCTGTCTACCTCAACTGCCTCAAGTTTCAAAAATCGCCATATCTCTGCGAGGGAAGATTCAAAATGGACAGTAATCATCTTAATTCCATCTATAACTGGAGTTTTCAATACTAATCGATATTTATTAGGTAATTTTTTACTCTTACTTGCAGTCAAATATCGCTGTTCCGATTTATAACCAAAGGCAGCAAATAAATTATCAAGCTTAATATAAGAAGTAGCGGTAAAACCAATCTTACTCTCAATTCTGTTTTGAACGAAATATGGTTCGATAATTAATCCTTTTGAAGCATTGAATATATTATCCATCCGTTCTCCAGCCGTCCTCTTACAAACCAAAATATAATTTTGCGAGCTATCGGTATTAACAAGATTAGGAAAATATTTCTGTCCAAGATTATCCACGTTGGATACAACCAAATATTTAATCCTAGGGTTATCTTTAATTAAGAGACGAAAAGATTTAGAAAGAATCAAATTGTTAAGCACAAAATGCCCATCGCTTATGATACTATTTTTAACGCTTCCGACTACAAATAATCTAGTCTCTCGCGAAAGACCATTAAGCTCGCAAGGAGAAAGATTATTTTTAAATCCGTTCGCTAAGAGAAATTTCTCATTAGGCACATATCTTAGACCCGCAGATTCTCTAACATAATAAAAATCTATCGGATTTTTACCGAAGAAGCTATTTTTTTTAAGGTGGGTAACGATTTTATCGTGAGTGTAAAAATCATCATAGATAATTATCGGTATTTTATGACAAAACAATTTTTCTGCTTTAATAATTTGTAAAATATTTAAACCAAGAAAAGAGATTTGGCATTTAAAATTTGGCAAATTTTTAATTTCATATATGGCCTTTGGCACATTGGCAAATCCAGTAGCCATACCGCCGCAAAGCAATAAAGCTGTAAAACCAGCTACATTTGTACTTTTCGGAACAGCATCAATCTTTTGAATATCAGAAAGTTCTCTTTTCTTACTTAAACTCGACCGATTAACGCATCGATTATTTGCGATAACATCATCTGCATATCGAACAAGATGGAAATCAAGATTATATAATCTTTTCAGATCTTCATCTTTTATTCCAATATAAAAGTTTTTAAGTTCTCCTAAAAAATTTCTATTATTCATATCCTTTCTTTTAACGATTTTAAAAATCTTTTGCCAAAAATTAAAGCATTGCTATATCCCATAATTGCCCTTTCTTCCATGGGTTCACGACCGACTAAAAATGGTGGCATAGTAGAATAAATACAGAAATTCAAAAAATCCCAACGCAATTTCCAAAAAATATCTCCTGGTAAAACAAATTTTTCTATATTATTTTCAAACTTTCGTTGCAAAAAATCATAAATTACCCAAGAAGGATGCTCAGTTAAAAACTTTCTTTTAATTACCGGAATTCCATTTTTATCTTCCAACATTACATCGTATAAATCATTGTCGACAAAATCATACCTCCCGGGCCCAAAGGTATGATACATCTTGCCCAAATCATAAATTGGATCACCCAAATCACCGCGAGGATCAATTAAAATAAAATTATTTTTGGCAAGTAAAATATTATTAGGATGAAGATCTCCCCAAATATTACAAATAAAAGGAGGGGTAAGCATCTTAATTAATTCCTTGTCTTTTTCTACAACATCAACAATCTTTAATAAATTCAGATAAGTCGAACCATTAATAATTACCTTGTCGGCCATTGCTAGCCGAGATAATGTTGGAGCTTTCTTTATAAGAGAATCGATACTTTTTCTTATTCGTTGCAAGAAAAAACTATTTATGTAATTTTCTGTCTTTGTCGATTTTTCCGTTGTCCAAAGATTAGACATAACAAAATCTAAGACCTCTTCAACCCTCTCCCATGCTCTTTTTTTATCGATTTTTCCAAATAATATCTCATGCGCAAGGGTATTAGCTGGATAATATCTTAAAACGACTAAAATAGATTGATTGTTGCGTTTAAAATCTAGGATTTCTGGAATATGCGTGGCAATCTTATGGTTATTGGAAAGTTTAATAAGAAAATTTAGCTCATTTGACAATTTTCGAGACGGCAATCCAGTGGCCTTCTTAATAATGATATTTTTGTCATTTCTTTTTATAAGAAATGTTTCAGCCATAGATCCGCCAGCCATAAGAGTTTTATGACTATGGAAGCCCTTCAACATTTCGCCCATGATTTCTAATTGAATTTTGGTTGGACCAGCAGTATTCTTTGCGACTACAGATCTAATATAGTATTCCAAATAATTCTGCGGAATTGAATGAAAATTTTTAAGAACCAAGGCAATACTGAAATATAATTGATAAACTGTAAAATGATAAACATTTCTTCGAAAATGAATAACGACTTCGTGATTATCGTATACTTTAAGACCATTGCGTTTCTGCAACTTAGCAAGAATTGTTTTAGCCAATTCAATTATCTGTTTCTTATTCATAATGTTTGAGCCCAAAAATCTTCGATTATATTTCTCTTTAAATGATTATTATCATTTTTAGGAATTGCTAACATAATCACCCCTCCCTTTCCCTTTTTCCACCAATCAGGATCTTCACGGTTAAGAGTATCGATAAGTGCCTTATTCTTTAATCCAACTAAAATTTCATTTTTAATCACACGAAAAGATACAAGGGGAGATTTTAAATAGGAAATGATTTCTTTATATTCATTTTTAATATTCCAATAATACCAACCTATATTTTTTCTGTAATTAAAATCTCCTTTAGTAATAATAAGAGATGATCCAGCATATTGTTTATCTACTACGTTCATAGCCAATCCACGATCAAAACCAAGGGTCGTAAAAGGATATGTTGCAATGTTAATTCGCTTTTCTGAAATTAGATTCAAAATATTCTCAGCTATATTTCTTAAAGAATTGTCATTCGTCTTTGCTAAAAAATTAAGTGTCCAAAAGACATCTTGTTTTGTCGCGTCAGAGATATTATAGGGATAATTCTTAACATGATATCTTAATACCTTAACTAAATCGTGAGCAAATAAATAGTTAATAAATAAAATATCGTAGAAAAGTTCCTCTCCAATATTATCGGCAATGATATCTATTCTATATGGCTTTCTTTCGAATAAAAATTCTATCAGAAGTTTCCTATCGTCTTTTAATAATATTTTTTCAGAACTAATCGTATGCGGTACAAAATCGGTCTTATTACCCCATAACATACCCATCAAAATTTGTTCTATTTTAATATCTCCCCCTCGTCCTTTCGGCAAACAATTCTCAACAAATTCCATTAATGCCTGTTTCTTGATTCTCTCATAAGGATCATTTCCTGATTTAAAATAGTCTATTTTGTCAAGAATTAATCTATGAAAATATGATACAACTAGTCCATGATGATAATTATCAAACCAAAAACGTTTATCGCTCCCCATATTCATAATTTTATTCCATGGGTCAGTATCGTTATTATAATGATCCAAAGAATCCATCGGGGAATTGGTCAAAATAGATTTTTGTAAATCCAGTAATGCGTTCTTCTTTATTAGAGAAAAAGAATTATTTTTTATGATTACATTAATGATCTTTTCGGCTTGAGCCTTAAGATCTTCAACCGCAAAACTATTAATATCGCTTAAAATAATTCGTTTAGGCATAATCCTAGGTAAGAATAAAAACCGAGCACGTTATCAGATTTTCCTCTTCTTATTTTTTTGTTTGTTTCTACTCTAACATAAAAACCGTCAAATCGACGGTCTGATACGGCTCGGTCGCTCGAACCGAGCACTATCCTGGCTCCGACAAAACGCTTCAAATATCTGGAAAGGTCGCTCCCTTTGGGAATATCTCTACGAATGACCTTGTTCGCGTTCTCGACCGTGCCCTTCTCCCAGCTGTGATACGGGTGACAGAAGTATATTTTCACGCGCAACAATCTCTCAAGTTCCTCGTGCTTCGCAAACAGGATGTCATTGTCAATCGTGAGTGTTTTTATCTCAGGAAATTGTGCTTTAATCGCTAGAAATGCGATATACACTTTGAAGATGGCGGGATGGATAATCCGTTCACAGAATGTCATCCGACGTTTTTCTATCGTTCCAGTAATTTCAAGCATCCGGTCGGCAAGCGTTGATTTTCCATGGTCAATATGCGCAATTATGCAAAAATTTCTTATATTATCCACCAGTTTAAAATACCAAATCCTCACCGCATTAGCAATTTTTTTTCTTGACAAAAACCACTAAATCCCTACAATATACAAAGCATCAACTATCCTAGGCTTAACTTAAGCCTAAAAAAAGAGGTGTATTATGTTGTTAACTGAACTACAAGTTTTAAAAGAACTGGAAGAAGAAATACAAGAGGTAACTTCAAAAGAAATTGATTTATTTGAACCGAAAGAAGAAATAGATCCAATGTCACAAATGTGTATTGGAACTGTTTCCGAAATACTCCGACGCATTTATGTTATTTTACGTAAACTCTTTATCACTAAAAAAGAAGTTGAACTGGAAGTATGCGGAGCTACATTACAGGCTAATAATCCACTCCAGGAGAGGAGAGAAGGGCAAGAAGAAGAAATACTTAAAAAATTTAGGATATTAGCCGAAATCAAAAGAAAAGAAAAACTGCTAGAAATTTTGTTTTGGGCAGAGATAGAAAAAAATCAAAAAATACCTCTCGGGAACCATTGTCTTAACATCCCAAAAGGATGGAAGATATTTGTTATGGAAAAGACCGAAAACCAAAAAGCGAAAGACTTGGAAGGTTTTTCAAACTTCATACAAAGCTTTTACAACTCCACCAGCCAACCAAAAACAGTTCTAGACCATTTCGCTTTTTAACTTCCCATTAAAACCGAAAAGCTTTCCTAAAAGGCGCCCACCAGCGCCTTTTTTTATATAATACTAAACCGCCTTTAATGTTAACTCTAAAATAAGCCTCTTCGGAGAATCATCTGCGTCATAGCTAAAAACTATCCCGTTGTTTTCCGCCCACTTAAACCCCGGCGGCGCCTCAACTTCATAATGTAATCCTCCTTTAACGCCCGACTGCTTATCAAAAACAAACTGAAATTTCTGCCCCGCCGAAAGATTTATTGCATTCCCGCTCTCATACTCAAATCTGATTTCTTTTGTCTGTCCAGCAAACGTCGTTATCCATGCCGAAAAAACATTTTTTCCGTTTTCTATTCCTTCACTTTCAAGATTTTTTAAATCTTCATCCCTTAAATACCCCTCCAAATCATAATTTGCCAGTGGCTTTATGGTTTTCTTCGTATCCCCGGTAATTTTACTAAGCTTTGTCCCTAAATTAGTCAGCACTCTCATATAATCCTGGTTTTTATCCGTATACCAACTGTATTTTTCTTTATTACCATAATGCTCCCTTTCCACTGTCAGAAAATTAGATACTTTTCCGTCAAGCCCAATCTCACTTTTTAAATATATTTCCTGCTTCATAAAAGCATCCGTTTTTCCGCCAGCAATATTAGCATTCACCACCGCCAAATAACCTCCGGAAAACCCAGCCGGAATCTGAAAAGGTTTTCCCCCAACATCATATTTATTAAAGAAACTTTCCATCGCCGTGTCCTTTGCGTAAAACATCATATCCTTATTTTCTAAATGATTCTTTAAAACATCAATTAAAACATCTTTTTCTACACTGTTTAAATTTTTTATTTTTTCAATAATAACCGGCGTCAAATCTTTTAGCACGCTTTTTGGTTGTCCTTTATCTTTTGTTTTTTTAACTTCCACTTCTTCCTGTATCGCCTCTAAAAAATTATCCTGGCTCACCGTCAAATCATATTCCGGCAAAGAAACCGGACCTGTTATTCCTAATATACTCTTAAAAACTTCCGTATTCACCGCCGCCACTCCGTCAAAAAAAACTTTTTTATCGGAATAAATTCGCGAATCTTCTAAAAATCCGGCAACTTTCTCCGCCGAACTTGAAAAATCAAAAAACCAGTTGGCGTCTCGCGCTCCCCAATTTGTTGTTACTGCCTGCAATGGTAAAGGCGGCTGAACTTTCAAGGTAAGCTGCCCGTCTGGGTCATAAATATCAGAAACTTTCAAATAACTTAACGCCCCGTTCTTAACCGCTAAATCCCCATAACTTCCGATAAATCCTCCAGCCGGTCTCATCTCCGAAGGATTTTGAAAAAGAACTAGCCAATGCTTTTCTTCCGGCGTGTCAAGAAAAGAAATAAAACTGTCTAAAAAATCCTCAAAACCTAAAAGATCGGTTTTAAAAGATAAAAAAGATCCAAATGAAACATCTGGCCTCAAACTAGAAACTCCCTCCGTTGCTATCTGGCTAGTCTCATTTATTACTTTTATTTCCTTTTCAGATTCTTTTAATAAAGATAAAAGTTTTTCTCCTTCTCCGTTAAAAAAATATTCTATTCCTTTATTTTTTAACTCTTCCAATAATCCCGCTAAATTTACTGCCGACTCCGTCATTTTTCCCAAACCGGACAGCGAATCAGCCGCCGCCTGAAAACGCGGTAAAAAATTTCCAAAAATCTCAAAAGCGCTCGCCAACCCTAAACTGCGCGCCTGTTTGTTTATCTCTTTTACCTCTTTATCCGCCGCCAAAAGCGATTTCTTCGCCTCTGCCGGCTGAAAAGCCATAAGCGCCACCGCTGAATCCTTAAATCTGTTTAAAATAGTATCCGCCCCCAGAAGTGCCTTATTTTTTAAATTAAAAACAGATAAAACATAAAGCCCCACTCCAAAAAGTAAAACTGCCGCAAAAACAGATTTTAATTTTTTTCTCCTTAAGTCAGCTTCTTTTTGTGGAAAAAAATAAAGTTCTGAAGCAACCTTCAAAATATCATTATTATCATTTCTAAAAACTACCGGCAACGGCTCTGGTGTTAAAACAGCTTTTTTTTCAAAACCGCTCGCCGCTGTTTTTAAAGTATAAAAAACCTTTTCCGCTTTCACCAGCTTTATTTTTTTTCTCTCCGCCTCTCTATCCGGATGCCGAATATCATGCATTTTTTGCGATATATTTTTTTTGGAAACACGCATAAAATAAATTTACTTTTTTCTTAAATTCTGTCATTCCGGCGAAAGCCGGAATCCAGCTCTGCTTTCAACTTTCTACTTTTTTCTTCTTTTGTCATTCCGGCTTTCGCCGGAATCCAGCTCTGCTTTCAACTTTCTACTTTTTTCTTCTTTTGTCATTCCGGCGAAAGCCGGAATCCAGCTCTGCTTTCAACTTTCTACTTTTTTCTTCTTTTGTCATTCCGGCGAAAACCGGAATCCAGTTATAATTCCTATTATATCCTGAGTTCTTAACGAAGGACTACCTACTACTTTCTAATTTTATTCACCCCGTGAAATCTATCTTGTATTTCACCGGGGTTTACCCCGTTAAATAAAAAATTTTAATTTTTTAATTTTCTGAAAGAAAATTATTTAACCGGGGTAAACTCTCTATAGTCTCCAAAACAGAATCGGCCGTTTTTTTCCAATCAAATCTTCTGACATTCTCAAAACCTTTCAAAATAAGCTCTTCTCTTTCTTTCCCATCGTCCAGTGCTAAAGTTATTGCCTCACTCATATCTTCCACTCTCCAAGGATTAATAAATATTGCGGAATCTAAAAGCACTTCCGAAAGCGAAGTCCTTCCAGAAGACACAACCGGCACTCCGCAAGCTTGTGCCTCTAACGGTGGAAATCCAAATCCTTCAAAAAAACTCGGGTAAACAAACACTCTTGCTAAATTATACAACAAAACTCTTTCTTGCGGAATTAAACTTTTAAAAAAACGGATATCTTTTCTAAAACGTGAACGCTCCGCCTCTTGATAAACCTCTTTATCAAGCCATCCTTTTGAACCAGCAATAATAAACTCTAAATCTTTCCAAACCGACTTCCTCTCCTTAATTAGATTAAAAGCTTTAATCGCCGCCCGCACATTTTTTCTCGGCTCAATCGCTCCCACATAAAGCAAAAATGGTTTTTCTATTTTTTCCCTTTCGGCAAAAGCTTTCATCTTCTCTTTTTCTAACTCCGTCTCCAAAACTTTAAACTCCCGGCTTAATCCGGAATAAATTACTTTCACTTTTTCTTCTGGAACACCAAAAAAATTTATTACATCACTTTTTGTAAATTCCGAAACCGCTATTATCAAAGACGCTTCTTTTATCTGCTTTTCCACTCCTTGCGCTAAATGCCAAATCCTCTGCTTTAAGGAAAAAAATTCTGGATAATGCATAAAAGACAAATCATGTATAGTTAAAATTCTTGGAATTTTTCCCGTTAGAAGAAAATTAAAATGCGGACTGAAAACTACATTCGCCTCCGCATATCCCGCCGGATTTAAAAATCCGGAAAAACGGCAAAAAAAATCTAAAGCTCTATTTGGAATATGCCAATTTAAAATTTCCGCCGTTCCCGCTTCTCTTAAAATTTCCTCCGGCAACAACGCGTTTCGGAGCCCGTTATAAAAAAACGAAAAAGAAAAATTTTCCTTTTTCGCTTTTAGCATTTCTGTTATTAAATGCCTGGCATACTCTTCCACTCCAGAATATCCTCCTTTAGAAAAAACCCTTGCGTCTACCAAAATTTTCATAATTTTTTTGCATTCCAACTAAACCCTCTCTCTTGCCGTCTGCAACTCCCAAAAATTCCTGTAAATTCCATCGGGATTTTTCATCAAATCTTCATGCCGCCCCATCTCTGCTATTTTTCCATTTTCTAAAACAATAATCTTATCCGCGTTTTGTATCGTTGATAACCTATGCGCAATAATAAAAGTCGTTCTGCCTTCCACTAGCTTTTTTAAAGCTTCCTGTATTAATTTTTCCGACTCCGAATCTAAAGCAGAAGTCGCCTCGTCTAAAATTAAAATTCGCGGATTGCGTAAAATTGCCCTTGCAATTGCAATCCTTTGTTTCTGCCCGGTAGATAATTTTATTCCCCTCTCTCCCACCACCTGTCTGTAACCCTTAGAAAACTTCATAATAAACTCATGCGCATTCGCCATTTTTGCCGCTTCCTTCACCTCTTTTTCAGAAGCCTTTGGTTTTGCATAACGAATATTATTTAAAACCGTATCGTTAAAAAGCATCACTTCCTGCGGCACCACCGCCATCTGTTCCCTTAACGACTGCAAATTTATTTTCTTTAAATCAACTCCATCAATCTCCACTCTTCCCACTTGTGGTAAATAATATTTACCCGCCAAATCCATTAATGTTGTTTTTCCCACTCCGCTTTTTCCGACCAACGCCACCACCTCCCCTTTCCGTACTGAAAAACTCACACCTTTTAAAACAAACTCTTTCTTCTTTGGATAAGCAAAAGATACATCTTCAAAATTAAAATCCCCTTTTATCTCCATCTTCCTCCCCGAAATTAAATCTTCCACTTTCTCTTTTTTCAAATCCATCGCCCTCCCCACATTCACCACCGCTTGACGAAAAGTTCTATACTGCTTTCCAAGCCCCGCTAAAGGAGAAGTTAATAAACTCGTATAACCGACAAACATTAACAACTGTCCCACTGTTAAAGTTCCTTTAGACATCATCATCACTCCCGCTGCAAACACCGCCACAAACCCCGCATCAAAAGTCACTCCCTGCCAAAAAGACAGCTTATTCCATAAATAAAAAAGTTTTCTGTTTTGTTCGGTTGCTCGGTCAAAATTCTTCTGCAATCTGCCTATTTCATATTTTTCATTAGAAGACAATTTAACATTATGTATGTTATGTAAAGCATCAAAGAAAAAACCATAAACCCTTTCCCATATTCTCCTATTTTTCTTTTCCTTCTTAATTATCGGCCTCGTTAAAATTAAAGTTATCGCTATATACGCCAGTGAAGATAAAACAAGCACTAATGCTAAATTTTTCTGCGTGTAAAATAAAAAACAAAGTGAAATTATAAAAAGCGTTAAATTAGGCAGTAAGCTGAACAAAACATTTTCCACTAAATCAAAAAGTCCTCTGTCCGCCGCATTCACAATTTTTTGCGAAACCGATCCCACTTTTTTATCTTTATGAAAAGTCATCGGCAGTTTTATCACATAAGCAAAATAATCAACGATAAACTTATTTGAAGATAAAACCGCCACATCATTTGCTATTATGCTTGCCTTGTAAGAAAAAAATCCTCTTAAAAATGACACTACGAGCCACATTCCAAGTAGCCACACCACCGTATCCATTTTTCCTCCCCTCAAAACCATATCCGTAACACTTCCATAAATATAAGGAATTGATGCTGAAATCGCTGATGTTATTAAAAACAAAAAAAGACCGAAGAAAACTTTTCGTTTCCATGGTTTTATTGCCTCCCAAATCTCTTTTAGCGCCTCTCTCGTCGCCTCTCTACTCTTTTTTATTTTTTTATCTTTAAGCGCCCCCATTACACTTAATTATACAACATCCTTATTTCTCTGTCATTTTCTTACTTTTTGTATAGCATTGACAACCATTAATTTTTTATGTATAATTTTAAAAGAATTAAAGACATTTAAAACAGAAAAGGGAAGGAAACAAAAATGGAATGGGTAAAAGATGTTTTTTCCGATTCAAGCTTTCTGAAAGCTGCTAGTCCACTGGCTAGCTATCTGTCTCTCGGTTTTTTAATTCTTCTTGTCTCCTGGTGGCGATGGAGAAATAAAATTGATAATGAATCAATCATTATCTCTTTAAACACTCCGCTAATTGATAAAAGTGGCTCCCAAATATCAAACAGTTTAAGAATGTTTACTCTTCTCAACTGCCGGCTGCGCGAAGTAATCGAAAATCGCTTTGCGCAAAAATTTTTACTAAGGGCAGGGGAAAAAACAACTATAGAAAATCCATTTATCAATCTTGGAAAAAATAAGTTTTCTATACTAACCCTTCTTCTTAATGACATATCATCTATATTTGCTCTATGGTTTGTGGCAAAAGATATGGGTGCGCCAGTTATTGAAGAAGAATACATAATGGCACTAACACGAGAAAGATATCCAAAAATGCGTTGGGAAACCACTCGGGTAATGCTTGTAAAAAAAAGCTGGCTTGTAGAAACTAATTTTACAATCATCCCGCCGTTTGAGTGGAACCTTCAATATCCGCATCACCATTGGCGAATAGAAACATTAAGAAAAATGAAAGAAGATTTTTTAAAAGGTGAAGGAAGCCAGTATTGTCTTGTATTATCTTTAGTTGTTCCAAAGTTATAACTAATTTTCTTTCACTAAAACTGTCTTCATTCCGGCACTATTTCGCCGGATTTTTTTTAATCTCTTTTAAAAACAAAAAAGCCCCGTTTTTTTTAAACAGGGCTCGCACTCATTAAAAAATTTTACGGAAGAAGAGTTTTTATTTTTTCTAATTCTCTAAAGCGCACCGAATTAGTCTTATTAGACTTTTCCAAATCTGACAGCACTACTCAAACATTACTTCTTCAAATATTGACAATCAAGCAGGTAAGATATATTTTATACTTAGTAAATCAAAATCAAAAAACAAGGAGATAAAATCATGAATACTCATGATTTAATAGTCAGAACCTACCAAGACGCTGCTTTTATAATGAACCGAAGAGATTGGAGTTCTATTTTCTTTGAAGGAACTTTAGCAAATAAAGTTCTGGAAATAATAGAAAACAAAAAACATATACCTCCGAAAAATCCAACACAAAGAAACGATTTTCTTCTTCTTAAAAAATCTGTAAAAGAATTTTTAAAAGAAAACTGCGATTTAATTCAAGATACATTAAAGATAAAACCGAAAGTTGACTATTCTATCTTAAATCTTTGTAAATATGCTAGACGAGAATGGCAAGTCATAAATACCAGTTTAGAATTGCTAAGTTTGTGTAATCAGAGATGTTTGCATTGTTATTGGGAAAAACTTAATAAAAAAGGTTTAAGTTTAAAAAATCTTTTACTTTTAGCAAAAGATTTAAAAGAAGTTGGAGTGATTTTTGTCCTTCTAACCGGGGGAGAAATTTTTTTAAGACCAGATATAACTGAAATTTTCTCTTTTTTAGATGAACTAAAGTTTGCTATTGAAGTAAAAACTAACGGCTTACTATTAAATCAAAGGATTATAGATTTTCTGTCTAAAGTCAGAATTTATGATTTGCAAGTGTCAATTTATGAAATTAAAGATGGATACTCATTTTTTACTAACTCCAACTATAATTTTAGCAGAATAGCAGAAAATATAAATCTTTTACTATCTGCAGGAATTAAAACATCCTTATCTGTAATTGTTGGAAATCATAATATTGATGAAATTCAACTTTGGCATGAAAAATTACAATTTTTTTTCGGAGAAAATATTGACGTTTCTTATAATCCCCTTATTACTCCAAATAGAGATGGTTTAGGAAAAGAAGCAAAATTACGTTTGTCAAAGACAGATTTAGATGGAAAATTCTTTTCTTTTCTTGAAAAAATTGATGGTTTTCCGGTGATAAATAAATATAGAGACTGCTCAACTGAAAATACCATCTGTTATGCCGGACGAGATCAAATAGTTATTGATCCTGATGGTAATGTCTACCCCTGTCTGTCCAGGTTCAGATAGATATCCGCCACCTTAAGTTTGTAAAGTAATAACATCTTTTGTCGGCAGCCGACTAGTTTGCCGCTTATCCAAATATTGATTAGGAGTCAAATAATTCAATGCCTGATGAGGCCTCACATTGTTCCAAGTATGCTCCCATTGGGCTATTTTATTTCTCATAATCTCAAAATTCTCGCACACATTGCCTTGGGCATAAAATTCTCTCTGATCAGCTCCATGCGATATTTCCACATAGGTATTCTGCTTGGGGTTTCTGGGGTAAATATAGTAGTGAGGCAGTCTCTTTTTCTGGCAGAGCGCGTCAAAGTATTTTTGAAACGGCGCCCCATTGTCTGTTTGGACTGCCCGTATTTCAAACGGCAAGGATTTGATACATTCTTCAAGAAACAGGACGCCGTTTTCCGATGATTGAGTTTTGTATATTCTCATAATTTTTCTTTTGGATAACACATCAATAGCGGTGAATTGATAATACTTTTTCCCGCCGACCAACATGATATATTTGGTATCCATCTGCACCATATCTCCAGGCTTTGATATCTTCATTCCACGAGGAAATCTGGTTTTTGGATATTTTGCCGCCACGCTTCTTTTCTTTGATATTTTTTTATCAATCAAACCTTTGCGCTTCAAGATTCTGCCCACTGTAGATACGGACATAATCATATTCTTTGGAAGTAGAGTGTGGATTTTATATTTTGACCAGGCTGGATATTTTTTGCGTATCTTCACAACCTCTGCGACAGCTTCCTGCGCCGTCGCTGGTTTTCTGGAACGGTGCGGACGATGAGACTTATCATTCAATGCCGCCAGTCCGCTTTCTTGAAGTCTGCGCCACCATTCGCGGATTGTTTCCCTCTGAATTCCGAAGTGTCTAGCCGCGAGACTTTGATTCTTATTATGGGCAATATACCAATCAATAATTTTCAACTTTTCTTTTGCTCGCTTGCTTACATCGCCTCCTCGGATCAGAGAACGAGCAATAGAAGCCGCTCCGGGGAGAATAGAGGCATAAATTGTCATATGCGCTCCAGAATATCTGCCTTTGCCGCTCATATAAAGTATCTAGGTGGAGGATATCATATGAACCAGTACATATGGTTGACAAAAATGAAAAATAGAATATAATACAGAGCAGAATTATTGACGTTCAAAAAGGCTCTTCGGAGCTAACTCAACTGAAGGAGAAATATGATGAAAAGATTGACGGGAGTTTTACAGGTTTTGTTGGTGGTGGTCGTTTTTTTGACTGTAAACGGATGTATGACGACTGAGCTCTGTGATAGGCTTGGGCGGAACGAAAATTACATTACCAACAACACAAACGCGATTGATGACGCCGGAAAAAGAACTGACGGGATTGAAAATCGGGTAGCGGCGCTGGAAAAATCCCAAGTGGATACCACTGGTGCGATAAATTCGTTAGATGCCCGAGTAACGAAGAACGAAACAGTGATTTCTAGAGTAGAGGGAAAGTTGTTATCTCTTCAAAAAGAAGTTTTTAAGCGCTTAGGAGTATTGTCCGACCAGGCGCAGATAATCCGTCCAGTTTTTGATGGGAGAAAAGCGCCTTTAATGGTTGGACCGTTTGCGCCGGGATCGGCGACAGCGGTTGTCTGTAAAAATGGAAGGATAACCTCTGCCGACGCCCAAATTGCCGAGGTTTCAAAATGCCTTGGTAAAAAGTGTGTTGATGGCGTGACGATTACGATAGAGATTGATTCTATTGTAGCCGGGCATGATGTTGACCCGATTAAAAAATCGGGGTGGGCGTCTAACGAAGAGCTGGCTCGAGCCCGCGGAGCGTTGGTCGCAAAAGGATTAAACGTGGGGAAAATTTTAGTTCTGCCATGTTTGGATCCAAAGCGGCACGGGCCGGGGAAATCGGATAATCGGTTCGTATATGTTTTCCTTATTGCAAGGAAGATGCCATAAGAAAGTTCATTACTCCGCCTCGCGTGTGAAAACGTGCGAGGCGGTTTTTTGTTTATAAAACTCTAAGCGGCTTTATTGATTATCCGTTTAGCAGAGAAAATAAATTTATCAGGATATTTGAAGAAATTTTTAAGAGAGTGAAGAGGATGTTTAACGGAAAGACCGTCTCTTTCAATAAAAAATTCTTTATTATTAATTCTTAAAATGGCATCATGGCCGCCTCGGACAACGCCAGTATAATAAACGCGGAGATTTTCCATTTCTTTTCCGTGATAATCGCGAAGTTTAACAAGTTCAACACTGGAAACACGGCCGGGATAATTTTTATTAAAGAAACGAATAGAGATTTTATCACGATTATTTTCTAAAAGCTTAATAATATTAGAAGAGGTTTTTTCGTCTAAGTCGGGATTTAAAGCAAAATCAAGATGTTTGCCAATAGTTTCTACCGGAAGATCGGAAAGATGGGAAATTTCCATAATTTCGCGGGCTTCTTCAATATTATGAATATCAAGATTAGATAGTTCAACGAGAGAATTTCGGAAATCTTCCGAGTTACTATCTTTAAAGCCGACTTGTTTGGCAAATTTATCAATATCATTTATAAAAATGTTTTTTTCTCTTAGAGCTTCAATTGGATTAGAAGAAGAAGGTTGTATATAGTCTCCTACTTCTATTTTATTTTCTCCGGAAATATCTTTTGACGCGGGCGCAAGTGGGATTTCTTGATTACCTATTTGATCTTCCACTTTTATTCCGTTTATTTCGTTTGTGTCTACAGGAAGAGTGGGAGAGTTGGAAGGGATTTCAGCGGAGGTGTTTGACGACATATTATTACTTCCTGAAATTATATTATTTTCTATTTCAGGAGGCGCGGGGATAATTTTTGATTCGCTGGTGGTGGTAGATTCGGAAGAAAACAATTTTTCTTTTTGGGAAGCGTTGTTTTCTAAAATATTATTGATTTTTTCAGGAGAAAGATTTTCAGTTAAATTATTTTTTGGAAAAGCGTCGTGAAAAGCTTTGTCCCAATTTATGCCTTCCAGTATCTTTTTTGTCATTTTTGTCGGCTCAAAATTCTTTGGTAGCCCATATTCGGTAGGATTTTTCACAATAACGTCTTTTAAGCGGTCAATATTGTAGGTTTTTAAAGCTTCTGCTGTTTTTTGATTGTCATTGCCAAGACGGTTAAAAAGTTCTTTAAAACGTTCTTTTAATTGCAGGTCGGCTTCTTTCCAGACGCTTTTACCGCCTTGATAATTAAAATGCTCTATGGAAGAAAAGGTAGGAGGGGTAATTCCTGATTTACTAGAGGAGTTAAGATTTTCTACGGCAGAGTGAGCGGCAGACGAAGCAAGAGGAGAAAGTTCAGAAAGCTTAATATCTACAGGATATTTATGCGTGTCATCGTCAGGACCAACGCCAATTTCCGAAGAGCGGTGAATAGATTCAGATGATTTTGGTTTTAATTCGGGAGGAATTTTTTTATTAACTTCATGAGATTTTGCTTCAAGCGCTTTTCTAAAAGATTCTGGGAATTCTCCATAATTAAGTTCAGTTTTAGCTCTTAATATTTCATTTTGCGTAACGCCATCAATTTCCATATGGTAATAACTTGGTTCTCCGTTAATTCCACGCGTAATTTCCATTTTAAAAAGTTTGTTGCCATTTTTATCAGAATATTCATGAAAAGAAAGACCAGGTGTTTCTTTATCTAAAGCTTTATCCATTATCCACATTTTTATTAAGTCTTCGCGATTTTGATTATTCTCAGCAAGTCCTTCGGCAGTTTTAATAAATCTTTCTGCAATTTGAGGTTTTAAATCTTCAGTTCTTTTTATGTAATTATCTATTTCTTCTTTGGATATTTTAACGCCAGTGGTTTTGCCGTCTATGTCGCTTACTTGTTTAATAACCAAGCCGCCATCAGCAGTATGTTTTATATCAACATTAAAAGCTTTCTCCGTTATATTTTTATCACCTTCAAGAATGTAGGTTTTTAATATCTTATCTTTAGTTTGTTCTTCAAATGTTCTCGCAAATTTTTCAGATGTTCCCCCTTCAGGGTTAATAGCAGGTTTTTGTTTGTCGTAGGAAAACCAGTTTTTGATGCTGCTCCATAATCCATGCTTACTTCCGCTATGAGTTTCAGTAAGATGCTCGGCGGAAGCGCCGGAAACGCCAGTGCCAAAAGCAAATTCTTTTCCATATTCACTAAAGAGATGCCAGATTTTTCCGATGGATTCAATACCGGTTTCAACAACAAGAGCGGTAGTGGCGGCTTTACTTGTTTTTTCAAGTAAGCGCAGTCCATAAGAAACAGCGTCAATGGTGCCAATATTATTAACTATTTTATTTAAGTCTTTTAAGAAGTTGTCGTTTTTTTCTAGAATTGCGTTTTTTCTTTTATGTTTTTCTTCTGAAGATAAGGTACTTTCTTCAATATCAGTAATTTGTTTGTTTATTTTTATAAGGCTATTTTCTAAATAGTTAGTAACAAATGACTGAATAAGAGTAAGATTAGCATCTTCTCTATTTGATAATCTTTGAATAAGATCTTCGGGAAGGCTAGCTCTGTAAGCTTTTTTGAGGTTTTCTACGGAAGCATTTTCTCCACCGGAAACTTTTTCAGCTTCTTTATAAATTTTATAAGCTTCTTCTTCGGCTTGTTCTTCTTCTAAACGCTTTTTTTCTATAATATCTGCTCTTTTCAGACGAGATTCTTTTTCCATTTCAGAGAGAAAACCGATAGCTAAGCTCGCCCTTAAAGCATTTGTAAAAGGATTAAGCATATTAAAGCCGTGTAAAACACGCCCAACTTTAATAATCATAAAAGGAATTTTTCCTATACCGGAAGCTTTTTGAGTTAAGTTTTTATTTTCTCTTTCCTTGTTTTTTATAGCTTGTTCTTCTCTTCCGGTATAAATATCACGGAGAGCTTCAGCGCGTCTTTTAACAGAATCTAGAGATTGAAGAGAATTTTTTTCTAAATCACTAAGATTTTCTTTGTTTTCTACGGATAATTTTTCGGTTATTTTAGAAAAGGCTTTTTTAAGTTTGTTGTTTTTCCATGCTTCAGCTTTAAAACCGATATTAGCCAGTCCTTCAAAAATTCTTTTTCTTTCTTTTTCCGGGAGTTTAATAACTGCTTTTTCTATTTTTTTCTCTTCTTCGTCTTCCAAAATTTCTTTTTCGGAATCAAGATCTTTTTCAATTTTCTCTAAATCAAATTTTTTGAGTTCTTCCTCTAGTTCTTTAAAAAGATCCTCTTCAGATAGTTCTCCTTCCGTTTTTTCTGTTTCTTTTTTTTCGTCTTCTTTAAGCCATTCTTTAGCTTTTTTTTCGGCATCTTCTTTGTTATAAAAATAATCTTCAAGGAAAAATTCTAAACCTGCTTCTGTAACAAAACCAGCTGGTAATTTTTTCTCTGCCGGGAGAATTTTTTTAATTGTAAAATAATTAATTTCTCCTTCATTATCAAAAAACCAAACTTGGTCGCCTATTTTAAATGTCTTTTCTTCGCCGGTACGGTCTTTAGTTGTTATGATTTCTAGATCTTTTTCTTCTTCAGGGTTTTGTTCTAGCAGCGTTGGCTCTTGTAGCGGCTCTTCTGGTGGAGTTTCAGTTGGCAATATTGGTTCGGGTTGTGTTTTTACTTCAGGATTTTCTGGTTTTTCTTCTTGGGTTTCTAATTTTGAAGATGATTTTTCAGCATCTTCTTTATCTTTATAATGAGGGAGATTCTTAATATTAAAAGGCTTTATTTCCTTTGGTGTGTTTTTAGTATTAGTTTTATCAGATTCTGCCGGCTGATTTTCTTTATCTTGTCTTCTGTTTTCCACCATTTTTATAAATTCTTCTTGATTTATTCCAGCAGCAGTAAAAAAATCTTTAGCCAGAATTAATGCCTTTTTATGTCCAAATTCATCTTTTGTTTTGTTGTAAGTATCTAAAGCAGTATCTAATAATATTTCTTTTTCTTCTTTTGATTCTGATTTTTGAGGTTGTTTTTCTTGGGGAAATTTTTCTACCATAAGATTATTTTACCATTTTTCTACCATAAGAAAAGATTGGGAAGAGGATAATTTTAAGGTTTGAAAAATTTCCTCCGTGATAAAAGGCATAAAAGGATGAAGAAGCTTGAGGCAACCAAAAAGAATTTTTTCTAAGAGGAAGTAAGCGGCTTGTTTGTCTTTTTCGTCAGCGCCTTTAAGGCGAGGTTTGGCTTCTTCTATTATTTTATCGGCAAAAGAGTGCCAGAGGTAATGGTAAGATTTTTCTCCGGCAAGGTGAAATTCAAATTTTTCATAGTGGGCAGTAATGGCTTCTTTTATTGATAAAAAATCTGCTAACTTATTTTTATCTTCTTCGGTTAAAGATTTTTCCGCCGTGGCGGTGTTATAATCTTCCGGCTTATTCATAAGGATAAAGCGGGCAACGTTCCAGATTTTTGTAGTGAAGTTGCGGTAAGCGCGAATTTTATCTTCGGAAAGTTTAACATCATTACCGGGACCGGTGCCGATAACAAGAGAGAGACGAGTGGCGTCGGCGCCATATTTTTTTATCATATCAAGCGGATCTATGCCATTACCTAAGGATTTGCTCATTTTTTTCCCTTTTTCATCGCGGACGAGGCCGTGAAGATAAACTTTTTTGAAAGGAATATCACCTAAGAGACAAATGGACATTAAAATCATTCTTGCCACCCAGAAAAAGAGGATGTCGTAGCCAGTTTCAAGGATGCTGGTGGGATGGTAAGTTTTTAAATCGCCGGTATTTTCCGGCCAGCCAAGAGTAGAAAAAGTCCAGAGGCCGGAAGAGAACCAAGTATCTAAAGTATCAGAGTCTTGTTGCCAATCCCCTGTTTTAGGAGTAGGAGGTTTTTCACCGACAAAAATTTCTTCTTTGTTATACCAAACAGGAATGCGGTGGCCAAACCAAATTTGGCGGGAGATGCACCAGTCGTGAAGATTGTCTATCCAGTTAAAATAAGTTGTTTTAAATCTATCGGGGATAATTTCAATTTGGCCGTTTTCCACAACTTGGCGCATAAGTTTTTTAAGAGTGGTTTTTGAACCGGCGGGAATTCCGGAAATTTTAGAATTTTTTAAGATAAATTCTTTATTAACACCGATAAACCATTGAAGTTTAGGAAGAGGTTCAATGGGAGTTCCACAACGATAACAAACTGAAAGATTTTGAGGAACTTCTTCTTCTTTTTCTAAAAGGCCGCGAGTTTTTAGATTTTCTATTATTTGTTTTCTAGCTTCTTTTATTGATAAACCGCTAAATAAACCAGCTTTTTTTGTCATTAAGCCGTCTTCGCCGATAATTTGAATGCTTGGAAGATTATTTTTTGAGGCGATTTCTTCGTCAACGCGGCTGTGGGCGGGAGTAACGCCAAGAGCGCCGGTGCCGAAACTTGGGTCAACGCTACGGTCAGCAACAATTTTTATTTTTAAAGAAACACCGCAAAAATCAGCTTCATATTCCTGTCCAATATATTTTTTATAACGAACATCATCGGGATGGACGGCAACAGCAGTGTCGCCTAGTTTTGTTTCCGGACGAGTGGTGGAAATAGCAATAGGAAAATTTTTGTCGTATTTAAAAGTGTAGAGGGTGGCTTTTTTTTCTTTATATTCAACTTCGTCGTCGGCGAGAGTGGAGCCGCAATGCGGACACCAGTTAATAACGCGAGAGCCGCGGTAGATTAAGCCAAGATTATACATTTCTTTGAAAGCGGATTGGACGGCACGACCGCGCGGTTCGTCTAAAGTATAAGCTTCGCGATTCCAATCAATGGAGGCACCCATTTTTTTAACTTGAGTAACAATAGTATCGTGACTCTCGGAGGCAAACTGGCTAACGCGGCGTAAAAATTCTTCACGGTCGAGATCGTGGCGAGTTTTGCCTTCTTTTTCATAAATCATTTTTTCCACTTTGGATTGGGTGGCGATAGCGGCATGGTCGGTGCCTGGAATCCAGAGTGTCTTATATCCGCGCATCCGTTTGTAGCGCACCAATATATCTTGAATAGTTAGCATCAGCGCGTGCCCCATATGCAACACGCCGGTTACATTCGG
>Ga0208958_1001138_pt1 | contig 27885 bp, 26 predicted proteins | sample RifOxyB1_FD_184032 | JGI IMG/M metagenome (GOLD analysis project Ga0208958, IMG submission 184032) | Soil microbial communities from Rifle, Colorado - Rifle Oxygen_injection B1 (SPAdes) | ecosystem: Environmental > Terrestrial > Deep subsurface > Rock core/Sediment | place: Rifle, Colorado...
GCCCCCGACATCGCGGGCAAGGGCGTCGCCAATCCATGCGCGCTGTTGCTGGGCGCGGCCCAGATGCTGGACCACCTGGGCCAGCCGGAGAAGGCCGAGCGCCTGCGCGCGGCCATCATCGCCACGCTGGAAGCCAAGGATTCACTGACCCCGGACCTGGGCGGCGAAGGCACCACCATGTCGTTCGCCAAGGCGATCGCCAGCCGCGTGTGAAGCCAGGCCTGGGCCTGCACTGCGGTATGCACGGACGGGACGCTCAGCGTCCCGTTTTTGTTGGCCTGTGTCCCACCCACGGGCTTTGACGCTAGGCTGGCGACACGCACAATCCGCGGCCCCACGCAGAAGGCCCTGCCATGTCCGTCCGTCCCAGCGCGCTTGCGCTGACTCCGCTGCTGCTGTTCCTGGCGCTGTTCTTCGGCGCCGGGCTGTACTACACGGCACAGGGCGAGGCGATGGGGTTCTACCAGTTGCGCGCGCCGGTGGCCATCCTGCCGGCCCTGGCGCTGGGGGTCTGGCTGGCGCGCAGGCGCGGCGTGCCCGCGCAGCAGACCCTGCTGCAGGGCATGGGCGATGGCAACGTCATGCTGATGTGCCTGATCTTCCTGCTGGCGGGGGCGTTCGCCACGGTGTCGAAGGCCATCGGTGCCGTCGATGCGGTGGTCGCGCTGGGCCTGGGCGCATTGCCGGCCGGCCTGATCCTGCCGGGCCTGTTCCTGGTGGCCGCGTTCGTGTCGCTGTCCATCGGCACGTCGATGGGAACCCTGGCGGCGGTGGTGCCGATCGCGCTGGGGGTGGCCGATGCCGCGGGCCTGGACCGTGTGCTGGTGACGTCGGCCGTGCTGGGTGGCGCGATGTTCGGCGACAACCTGTCCATCATTTCCGACACCACCATTGCGGCCACGCGCAGCCAGGGCGCGGAGATGCGCGACAAGTTCCGCGAGAACTTCCGGATCGCGCTGCCCGCCGCCATCGCCACGATCGTCCTGCTCGCCACCCTGGGCGACGCCGCGCCGGTGGAAGCCCCCGACGCCGCTTCGCCCTGGCTGGTGCTGCCCTACGTGGTAGTGCTGGGCCTGGCGCTGGCCGGCCTGGACGTGGTGCTGGTGCTGGGCATCGGCCTGGTGGTTTCCGGCGTGTTCGGCTTCGTGCTGGCACAGGAGTACGACCTGGTCTCGTTCGCGGGCGACATCTACCTGGGGTTCGAGAGCATGGTGGAGATCACCCTGCTGTCCATCCTCATCGGCGGCCTGGCGGCGCTGATCAAGGCGACCGGCGGCCTGGCCTGGCTGGCGCAGGTCATCGCGGCGTTCGCGCGCGGTCATACCGGGCGCAGGTCGGGCGAGATCAGCATCGCGGCGCTGGCGGCGGGTTCGGATGCGCTCACCGCCAACAATACGGTCGCCATCCTGGTGACCGGCAGCCTGGCCAAGGACATCGCGCAGCGCCATGGCATCAGTCCGCGTCGTGCGGCCAGCGTGCTCGACATCTTCGCGTGCGTGGTGCAGGGCGTCCTGCCGTACGGGGCCCAGATCCTGCTGGCGGCGTCCCTGGCGGCCGTGTCGCCGCTCGCGCTGGCGGGCAACGTGTACTACTGCTGGTTGTTGGCGCTGTCCGCGCTGGCCTTCATGGTGTGGCCCCGTCGCGCAACCGCACCGCACTAGCGCCTGCCGAGGGCCGGAATGGAACGGGGCGCCATGGGCGCCCCGTCCTGTTTCGGCACAACCCGCGCGCGCTCAGTCGCGCGATTGCAGCTTGGCCAGCAGGCGCAGGAATTCGATGTACAGCCACACCAGCGTGACCATCAGTCCGAACGCGCCGTACCACTCCATGTACTTCGGCGCGCCGGCTTCCACGCCGGACTCGATGAAGTCGAAATCCAGCACCAGGTTCAGCGCCGCGATCACCACCACGAACAGGCTGAAGCCGATGCCGACCAGGCCGGATTCGTGGATCAGCGGGATGTCCTTGCCGAACAGGCGCAGGCCCATCGACACCAGGTAGACCAGGGCGATGCCACCGGTCGCCGCCACCACGCCCAGCTTGAAGTTTTCCGTGGCGCGGATCAGGCCACTGCGGTAGGCCGCCAGCAGGGCGCCCAGCGTACCGAAGGTCAGCACCACGGCCTGGAACACGATGCCGGGGTACTTGAGTTCGAACACGGCCGAGATCGCGCCCAGGAAGAAGCCTTCGACCAGCGCGTACAGCGGCGCGGTGACGGGCGACCAGGTCTTCTTGAACACCGTGACCATGGCGAGGATGAAGCCACCGATGGCGCCACCCAACGCGTAGATCGTGACGCCCGGTGCCACCATGGCCGTGCCGTCCGGGCCGGTGACCACCGATTGCGTCCACGCGAAGGCGGCCGTCAGCACCGACAGCAGCAACAGGATGCCGGTCTTGTTGACGGTGCCGTTCAGCGTCATCGCCCCGGCGTCGCGCGAGACGACGGTGCCGCTGCCCAGGTCGAGGAAAGTCGATTCCTTCAGTGCCGGATTGCCGCTGCGTATCATGGTGCCCTCATGTGTTTGCCGGACGTCTGTCCCCAGTGGATGAGCATAGCGTACGCGGTGGTCGCTCACGTTTCGTTTGACAGGCGGGCCGCAGGTTCCGACAATGTGCGACCTCGTTGGCGTCCAGACGCCACGCCGGGACCCTCGTCGGGGTATAGCGCAGTCTGGTAGCGCATCTGCTTTGGGAGCAGAGGGTCGGGGGTTCGAATCCCTCTACCCCGACCAGTCTGATGTACTGCCCGGGTGTGTGTCGGCAGGGCGGGGATGCGACAATCCGGTCCGGGCGCCCGTAGCTCAACCGGATAGAGCACCGGCCTTCTAAGCCGGCGGTTACAGGTTCGAGTCCTGTCGGGCGCGCCACTTCCGGCGCAACCGGGAGGAAGCAGGTTTCAGTGGTGGCTGTAGCTCAGTTGGTTAGAGTACTGGATTGTGATTCCAGATGTCGGGGGTTCGAGTCCCCTCAGCCACCCCATTTTTCTCTTCTATGAACCACGGTTCCAGCCCCAGCCACCGCGACGATCGCGCTGGGGATGTAGTCGATAGCCGCTGAATCCCCGCGGACGACGATCCCCCCGATAAACGACTGGTAGAAGGACCGAAGGCGCGACGCACTGCCGCTTTCGGTGAACAGGCTGCGCATCTCTGCTGCCAGCGCGTCCAGGTCGCCGGTATCGACCGCCTGAGCGGGAGCCTCTTCAGCGTCCAGGGCGGCAATCTGGCTTTCCAAGCTCTTCGCCTGGGCGTTGTTCTCGCGCAGGCGTTCGGTCAGGTCGCCGAGGTTCGGGGCGTCGCGGCCCATTTCTTCCAGGACATCGTACAGGCGGCCGTTGCGGCGCTTCACGTCGGTCAGCTGCGTGACCAGGGCCTGCCGGCGCTGGCGCTGCTCGCGCTGCCACTCCCCGGCCGTCTCGACCAGGTTGCGGGCCATCTCGGCGAGGGATTCACGGTCCAGGATGCGCTTGAAGACGACATCCGTCAGGAAGGCGTCCAGGTGGTCCGCTGGCCACCGGCGCTTCTCGCAGGCATCGTTCTGGCGGCCACGGCGGCACGTGTAGTAGCTGTACGTGCCACCGTTCCCGCGGCCGATCTCAACCACCAGCGACCCGCCGCACTTCTCACAGCGCAGCAGGCCCGAAAATACGTGGGTGCTGCGGCTGGTGCCGCGGGCGCTCTTGCTCTCGGCAGTGGCGTCCAGCAGGCCCTGCACTTCGTCCCACAGGGCGCGATCGATGATCGGTTCGTGTGCCGCGACAATGATCCATTCATCCTTCGGGCGCTCCACGCCAGCACGCCGGTCGAAGCGGTTGAACACCGTCTGGCCCAGGCACACCGGATTGCGCAGCATGTGCAGGACGTTGTCTTTCTTCCACAGCTTGCCGCGGTATCGGATGCCGAGATCGTTCAGTTTTAGCGCGATCGACTTGCCGCCCAGCCCCGCCTTGCTCATTTCGAACACGCGCCGCACGTTCACGGCTTCTTCCGGGAGTGGCACCAGCTTGCGCCGCTTCGGGTTATCGGGAGCGGGCACCGACACGTAGCCGTAGGGCGAAATTCCGCCGGAGTGATAGCCCTGTTCGGCATTGCGCAGCAGCGATCGCTTCGTGTCCATGGCGGTCTGCCTGGACTTCATTTCATCGAACAGTTCCAGCACGCCGTCCATCATCCAGCCGGCGTCGGTGGTGCGGTCCACTGCCATATCCAGGTAGACCAGGCCGACACCGGCACGGTCAAGCTGACCCTTGAACAGGATGGCTTCGAACCGGTTGCGAGCGAAGCGAGCGCTTGACCAGGTGATGAAGTAGTCGACACCCATCGTCACCGCGTATTCAACAGCAGCTTCGAACGCTGGCCGGTTGCCGGCCTTGAACGCGCTGCGGCCTTCGTCCTGGAAGATGCGATCGATTGTCGCGCCGAGATCCTCAGCGCGGCGGCGTGCGGCGTCGATCTGCGCAGGAATGGAAACCTCAGCCTCCGCCTGCTTTTTGTCACTCACACGCGCGTAGACCACCGCGCGCTTCTTCGTCTCCATCATGCTGAAACGCCCCTGATGATGTGTTCAATCTGATGATCGGTCAGGGCCAAGCCGGTCAGCCGGGCCACTTCGTTGAAGATCTGTTTCTTACTGAGCCCGCGCGCCGCCAGCGACCGCACCAGCTGATTGCGTTGGTACCGGTACAGCAGCGAAATATCCGGGATCGTCGTGCGGTTGCGGCCATCCATGAAGTCGCGGTTGGACGACATCACCGCCCACGCCGTCAGGAAGCTTTCGTAGCCGATGGCGTCAGCCACGCGCACCCACACGGCGCCCAGGCCGATCTGTCGCAGTTCTTCCACGCGCGGGTCGCGCTCGCCGGGCGCCACTGGCGCCGGCGCCGACGGCGCCCTAAGGGCGCCAGCAAAAGCACTGCAACTGCCTGGAGACCCACCCCCCCCTGCGTCCAGGGGCAGCGAGCCCTGCCGAGCCCCCACCCCCTGGTCACCTGCAGGACTGAGACCCGGGGCGGGGTCGCCCTGGGTGGTGGACCTGGTCATTCCCGGATTCGAACTGCGGTTTTCGATGGACATCGGAGCGGCAACCCCTTGGCACACCGACATTCTGGCGCAGGCGGGACGGTCTGAATTGCGGGTTCCTACAGACCCCGCAGTTCAACAAGGGGGCAGGGGACCGCCAGGCAGTCAGGATAGTTTGCCCGCTTTCAAGGCTGTTTCCGGGCACCTGCACACCCTCCCGACAACACTAGCTTTCGGAGAGATCACGGGCGCGCGGTCTCGGATTTCTACACGCCGGTGCGTGGACGTGCACGTGCGTTCACGCCTTCACCGCGCGATCTAGCGAGCGCAGGGAATCCAGCAGCGGGCCCTTCATCTTGGCCAAGGGGTTGGCGCGATCGACTTCACGCCGCAACTTGCGGGCCGCGATGTGGGCGTAGATCTCCGTGCTGTCTGCAGACGCGTGGCCCATCAGGGTCTGGTGCGTCACCTGGCTCACGTCGTCCTCCGCAAGCTCAGCACCGAAGAGGTGACGCAGGGCGTGCGGGTGCGCCACGTCGACGGGCACGCCAGCTTCGGCGCATCGCTCTTTCACCATCTGCTGGATGTACGTGGCGCTGATGCGCCTGGCCTCGCCGTAGTAGTCCGCCGGCGACACCCTGTTGTTGTTCTGAGTGACGAACAGCACCCGATCGCCGTCAGGCAACGTGCGCGGGATGGCGCGCATCTCTTCGTGGCCAAGGTAAGCGCGCAGCAGCATGGCCGCTTCCCTGGGAACAGGCTGCAGGCGTTCGCGGTTTCCCTTCTCGACCACACGGATGGCCAGGGCTTCGCGGCGCTTGTCGTCGGTGTGCCAGACCAGGGCCGATTCATTGAGCGATCGCAGGCCGCTGAGGCGGAAGCCGCAGCCCATGAACAGCATCAGGATGCAGCTATCGCGCACACCCAGCCACGTGCTGATGTCGGGCGTCATCAGCAGCTTTTCCGCATGGTGCAGCTGCATGGCTTTCGGCAACGGTCGACCAGCACGGGGTTGCACCAGGGCGGCCGCGGCGTTGGCCACGCCTGGCTGCGTGGAGCTCGCCCAGGCGAAGAAGCCGCGCAGTGCGGACACCAGCGGGCGGCGCGCGCGCGGCGTCAGCTTCAGCGAATGCGAGTAAAGGCCGGCGAACAGTTCCAGGTCGGCCAGCGTTGGCCGCATCGGATCCACGGTGTCTTCCGGGGCCAGCTTCGGATCCTTCGGCGGCTCGATGACCCACGCGGCGTATCGCTCGAGGAAACAGCGGTACTTCGTGACGGTGGCTTTCGACCGGCCGTTGTTCATCTGCAGCCAGGTGCACCAGCGGTCCAGGGCTTCGTTGAACGCTTTCAGGGAGGGGTCAGGCATTTCTGGCGTGGGAGCGTGGGAGGTTGCGGATTGTGATCAGAAGGTGAAGGCAATCAGCAACTTACCGCCCCACGTTCCCCCACGTTTACGGGTTTGCCGCAATTCAAAACGTGGGACGCGTTTTCAAACAACCGTTTGATTCGTGGGGATTCGCCGCGCCGACGTGTGACCGCATCCCGCGCCCCTTCTTCTCTCTCTCTCTCTCAAATTGAAGAAGAAGAGAGAGATATACAGGGCCCGGCGCAAATTTCGCAGGGTGGGAGTTTTGACGGGAAACGTGGGGCTTTTAGGTTGCGCCGTGTGACCTTGATTCGTTCGGAATCAATCAGATAGGCGGATTCTATCGCTTCGCCCCACGCTGCTGCGCCGCCCCTCCCCCTTCCGGCGCGCTTTTCGGACGGTGCCGGCGGCTTTCTCGCGATGGGGTCCGGGGCCGTCGCCGGACGAAGGTCGGGCCCGTGCCCGGGGTGACCAGGTGGGCCGGAAGCGGCGGGTGCCCGTGTTTTTGTATGTGCCTATACAATGCGGGGAACCGCACACCTGGATCCCGACGCCGCCATGACCGAACCCGCAAGCCGCGGACGCCCGCGCATCCATCCGGCGGGCCTGTCGCCCAGCGATCGCACGGACTTGTGGCAGCAGGATCTGAAGCGCAGCGGCGGCCACAGGCTCGCCGTGAACCTCAATCGCAGCGCGTGGCGCGCTCTGCAGCGGATGGCGGCGCCCGGCGATCGCGGGCCGCTGCTGGAACGCCTGGTGCTCGAGGAAGCCCGCCGCCGGCGTCTGCCGGCGGACTAGCCGTCAACGGATGCGGCCGGCCGCGCGCTCGCGGTCGAGGCAGTCGGCCACTTCCCCGCGCTTTGTGACCTCGATCGTGGCCACGCCGGCCCAGCGACGCGCATAGGCGGCCCAGCGGCGTGCATACGCGCGCCAGGCGCGCCAGTCGGTCGTGGTGGGCTCCTGCAGGCCGCGCGCAGCTGGCGCGGGCTCAGCGGCCGCGCGCTCGCTGCAGTCGATCCGCGGCGGCTCGATAGCCGCCTTCGGCGTCCTCCAGCTCGCGCACGACGTCGTCACCAGCACCAGGCTGATCGTCAGCAGGATGGCTCGCATGTTCGATTCTCCCGGCGGCGGCTTCGGTGGTCACGCGTAGGTCGATGGTTGCCGAATCCATCGAAGCGCGGGTGGTGGTGGCGTTGGCGGCGCCGACGTCGCCGCTGGCGGCGTTTGCCTGGGCGGTCTTGGCCGCGGCGATCGCGTCCGCCGCCTGGCCAGCGCGCCAGTGCAGATATGCGGCGTAGCCCAGGGCGATCAGGAAGATAAGCACCAGCAGGCCCCACAACACGGTGCGCGCGATCGCCTTGGCGGCGTCGATCGGGTTCGGGGGTACGGGGACAGGAATCGTCACGGCGTGGGGTCCTCCACGGCTTGCTGTTCGGCCTGGCGTTCCGCTTCGCGTTGCCGGCGGATCTCCGAATGGGCGCGCAGCGCCATGACCACAGCCAGCGATACCGCCAGCAGCGCCAGTTCCGGGTCCGCCGTCAGCTGCTGGCGGCTGAGGATGCGCGCGATCATGAAGAGGCCGCCCGCGACCATGCCGGCCCTGGCCAGGCGCCGAATGTGCCAGCGCAGTTCGGTGGGGCGGCCGCGCAGCAGATCCGCAGCGACGGTGGCGCAGATGGTGACGAACAGGCCGGCAAGCGCCAGCAGTGCGAAGGTCAGGGACATGGTCAGCGGGCTCCGTCAGTTCGCTTCCACCCCGAAGCGATGCGTTTCCCCTGTTCCCATAGGAAGCGGATGCTGAGCCCCAGGACGGCGGCACGCGCCCACAGTTCGATGTTGCCGGTCCACTGCAGCAGTGGAATGTGCGGCACGACGGCGGCGACGACGGCCGCTGCGAAACCCATGGCCAGGATCCCGTAGATGACCTTGCGGACTTCCTTCGGCTGTTTTTCCGGTTCGAAGTAGAAGGACATGGCTGCACCGGCCAGCGCGGCCGCCCACGCCCAGGGGGAGAACGTGTAGGCGGCGGCGCTGACGCCGGCGGTGGCCACACCCTTGCTGATGGTCGACGGCGCGTTGGCCAGCAGCACGCCCAGGAGGGTTTCGAACTTCATCAGACCAGGCCCGGCTTGTAGGTGGTGACGCCGCGAACTTTCACGGCCGTCAAGATCTCGCGCCGATGTCGCGGCCCGTAGCTGACATGCACCCAGCTGCCGAACTCATCGATCACCTGATCGAAGGGAAGGCCTAGCGCCACGATTCGCTTGGCAACCTGGCGCGAGCTCACACCACTCACGACGATGTCAGCGGCTTGGCCAAGGCGATGCTGCGACGTCGGCGCACCGCCAACGCGACGGTTCACCGCCTGCGCGCGGAATGCGCTGTTGATGGTGATGGGCTTACCCAAAGAGTCGCGCAGCGGCTGCAGGATGTTGATCGCCAGCGCACGCAAGCAGGCCACCTCGGCGTCGGTGGGAACGTTCGGAAGGCCCGTGGTTGTCACGGTCATTTCCAGAAGGCTGAAGTTGCGGGTGAAGGCGATATCGCGCATGTGGCCACGATCGCCGACGCCGGCGACGCGCAGCCACGGGATGCAGATCACGGCGCCGGCGGGATCTCGCGGAACGCCGGCGACCAGCGCCACCAGGGGCCGCGCACCTGCTCGATGTCGCCCAGCACGTCGCTGTAGCCGTACAGCGCGGATTCGTGCAGTTTCGCCGCGTCCACCACGCCACTACCGGCGGCGGTCTCCCAGCGCGGGATGGCCACGCAACGCGCGGCGCGCGTCAGCGCGTAACGCAAGCGCGCCCAATCCATGCCGTTGGCCAGGCCGCCTGCGCGCACACGGGCTTCGGTGTCCATGCTGAGGGTCACAGGGAGGCGGCGATACGGACGACGTTCGTCAGCGAAGATCTGCATGCCCACGGTTTCGGACACCACGGTGGGATCCACCAGGGAGATCTTCCAGCCCGCATCGATGCGCACGGACACCGCCGGCATCACCACCAGTTCGCCGATCTCGATCACGCCCTGCGTCGTCGTGATCACCACGCTGACGCTGGCCGTCGCCGCGGCTGCAGGTACTACCAGCCAGCAGGCCACGGATCCGTCCTGCAGGCGGCGCGTGACGCCGCTGGCGCCGGCGGCCGCCACGGTGACGCCCTCGGGAAGGTTCAGGCCCAGCAGCGCGATCACGCGCACCACGATCGCGCTGGCCAGCGTGATGTTGATCGTCGGGCTGCCGCTGGTGCGCTGGATTCGCGTGGCGCGGGCAGGCTTGCCGTCGAACAGGGCTGCGCCGTTGTCGCTGGTCAGCCAGGAAGCGCCGGCGGCGAGGGATACGGCGTTTACCGCCGGCATGCTGTAACCGATCAACATTCGCTTATCCCCACAGGATCAGGGTGGTGTCGCCGTTCGCCGGGTTGCGCAGACGGCTGCGCACCAGCACCTTCTTGCCGCCGGCCAAGCCGTAGCGCGGATGCGTGATGCGGCCGACTTGGCCAGGCTTTGGATTGAAGTCGGATCCGCCTTTCAGGCGCAGCACCATCGTGAAGCGCGGCGTGCCGTACATGGCCACCACGCGATCGATTTCGGCCTGCGCGTCCTGGGCACGCCAGAAAAGGGACACGATCGGTTCGGCAGAGTCGGCGTGCTGATAGCGCCGCGGCAGTGGGCCACCGCCATACACCTGGCCACGCCACAGTCCCATCAATTCGTCACGCCGCGGCTGTGGCAGGTCGATCATGTCGGTGACCAGTTCGCCGGCACCCAGCGCCTGGGCGTTAGGCCGGTAGGCCATGCGGCGCGTCAGACCGGGCGCCAGGTCTGGCGTGCAGATCAGATCGCTTTCGAGATCCGCGCGCGTCAGATCGAAGGCGAGCGTGCCCCCGTAGGTGTCGGGCGCGATGATGCGGGAGAAGCGCAGCACGCCGTCATCGTCCTGCCACCACCAGGCGCCCCAGCTGGGCAACGCTCGCGCCAGTGCCGCGCGCGCCCAGCCGCCCTCGCCGGATTCCCTGGTGTAGTAGCCGATGCCGGCGTAGCCGGTCGCGGTGTCAATCGCGCTGGCGTCCGCGCTGGACCAGGCCGACTTCCGGACGCGGCCGAACACGCCCTGCAGGAACTGCAGCAGCGTGGCCGGCTGCATGCCGGCGCCGATGCTGGACACGTCGCAGACCACGGGGCCCACCGGCGGGCTGGTCATGGCCAGCTGCTGCGCATCGGGCGTCACGGTGTACGTGCCGGCCTCCATGATGTCGCCGCGGTCCATCACCGTGGCCACGTGCGCCAGCGGCGCGTCCGCCATGTACAGCACGGTGCCGTCGCTGTTGGCCGGGAGCGCGGGCACGCTTGCCACGGCGCCAATGACTACCGGCTGCGGCGTCCACGCCAGGGCGGGCAGGTTGCCCAGGAAGACGCCGCGGGCCAGGGACTGGTCCAGATCATCGTGCGCGTCGCTCAGCATCAGCTTCTTGCTGCTGTCGCTCTGGAGCTCGATGCGCTCCACCACGTAACGGCCGACCGTGACGGCGCCGGCGACGCTGCCGCCACGGTCTGCCAGGCGGATGGCCACCGGCGTGCCGCGAAGATCTTCCAGCGCCATGCTGTCCAGCAGGCCGTCCGGATCCACGATGTCCGCCGTCGCGCTGCCGCCGCGGGTCGGTGGATCTCCCGACCAGGGCCAGAAGCCGATCTCCGCGGCGGTGGTGACGCCCGACAACAGCAGGCCTTCGTAGCGCGCATGCGCGGGCGCGTCGCCGGCGGCGCTCAGGAAGTCCCAATCGGCCAGCCTGGCGCTGGCGCTGGCGGCGGCAACGGCTGGCCAGCCTGCAGCTGCAGCAGGCCCTGCAGCAGGCCACTGGCCAGCGTTCACGGCGCACACCAGGCCGCCGGCGGTGGGCGGTGCGATCGACACAGCGAAATGCCAGGTTGTGCCCGCCGGCAGGTTGCGGGCGTGCACCAGCGTCGCGCCCTTGTAGAAGGCGATCGTGGGCGTCGCGCTGACCAGGTCGATGGCAACGCCGACGATGTCCCCCTTGGCGATCGCCGGCAGCCCTGCGGCCACCTGCACACCGTTCACCCACACCTGGCCATCGTGAAGAGCCCAGGCCACGCCGGCGTTTCCCACGGCGCTGTTGTAGGCAGCGCCTGCCGGCACGACGCCGATATCACCGAAAACGGCTGCATCGCCCCACAGGGTGAATTCGGCACCGCGCACGCCGGTGGAATGCCCCACGTCGCTGCGCGCGTTGCGTGATCCGTTGATTCCATCCGCGGTGGTGACCACCGTCTGGCCACCGTCACGGGCCGCCATCGCCGGGCCGATCGGTGCCGCGGCGAAGCGCGCATAGGCCTGCGGCATCAGGCCACCGGAAGCGGTTCGCGGCTCAGCTGCACGCGCTCGCTGGCGGCGCGGGCCAGATAGTTGGCAGCCACCGGATCAATCAGGCCTTCGAACCGCTGCCATAGCACGCCGTCCACACGCTCATAGTGGCGCGAGGCGCGCAACACGAAGCCAGCGCCATCCAGGCGGGCAATGCGCTGGAACATCGCTTCGGCCTCGCTGCCGTCTTCGAAACTGATGGTCTGGCCCTGCGACAGCAGGTTCATCACACGGATGTCTTCCGGCTCGGCGTTGGTCAGGAAATCTTCGTAGCTGATCATGGCTGTGGGGCTCCTATCGTGATTCGGCTTCGCGCTGCTTGCGCAGGCGTTCGTCGCGCTCGAGCGCCATCAGTCGCGTCTCCACACTGGTGGGTGTCGGCGCGGAGGGGCGCGGGATCTGCAGGCGCTTTTCCAGGCGCTGGACGCGGCGCCACAGCAGCACGACAAATCCGACCGCCACCACGGCGATCAGCACGCACGCGGCGCTCATGCTTTGATCTCCATCGCGTCCGCCGATGGATCCCGCAACGATGTGGGCAGCGTAGGCGCAGCCGGCGGCAGCGTCAGGTCGGCGGGCTTCTCCGCCCACTGCGGTTCCTCCTTCTTACGGAAGGCGAAGCCGGAACGCAGGTCGCTTGTGTTCAGGACGCGCAGGAGGTTTTCGACCTTCGCGCGTGCCGTTCCGTCTGCGAAACCTTCTTGCCAGCGCCAAGCCTGGCCAGCGCCATTTTGCGCGGTCGGGTCCCACACCAGATCGCCGTAGCGCTCGCCCTTCCAGTTCGGGCGGCCATCGAAGCGGGGCATCGTCATCAGATCGTCTGCGGTGACGTCGCTGGTATGACGCACCCATGCGTCATCCATCTCGATCGTGTCGCCAATGCTGTCCTGGTGAACCGTGTGCGTTGTGGTGTTGCTCCGGCTGGCGTAGCCGTTCGGCGCCTGCTTGAACGTGCCGTCATCGTTCATCTGCCACGCCTGCGCAGTCATGTGGAAATGGTCCGCTTTCACGCTCAGATCGACTTCCATCACCACGCGCATGTACACGCCACTCTCCTGTTCGTGGAAGTCGCGCACCTCGACGTTCTCCGGCAGGCCGGTGGGATAGCCAGGAAGTTGGATCTGCACAAGGTTCACTGCGAATTCCTCACGGTTTGTACTGCGCGTTGTGGGTGGCGATTGCGACGCCGGCGACTTCGCCGGCCAGGAACATGCGATTGCCCAGGTCGACTTTCACCACCTTCCGGGGCCCGACGAACTGCAGATCGCAGACCAGTTCCAGGTTCAGGTGATCGCCGCGCTGCACCAGCACCTTCTGGCCGAGCATCTGAGGGGTATGTTTCACACGCCCGTCCGGCAAATCCATGGGTGTCGATGCGCTCTGCACGATGCTGGCGCCCGACGTTGTCACCATGCGATAGCAGTCCTCGGCGCCGATCGTGATGGCGCGCACTGCATGCTCTTCGACTCGCGCGCCTGGCGTCCGCACGTCTATGCACGGGACCATGTCGCCGTGCTGCAGTTCGCGCACCAGGCGGCCGTCAGGCAGGAAGGTGTCGAAGTCCACGCACCAGTCGCCGGGGTTCCCCGTGCCGGGTCCGCCGCCGGTACCGGTGCCGCTAGTGGGGATAGTGACGTTACCGATGATGATCGCGCCTTCGCCAGCCTGCTGGGCATTCAGGACGTTGGTCTGCGCGTAGTAGGTGCGGGTGCCACCATCAAGGAACGGATCCAGCGTGAAGATGATGTAGGTCACGCCTTGGGTCAGACCCGTGACCGCGTTCGTGACCGCGTTGTAGGTGACCGACTCGCCACTTATGTTCGTCGTATGTGCGTTGACGGTGACTTGTCCGGAGCTATTGGCCGAAAGCGCTGTGGCGTTGCGAACGGACGCGATGCCGGCCACCAGCGACGCGCGGCTGTTGCGGGCGCCTGCAAGCATGATGCGACTGCCGCGCACGTTCAGGCCGATGCGACGCACGCCGCCATCCATGGCCAAGTCGACGTTGCCTGTGCGACCGTAGGTCGTGCCGTCCGTGATGACGTTCTGGTCCAGCGTGGTCTGACGGCGGATGTTGCACTGGCGGAATCGTGCGTGGTGCGTCGCCCAGGGCATTGCCACGTTCGCACCGGTGGTGTTGTTCCATTGCACACCAACGATGGGTCGAACGTAGGCGGTACCGGCGGGGATCTCCACAAGGTTTTCAGCCAGCCAGTAGCCCGCGTGGTTGATCGCCTGCCGGCCCCCATAGCCGATGTCGGCGCCATCCTTGTTGTAGAAATTCAGGCCAACGTAGGTGAAGATGTCGATGCCGGCCGGCCGCGGCGTGCCGATGTCCACGACACCTTCCGATCGCACGATGAATTTCTCGCCAGGCTCCACGGCGAAGCGATCGCCGGTACGGACATAAACCTGGTTGGATCCTGGGCTGGCCACGCCGCCGGCGTCGCCGATGAACAGCTGCATCTGATTGCCAGACGCGAAGGCCTCGAGACCTACCTCAACACTGACGGTGTAGGCGCCGCCCACACTGTCATTCATCCATCCATCCGCCACGAACTCGCCTTGGACGGGCTGATATGTCGCGATCGGATACTGGCCCTTGTTCTGGCCGAAGTTGCCGTTGGGAACGAAGCTTTCGCCACTACCTACGGCACGCGGCTGGTCATCGTTGAAGGCCAAACGGATGTTGTCGAAAACCCAGAAGCCGGACGTGCAACCTGTGACGATCAGGTTCGCGTTCGCCTTCACGGCGCCGTATGGCACCGTGATCTTTCCGGTGACGGTCCTCCAGTAGGCGTCCGCCTTCTGCCCAGTGGACGGGGCCGTGGACCAGGCGATGTTCTTTTCGCCGATGAACGTGCCGTCTTTGTTGTAGAAGACCAGGCCGATGGCGCCTTCGCCGTTGGCGATGTTCTGCCACCTGCCGACACAGCCAATGACGGACAGCACTTGGCCGGGCCGCACCTGGATCGACTTGGCGTTGACGCACCGCGCATTCGGGATTCCGAAGCTCGCACTGAACACCATCAGCTGCGAACCGCTCAGTGCAGCCGGGTTCGTCTCGGTGTACATGCCTCCGTCTTTGTTCCAGTACAGGTCGGCTTGTTCGAAGCTGGGGTTGAACACCAGGGAGTCGGTCGCCGATGCGAATTCATCAGCGTTCTTCGACCAGCCCGTACCGTTCCAGTAGAAGGTTTCCCGGTAGCTCGGGCGGTACCACATATCGCCGACGATGTAGGAGCCGCCGGCCGGCGCCGCATCCTGGACGAACAGGCGGATGCGCGCGTTCGCGGTGGTCTGCGCCGTGTTGGCCGCGCTCTGCGCCGCCGCTGCGTCGATTACCGCCTGTGGCAGGCGATTGTCTGGCGACTCCACCCAGGACGATCCGTTGCAGTACCACCAGCGGCCGTCATCGCTGTCCTGCCAGTAGTCGCCTAGCTTGGCGCCGGCGCCTCCGATCGCCGGCGCGTTCGGCTGGCGATAGATATCGATCTGCCCATCAGCAGTGGCCTGGGCGTTCTGCGCGGCGATAAGCGCCGCCAGGGAAATACCGTTGGCCGTGCCGCGGGCGTAGGTCGACGCCTGCACCAGGTTGCCGTCCATCGGCTCCACCATGATGCCGTCGAGGTCGATGCTGTCGCCCAGCGTCGTGGTGTCGAAATCGATGCGGAACATCATCGAAGGGGATGTGTATGACGTGGGATCCACCACGGCCACGGTGCGCCGCCATGTGCCATCGGCAACGCATGTCCAGCCTGCGCCGACATGCCCGCTCACACCATCCCACACGAACAGATCGTGTGCCTTGGCGAAACTCGCGGCGCTGGTCCTGTACCAGAATGAAAGCAGGTACTTCTTGCCCGGGGTACGGGGCACGTTCAAGCCGTTGCCCAGGTACAGATAGCCTTCGGTGGATCCCCCGCCGCTGCGGGTCAGCCGCCATGCGCCACCTGACCCGACCTTGGTATTCCCGGCGCCGGTGATGCGCGAAATCGTCAGGCCGAAGCTGTTGGTGACGGGCAAAACGCTGCTTTCCAGCGTGCTGTACTGGTCAGGCAGCAGGTTCACGCCGCTGCCGCCGACGTAGTTCAGCGGATCATCCGGCGACTGCGCGACCCAGGCCGACCAGGTGCCGACCAGGCCGCGCACCTTCACGCGCACACGCCAGTGCGTGCGCGCCGATTCGTTGCTGTTGTAGACCAGGTCCGTGCCGCTGTAGACCACCTTGGACGTGCCGGGGCTGCCGGCGACGTCGGGCGCGCGCTCCACTTCGTAGATGGCGCGCGGCTCGCTGCTGGCGTTCCAGCTTGCCTTCACACCGCCCAGCTGCGCCGTTACCGCGAAGCCACCAGGTGCGGCCGGTGGCGGCGCCTGGTAGGGGATCGGCATCCATGTGCCGCCCGGCGCGGTGGTGGGCGTCAGCGCAGGCAGGTCGCCGGCGCCGATCTCCAGCAGCAGGACCTTGCCCATCAGCGCAGCATCTCCAGCAGGCCCAATTCGTTGCGCGTCAGCCCGCCGCCCAGGCGATCGCGGATGTCGCGCAGCAGGTCGTTGGTGACCGTGTTGGTGCCACCGTTGCCCGCGTTCGGGTTCCCTGTGGTGTTGGACACAGGCGCGTTGCCACCAGTCGGCGGCGCCGGTGCCACGGGGTTGTAAAGCAGGGCGAACAGCGCGGCAGCGATGCCGTCAGGAAGGGCGCGCAGTTCGTCCGCCAGGTCGCCCATGGTGGTGCCGTCGTCCATGTCCAGTTCGGGCACGCCCATGCCTTCGATCAGGCCGGTGACCTGGCTGTAGAGCGCGTTGTAGTCGGCGCCACTCGCGTACAGGTTGCGGCCCAGGCCCAGCGCGGTCTGCGACAGGGACGACACCTTGGACATATCGCCGGCGGCGGCCGCGGCCTGCAGCTGCTGCATCGCCTCCTGCAGCTTTTCGGCGTCGGTCATCGGGGAGTACTGGCTCAGCGACAGGTCGCCCAGCAGGCTGTTGCGCTCTTCCTCCATCTGCCGCTGCAGGCCGGCCATGTTCATCGCGCGCAGCTGTTCGATCTTGGCCAGGTCTTCGGCACGGGCGCCCGACAGGCCCAGAGCCCGGGCGTAGTCGTTGGCCGCCTTGATCTGATCGCGGTAGGTCACTTCGATGTCCAACGCAGCGCGCTGCCAGTTGTTCAAGCCGGACGTGCGCAGTTCGGTTTCGACGCCCGACATCAGCCCGGCGTAGTTGCCCAGAAGCGTGGTGACGCGCTCGATCTCGCTGCCCAGGCTGGTGCCGTTCTCCGCGGCCAGCTTCTTGAAGTACTCCACCGCGCGGGCCACGTTCTCCATTTCCCAGCCCCGCAGGGAACGGCCCAATTCCTCAGCGCTGCCGGTCACCAGCGTGATGGCCGCAGACAGCGCGGTCATGATGTCGCTGGCCTTGTTTTCGTTGTCCAACAGCCTGCCGAAGCCCAGGGCGCGCACCGAAGACGCGGATAGGCTTTCCACCATCTTGGCGATCTCGGCTTCGATCTGCTGCTGAGCCTTCTCCGGATCCGCGTCCAGCTTGATCTTGCCGATGTTCACGCGCACGCCGGCCAGCTGCTTGCTGATGTCTACACCCAGCTGCTTGGCAACCGACAGCGCGCCACCCTTCACCGCGCGCACGGCACCGTCGAAGGCGCGATCCACTTCGTTGTCCAGTCCGGCGTATTCGGTCCAGTACTTCGAAGAGCGGAACAGTCCGCCCTTTTGCTTGATATCCGCGTAGGCCTGGCCTTCGAAGCCGTCGAAGCCGTAGCTGCCGGTGATCCCTTGGGCCTGGATCTGCGGCTTCTTCCGGCCGAACAGCTTGGCGTGAATGGACGAACCCGAAAGGATGGACGAAATCTTGTCGCTGAAGCCCAGGCTGCGGAACAGCTTATCCGCGTTGCCGACGGCGCCCAGCGTGGCCACCTTGCCCGCCCAGCTTTCGCCGTTGTTGATATCCCAGCCCTGATCGAACAGTTCCGCGTTCTTCATCATGCCGGCGATGATCCAGCCGATGATCGGGATGGCCGACGCCATGCCGCTGGCGCCGCCGGCGGCCGCACCGCTGGCTCCGCTGACGCCCGTGGAAGCGTTCGCCATACCGACCAGGCCGCCCCAAGTTCCGCCCGCCGTGCTGGCGGCGCTGGCAGCGCCGGATCCGCCGAACAGGCTGCCGATGGCCGACATCCAGTTGCCGCCACCTTGGGCGCTGCCACCACCGAACAGGCTGCCGATGTTCGACATCCAGTTGCCTTGTCCGCCGGCGGAAAAACCGTTGCCGCCGAACATGCCCATGATCGACTGCAGCATGTTGCCGCCGCCCTGGTTACCGCCGCCGAACATGCCCATGATCGACTGCAGGAAGCCACCGCTGCCGCTGTTCCCGTTGGCGAAGGCCTGCGAGACCTGCGCCTGGATGGGGATCACGATCTTCTGCTGCAGGAAGGTGCGGACCAGGTCACCCACCAGCTGCTTGGCGATGTTCTTCAGCGACGCGCCCAGCGACTTGAAGTCGCGCATGCCGGACATGATGAAGTCGGTGAAGGCATCAGCCACCGATTCGATCGACCGCAGCCACGCGTTGCGGTATTCGTCGGAAATGTCCTTCTGCAGCTCCAGCCAGTTGCGCGCGTCGACCGCCGAGCCGTAGAGCTCGCGCAGCTGGGCGCGCTCCTGTTCGGTCAGGTCGATGGTGTCGCGCAGGCCCTGGGCGTGGAGCTCCCGGGCCCGGGTCTCGGCTTTCAGCATGCCTTCGGCGATCGCGCGTTCGCGCGCGCTCAGGCCCACGGCGCGCGTCTCGCGCTGGTATTCCTCGACCAGGGAACCCACCACGTCCACGTTGCGATCGATGGTCGCCTGCTCGCGCTGCGCCATCTCCAGGCGCCGTTCGTGCGCCACCTTCGCTTCCTCGCGCGCCGCCTGCAGCTGCCGCTGGGCGTCTGCGTCTAGGCGGTGGTGCTTGATCAGATCCGCCTGGACCTTGTCGATGCGCTCCAGGGCGGCGGCGTATTCGTTGGCCGCCTTCTGGACCGGGCCGGCATAGACCGCCTGCTGGTCGCGCACCAGGTCATTCAGGGCGCGTGTGGCCTGCGCGGCCGCGGCGTCGTCGCGGGTCTTCTCGCGCGTCGTCCTGGCCGCGTCGCGCACCGCGCCGGTCTCCTGCTTGCGGGCTTCGGCGGCCGCTTCGCGCGCCTTGGCCAGCTGTTTCATCACTTCGATCTCGGCCTGCATCGCGCGGCCGATCTCGGCCAGCTGCTGCTGGTCGAACGGCTTGCCGGTGGCGGCCTGGTTGGTGATCTGATAGCCGACGCGGCGGCGGATGGCGGCTTCCTCGCCGCCCTGCACGCCGGCCAGCTGGATGTAGGCGTTCTGGATGTTCTTCGTAGCCTGGTCGACCAGCTTGGCCGATTCGGCCGCAGACGCGCCGACTTCGCGGATGCTGCTGGCGGCCACGCGCGCGGCGACTTCGGCGCCGTAGAACCGTTCGATGATCGACTGCCACTGCGGGATCGCGTCGACCAGCAGGATGCGGCCTTCGCTCAGCTGCTGGGACACCCCCGTCAGTTCGGCGCGCAGTTCCGGGGATGCGGCCGTAAGGTCGGCGCTGGCCAGCACCAGCCCGGTGACGTTCTTCGCGGCCAGGTCACTGCCCAGCTGCAGTTCGGTCAGCTGGCGGTTGTAGCTCTCGATCGCGGACGCGTTGCGTGCCACTTCCGCGGCGATGGACGGATCCGCGAAGCCGAAGCGCGCAACGGAACGCATGCTGCGGTCTGACAGGTCCTGCTGCGCGTCGGCGAGCTCGGCCAGCTTGGCTTTGATTCCATCGATCGCTTCGCCCACCTTGGCTTCCGACAGCGACAGGGCCGCATCGATGGACGGGGCGCGGTTGAACTCCTCGAGGGACCGGCGCGCCTCGCTGAAGCCCTGGCGCAGCGCATCCGTGGCAGCCTTTGCGGCGTCCTCGCTCTGCCACAGCCAGGCCACCAGCAGCGTCACCGCCGACACCAGCAGCAGGATGGGGTTGGCGGACAGGAAGGTGAGGGCGGCGGCCAGGCCACGCGATGCGATCGCAGCAGCGGTCTGCGCGACGGTCAGGCGGGTTGTGGCGCCCTGCAGGCCCACGACGCTGATCATGGCCGTGTTCACAACGGTGCTTTGCGCGATCCAAAGCGCCTGCAGGAACTTCAGCCCCGCCTGCAGCTTGCCGCCCACGTAGAAGACGGCGGCGACGGCGGCGAACTTCACCACCAGGCCGATGACCGTGCCCAGGTTTTCAGCCAGGGTGCCCAGGGAGACGGCGATCAGGCGCGACGCGCCGGCGGCCTGGTCGGCTTCGCCCACGTACACCATCAGGTTGTTGCGCAGCACCTGCCAGGCGCGGCTGATCGTCAGCGGGACCTGGGAAGCTTCGTCGGCGATGCGGCGGGCGTTGTCGCCGGTCCACGCGCGCAGCAGCACGTCGGTGGTCAGGGCGCCTTCCTCGGCCAGCTTCTTCAGTTCGCCACGTGGCACGCCGATGGACTCGGCCAGTGCCTTCATCAGCCGCGGCGCGGCTTCGTTCACGGCGTTGAACTCTTCGCCCCGCAGCGCGCCGGCGCCCAACGCCTGGGACAGCTGCAGGACCGCGCTGGCGCTCTCCGCGGTGGTCGCACGGGACACCAGCAGGCCCTGGTTGATGGTGCGGGTCAGTTCCGCCACCTTGGCCTGGCTGACGCCGTAGCGCTCCAGGGCCGCATAGCCGCGGTTGTACAACGTCACCGTGGCGTCCAGGTTCTGGTAGGTCTGGTTGGAGATCTGCAGCAGCTGCTGGCCGACACGGCGCTGTTCGTCCAGGCCCTGCGTGACCTGGCTGATCTTGCCGCGGATGTCGGTGTAGGTATCGGCCATGCGGCCGAGCTCACGCACCGAAAGGGTGATGCCCAGGCCGGCCAGGGTGGCGCGCAGGCCACCCATGGACCGGTCCATGCCTTCGGTTTCGCGTTTCGCCCGGCCCGCGGCGCGGGCGTATTCGTCGACGTCACCGCCGGCCTTGCGCGTGCGCTGGCCCGTCTCTGTCGCCTGCTTTCCCGTGCGGTCCAGCGCGTCGCCGAACTTGCGGACGTTGCCGGCGCCCGTGGTCAGCGTACCGGTCAGGCCCGTGCCGTCCGCCTTCAGGACGATGGTCAGGGTTTCGGTCGCGTTGGCCACGGGCTACTCCATTCGGCGGTTAAAGACGGGTGCGGCGACTTCCTCCATGACGCGGACGCCCCAAAGCACGTCCGGACGCAGCTTCATGTCGATGCCCAGCAGGTCGCACACGCTGGCGATCTCCGCGGCATCGATGCCTTCGTAGATCCGCACCGCGCCGGCGGCGCCCGCGACCATCTGCGTGCGCCATCGGCAGTGGGTAAAGACGCTGTAGGCGGGAACGTTCTCCTTCCACAGCGTCACCACACGTTCGCCGTCGTTGCCGTTGACCTGGTCGGCCAGGTCGCGCGCGTCATCGATCGCGTCCTGGCTTACACCCATCTCCGCCAGTTCGTCGGCGAACTCGTCATCGCTGCCTTCGTCAGGCAGCGCGTCTAGCCACGCGAGCGCTGCCGACGCGAGGTTTTCTCGTCGTAGCGCTCGGGACGAAAAGCCTTTAAAAAAGCGACCGCCCCCGCCGCCACGCACTCGGGCGACTTCTTCACCCATGCCAGCTGTTCGGCAGCATCCAGTTCCTGGTTACCGCCCTTGCCGATGCCGCGGACGCTCTCCAGGTACTTGTCCAGCAGTTCGCCGTTGCTGTAGTCGTTTTCCGGATCCAGCAGATCCGTCAGTTCGTCCTGCGTGGGACGCTTGAACTTGCCGAAGAAGGAACCCTGCACCTTCGTGCCGCGGGTCGTGCCGAAAGACACCAGCACTTCGATTTCCACGCTCTCTTCGTACTGCTCGATGTTGATGCCGCCCATCTGCTTCGTCTCCTTGCCGTTGGCGCTGTGGCCTTGGCGTTGGCGTTAGAGCGGCCGACCGCGGGCAGCGGCCGGCCGCGGGGGATCAGCGCACGATCACGCTGTATTCGGGGCCGCTGCCGTCCTGCACGAACGGGCCCTGCAGCTGCAGGGCGGCGATGTTCTGCACCTCCTGGCGCTGGGGCGACAGCAGCTGCGTCTTCGGCGCGGTGATCTCCACGATGTTGCCGGGGACCGTACCGTGGATGTAGCTGAAGGCCATCAGGGTTTCGGCGTTCACGTCGTTGTAGAAGTTGTGCGTGCCCACGTCGGGCTCTTCCACCGTGCCCTGCCAGGTCGCCATGCGGTCGACCTGCTGCACCTGCTCTTCTTCCGAATGTTCGTAGAACTCGACGCGCTGGCCGAAGTCCACGGACAGTTCGTGCAGGCCGGCCAGGTAGCTGCCCACTTCGAACTCCACCGTTTCGGCACGGAAGGGCTGAGGCTTGACGAACGCCGACAGCACAGTACCCAGGGCGGTGGGCTGGTCGACCACCGGGCCGAACAAGCCGGTGAATTCGAACTGCAGCCACGGGTATTCCCGCTTCCGGCTGCTCATCTTCACCGTGCCGCGTGCGCCGGTGACCTTGTGCAGCGTGCGACCGACCAGCACCCACATGGTCAGACTGTTGGTGTCCTGGTCCTTGGGTTCGTAGGTCACGCTGGTGTCGGCCACGATGGTTTCGGTGTGGCCACAGCCCAGCATCAGCACACCCCAGGCAGGGGCCACGCCCAGGTCGCCACTGCCGGCCAGCGCGACTTCGCCGGTGATCTTCACGTGCTTGCCGACCATCGTGGCGGCCTTTGCGCCGAACAGTTCGGTGTCTACGTCGAATTCCAGCTGGTCGCCTTCCAGCGGGGAGATGGAAAGGTTCCGGGTCTGGATTGCGTTCAGCGCGCCGGTGGGCCCGGCGTCGACGCCATAGGTGGCTTCGATCTTCGCCAGTAGCGCCTTCTTCTTGAAAAACAGCTTGGCCATGTCGGTCTCCTAGTGCCCCGGCCTGAGACCGTCGTGGGGCGTTTTCAATCGGGGTGTGTAGCCGCGCGCACGCGCGATTACTTCTGCTCTTTTCGCTTGAACCGCGTCGCGTCGAAACGGGTTTCGGTGTTCGCCTGCTTGATGCGGTCTTCGCGGATCGCCTGCACCGCAGCATCGGATTTCTTCGCCTGCGCAGCAGCGGGCGGCGCAGTGGTGGTTTCGCCGGCGGCGCCGGCAGTGGTGGGGGTGGGCTTCTGGTTCATTGCGGGCTCCGTCAGTTGACTTCGAACACTTCCCAGGTGCTGACCACCCAGGCATAGGGGGTTTCGATCTGCTGGCTGTTGACTACCGACTGCAGCACCAGCGCCTGCAGGGGTTCGGTGGCCATGGCTTCATCGGCCAGTTGTTCCAGTTCGTGGATCAGCACGAATTCGGCTTCCTCGACGTCCAGGCCGGTGGCGCCTGCGTCCAGCAGTACCTGGCCCACGATGCTGATGCGCACGCGGCCGTTCTCCGACGCGCGCAGTACGTCGGTATCCATGCCGTTGTCGCTGGTTTCGTAGGGATAGCGGGTGATGCCGCCGAACAGGACCATCCAGACGCCGCGACGCAGGTCGGGATCCTGGCGCAGGGCGAAGTCCTTCCATTCGCGCGTCACCAGGCGGTCCGGGTTGATCTCGCCCAGGCGTTCGGTGATGGCCTGCAGGATGGGCAGGTAACGGGTACTCATGCGGATCCGCCTTGTGCCAGACCTTCACCGACTGCAGCGCGGATCAGGGCATTGATGCGATCGCGCTTCGCCTCCAGCGCAGGTTCGGCGAACGGCTGCGCCGGCACGCCACGCTGGGCGATCCTTCGGCGGAGAAGATGCGCCAGCTGCAGGCGCGTCATGCCGGGGGTGCGGGGGGTGATGCCCTTCATGCGGATCCAGTCGACCATTTCCGCCAGCGGCGGCCGGCCACCGGGGCCGGTGCCTTTCTCCTGGTAGTAGGCGTGTCGTTTCGGGAACGTGATGTGCTGTTCCAGGGGCGCCGGGTGGCTGACCCCCACCGATGTCACGATTTCGCTGCGGAACTTCGGGGCGCGCTGCTTGGCTTCGTTCGACGTCTCCAGGGCGCCGCGCCACAGTGCGCTGCCCACGCGCTGCAGCACCGCGCGATCGCGGCCCAGGATCGCAGCGGCGATCGCCTGGGCGTTGTGGCTGATGCGCAGTTCCATCACTCGGCCTTGTTGAATTCGTCCAGAAATGCCTGGTAGAGCGCGGCCGCGGTCATGTTCTTGGGCTGGCTTTCGCCGCCCTGGCCAGCGCGCAGGGTGATGGGCTTGCTGTGGTTGCGAATGGTCAGTTCGCGCATGGCTTCGGCTTTCGCGCGCAACAGCACCAGGTCCAGCTCGATGTCCGTCACGCTGGTGGCCTCGCCGGGGTTATCCGGAAGGGTGTGCGCGGCGAAGTAGTAGAACGGGAAGACAGCACCGAAGGCACCGATCTGCGCTGCGTTCGGCGGCGGGGACAGATGCAGTTCTTGGGCGGTACCGGCGGCCACCAGGCGCAGCGTGGGCAACGGACCGCGCGGCATGTTCCAGGGCGCCGTCTGCAGTTCCTGGACGCCCCAGGGCGAGCCCTTCACCTGGATCAGATCCGCCGGCGCCGGATAGGCCACCTGGCCGGCTTCCAGTTGCAGCTGGCCCGCATGCGTCCGGGGACGCTTGCGCACGCCCACCGCGCGACCAGCGATGCGCAGGTGCCGCAGGAAGTCCGCATCGTTGGGCGCGACGAAAAGCCCCGCTGAATCCATCAGCGAGGCCTTGTGCTGGGCGATCAGTTCCGCGGTGGTGTACGGGACGCCCACGGCCGCGGTTACTCCTTCGCGCCTTCGGCCAGGATGGCTTCCGCTTCCTGCGCCGCCTTTTCGAACGCCGCGATGACCGCTTCGCGGTTCTGGTTCTCGCGCTCCACCTCGATGCCCAGGCGGTAGCTGGCCAGGATCCGTTCCAGGTCCTCGCGCGGGGTCTCGCTGTGGTCGACGTTCGACAAGTTCGCCAGCAGCGTGGCTTCGTCAAGATCCGCCAGCTGTTCCTTCGCACGCGCGCGGTCGCGCTCGGCTTCGGTGGCCTGGTCCAGGCGGTCCAGTCGCTCGAGCTCCAGCGCCTGGATCAGCGTGCTGCGCGCCTTGTCGCCGCGGCCGCGCTCGGCTTCCAGCAGCTGGTCGATCTCTTCCGCCGGCCGATCCTTCAGCGATTCGACCACCTTGGCCACGCTGGTCTTTTCAAGGTAGCCCACCAGGTCGACGGTCACGATCGCTTCTTCTTCGGCCGGCGGCGCCGGGATCAGCGTCGGATCCACCGGGCGTGTCTCGCCGGGCTTGATGTACGTGCCGCCGATGTACACGCCGGTCTTGCCGGTGTTCGTGTAGGGGATGCGTTGCATGGGGTTCACTCCAGAAAGGGGCGGGCCCATTGCGGGCCCGCCTTGCTCTGACTGCGGGGAGGGTTAGGCAGCGCGGCCGGTGGCGCTGTAAGCCACCACGCTGGTGAAGCGGGCGCGGTACTCCGCCGGCACGTGGATGCTGCTGAACTCTTCGCCGTAGGACAGCTTGCGGCCGGTCGGGCGACCGTTCGGGCCCACCGCTTCGAACGGCGCACCGAAGCCGAACGGCTTGGCAATGGTGTACGCGGTCGCGCCACGCTGGCCCATGATGATCCGCTCTTCGCCCAGGTCGATGCCCGGCGCGTTGGTGGACCAGCAGCCCACGCCCTTGATGTCGGCCAGGTCACCACTGACCGTCACGGACGAATCGGCGCGCTTGCCGGCGGCGGTGTACTGCTCGGCGTTGGTCGCTTCGTCATTGAGGGTGTAAGCCATCAGGGCGAAGTCGGGCTGCACGAAGCGATCCTGCGCCAGACGCGCCTTGCGATCGCCGAAGGCCTGGATCAGGCCATTCAGGTGCTTGACCTTCTCCACACCGTTCGGCACGTCCAGGTCGAACAGCACGATGTTCGTTTCCTGGTAGAAGTCGGCGGTGATGGTCAGGCCCGGCTGCGGCACGCCCGCCTGGTTGACGATCTGCACCAGGCCCAGGTTGTAGTTCACCACCCGGTAGTAGTTGCCGGCGGCCTGCGTGCCGCTGCCGTCGTAGCGCGGACGCGCGGTGCCGCCGACGCGGACCACCATCGGCTGCTGTTCGCTGCCGATCGCCGTGCCCTTCAGGTCGCGCGGCTGCCACGGACGGACGATCGGGAAGCGATCGGCCGGCACGCGGTAGGTGCCCGGGTTGCCCGCCGATTCGGTCAACGCCACAGCGTTGCGGACCACGGCGCCGTAGGCGGCGGACTCGCGCTGCATGTGGTTGGCGATGCGACGGCCGACGTTCTCGCGCATCACGCGCGAGTTGCTGACCAGGGCACGCGCCCACGCGTCGTAGTTGATCAGGCTGTTGCGCAGGCTGAAATACGCCGCTTCGTTGGTCACGTCCAGGCTGATCTTCATCGGGACGATATAGGCGTAGTCGTTTTCGATCGACACGCCGCCCGGCGGGATCTCCTGGCCTTCGTACACCACGCCATCGTTGCGCAGGGCGCTGATGTCGCGCTTCTCGTAGGGGATGGAGTGGGTCGGGGCGGCGGTCAGGTCGACGTTGGTGGCAACCAGGTCCAGCACCCGGTTGTCGGACGTGGCTTCCAGCAGCACGGCGCGCTGGTAGCTGGCCGGCAGGCTCAGGTCGCCAGACTCGACCGGGCCACCGGCCAGGCGCTTGCTTTCGTCGTGCAGGCGCTGGGCGTTGGCTTCATCGAAGGCGGCCAGCAGCTTCTTCTGGAACGGCGTCTGCTTGTCTTCGTCCGGCAGGCGCAGCTGGTGGCCCAGCATGGTGCTGCGCAGGCCGTTGTGCACCGCCTGGGCCAGCGACTTGATGGTGTTGCTGTCGTCCACGCTGATGCGCGGCGAGCCGCCGGCGGAGTAGCCCATCTGCGCCAGCTTGCGGTTGGCCTCCATCTGCTCGCCGATGGCGATCTGCTTGGCGGCCAGTTCGCGCACCTGGTCGTCGGTCCACGCGCCAGTGATCACCGGCAGGACGCCCGACAGCTGCGTGCGGGTCTGCTCGCTCAGGGTGGTGGCGGCTGCCAGGGTGTCGGTGAACAGCTTCTGCCGGGCGCTGGTGTTGGTGGCGGCCTGCTGCGCGGCGGTGGCCTGTTCGGCCAGGGCCTTCTGCACGGCGGCGGCGATCGCTTCCGGCGTGGCCTGTTCGACCGGGTTGGTCACGGACAGCTGCACGACGGCGTTGCTGCCGGCGGCGGCCAGGGCCTTGGCGATGCCTTCCCACTGCGTGAGGAACGCCGCATCGTCTGCGTCGTCGGCCAGGGCGCGCGCGCCCATGTTGAAGGATTCTTTGATGCCGGCCAGCTGGGCTTCCGACAGCACGATGCCGCGGGCCTTCAGGTGGGCGAGGAATTTTTCCCAACGGTTCATAGCGATTGTCTCCAGGGATTCGGTGAGTTGGCGCGCGAGCCCCGGATGAACAAACACAGGGCCGGAAGTGGATGCGGTGACGGACAGGGTCACGGGGTCCAGGCGCTTGATGACGGGGCGGATCGTCAGACCCGCGCCCAGCAGTACGCACCCGTGTTCGTTGCCCTGTTCGTTGTCGCGGAAGGCTTCGTGAAACTCGGCCGACAGGTAGCGGAACCCGCGCTTGCGCACGGCATCGGTTCCGAAGTCGGTCCATTCAACCTGTGCGCGCAGGCGGCCGTTGTCGACCTTGAGCGCCAGGATCTTGGCCGCGGCGCCGTCGCCGGGCTTGTGGTCCACGTCCAGGAAGATGTCCTGGCCCAGCACGCGCGCGTCGAAGTTGCGCACCATCTGCGCCAGCATCGTGGGCGTGATTTCGAAACGGCCGTAGCGCGGATCCGTGAAGCTACCGGTGCGCGTGATCGTCACCCAGGAGCGCTCGACGCCTTCCGCCAGTTCGACCGTGTTGGACATGCAGCGGCGGGTGCCGGCGAGATCGTCATCTTCGTGCAGGAAGAGGATGCGAGCGCCCACCATGCTGGCGAACTTGGCCGATGCGGGTGCAATGCCGGTTGCGTGGATTCGCTGCATAAAAAAAGCCGGGCCCGTTCTTAACGGATGCCCGGCTTAGTGCCTTGTGGGATGCGACGAAACTA
>Ga0208958_1001139_pt1 | contig 27880 bp, 41 predicted proteins | sample RifOxyB1_FD_184032 | JGI IMG/M metagenome (GOLD analysis project Ga0208958, IMG submission 184032) | Soil microbial communities from Rifle, Colorado - Rifle Oxygen_injection B1 (SPAdes) | ecosystem: Environmental > Terrestrial > Deep subsurface > Rock core/Sediment | place: Rifle, Colorado...
AGTTATCATTTCTGTTTTTCTCGCCCTGTTGGGTCTCCACTTTTTTCAAAAAGGAATTCGCTCTCCAAAACAAAAAACCAAACTCCTTATCTTAAGTTTGGTTTTCCTTGTTATCAGCTACCTCTTTTATCATTCCATTCGTCTCCTTGCCCCACTTTTTATTCTCACTTTAATCATTATCCAAATAAAACAAATTATTTCTCACCATGCTCTTAAGCCCTCCCTTACTTTTGCCGCCTTTCTAATCGCACTTACCGGCCTTATGGCCACCCAATCCGAAGCCCGTGGCCGCTTTTCTCAAGTTTCCATTTTCAGCGATCTTGACGTCAAATACGAGCTTTCCAGAATGCCCTTTGAAGAAGGACCAAACAAAATTTTTCAAGCCCGACTTTTTCACAATAAGCCACTTACATATTCACGCAAATTTATTAATGAATACACTAAATACTTTAGTGCCAACTTTTTAATAACAGACGTCGCAAAACCTTCTCGCTACGCCACTATCGGCATCGGACTTATCACCTATATCGAACTGGCTCTCTTTATTTTTGGCCTAATCAGCATCGCACAAAAAAAATCTTCATTTATCCCCCTCGCTCTTCTTCTCGTCTCTCCTTTTCCTGCGGCACTAACAACCGAAGATTCTCCCAATCTCCACCGAGCTCTTTTTATGATCATTTATATCGTAATTATCGAAGCCTACGGCCTAACACTCATCTCCCAAATTTCGCAAAAATATCGCACAAAAATAATCACTCTATGTTTTACCCTTTTAATTTTAAACTTTGTTTTTTATCTTCACATGTACTATGTTCATGCTCCCTATCAAATCGCGAACGGCAGAAACTATGGAGCCAAAGAATTAGCCGCAAAGCTTAATGAACTTGAACCAAGCTATAACCAAATCATCCTGACCAACATTCCTGACGATATCTACCCGTGGCTCGCATTTTTTGGCAATAAAGATCCTAACATTTTTAATAAAGACGCCATTCAAAGAGAACAAGGAAATTGGTCGTACAAAAACTTCTATTTTGCTAGTCAAAGATGCCCCAGTCGTGACGCTTTCGAAAAACCAGAAGCAAAAAGGCTTCTCGTTGTTGATGCCAGAGGCTGCGCTGAAGAAAGTAATTTACTAATGCGCAGTGATGTCAAAATATTAAGCCAAATTAAAGAACCCAATGAATCCATAATCTACACCCTCTGGTCAAGAATTGAAGAATAATTATATTACCAATTTGGTATAATCCTATAAAATGTCCTTAAAAACATCTCAAAAACAAGTCGATAGTTGGGTCAGTCAATACAAAGTTGGTTATTTTAAGCCACTAGAAATAATCGCTCGCCTAGCCGAAGAAACTGGTGAGCTTGCCCGAGAAGTTAATCACCGTTTTGGTCCTAAAAAGAAAAAACCATCCGAAGAAACCAAAGAGATAGGCGACGAAATCGCTGACATTATCTTCACTCTGATTTGCCTTGCAAACTCGCTTAACATCAACCTTGACAAATCATTTAACCAAATGATGGAAAAACTCAATTCCCGAGATAAGAATAGATACCAAAGGAAATAACTTTATTACCTCTTTGGAGATTGCTTCGCTCGCCTTGATTTTCCGCCCATTCCCACCATTCTTCTCTGCCTTTTCCTCGAATCTCTCGTCAATAATCCACCATCCTTTAACAATTTACGAAATTTCTCTGTGTCAAACTTCGAGAAAGCCCTAGCCATTCCATGAACCACGGCACGAAGCTGACCCTGTTTCCCACCACCCTCCACACGTGCAGTGATGTAATATTTCCCTGTGGTACCAGTCAATTCAAATGGCTTTTGCCAAACCGATCTCATTGTCGCCCCCGGAAAATACTTCCCGATCACTTGCTCATTTACCAAGCTTTCTTTGTTTCCTTTATGCAAACGCACTCTCGCCGATGACGTTCGGCGTCTCCCAACGGCATAAACATAATCCTTTTTTTTACTTGCCATCTTTTCCTTTCGCATAAACCTTTAACCTTGCCATTCGCTTATCTCGAAGCCTATTATCCGGCAACATCCGCTTAACCGCAAGCTGAATTATCTTTTCCGGCTGCTCCTTCTTAAGCTTCGAAAAAGCGACTTCTTTAAATCCACCCGGGTAACCAGAATGTCCAAAATAGACCTTCTGCGCCTCTTTATTTCCCGTCACTTTAACTTCAGAAGCGTTTTCCACTTCCACAAAATCTCCCACATCCATATGAGTCGAATACCCAGGCTTATGCTTTCCCATTAAATAGCCAACTACCTCAGTAGCCATTCTTCCCAAAATCTGCCCCTTAGCATCAATTTGATGCCAATCTCTCTTAACTTCTTTTTGTTTTGGTTGATAGGTCTTCATTTTTTTCCTTCATCCATTCGATTCTCGCCATCTTGGCGTTGTCTCCAGCCCTCAAAGGCACTGCAATCACTCTGATGAATCCACTCTTACGACTCTTCGCCAATGCAAGATACTGATCAAAAAGCCTTTCAACAGTCTCTTTATCATTTCCTAGTCGAGCAACCACCCTTTTTCGCGCCGCTAACGAATCTTTAGCCACAACTCCCATTACCCTTTCAAGTTCAGGCTTTAAGGCCTTAGCCTTTGCTAAAGTCGTCACTACTCCACCCTCCTTAACCATAGCCCTAACGAGCGACCTAAAAAGGGCCTTTCGCGATGATTTGTTACGACCAAGCTGTCTTCCAAAAACTCGCTTACGCATTTGGCATCTCCACTCCCTTCTCGGCTAAAGCAATTTTGATAATTTTTAGAGATTTCTCTCCTAAGTTTCTCACTTTAACAAGGTCAGCCGGGTCAGCCTCTACAAGCTTTTCCACCGTTTCATAGCCCGCTTTACTCAAAGCGTTCGCTACTCTTGTCGGTAAACCAATCTCTTCTACCGAAAGCTTCCCAGCCAATCCCAAACTCCCTTTTTCCTCACGAACCTCTTGCTTTTCAACCTTCTTAGGGTTCACAACTTGATTAAAGTAAGAGACCAGTATCTCAGCCGCCTTCATTAGCCCATCCTGTGGATCAACACTTCCATCAGTCCAAATTTCTAAAATTAGCTTGTCATAATTAGTTACTCTTCCTACACGCGTTTCCTCAACCTTATAATTCACACGAATAACAGGAGAAAAACTCGCATCTAAACTAATCGTCCCGAGAGTCTCTGTAGGTCTATCTTCGGCTGGAGAATAACCAACTCCAGATTCTACCTCCATCGAAGCAGTTAACTTTGCACCTTTAGAAAGATTAGCAATTACCAAATCAGGATTACTTACAGCAACACCGGCAGAAACTTCGATATCACCAGCTTTAACTTCTCCTGGACCTTTTACGTCCAAAGAAACTTTTACCGGAGTATTTCCGGTGTACGAAAGACGAACCTTTTTGAGGTTAAGCAAAAAGTCGAGTGCATCTTCGCTCACACCTTTTAGGGTTGAGAACTGATGTTTGGCACCACTAATTTTCACACTAGTAATACAAGCGCCAGGCAAACTCGACAATAAAACCCGCCTCAAGGCAGTTCCTATCGTATCACCGTAACCCTTTGCTAAAGGGCTAATCAAAAACTTACCGTATTTTTTATCTTTCTTTTCTTCTTTTATTTCAAATAATGGCTCCATTTTAGCTCACCTCCTTTTTATCGAGAGTAAAATTCTACTATATCCGCATCTGTAAATGGCTCAGTAATATCTTCTCTCTTTGGCAATCTATCAACCTTACCAGCCGCCGCTTTTCGCTTTAGCCAGCTAGGCACCTCCGCATCTTTATCCTTTAGTCGTACCGCAACTGATGGTATCTCTACCGCTTTTGTTGAAAGCGTCACTGTATCCCCTATTTTCAATCTAAATGAAGGAATATTCACTCTCTTCCCATTTACCATAACGTGTCTGTGGCTCACCAACTGCCTTGCTTGAGGCCGAGTACTGGTAAAGCCAAGGCGTGTCACCACGTTATCTAACCTTGTCTCCAAGAAAGAAAACAATTTGTCGGACGTGTTCCCGCGTGAACGCAAAGCCTCCTTCATGTAATTTTTAAACTGCCTCTCGTTTACGCCGTAAAATCTCTTAACCTTTTGTTTCTCTCGTAACTGCCTCCCATACTGGGAAGGTCCTCTCCTGGTTCCTTTTGGACCATGAACACCAGGTGTCACGGTGAGACGTGTTAGCTTAGCACCTTTTCCAAAAATATCAAACCCCTCTCTTCTAGAAAGCCTATCTTTTGGTCCTGCGTATCTTCCCATTACACTCTCCTCCGTTTCTTTGGTCTTGGCCCATCATGCGGCATCGGCGTTACATCAGCGATCATGTTAATTTTTAACCCCGCCGCTTTTACAGCTCTCAAAGCCGCTTCTCTTCCCGGACCAGGACCTTTAATATAGACTTCCACCTTCGACAAACCATAGGCCTCTTGAGCTTTCTTCACCACCCCATCAACCGCTACCGTCGCCGCATAAGGTGTGGCCTTCCTCGTTCCTTTAAAACCAGCCAATCCAGAAGATCCCCAAGACAAAGTGTTGCCCTCATCATCAGTAATCGTCACCAGAGTATTATTAAAACTCGCCGAAACAAAAAGCTTTCCACTTTCAATTTTTTTCTTTGCAGCCATTTTTATTTTTTTCGCAGAATCAAGCTCCGCTTTAGATCGCCAGATCGTAAGCTCCGCTTATTCGTCTCCTTTCTTTGCCTGTGTCATCTTTGTTAATGTATCTTTCTTAAATGCACCCACAGTCCTTCTTTTACCTCTTTTTGTTCTGGCGTTTGATTTTGTCCTCTGTCCTCTGGCCGGCAATCCTTTAGCATGCCGCATTCCTCGATATGACCCAATCGTCCTCAACCTTTGGATATTCTCTCGTGTCCATCTCGCCAAATCTCCCTCAATTTTATACTCATCAAGCTTACCAGCGATTCTATTTACATCCTCACTTGATAAATCACCCATCCTTGTTGCTGCATCAATCTTCAAATCCCCCAACACTTTCTTTGCATTCGACCAGCCCACACCTTTTATGTGCGTCAAAGCATAATCTATTTTCCAATTGTCCTGCATTTCTACTCCTGATATTCTTGCCATAATTTTAACTTTGCTTATCCTTGTCTTTGTTTGTGCTTCGGATTTTTACAAATCACAAATATAACCCCTTTTCTCTTCACAATTTTACAATCCTTACATAATTTTTTTATTGATGATCTTACCTTCATTTTTCTTTTTAATTATCTTCTCCCTATTTTTCCAACAATTCTGCCACGATTCTCATCGTAAGGTGTCAACTCAATTTTAACCGTATCTCCAGGCATAAATCGCATATAGCCTCTTCGCATTTTACCGGAAGGAACTGCCAAAACACTCCTTCCATCCATCAAACTCACCCGAAACATGGTGTTCGGCAAAATCTCTCCCACCTCACCTTCAACTATCGTGTTTTCACTTGTTTTTATCATATCGTCAAAATAATAGGACCGCGGCTGGTTACAGCTACGGTCTCTTCAAAAAGCGCTGATATTCTACCATCTCTCGTACTTATTGTCCAACCATCTTTTTCCAGTTTAATAAGCCCCGAGCCATCAGTATACATTACTTCAATCGCCAAGGTCATCCCTTCTCTCAAAGGCACATACTCATCCTCACTTCCCGTTTCAGTACAAGGCACTCTCGGATCCTCATGTAATTCTCTCCCTATTCCGTGCCCAGTCAACGATTTAATAGCTTTCATGCCACCTTGTTCCAAAACTTCTCCCATTGCTCTGGAAATATCTCCCACCAAGTTTCCTGTTTTCGCTTGAGCTATTCCTGCCTTCAAAGAATCTTGACCGATTTTTAGTAATTCTTCTTTCTTTAAGTCACTTCCCAATAATTTGCTAGAAGACGTGTCCGAATGAAATCCGTCGTAAATCAAACCCACGTCCACACTCACCACATCCCCACTCTCAAAAACTATTTCTGGTTTCGGAATTCCGTGAACTACACCCTCATTCACATTTATACAAGTCGCCCATGAGTACCCAGGCACCATCGCAAACGAAGCTTTGCCACCAGACTTTTTAATTAAACTCATGGCCAACTCTTCTATTTCAGCAGCATTCACCCCTACTGCTACCTTTTCCATTAACTGGCCCCGAACTTGTGCCAATCTCTTTCCGCTTTCGCGCATTTTTTCAATCTCTTTTTTCGACTTTATTGTTAACTTATGCATTTTCCAATCTTATTCTTTCAATTTTTTTGGTAATATCTTCAATAATCACATCAATTTTTCTTTCCCCATTAATCCTCGTCAATTTCCCCTTCCCATCCACATAATCAATGAGCTCCTTTGTGTTGTTTTTGTAATATTCAAATCTCACCTTTACTACTTCCGGATTGTCATCTTCCCTTTGGATTAACGTACCTCCACATTTACACCCTTCTCCCTTTGGCGGATTTGTCACCAAGTTATAGACTTCACCACACTTTTCGCAAATTCTTCTCGATGAAATTCTTCGCACAGCTTCCGCTTCACTAATTTCAAGACTAATCACCAAGTCAATATCATCACCCTTACTTGTCAAGAAATAGGTAAGTGCCTCATACTGCGATATAAACCTTGGAAAACCCTCAAACAAAATATTACTCATGTCCTTTCTTTTCTCCTTCAGTAAATCCAAAACATACATCGTCATCTCTTCCTCCGGGATTAGCTTTCCCGACTCAACAATATCTTTTATTCGCGCGTCCTTCTCCGCCAAATTCCGAGCAATTGCCCCCGTCTGCAAATGATAAAGTCCAAATTTTTTAGCTATCCGCTCTGCTTGCGTTCCCTTCCCAGACCCAGGCGCTCCCAAAAGTACAATATTCATTTTCTTAGTAACCCTTCGTATTTTCGCATCACCAATTGGCCTTCTATATCACGCGTCACTTCCAGTACCACCGAAACTACAATCAATAGTCCTGTCCCACCAATCACCAAATCACCCACCCCGACAATATTTTGTAAAAGCACAGGCAAGATCGCGATTAATCCCAAAAACACCGCCCCTGCTAAAGTAATTCTATTTAAAACCCTCCCTAAATATTCCGTCGTCTGGCTTCCCGGCCTAATGCCGGGAATAAAAGCTCCGTTCTTTTGTAAGTTCTCCGATATTTTTTCTGGATTAAAAACCACACCCGTATAAAAATATGTAAATCCAACCACCAAACCAAAATACATGGCATTATAAACTAACGACTGAGGATTCAATAAAAGCCCAATCTTTTGGGCAAAATTTGCAATTGTCGGGTTATTCACCGATCCCAGAAATTGGCTCAACATCGAAGGCATCAGTACCAAACTCACCGCAAAAATAATCGGGATCACACCTGCCTGATTAACTCGAAGCGGTATATACGAAGTTGTCGCCCCCGGCACCTGCCGTCTTGATTGCCTAGCGTAATTAATCGGAATTTGTCTCATTGCTTCATTCACAAAAACAATTCCAGCGATGATGGCCAGCGCCAATCCCAAAAAAACTCCCATATGCAAAATATTTGTTTGGCCGAGCGTCGTTGTGGATCTTCCAACGGAAACAGGCAACTGTGCCACAATTCCTGCAAAAATCAGAAAACTTACTCCGTTACCCACTCCGTATTCTGTAATTAGTTCCCCAAACCAAATAGCAAGCATCGTCCCTGTTACCATTGTCACGACCAGTGCCAAGAGAGGTAACACTGATAAACCAGGAATAATCCCTTGGCTGCGAAGAAGTAAATACATTCCAAAGGCCTGAAAAACACTCAGGGGAATAGTTAAAAATCTCGTATATTGGTTAATTTTCTCTTGTCCAAGTTCCCCCTCCTTTGACAGCTCCTCCAAACTCGGTACCACAAAAGTAAGAAGCTGCATAATAATCGAAGCGTTAATATAAGGCGTCAACCCTAAAGCCATAATTGAAAAGTTCGCCAAAGTTCCTCCAGAAAAAACATCCAACAGAGAAAGGAGAGCATTTCCCCCAAACAAAGCCCCCAAAGAAGTTCTATCTATTCCCGCCGCCGGAATATGGGCAATCATCCGAAACACCACCAAAATCCCCGCTGTCGTCAATATCTTTTTTCGGACTCCAGGCGAGTTCATCGCCTTGGAAAAGAATTGAGAAACCGATCCAATCATTTATAATCCCCTCATTAATACTCTATTTTACCCCCAGCCTTCTCTATTTGACGAGCAGCAGAACCCGAAGTTGGCACTTGCACAACCAACTTTCTCTCAAGCGAACCATTACCCAAAATCTTCACTCCATACTTCTCCGCGTCTTCTTTCACTACAATCCCCGCCTTCACTAAGCTTTCAATATTCACACGGCCGCCCTCCTTCAAAAGATTTAGATGTCCCAATTTAATTATGACCGGCTTTGATTTTGCTTGAAATTTATCTTTTCCGCGTCTCAAAGGCAATCTCCGAAGCAGGGATTTTTTTACTTTCACTCCTTCAAACAAAACTCCAATCTTTCGACGTGATTTCTGTCCTTTCATACCTCGACCAGAGGTGTGGCCACCAATCCCACTTCCGTAACCTCTCCCTACTCGTTTCTTACCTCTTGTTACCACTTTTGGTAATTCACTTTTCATTTTTTCACCCTTTCTTCCATTTTCGCCATATCTTTCAAAGCTTCTATTGTCGCGTATACATTACTTATTTTATTGCTCGTTCCAAGTCTTTTTGCCACCGCATCACGCACTCCTGCCGCCTCTAAAACCACGCGTGTCGGTCCACCAGCAATAATCCCACTTCCAGGAGGCGCCGGCTTAATCAAAAGCTTCGCTGCCCCAAACTTCTTCCTTATTTCAAAAGGCACCGTATTTCCCTTAATCGGCACTTCTATCATATGTCGCTTTGCATAACTAATGGCTTTCGTAATTGCCGACCGCACATCTGCCGCTTTCGACAACCCTGCCCCCACTTTCCCCTTTCGATCTCCCACGACGACCAAGGCTGAAAATCTCATCGTATTTCCCCCTTTAGTTTTCTTTGAAACCCGGTTAATCTGAACCACAGTTTCATCAAACTCCTTCTCAACTTGCGCATAATTACTGTTAAAATTTTGACTCATATCTTTACCCCCCCTGCGCGGACCGCGTCACAAAGCGCTTTCACTTTACCATGATATCTGTATCCCGACCTATCAAACACGGCTTCATTAATTTTCTTGGCCACTATTTTTTTGGCAATCTCTTGACCAACATTCACTGCATCCTCACCTTTTGCTTGAACCAGAGTTACACCTTTCTTGTCATCAATCATCTGCGCATACATCTGTGTGTTTGATCGATACACAGAAAGTCTTGGTCTAGTTCCGGTTCCTAGTACCTTCGCTCTCATCCGTCTTTTTCTAATTATTCTTTCTTTTGTTAACATAATTACGCTCCTTCAGATTTTGCCGCCTGTTTGCCAGCTTTCCTTCTTATTTGTTCCCCCTCATACTTTATCCCCGCACCCTTATAAGGTTCAGGTTCTCTTTTACTTCTAATTAATGCCGCCATGTGCCCCACCATTTCCTTATCACTTCCCAAAAGCTTAATTATTGACTTTTCAACCGAAACCTCCATCCCTTCCGGTATTTCAATAATCACAGGATGAGAATAACCAATACTGAGGATGAGCTTTTTTCCTTCAACGGCCGCTCTATAGCCGGCTCCCACAATCTCCAAATTCCTCCCCCATCCCTCAGTCACCCCATATATCATGTTTGCCAAATGTGCGCGGTATGTCCCTTGCAACATATCCACTTTCTTTCCACCACGAACCTTTTTAATCTCTAGTTGATTCCCACCAATCTCAATTTTAATATCGTCCGGTATTTGTTTCGTTAGTTCGCCCTTTGGTCCACTCACACTTGCCACATTATCTGCAAACTTAACTTTCACTCCTTCAGGTATTGTTACTGGTAATTTTCCAAATCTTGCCATTTTTCCTTTCTTACCAAACCTCCACTAAAACTTCTCCTCCAACTCCATTCTTCAAGGCCTCCTTAGCACTCATTACTCCTTTTGGCGTCGACAAAACAAGTCTTGAAATACCTCGCATTTTACTTAATTCGTCGACAGTCATATACACTCTCAACCCCGGCTTTGAAACCAATTTTAAATTAATTAAAACCGACTCCTTTTTGTGATACGCCAAACTCACTGTCAATTTACCGTCTTTACTTGTCGCAGAATCTAAGTACCCCTCTTTTTTGAGCACTTGAGCTACAGCCTTAATAAGCTTTGTTTCTGACACCACAATCTCCCTTCTGCCAGCCATAACCGCGTTCTTAATTCTTACTAAAAAATCTCCCACCGAATAGTTAACCATTTTTACCAACTCGCCTTTCTAACGCCCGGTATCTCACCTTTAAGGGCGTATTCACGAAAATGTATCCGACAAAGTCCAAATTTCCTCATATAACCCCTGGGCCTTCCACAAAGCCTACACCTGTTTCGATACCTCGTTTCGTATCTCAATTTTTTATTTTCTCTTGCCTGTTTTGCTGTTGTTGACATTATGCGTCCTCCTTCTCAAACGGCATCCCCACTAGAGTTAATAGCTGCTTTGATTGATCTTTGTCTTTTGTGTTTGTCACGATTGTTAACTCAAATCCTTGGGTATTATCTAGTTTTGCAATATCAATTTCCGGAAAAACTGAATAGTCTCTAAATCCCAAAGTATAGTTCCCGTGACTATCTAAACCCTTAAGCGGCACGCCTCGAAAATCTCGCAATCGAGGTAACACCACAGAAATTAATCTCTCCAGGAAATCATACATTCTACCTCGCCTCAAAGTTACCGTCAAACCAACCGGATTACCCTCTCGAATTCCAAATCCAGCCACGGAAATCCTTGCCGCTTGAACTTTCGGCGCCTGACCTGTGATTAATGCAATATCTTTCATCAATTTTTCTTTAACATCCTTGTTTTTCAATCGATCACCTGTCCCCATATTGATCACTACTTTTGTTATTTTTGGAACTGCCATCCCGCTCTTCACACCCAATTCCTTCTTCATGGTTGGTCGTATTTCTTGCTCGTACCTATCTTTTAGTCCCAAATGTTTTGACTCTTTACTCATTTTTTACTTCCTTTCTTTCTCTTTTCATTAACTTTGTCCAAAATCACCCCAGATAATTTACTCACCCTTAATTTTTTTCCACCCTCAATTTTAAAACCTACTCTGGTAGGTTTCCCTTTTTTAGGATCAATAATAGCTAATTTCGAAAGTAAAATCGGCCGAGGTAACTCATATACTCCACCTTTTTTATCCGCCGCCACTGCTTTTTTGACATGCTTTTTATAAACGTTTACTCCAGGTACCAAAGCTTTATTCTTCATTGGGTAAATTATTTCAATCACACCTTTACGACCTTTGTCTTTACCGCTCAAAATTACTACCTTGTCTCCTACTTTATACTTCAACATTTTTTAGATTACCTCCTTTGCCAATGATGCAATCTTTGTGTATCCCACTTCTTTAACTTCCCTTGCAATGGGACCTAATATACGTGTCCCTCTCGGTAAACCCTGCTTATCAATTACTACCGCCGCATTATCATCAAATCGCACATAGCTCCCGTCCACCCTCCCGACTTCTTTCCTCGTTCTCACGATCACAGCCTTGATTTTTTCTTTATCATTTACAGCTCCTGCAGGATCAGCACCCTTAACCACACAACGTACAACATCACCCACACTTGCCTTTTTACCAATCCTTCCTGGTATTCCGATTACCTGTAATCCCTTTGCTCCAGAATTATCAGCCGGTCTTAACATGCTCCTTAGTTGTATCATTTCTTTATCCCTTTCTTCTCAACAATCTCAACCACTTTCCACCTTTTAGTTTTACTTATCGGCCTGCAGGCGACAAACTTCACTTTCTGGCTTACCTTTGTCCCCAGCTCATCATGAACATGATATTTCTTCGTCCGCTTTAATCTTTTTCCATACACCGGGTGAGCCACAATCCTCGTTACCATAATCGTAGCCGTTTTTTCCATTTTATTTGATACAACTATTCCTGTAAAAATTTTCATAATTTATTTATCCCGTATTATAGTCTTTTTTTGCCCTTCAGCAATTAAGGTCTTAATTTGAGCAATATCGCGTCGGATATTCCGTGCCTTCGCCAAATTTTTTTCTTGACCAATCGACATATCTATCTGTACCTTCATCAAGTTATCACGTAACTCATTTAATCTTACCTCTAAAACCTGAGCCTCTTGCTTTCGCATCGCTTCTAATTCTCTTTTTTTCATGATTAATCATCTCTCCTCACTACTTTTGTTTTGAAAGGTAATTTATCCCCAGCTCGCTTAAGGGCCAATTCAACTGTTGCCTCATCTGGCCCAATCGCTTCATAAATAATCCTTCCAGGTGTCACCACACAAACATATCGATCAATATCTCCTTTTCCCCCACCCATCCTCTGACCCGCTGTGCGCGAAGTCACCGGCTTATCAGGAAAAACTCTTATCCATACTCTCCCTTTTCTTTTTAATCCATTTGTTATCGCACGCCTGCCCGACTCAATCTGAGCCGCACTTAACCAATCTCTCCCCAAAGCCTTTAGTCCATAGTCACCAAAAGCCAAATCACTCCCTCGCAAAGAAAGACCTTTTCTACGTCCTCTGAAATCTTTTCTGAATTTTCTTTTTTTTGGTTGCAACATGTTATTAAATTAATCTTCCTGAGTTTTGTATATCCACACCTTCACTCCAACGTATCCTCGCTTTAAAAGTGCTGGTACCTGTGCATAATCAATGTTCTTCCTCAAAGTTTGCGTTGGCACCGAACCCATATGATACTTCTCTACCCTACTAATTTCAGCCCCACCAACTCGTCCGCCCAGCACAATCTTAACGCCCTTAGCCCCCGATTGCATTACTCGCTCCATACTACGCGCCACCACACGTCTATGGGGCATCCTTCTTTCCATTTCCATGACAACTCTTGTCGCTACCAAATGAGCCGAAAGTTCGGGATTTTTAACCTCGGTTACCTGCAAATCAACCTTCAGGTCTTTTGGCTCTTCCTGTCGAACCTTCTTAATAATCTGCATCACTGTCTTCTTCACATCCTCAATTCCACTTCCTCCTCTTCCAATCACAACCCCTGGCCTTGATACCGTTAAATTAATCACAATACTTTTAGGCAACCTTTCAATCTCCACTTCAGTAATACCAGCAATCTTGAGTTTCTCCATCAATTCTCCCCTGATCTTAATATCCTCAATCAAAAGATCCTTATACTTCTCATTTCCGGCAAACCACCGAGACTTCCAAGGTTTAAATTTGCCTATTCTAAATCCAACCGGGTTTATCTTATGACTCATGCTTTTTTAGCTCCTTTCTCCGCTTTTTCTTCTCTATAACCTGTTTTTCCACTTTGATCTTTGACATTGAAGGCGCAAGCTTGCTTGTTTTTTGCGCTTTAAGTTTTTGATCGTCCGTTAGGATAATTCTGATATGGCTCATCTTTTTCACAATCGGATGCCACTGTCCCCGTGAAACCGGCCTTCCCCTTTTCAACCTTGGCCCCTCACCAATTTGGATCTCACTAAACGCAAGGGCCTCTTCATTCATACCTTTATCTTTTGCGTTTGCAATCGCACTCCGAATCACTTTCTCCAAAGGCAAGGCCGCGCTCTTTCTAACATAGGGCAACATCTTCACAGCCTCTATAGGAGCCACACCACGCACCATCTCCGCCACAATCCTTAGCTTCCTCGAACTCATCCTAATATATTTTTGTGTCGCTATTGCTTCCATTACGTCTTTTCCAAAACTCGCTTAACAATCTGCCCATGGCCACGAAAAGTACGAGTTGGTGAAAATTCACCCAATCTGTGTCCTACCATATCTTCAGTTACAAACACCTCTATAAATATTCTCCCATTATGGACACTGAAATATTTACCAACAAATTCCGGTGCGATGGTGCTTCCTCTTGCCCAAGTCTTTATCGCCTTCCCCTTTTCTCCCATACCAGCCGCCACCTTCTTTGCAAGGTTTGCGTCTACATATGGTCCTTTTTTACTTGATCTTGACATAATTAATGACTATGCTTCCCCGGCTTTCGAGGAGACACTATTAGTTTATCTGAATACTTTCTTCTTTTCCTTGTTTTTCCTACTGCCGGCTTACCATAAGGCGTCTTTGGATATTTCATGCCCACTCCGCTCCGGCCTTCTCCACCTCCATGAGGATGACTCCCAGGATGTTGTGCTGTACCTCGAACTGTTGGCCTAATTCCTCTTCTTCTATTTACGCCAGCATTTTTCACACGTTCCGCACTGTAACCAATATTGCTCACCTGTCCCACCGTCGCCCAAGCCTCCGGATCAAACCTCTTAATCTCACCTGATGGTAGCTTCACTAAAACCCACTTTTCGTCTTTACCATGAATCACCGCCGAGCTTCCAGCTCCACGCACCATTTGTCCCCCCTTACCAACTCGAATCTCAATATTATGAATGTACGTCCCAATCGGCATTTTACCCAAAGGTAGTGCGTTCCCAACTTCAAACGGTGCCGACTCAGAAGCCATCACCCGACCTCCAATCTTCATCTCATGAGCTGCCAAAATATAGCGCCTGTCACCATCCCCATACAGAATCAAAGCCAAATTAGCGTTTCTATTGGGATCATATTGAATCTCCTCAATTGCGCCCCACTGATCACGCTTTGTTCGGCCAAAGTCAACTTCACGATAATACCGCTTCTGTCGTCCACCTTGGTGACGAACCGTTACTCGGCCATTTGACCGCCCTGAGTTTTTTGGTAATATCGTTTTCAGATTTTTCATTTATTCTTTTTCTTTTCGTCTCTTTCTCCAAAAACATCAATTTTATCCTTACCAGCCAAAGTCACAATTGCTTTCTTCTTTCCAGCGATCGACATCTTCCTTCTCCTCATCAAATTTGTTTTGGTAATTGACCTGTAATTGATCGTCCTCACCTTTGTAACCTTCACCCCAAAAGCTTTACTTACTAATCGCCCGATTGCAGGCTTCCTCAATTGACCCGGAACTTCGAAAGTATATCTGCCTTCTTTGGCTTCCGCAATACTTTTTTCTGTCAATACTGGTTTTAATTTACTTCTCATTTCTTTGATTTAATGAATTCCTCTCATTTTTTGGTTTAAAGAGTTCCTCATCTAAAATTATTTTTCCACCAAAATAAACATCGTAAGCATTTAAATTTTCTCCACGAACAATTTTCATATTCGCAATATTTACAAAAAACTTTTTGACATCATAATTTTTCTCACTAATCACAAGTAAAAACCTCTTTGATTCAGCACTTACCTTTGTAATTAACTCCGCCGCCTCTTTGGTCTTTTTTATATCTCCCAAACCCACTACCCCACACACCTTCCCTGCCTTTACCTTTGTCGTCATTGCACTCACCAAAGCTCTCCTCTGCATCTGTGTCGGCAATGTTAACTCCCGTTTCACGCCCTTTGGCCCATGGGCTTTACTTCCTCCTACAAAAATTGGGGCCGAACGAGCTCCATGTCTCGCCCTTCCCGTTCCCTTTTGCTTAAACCATTTCTTTGTCGTTCGATTCACTTCTGACCTCGTCTTTGTTTTTGATAGTCCAATATGCCTTCGCGCTCGGTAAACATGCAATGCCTGTGCCAGAAGCTCTAGGTTAACCTCACCAACAAAATTCTTCGGCAAAACCGCCTCTTTAGTTGCTTTTGTATTAACTGAATAAATCGTAATTTTAGCCATTTTTCTTCTCCCTCTTCTCTAATTTCTTAATGATCAATCTGCTTCCAAAAGCGCCTGGCACCGGGCCACTTAAAGTAATTTCATTCTTTTCTCCATCCACAGCCACCACTTTTACGTTTTTTATGGTTACCTGCTCATTTCCCATCCTCCCTGCCATCTTCTTACCTTTTCTTACTTTTCCTGGCGTTGTACCCTGTCCAATTGATCCCGGCGCTCGGTGTCGGTCACTCTGACCATGAGTTTTTGGTCCTCCTGCAAAACCCCATCGCTTCACTCCTCCCGCAAAACCTTTTCCTTTTGATGTACCAATCACACTGACCATATCTCCCTCAGAAAAAATTTGAGAGACATTTACCACATCGCCCACTTTTACCTCTGGCTCCAATTCAAACTTAATTTCAAACAAAAAAGAAGGCGCTAATTTTGAGTTCTTTATTGCGCCTTTTACGTGCCCTTGCATTGGTTTGGTTAAGCGGTTAAGTTTCTTCTCCCCAAAACCCATTTGGACTCCCCAATAACCATTTTTATCTTCTTTTATGATTTGCGTCACCACACAAGGACCAGCCTTTACCAAGGTCACAGGTGTCCGCCTGTTATCTAAAAAGGCCTGACTCATTTTTATTTTAGTTCCCGCAATTGTATTAAGCATGGCTTCACTTCTACAAACAAAAATGCGCCCGGGGGCGCATTAGCTCTCCCTCAAAGCACTAGCGTGGCTATTTAATTAAATACCACCTCCATGTGAGGCTGATTATATCAGATCAAGAACTTGCCCGCAAGACAACCAAAAAACTTCAAGTTTACGCACCTTTTTATCTGTTCTAACCCATAATATGCTATAATTGCTTACAAGCGAAGCACCTTAACCGGCAGTTAAAAAGAAAGGATACACGGGAATATGTCTGCAACATCCCGACAGTCACTTCTGAATGTCCTCGAACGGCTTGAAATCGCTCAGGGCTTTGAAACAACTGTGAAACCTTCCCCCGGCAACGCCGAAGAGGTCATAGCTTGGTATGCCACCAAACCGACTCACAAGCACTATGTCGGCGCACATGTTATGCTACGAATTCTCTACCACCACACCAAAAAATGCTGGTGGGTTAGCCTCTTTGAAGTTTCGATGATCTACTTGGGCAGTCTCGATCCCGATGGAGAAGAACGCGCATGGCGGTCACTGAAGCAATCAACCTTACGCCATGAACGCTTTTTTGCCCATATCGGCAAAATTGCCAGTAGACAGCTTAATTCCGACTCATGGACCGTTCGCTGTCCCCAAGATCTCGTCGCCTTCTTTGAAGCCTATGATAAAGCCGCCAAATTCTATGGCGACCTTCCTATCTTTCTAGGGTAACTCCACCGCCTGGTGCTTCGCTTGTTACCCTTTTGTTATCAACATCAAAAACTCCTTGTTTTCCGCTCTCCCACCAAGAATCGGCGATTCAACCACACCCGTCATTGCGAGCCCAAGTGAAGCAATCTCGTTCTTCACTTCTTCCAAAACCTTCTTGATTTCAGTCTCACTTAACTTGTTCTTTCCTGCTTCATAATGTGGCTTTACCAGTGAAACAATCACTCCATCTTTTTTTAAGTTTTTTAAAGCGTTCGGGATCACTTTTGCTTGTTTCGTCCACCCCGTATCAACGGCAATTAAATCCACGCTCTCCGGTAAACTAACGTGCATTGCGTTCGTGCGCTCCATGACGACAACTCTCGGGTCATTTCGCAGTTTCCATGCCAACTCACCATAGGCTGTATCGACACTATAAACTTTCCTGGCGCCATTTTGCAGTAAGCAGTCGGTAAATCCCCCCGTCGAACATCCAAAATCCGCGCAAATCTTATCTTTAACCTCAATCTCGAAGTGTTTCAACCCAAACGCCAGCTTCTCTCCCCCCCTCGACACAAATTTCTTTTCACTTATCATTCACTGCTCTTGAGCCACTTTTTCAAACGTTCTAAATAACTCTGCTTAACCTGGTTTTTCTTATCTAAAGAAACAACAAAACTCATTTTTCTAAGCTCATTCAGTATACTTTTAACGGTGCCATCTGGAATGTGACTAAGACCATTAATAACTTCACTTTGGCTCAACCCAACCTCATCAGATAAGCCAAGCATTTTTTTTGCCAGCTGTCCACACAACAAAATCGCAACTTGTTTTCTTGTTTCCAAATCAAAAAATTCTGGTTGCAACGCAAACTCACCAGAATCTTTTTCAATTTTAAGATAATCCCCAAGCACTTCAACCAATAACTTCTCCGTGTAACCCTTATTCTGAACCGGATCCGTCAATAAAGCCGCCAGAGGATTTTCATTTTTTTCCAATCTCTGTTCACTCATGTAGGTTCACCTCTTTCAACATATCCTCCATGTCCAAAACTCCCTGAGAAGCAATCTTGTATTCTTTCGTTTGCTCATTAACAACAACTAATCCTTCTGATCGAAGCTGATGCAAATAAACCCTCACAGAAGAGTAAGACATGTTTAGATTTTCATGAATTTTCTTTCCTGTAATACCAACATTGCCATCTGAGTTAAGAAATTTCAAGCCTAAACGAGCGGCCAAATAAACCAAAACTTTATGTTTATCTCTAAGTTCCTTGAACGACTTCAAAAATAAAACTTCTGCGGACTCCGTATATTTAACATAGACCTGCAACAGCTTTGCCAACTTTTCCTCTTCCACATCTGCCATGCTAACTACCAAGTCACTAATTTTCATAACAAGAATATATCACCAAAACTTCACTATGTCAACCGTATGAAGTAATCCTATGTATGCTATAAACATCAACATCTTTATCCCCCCAAGCACAACACACAATATAGCACATCAAGATTGACATCAATTCTACCATTTGTTGATAGCATCTTCAAGCTGAACGAAAACATATAAACTTCATATACTCATATTTTTTATGCTATATTGAGCGTAACAACATATCATATAAGAGAGTAAAGCACAAAGTTGTGATGCACAAGCCTTGCGAACAGGCACAAAGTCTGATAGAATCAGCCCAAACCAGAAGAAAACAACCCAAATGAGCTTAAAAAAATCTGCTAGTCTACGCGAAATGCTTCCTTATTTCTTCACAGGTGGCTTCCTCACCAATCAGCTACCAGAAGTTCACTATCTTATCTCGAAAGCCATCACTTGGATTATGATCCTAACTTTCTTTCTATACCTCATTCTCTCCGCCCACTATCTCTTTCTCTCCTGGCTGGATAACCAAATCACCCACAAAATCAAGGAGTTCTATCAACCCAAAAACTAACACTTACATTTTTATCTCAATACTTACCCCCGCGGGTAAATCAAGATTTGAGAGTTGATCAATCGTTCGAGGAGAAGGCTCCATAATATCAATAAGCCTTTTGTGCACCAAAATCTCGAAGTGTTCCTGAGCGTCTTTATGCTTAAACGGAGACTCTAAAGTAGGAATAACCGTTCTCTTTGTTGGAAGAGGAATAGGACCCACCACTTCGGCACCGCTTGCCATCGCCGTATCTAATATCTTAGCCGCGGCTTCATCAATGACACGGTGATCGTAGCTTTTTAGCTTTACCCGTATTCTTCCAATGGACATTGGTTATTTTACTTTTAAGTGCGAGCAGAAAATCCTACTTGTTTATCTTGGTAATCACACCAGCACCAACTGTCTTTCCACCTTCCCGAATAGCAAACCTCCAACCTTCCTCCATTGCAACCGGCACAATTAATTTCGCGTTCATTTTCGCACTATCCCCAGGCATCACCATTTCTATGCCCTCAGGCAATGTTACCTCACCAGTAATATCCGCTGTTCGCACAAAAAACTGTGGCTTATAACCAGTAAAGAACGGCGTGTGCCTTCCGCCCTCTTCTTTGCTCAAGATATAAACCTCAGCCTCAAATTCCGTGTGTGGTGTCACTGTCCCCGGCTTCGCCAAGACCTGACCCCTCTCAACCTGATCCTTCTCCATGCCTCGAAGAAGTACTCCCACATTGTCTCCTGCCACCGTTTCGTCTAAAGTCTTTCTAAACATCTCAAGACCAGTTACAACTGTTTTTTGAGTTGCCTTAAGCCCCACCACTTCAATTTCCTCGTTTACTTTTAGCTTACCGCGCTCAACTCGACCAGTAACCACCGTTCCTCGGCCCTTGATTGAGAAAACGTCCTCAACCGGCATAACAAACGGCTTCTCTTCATCACGCTTTGGATCAGGAATGTAGTCATCAACCGCTTTCATTAAGGCCAAAATCGACTTCTCAGCCTCAGCATCACCTTCCAAAGCTTTCAAAGCACTACCTCGAATAATAGGTATTTCATCTCCAGGGTATTCATATTTCTTAAGAAGATCTCGAACATCCTCTTCAACCAAATCCAAAATTTCAGGATCATCCACTGTATCGCATTTATTAAGAAAGACCACCAACGCCGGCACATTTACCTGCCTAGCCAAAATCACGTGCTCACGAGTCTGAGGCATCTGACCATCAGCCGCACTAATCACCAAAATGGCTCCATCCATCTGAGCGGCACCCGTAATCATGTTTTTGATGTAATCAGCGTGCCCCGGAGCATCAATGTGAGCATAATGTCTCTTCTCTGTCTCATACTCAACGTGGGTAATGTTAATCGTCACACCACGCTCTTTTTCTTCAGGAGCATTATCAATATCCTCAAACTTATAAGCCTTCGAAGTGTTTCCCGGCTGTTTTGACAAGACAGTCGAAATCGCCGATGTCAAAGTCGTCTTACCGTGATCAACGTGACCAATTGTCCCCACGTTTACGTGCGGCTTTGTTCTTTCGTATTTTTGTTTTGTATCCGCTGCCATTTTCAAATTCTACTATATTTTTTAGGGACAGATCAACCCCGCCTATTAAAGCGAGTACGAGGTATTATTACAAGCCTGACTCTTCTTGTCAACACCTAATTCTTAGCTCGCGTTCCCCGTCTTCTTCGCCACAATTTTCTCCGCGATATTTGCCGGCACCTCATCATAGTGGCTGGGCTCAACATAAGCACTCGCCCTTCCTTGTGAAATCGATCGCAAATTTGTTGCGTACCCCGATAATTCAGCCAAAGGCGCCATCGCACGAATAAAGGTCAGACCTCCTTTTTCTTCCGTTCCTTGAATTTGAGCTCGTTTACTTGAAAGATCTCCTATGATATCTCCCATAAACTCCCCCGGCGTGGTCACTTCAATCTTCACAATGGGTTCCAAAAGTATCATTTGAGCCCTCCTTGCCGCCGCTTCCACCGCCATGCTTCCTGCAATCTTAAAAGCAATTTCTGAGGAGTCCACATCATGATAAGTTCCGTCGTAAACCGTCACTTTCATGTCTACCATCGGGTATCCTGCCAAAATTCCACTTTCAAGCTTTTCCCGTACACCCTTTTCAATCGCCGGAATATACTCCCCCGGAATAGATCCTCCTTTAATCTTATTTATAAACTCATAGCCTTCACCGCGGCCTACTGGTTCAATCTTCAGGAAACAATGTCCGTACTGACCTCGACCACCAGTTTGCCTAATGTACTTACCTTCTCCCTGCGCTTCAAGTTTAATCGTTTCCTTATAAGCCACCTGCGGTGCGCCAGTTGCCGCTTCCACATTGAATTCTCGTTTCATTCGATCCACCAAAACCTCCAATTGCAACTCCCCCATCCCCGAAATTATCGTCTGTCCCGTTTCGTGATTGGTTTTTATCTTAAATGTCGGGTCCTCATCTGATAGTTTATTGAGGGCCAGTCCCATCTTTTCCTGATCCGCCTTTGTGGCAGGCTCAATTGCCAAACTTATAACCGGCTCGGGAAAAGTAATCGACTCCAACAAAATCGGTTTCCCTGCGTCGCAAATCGTGTTCCCCGTCGTCAGATCTTTACTCCCAACAACCGCCACGATTTCTCCCGCGTACGCTTCGTCAATTAATTCTCTTTGGTCGGCGTGCATCAGAACAAGCTTTCCAATCCTCTCTTGTTCCTGCTTGCTGGTGTTAAAAGCTGTTTGCCCCGACTTAAGCGTACCCGAATAAATTCTCACGTAAACCAACCGTCCCACATGAGGGTCAGTCACCACCTTAAACGCGATCGCACTCATCGGAGCGTCATTCTTTCTCTCTCTCGTTTCCTTCTCCCCTGTCCTAAAATTCTGCCCCTCAATCGGCGGTAAATCAGCCGGACTTGGCAAATACTCAACTACCGCATCAAGCAAAGTTCTCACTGTCACCATTCGATTATCCCCCCCCAATATGGGGAAAAACTCACCCTTCACCACTCCTGCACGAATAGCCTTTTTAATATCTGCTTCCGCAAGCTCGGCTCCTTCTAAGTATTTCTCCAAAACACTATCGTCATACTCCGCCACTTTTTCAATTAGCTCGGCACGATACTTCTCGGCTTTTTCGATCAAATCAGCTGGAACCTCTTCTTCCGTTAACACATTATCTTCAATCCCCTTATACGTGTAAGCCTTCATCTTCACTAAATCAACCACTCCGCGCAAATCATGTTCTATACCGATAGGCAATTGAATCGGCGCCGTATTCGCCCCCAATCTTTCGTTTATCGATTTCAAACTCCCTTCAAAGTCAGCCCCAATCAAATTCAATTTATTCAAGACACAAATTCTCGGTACCCCATATTTATTCGCCTGTCGCCATACAGTTTCTGATTGAGACTCGACCCCCGTCCGTCCGTCAAACACCATTACCGCGCCATCCAAAACCCTTAAGCTTCTCTCCACTTCAGCCGTAAAATCAATATGTCCCGGAGTGTCAATAATGTTCACTCGATAATGCCCGTTCTCCACACTTGATGCCGACTGAAGATCCCAAAAAGTCGTGATTGCTGCCGACACGATTGTAATTCCCCGCTCTCGCTCCTGCTCCATCCAATCCGTCACTGTCGTTCCTTCATCAACAGATCCATGCTTATAAGTTTTCCCCGTTTCAAACAAAATTCGCTCCGTTGTTGTTGTCTTACCAGCATCAATATGGGCAATTATCCCAATATTTCGGATCATTGTTGGCGGCACCACGCGATTCTCCGTCGTGGTGCTCGACATTGCGCTTTTCTTTTTTGCTTGTTGCCCTGCCATAATATCCTTCTACTTTACCACCTGAAGTGAGCAAAGGCTTTATTTGCCTCAGCCATTTTCTCCATCTCCTCACGCTTCTTTACCGCCACTCCCCCGCCAGACGCTGCGTCCATTATCTCCGCCGATAATTTATCAGCATAAGTTTTAAATTCACCATTTGGTTTACTCCTCGCCGCTTCGACAAGCCATCTAATCGCCAATGCTTCTTGCCTTCGACCTCTCACCGGAGTCGGCACCTGATAAGCCGCCCCACCAATTCGTCTTGGTCTCACTTCCATTGTCGGTTTGATATTACTTATTGCCTGATAAAAAACCTCTACCGGCTCTTTCTTTGTTTTCTCCTTTATCATCTCAAAAGCTGTATAGATTTGTCTTTGAACCACACTCTTCTTTCCATCCAGCATACTTCGGTTAGTGAGCTTTGCGACCATTACATCACTATAAACCGGGTCAGGGGCAATCTTTCTGATTCGTGGTGCTCCTCTTCTTGGCATCTTAATTAGCCCCCCCTTCAGGCGCTACTCCACCAGCACCACCGCCAAAACCTTGCAGTTTTGTCCCATATCTTGATCTCGACGTTTTCCTTCCCACCACGCCTTTTGCGTCGAGTTTCCCTCGAACTACCTGATATCTTACTCCCGCCAAGTCTTTTACCCGGCCACTTCTCACCAAAACAATCGCGTGTTCAGCAATATCATGACCTTCTCCTGGAATGTAAGCCGTAATTTCTTGTTTGTTTGATAATCTTACCCTCGCCACTTTCCGCAGTGCAGAGTTTGGTTTTCTTGGTGTCATCGTCCGCACTGAAAGAACAACTCCCCTTTTAAAGGGTGCCGAATACTCCTTAAACTTCCTGTCTTTCGCGTTAAACCATTTCTTCAAAGCCGCAGTCTTGGTCTTCTTGGCCTGCTTATTTCTTGGCTTTCTAACTAATTGTGACACTGTTGGCATTACCCTACTACCTCCTCAATCACTCTTTCCTCTTCCTTTACGGGCTCATCATCAGTCAACTTATGCACCGGAATCAGTCGACCGATAATCACATTCTCCTTTAGTCCCATTAAGTTATCCTTTTTACCCATCAAGGCAGCATTTGCCAGCACATCGGTTGTTTGTTGGAAGCTCGCCGCACTAAGCCAGCTCTCTGTATACATCGCCCGTCGAGTAATCCCCAAAACTATCTGTTGCGCCGCTGCAGCTTCCCCACCAGCCGCCAAAACTTTCTCATTTTCTTCTTCAAACTTACCCTTTTCAATTTGCTCACCGGGTAATAGTTGCGTGTCCCCCGCAGTCAAAACTTTTACCTCATCACTCATCTTTCTAACAATCACTTCAAAGTGTCTGTCGTTTATAGGCACTCCCTGGCTTTCATAAACCCCTTGTAATTCCTGCACCAAATAATCTTGCGCCGCTCGCAAACCACGTACTCGCAAAATATCTTTTACATCCAAGTACCCTCCAGAAAGTTGCTGTCCCACTTCCACTTTTTGACCACTCTCAACTAGTAGTTTGCTTGTTTTTGGAATTAAATATTCCCTGTCTTCCGCCAATTTTCCCGAAGATTTAACAGTTACTTGCCACCCTTCCGGCAAATCTTCAACCTTCACAGCACCTGCAATTTCAGCCAAGGGGGATAAACTCTTAGGCATTCTAGCCTCAAATAATTCCTCCACTCGAGGTAAACCTTGCGTCACGTCTATGCCAACCACACCTCCGGAATGTTTTGTTCTCATTGTGAGCTGAGTTCCTGGCTCACCAATGGACTGCGCCGCCAATACTCCCACCGGCACCCCCGCGTGCACCATTTCCTTCGTTGAAAGATCCCAACCATAACACTTCGAACACATTCCATACCTACTCGCACAAGTCAAAGGCGAACGAACAACTATTTCCTGAATATCAGCCTGATTAATCTCTTCCAGGTGTTCTTCAGTAATTATTTCCCCCTTCGATACAATTTTTCGGCCTTTCTTCTCGGTAATATCCTCTGCCGCAACTCTCCCAACCACTCTCTTAAGAAATGTATTCTCGCGTACCGACCTTTTCACTGTTAGCCCCTCTTTGGTTCCACAATCTTCATCTCGAATAATTAAGTCATGAGCCACATCGACCAATCTCCTCGTTAAGTATCCCGCATCCGCCGTCTTAAGAGCTGTATCTGTCAAACCTTTTCTCGCCCCACGACTTCCAGTTACGTACTCAAAAACACTCATTCCTTCTCGGAAATTAGATTTCACCGGAAGCTCAACAATCTTTCCCAAAGGATCAACTACCAAACCAATCATCCCAGAAAGCTGCTTTATCTGTTCTCTCGAAGTTCGCCCCACCTTCGCGTCAACTACAATTTTAATCGGCGTTCCAGGCTCAACTAACTCCCAAGTTTTATTTGCAATCTCTTCCGTTGTTTCGATCCACACACTCTCAGTAAGTCGCTTTTTCTCTTCAGCTGTGATGAGCCCCTGCCCAAAGTTCTGCTCAATTTCAGCCACTCTCTCGTTTGCATGCTTAATAACTTCATTTTTTCCCGGTAAAACTGTCGCGTCCGTAATCCCAAACGACAGCCCCGACAACGTCCCTCCCAAAAAGCCCAAATCTTTTATTGCATCAATTAAATCGACCAACTCCTGATGGCTCACATCCGTAAATGCCTTGTTTACCACATCTTTAATCACGTCGCTACTCACATTCTTATTTATGTAATCAAAACCTTCAGGCAAAATTTCATTAAACATTAATCGCCCCACAGTCGTCTCAATCACTTTTGCCCCCATGCGCACATTAATCTTTCTCCTTAAGTTCACCCTCCCCACCTGATAAGCTAAAATTGCCTCACCACTGTCACCAAAAACAGTGTCATAAGATTCCGTTCTCTCATCCATATAAGTCAGGTAATAAACCCCGAGCGCAATCTCCTTACTCGCTGGCGCCGCCATCGGTGATCCATCAGCCGGCCGAAGCATATTTTTGTCCGACATCATCAATTCTTTTGCCTCAGCGATCGCATTCTTCGAAAGTGGCAAATGAACAGCCATTTGATCTCCGTCAAAATCAGCGTTATAACCTTTACATACTGCCGGATGAATTCTAATCGCGTTACCTCCAATCAAAACTGGATAAAACGCTTGAAAACCAAGTTTATGTAATGTTGGAGCCCGGTTAAGCAAGACCGGATGATCTTTTGTAATTTCCTCCAGAATATCAAACACTTCACTTGGTCGTCTCTCCATCAAATTCTTTGCACTTTTCACATTTGGCGCAATTCCCCTTGAAATCATTTCCCGAAGCACAAAAGGTTTCCACATCTCAAGTGCCATATCTTTTGGCAACCCACATTGATTCAATTTAAGCTCAGGACCAACCACAATCACACTTCTTCCCGAGTAATCCACTCTCTTTCCCAAAAGATTCTGTCTAAATCTTCCTTGCTTACCCTTCAACATGTCGCTCAAAGATCTTAAAGGCTGTCGCCCCCTCCCTCGTCGCGTCGCTTTTCTCTGGCTTGCATCAATCAAAGAGTCAACACTCTCTTGTAGCATTCTTTTTTCATTCCGAAGAATTATTTCCGGCGCTCCCAAACCAATTAAATGCTTAAGTCGATTATTTCTGTTAATCACTCTTCGATACAGATCATTCAGATCACTTGTTGCAAACCTACCTCCAGAAAGCTGTACCATCGGCCTAAGATCAGGTGGCAAAACTGGCAAAACCTTCAAAATCATCGAGGTTGGGCTAATCTTTGCCAAACGCATCCCGTCAACCATTTTCAGTCTCTTTGTAAGCTTCACATATCTCGCTCCTTTACCTTTGATATTCGTTATTTCTTCGCGAACTTCCTTGGAAACCTGATCAAGATTTATTCTCGAAAGCATTTCAAAAATCGCCTCCGCCCCCATTTTCACCTCAAAAAACTCATTAATCCCATACATCATGAGTTTGTCATACTCCTCTTCCGTCAAAAAGCCCATGGGTGTCATCCCTCGTACCAAATCAATGAGCTTAGCAAACAACTCTCTCGTCTTTTCACCAGAAACTCTTTCATCTTCCAAAAGAACCGTTTCTTTCTTCCTGAAATCAAGTCCAATCTCTTCGAGTGCCATCGCCAATTGCTCTTTATCCTTCACCCGCAATTTCACTCTTTCTTTCCTCTCCGTAGCATCAGTGCGCAACAATTCCTTTTTCTCATCATAAATCACTTTCATTTCGTTTAGCTTCTCACCACACACCCTATCCAAAACTCCCAAAGCTTCTTTTCGCCCCTTTTCATCTACCTGCATTACCAAATATCTCGCGAAATAAACCACTTGCTCCACCGCTCTCGGCGGCAAATCAAGAAGCAAAGAAACTTTACTTGGGGCACCCTTAAAGTACCAAACATGAACAACTGGTGCCGCTAGTTCAATATGCCCCATCCGCTCCCGTCGAACGCGAGATTCAGTTACTTCCACACCACACTTATCACAAATTACCCCCTTATAACGAATCCGCTTATACTTCCCGCAATAACATTCCCAATCCTTTGTTGGCCCAAAAATCCTCTCATCAAAAAGTCCATCTTTTTCTGGTTTTAATGTCCGATAATTAATTGTTTCCGGCTTAACCACTTCACCCCTTGACCAAGCTCGAATTTCCTCTGCCGAAGCCAATCGAATTTTAAGAGAACTAAACTCTTCCAGGCTTTTCAGTCTCATCAAAGGATCTGTCGATTTTCTTTCCGCTTCCTTGGTTTTCCGCTCAAACTCATTTAACTCCTCATTTTCATTATCTTCCTCTGCTGAGCCTCTCATAATCCCTTCAACATCAACCGCTAACCCCAAAGAATTAAGCTCGCGAATCAAAACTTTAAATGATTCCGGCACTCTCGCTTCGGGAATCGGCTCGCCCTTCACAATTGCCCCAAAAGCTTGAGCTCTTCCCACAATATCATCGCTTTTGATTGTCAACATTTCCTGCAAAGTATGTGCCGCCCGATGAGCCTCCAGTGCCCAAACCTCCATCTCCCCCAATCTCTGTCCGCCCATCTGGGCTTTACCCCCCAAAGGTTGTTGTGTCACCAAGGAGT
>Ga0208958_1001140_pt1 | contig 27865 bp, 19 predicted proteins | sample RifOxyB1_FD_184032 | JGI IMG/M metagenome (GOLD analysis project Ga0208958, IMG submission 184032) | Soil microbial communities from Rifle, Colorado - Rifle Oxygen_injection B1 (SPAdes) | ecosystem: Environmental > Terrestrial > Deep subsurface > Rock core/Sediment | place: Rifle, Colorado...
CGCGCCATACGCTGTGCCGACAGCATTTTGGGCATAAGCGCGGACATGGTAAAGGGTACTGGCCGAGAGTCCGGTAATGCTGCAGGGCCAAGGGCCGCCGGTTGCCCATCCGCTGGTTGTCTGTCCGGTGGAACCGGAAACAGGGCCGCCGCCCGCGTATGTCGGATTGGCCGACTGACTCCAGGTGCAGCCGCTGACCGTAATGGTGGCTCCGCCGTTTGATGATATGTTCCCCCCGCCGGTTGCGGTGGTGTCGGTGACGCTGGTAATCGGAGACACGGTGGTGAGAACGGGCAAGCCCGGAGGGGTAACGGTCGCAAAAGACACTTGCGATCCGTAAGAAATACCGGCGCTGTTTTGCGCGTAAGCGCGGACGTAGTAAGTGGTGCTGTTTGATAGCCCGGTCAGGTTGCAAGGCCACGGACCGCCGATTGCCCAGCCATCCGTTGTCTGGCCGGTGGAGCCGGAGATGGGACCGCCGCCTTGGTAAACGGGAGAGCCGGTTGTATTCCAGGCACAGCCGCTGACCGTAACCGTCAGGCCGCTGTTAGAAGTCACGTTTCCCCCGCCGGTTGCGGTGGTCTCGGTGATACTGCTTACCGAGCTGGTGGTAACAGTCGGGACACCGGTAACAGCGCCGGTGGTAAAGGTGGCATCCGCTCCGTACGACGTGCCAACTGCATTAGTGGCATAAGCGCGATAGTGGTAAAGAATGCCGGGAGTTAAGCCGGTCATACTGCTATACCAAGGACCGCCAATCACCCAGCCGTCCGTCGTTTTGGAATTTGCGGTTGTGGGATTGAGCGTGATACTCCAGACCAGTCCACTTACCGTGACTGTTCCGCCGCCGTTTGAAGTTATATTTCCCCCGCCGGTTGCGGTGGTCGTGGTAATACTGGTAGCCGGAGACACGGTAGTAAGAGTTGGAGCGGATTTATTTTCCGAACAGGAAGCGGTGGTGCCGCCACTTGGGCCGAGACAGGTCCAGGTCCAGGTAGTGGAATTGTCGGAATTACTGGCGCTTGTTCCCACGCTGCAGTTGTAATGAGTTGAAGAGCATACACCCGCCGTTCCGCAGGATTGCGTCGCGCCATTGGCGTAAGGGCAGGCGGTGCCGCCGTAAGCGGCGGGAGTAGTAATAGTGTAAGTTTGAGAACCGCTGCTGCAAGTTCCCCAAGAACCGACGCAATTAACGGGTTTGTTTTCCGAACAGGAGGCGGTGGTACCGCCGTAAATACCGGCGCAACTCCAAGTCCAGGTAGTGGAGCCATCCACGTTGTTAGTGCTTGTTCCGGCGCTGCAACTATAGTGAGTAGCCGAACAGACGCCGTTCACGGGTTTGTTTTCCGAACAGGAGGCATTGGTTCCGCCATAGAGACCGTTACAATTCCAGGTCCAAGTGGTGGAACCACTGACATTATTTACGCTACTTCCCACACTGCAATTGTAGTGAGTAGCCGAACAGACGCCGTTGACAACCCGGTTAACCGTAAACCCTACCGAGTCGCTGGCCTCTTGGCTGTTTGAGTTTGATGCGTAAACTCGCAACGTGTAATTGCCGGCGCTCAAACTTGATATATCAATATCCCGATGTACATCGTATGACCACTCTTGATAATCGCCGCATTCGCCACTATGGCCGGCGCTTGACGTATCAGCAATAACACTACCTCCTAGCGCAGTAGAGAGGATATCGTAATTAATATCGCTTAAGGTGTAGGCGTAGGAGGTCTCGTAGGGCCCGTCTACGGGACAGGTAGCTACATCCGTTCCCCCGCTGTAGCTGCCATACATGGTCAGGGTTGTGGGATTATCAGAGTTATCAACGTAGTAATTCACGCCGAGGTCCGGGTCGGTGCATTCGCGGAGATCGCCGCACCAGTAAGAATAAACATTGTGGGCAAAAAATGCCAAACTAAAAATTGAAAGGAGAACAAAAAAAAGATTATGTAGATAGGATAATTTCCTAGTCACGAACCAATTATACTATAAAGTAAAAGCAAAGATAAAAAAACCTCCTGTGGATAAAAAATACAAAAGGGCCGAACGACCGCAAAGCGTGTTCGGCCCCGATGACCGATACGAACAATAAAAAATAAAAGGCACAAAGAACACCTCCTTGGTCGGACGGAGTGGCAGTCCCCCGTCCGACTGGTTATCTCCGTCACCGGCAGGTGACGGAGACCGCAGAGTCGGGGGCGATGCCCTCCGCTCCGCAAATGAAAACGGGCTCGCACAGCCAGGGGTCATTAACCTCTGGCTTGATGCACTTCCCCCCCGCCTCGGGGGGAAGCGAGAGTTCCACCTTCAACGGACCCGCGGGAGGGCCCGTTAAGGGGACTTTCACGTACCCCCGGTACCCCGCTCCGGGCGGGGCCTTGGAACGGTCACACCGTTCCATAAGTTCTGGGACCCCTGCCGAGCGGCAGGGGCCAGGTGGCGTGTATGATACCATCGCCACCGTCAGGAGGGTCGGCGTCGGCGTGGTGGGCCCGCCGTTACCTCCCTCCCGACTCCCACAAGCAGCGACCAGCATGGCCACCAAGACGAGGAGAAAGCGATGCATGGTGCCTCCAATGCCCCGCTTGAAGCGAGGCACGAAAAAATCTGTTGACGACGAACGACGAACGATATCCTTTATATTATACCATATTATACTTTTTTTGCAAGTTTTTTTGTTTTGGAAAAACTAAAGGCCCCGCCGCTTGCAAGCGGCGGGGCCTTCTTTTTTTATTTTCTAATCTTCTATGAATGTCGGGATCCTATACTTCTCAAAACATGCAGCATTTGTGCCTCCACCCGAACCATCGCAAGTCCAGGTCCAAGAATTGAGGCCAGATATGTTATTGTTACTTATTCCTTCGGAACAGTTATAGTGAGTCACCGAACAAACACCGTCTATGGCACCAGGGTTTTTTGATTCTGAACACTGCGGACTGCGATTTCCGCCATTCAAACCATTGCAATACCAAGTCCAAGAATTGAGACCGTTTACCTTATCCACACTTATGCCCGGCAAGCAATTATAATGTGTTGCCGAACAAACACCGTCTATGGCAGAAACACCTGCGATACACCTGACTCCGTTCCATTCCGTGCCCGAAACACAACTGGAAGTAACGGTGCTGGTGGCGAGATTGACGGTATTGTTGTAAAGGAAGAATGTTTCTATGTCATACTTGACCGTGAAGGGAACATTTGTTCCGGAATTTCCGGTAGCGACGATGGTATTGGCCGGATTCCTGGTAACTTTGGAAGTGTCAACCGGATTTATCGTGTTCCAGGAAAAATTGATAATGCAACTGCTTTTGCTCAATGCGATGTCGCAAGAAGGAGAGGCCGGGGTAAGCGTGCCGGACATGCCTTCCGGAATGGCTTTACAAATGCTTCCGTCCCAAATACTGCCCGCCGAACAGGAAGCGGTGACGGAATCTTGGGCCAGAATGATCGGAGTGCCGTCAATATTATGATAGAGGAAAAAAGTACTTATTCCGGTCACTCCGTATCGAATGGTATTTAGTGCATTGTTTCCGGATGTAGCAAAAGATACGTGGGTATTGGCAGGATTATTTCTGGTAACTTCCGTGGTTCCGGAAGTGAGATTCTGTGTGCCCCAAGTCACGAACGAATTGCAAGTGGACGAGCCGGCGGCTATTTCGCAGGAAGTCGCCGAGAGAGCGCCGGAGGGCGATGTTTCAGAACCTTTATCTTCCGAACAGGAAGCGGTGGTACCGCCGTTGGAACCGTTGCAATTCCAGGTCCATTGAGTGGAGTCGGCTCCGTGGTTTACGCTGGTTCCAGCGGTACAGTTGTAGTGAGTTGGTGAGCAGGAGCCGTTGACGGGAACAACGCAGGGTTGGGTGTTACAAGATTGAGAACTTGAACCGACACAGTCCGCTCCGCCATAGGCCGGCGCCGGATTAGTACAGGTGCGGGTCTGGGTGCCGCCGCCGCAAGAGACGCTACAAGAACTCCAAGCGCTCCAACCACCGTTGACGGAAGATGACGGGCGATTAACCGTGAATGACACATTTTCGGTACTTTCCTGGTCGTTTGAATTTATTGCGTTAACCCGCGCGGTGTAATTTCCGGCCGAGAGGCCTGATACATTGACAATCTGACTTATAGTATATGTCCATTCCTGAAAATCACCACATAGACCGTCGTGACCAGGGGATGGAAGAGAATATAAGTTATCCTCCAGACCGCCAGGAGAAATACTATATGTAACAGGGCCTCCCAGCGTATAGGCATACGAAGTGTCAAAAGGGCCATCAATGGGGCAGATGGCTTGGTCTGTTCCTCCGCTGTAACCGCCATATAGGGTTAAGGTCTGGGGATTGTCGGGATTGTCAAAATAATAATTCATGGAGAGTTCCGGGTCCGTGCATTCATGGAGATTGCCGCACCAGTAGGAGGCGTAGACGCCTTGAACAAAAAACACTAGGCCTAAAATTGAAAAGAGTATCAAAAGGGAAACATAACGACCAGAAAATTTTTTTATCATAAAGAAATTATACTATAAAAAAAGAAAACGATGTGTGGAAAACCCCAAAAATACAGAAGGGCCGAACGAAGCGCTTGAGCGTATCATTCGACCCTTTTTTGATGGTCGAACAAAAAACAAAAAGAACATCTCCTTTTGGAGGGCGGGAACGAACCCCGCCCTCCCCGCTCGCCCCTACCGGCAGGTCACGGTGACCTGCGAAGGGGGGACGACCCCCCCGTTTGCGCACTGCGAATCAGTGCACAGCCAGGGGTCACGAACCTCCGGCGCCACGCATCCCATCCCCGAGGGGATGGGAACGTCCCCCGTCAGCGGCCCCATGTCGGGACCAAAGAGGTTGACAGGGGGCGCCTGCGGCGCCCGATAGCGCGCGACCGGCGGTACGAGCCCTCGATTGCAAAAAGGCGACCCCACCAAAACGCACACCGTCCCAGGGAGCGGTGTGTAGGTGACCATCGCGACCGTCGGGACCCCCGTCGGCGTGGTGGGAGATTTCGCCCCCTCACCGCACGCCGAGAGCACGAAGGCAGCCACGAGGACTGCCCAGAGAATCCTGCTCCTCATGGCACACCTCTTGTTGTACGATATCCTGTCAATAGGTCATCGTCCGAAATGGACGCGACCCTGACTATTCATACATATTATACTCGTTATTGAAAAAAAGTCAATGTCAAGGGCCTCTTGTGGAAAACCCCATATCCCCAAATCCCTTTATATTTCAGCCCCAACTCTGTGCAAAGTTGAACTTTGCACAATTAACTGTCGGGTGTTGGACACTCAACAGTTTATGAAAAACTATTCCGGATAATTTATAATTACTTTTATGTTTTTAGCTTTATCGGGAACGGACATTTTCCAGACGGGGCTAAGCGTCAGAATCGCGGAATCAATGTCGGGATACTGCGACAGTATTTGGTTAAAATCTTTTTTTGGTTTACCCAACAAACTGGCAACAAATTTGTCCACATCCAGTTTCCAAACTATTTTCGCGGGACCGGACAAATTAAAATTTATATTTTTAACATTTTCGAATGAAACATTGTCTTTAGTAAAAAGAGAAAAAGCCAAGTTTTTGATATTCGGCACATAAACTTCGCTTTCGTCATATTTTTCAATTTTATCTTCTGTAATTTTCTTTGTCAGTTTTTGTTCGTTAAAAAGAATACCATATAGTGTGCCTTTAAGTGTTAATGTCGCACTGTTGTTGTCGTAGACAGAAGAAACGCTTAAATCATCGGTGTTGAGAAAAATTGCGTCTTTAAATAAAATGAATCCGTCGGGAATTTGACTGGTTGCTTTTTGCAGGAGTTTTTTTTGGAGAATGTCGTTCAAATTTCCGACAGCGGTTGTTCTATCAATATCCGTGATGGCGGGAGTTTTGCCCTTAAATCCGCCGGTAATTTCTCCCTTGGACCGCGCGTAAAATTTGTCATACTTTGGAGTTCCTTTGAAACCAAAAATTTTAAAATCAAGCGGACCGCTATTATATTCCACTCCGGCTTCTGCCGCATAAATATCCACTTCAACCGATCCCGGAACGCCGTCTTTGGACCTCCCCGGTACGACTACCCTGGTCTTTGTTTTATACATTTTTCCATTTGAACCTTCAAGTCTTGTATCTATATTAAGCGTCTGGGAAGAGGAACCGAAAGCGTTATAAATCACAACCGTGCCCGTTGCCTTTTCCGAAACATCTTTTTCTCCCGATACCTGTATTGTTGTATTTTCTTCATCGGAAATAACCATTAAATCAAAAGACAAATCGTTGGTATCGGAGTTTTTGACGGCGGATAAACTTTCATTTAAGATTATATCTTGTGTTTTCGGATTCGCCACGACTTCCGCCTTTGAAAACAAAAAAGAAAGAGCAAAAAAACAAAATATCACGGAAATTAATGCCACAAACCAGAGCATATATCCGGATCTGCCGTGATTCGTTCCAATTTCTCCCAATTCTTTATTTTCCCGTATTTTCTCTTGTCTGGGTTCTTGCCTGATTTTTTGGAGTTTTTCTTCAACAACTTCCTTCCTGGAAGGTCGGGCCTTAACCATATCTTCTAATAAACGTTTAGGCATAATTATATTTGCTCCGCTTTAGCGGGAGAAATTAAAAAACGATTAATATAAACAGAATCAATAATAAGAAATGGTTCACGAATTATATTTTCTTTAAATATTGCGGTGCCGTAAAGCAATTCCGTATTTAAAACAATAACTTCAAATTTTGATTCTGTCAAAGAATATTGGCTGAATTGTTCGGATTTAATTATTTGGGTAAAAAAATCAGCCATCTCTCTGTCTATGGTCATATAAACGGTTGCTGGAATGGAAATATTATTGGAAATGTTGGCCAGAGATTCTTGAAACTTTATAAGCCATTCTGTTTTTAATTGATCTATAATCGGTTTAATCTTTTTAACTACGGACCTCTCCGCATGCCCATCTTTTAAAAGAGAAATGAAAGAATTTGCTTCGCTCAAACCGCAACCTAAACGACCGGCGACTTCGCGCGTCAAAAAATTATGTCCCAAAGGAAACGATACCGACTCACGAGGTATGCTTTTCTTTATTATAGATATATCGGTTATTTCCCCGCCGATATCCACCAGAAGAAAGTTATCCTGTTCCGCATACATATCGCGCGTTATGGTAAAAGATGTCATCAAAGATGAAATAAATTTTATCGGATTTAAATGGAAATGTCTTCCGATAGTATTTTCTATTTTTTTTAATACTTGTTCTCCGCTCATGGAAATAAAAATAGCCATTTCCAGTTCTTTGATTTTTTTGTTTAAAGGCTGCGTTGTCTCATAACCATTTAACACGGTTTTAATATTTTTAAGTTCAATAGCGCGAACCGAATCTCCGTATTTGGCCAGATGCTCTTCTTCAAAAAATTTTATTTCTTTTTGGATTAAATTATCAGCCAGCTTCGCGTTAAACACAAAGGGAGTATTTCGCTTTAAGCTGATGATTCGCGTTTGAGAAACATACCAGGGTGAAGACAGGACGCAAAAAATCCTGGACGGCGCGCCGAGACGGGCCATATAAATTTTATCAGCGACAATTTCCAATGTCTTTATGGTTAAAGATAAAAGTTTGTCGGCGTCCAGATTTTCCTCCGGAATTATCGGCTCGCGAACGGAAAAAATTATTTTTGGAATTTCGGATTTTTGCGTCCAAAAAAGCGCTCCTCCGACCATGGAAGACCTAATGTCAAAAACCAGCATCAGTTCTTCTTTCTCTTTGGGTTTAGAAAAAATACTCATGTATGGTAATTATAACACGAAAACTATAAAAGTACGGCTTTAATGCGCCTGATGCCTTGCGCCACCGCTTCTTCTTTTTGGATTTTGAATTGTCCCAATTCTCTGGTATTTGAAACGTGCGGTCCGCCGCAGAACTCTTTGGAAACTATTTGTTCCGCTTCGTCTTTCCCGATGGTTTTACCATCGCGGATCCTTGACACTATATGTGTCGGGATAATAAAATATACGGACACGGTTTCCGGATACTTGGCTCCGAATTCCATTTCCGCGCCCAATTTTTCCGCCTCGGATAGAGGCATTTCTTTGCGCACGACATTAAGGCCTTCTTTTATTTTTTCATTGACCCAATTTTCAACCTTTTTCTTTTCCTCCTCGGTCAGTTTATGGTCACAGAGAAAATCCATTCGCAGACGCTCTTCGGTAATGTTGCTCCCCCGCTGTTTTATTTTTTTATTTACAACCGCTTGAAGCCCGGCCAAGAGCAGATGGTGCGCAGTATGAAGCCGGATGGTTTTTTCTTTATGGTCCGCCAGCCCGCCTTTGAACATTCCGGCGGAAGATGTTTGGGAAAGTTTTTGGTGCTCGGCCATTTTTTTATTAAAATTTTCCAAATCTACGGTTTTGCCTTTTTCTTTTGCCAGCTCAAGGGTAAGTTCAATGGGAAAACCATAGGTAGTGGCTAAAATAAAGGGGTCTATACCTTTTTCAAATTCTTTCATGTCTTTGGTTAGTGTTTCTCGGAATTTGCTTTCTTCTTTTTCTATTTCCCCCTTATCATCCAACACGTACACGTTTTCATAAATCTTTTTTATTTTTTTAATTTCTTGCGCTAAAGGTTTTGCTGAAAATCTGACCGCCCGCCTTATCAATCTGCGCAAAACATATCCACGACCCGTGTTTGAGGGAATGACACCGTCGGAAATCATAAAAAGAGCGGCCTTGACGTGGTCGGCTACAATTTTTTCTTCCCGTGTCTGTTCGTTATTGAACAAATCCGTTTCAAAAACGCTTTTTTTCTTTTGCACGGTTGCGAGCAATCGTTCAAAACCCATCCCCGTATCAATACCCAAGACATCAAGTTTTTTCAGTTTCGCTTCCCCTTTATCCAGTTTTTCCCGCGAGCCATTGCAGAAATATTCATTAAAAACTATGTTCCAAATTTCCACATCCTCTCCAACAGCATTTTTGCAATAAATTTCCGTCGTCGGCCCGCAGGGTCCCGAGTCCCCTGTCGGACCCCAGAAGACGTCTTCTCCTTCTTCTTTTATGTTTTTAACTCCGATTTCTTCCCAAATTTTTTCCGACTCCTCGTCCTTAGGAACATTTTCACTTCCTTTATAAAAAGTCACATAAGAAATTTCCAAACCGAGTTCTTTGGTAATAAAATCGTAGGCATAAATTATGGCTTCCTTTCTCCCGTATCCGCCAAAGGAAAAATTGCCCAGCATTTCAAAAAATGTCAGGTGCATGGAATCGCCGACTTCGTCTATATCTGAAGTTCTAATGCATTTTTGAATTGTAACAACATTTCGTGCGCCAAAATCCTTATCGGCTGATTGCGGATTGGTATAGTACGGCTTGAATTGCTGCATCCCGGCAGTGGTAAAAAGCACCGAAGGATCATTCTCGGGAACCAAAGAGGAAGAAGGAATTATTTTATGTCCTTCCCCACCCGAGACGGATCCGCCTTTGGCGGAAAAAAATTTAAGGAATCTTGACCTAATTTCGTCTGACTGCATCATATCGTGTTTTTTAATTATTATTCAGCTGGTCGGTTCTTTCAGAAATTTTTCTAATTGGCCTTTCAATAATACTCATTAGAATAAAAATTAAAAGCACAAGAATAGTGGAAATAATGGCCAGGATATAAAGTCCGAAACCGACAGCCATACCGATACCTGCCGTTACCCAGAGCCCACTCGCGGTACTAAGACCTGAAAGTCTGGAGTCCCGAAACATTATCATTCCCGCGCCTATAAAACCAATACCTACTATTATTTGAGATGCAATTCTGGAAGGATCAAAATTATCAAGATTGCCATATTTTATTGCCATCATCTCAGAAATAATAATAAACAATGTTGCTCCCATGGCAACAAGAGAATGTGTCTTCATACCCGCTTCTTTGTGCATAAAAAGACGTTCTGTCCCGATTAGCATCCCCAACGTAACCGCTACTATTAATTTTAACAAAACATCGCCATATTGAGCTAAAAATTGTTCCATATATTAATTATATCAATAAACGAGGAGTACTGGCAACCACTCCCCCGCCCAGGCAAACATCTTTGTCGTAGATGACTATGGACTGGCCCGCCGCCACTAAAGTTTTGGCGGGCAAGCCGGAAGTTGTCTGGATGAAAATCACTTTTGCTTTTGTCTTGCCGGTAATCTCGACCTTGCATGGCAAAAATTCTCCGTGATAACGGATTTGGGCGGTGTAGGTTTTGCCCGGCTCGGGATTGCTCGAAATCCAATTTGTGTTTTTCAAACAAAGACAAAAACATTCGGGAAAAGAGACTTGGGAGCGCGACCGGCGCGAGCACGAGGAATTTTTCAGCAGAAAAATATCCGTGCTCTTTTCCCGAATGTTTTTGTCTTGCGACACTATTAAAGTATTTTTCTTAACATCTTTGCCGACCACATAATACGGCCCGTCAGTCGGACTTTTTCTGGTAATGGTAAAACCATGCCGCTCCCCCAGCGTATGAAAAACCACACCGGAGTGGAAGCCAATCTCTTCCCCTTGCTCATTCTGCACTTTTCCTTTTTTTTCTTTAATATAGTGTTTTAAGAATTCCTTTAAGTCCACCGCGCCCAAAAAACAGATTCCCTGGCTGTCTTTCTTCTCCGCCACCGGCAGGTTAAATTTTTTCGCCAACTTGCGAACTTCCGTCTTTTTCAAATGGCCGATTGGAAACAAAATTTTTTTCAGTTGCTCCTGCCGGAGCGTCCAGAGGAAATAACTTTGGTCTTTTGAGATGTCCCTGCCTTTAGCTAAAGAAAATATCTTTTCATGAAGCTCCTTAACCCCATTCCTCGCTTTCGCTCGGAATGGCACGCCCCCGCCCGTCGCTTCCTGAAAAATATTTTCTTTTACCATGGCGTAGTGTCCCGTCGCCACATAATCCGCTCCCATAGAAAGCGCTTTTTTAAGGAAAGCGCCGAATTTCACTTCTTTGTTGCACATCACATCCGGGTTCGGCGTTTGACCAGCCCTATATTCGCGGATCATGTAGTCAGCCACTTCCTTTTTGTAGACATCTTCCAGGTCAAAGGTAAGAAATGGGATGTTTAAATGCGCCGCTACCCGCATAGCGTCCCTTCTCTCCTCCTCTTCATTACATTCTAAAAATTCCGGGTGCCAGGTTTTAATGAAGACCCCCACAACTTCATAACCTTGTTTTTTAAGCAGGGCCGCAGACACGGCGCTATCTACGCCACCCGAAAGTCCGACAAAAACTGTTTTTTTATGCATAAAAATAATTCTTAAAAACTTTTTGAAACATAATTTTGAAGGGGTTTCGAACGCGACGGCGCGAGAACTTCAGGATTTTTTAAACTTTAAAAAATCCGTACCGAAAAAATTTATGTTTAAAAAAGTTTTATAATTTCATACTATACATCCATCAGTTTTTTGTAAAGCTCGTAGGTCGCGCGCGCGTCGGAGAGCGCAGTGTGGGAGTGTTCGTTTTTTATGCCGAAACGCTCGCACATTTCCCGCAGAGAAAAATGCTCAATCTCCGGATTATGGTGAAATTTTGCCCAGGCGACGGATACGGTATCCAATTTATGATAATGCATTGTGTTTTCTACTCCAACTTTATTAAAAACATATTCCAAAAATCCGGCATCAAAAGCGACATTGTGCCCGACCATAATACAACCTTTTACTTTTTCCAAAAGAATTTTTATTGCCTTGGATAAATCAAGGGCAGATTTCCAATCTTTCTCGTTATAATGATTAACTTTTAGAGCCGTCGGATTAGCGTTTTCTATCTTTTTCGGTTTTATCTTTAACTCAAATTCTTCAATAACTTTCAAATTCCGATCGGAGATAACGCAGCCAATTTCAATAATCTCATGCTGGAGAGGATTAAGCCCGGTAGTTTCTATGTCTATAAAAGCAAAATTGTGTTTTCGCATGGGATTATTTCAAATATTTCAGTATATTTTGTTCATGTTCCGAAAAAGACTTCGCGTAATGAATGTTTCCGTTTTTGTCGTGTAAATAATAAAGATAAGGGGAAGATTTCGGATAAATAGCGGCTTTTATGGAGAGTATCCCCGGATTACTGATTGGGGCTTCCGGTAATCCTTTGGTTTTATAAGTTTCCGGCGCGGCATCGGCTTGAAGCGGCATGCCGATTTTGAGTCTTTTCCATAAAATTCCGGAAATAACTTCCCTGTCAATATTCCCTTTCGCTTCTCTTTCAATAATTGAGGACATTATTATAATATCTTTTTCGGTTTTTCCGGACGAAGCAATCTCTCCGGAAAGGGAAACAATTTTTTTATTGAAGTTGTCTGTCATGGACCGCAACACATCATCTTCATCGGCGTCGGTTAAAAAGAAATAAGTGTCCGGAAAAAGATATCCTTCTTTACTCTCGGCTTTAAGTAGGAATCGGGCTTTATTGAAATTCGTCAGCTTTGAAGCAAAAGTGTCCCCGATTTGTTTTACATCAAAACCTTCCGGAATCGTAACCGACACCGGAGCCATAAAATGTTTACCCCATCTGATGCGTAAAGCAACTTCCCAAACCGGCAATTTATTTTCAAACAGGTAGTCAGCGGACACTATGCGTTTTTCTCCGCCTAAAATTATTACCAGGGATTCAAACGCCACTCGGGAGCGTATAATATGTTCTTTTTTCAAAACGGCCGAGACACTTCTTAAACTTGACCCCTTTTCCACCCTAATCACCGCTCCCGGCGGAAAATTTCCCGGCGCGCTGAGAAAGAAAAAATAGCAAAGAACCAAAAACGTCACTGCGCCCAACAGGTAAAAATTTATCCTTCGCATCCCGTCCAACCGGGGCGCCGGCTGTCCGGATTCAAGCGCAAATTCGTTCAATGGATTTTCCATAAGGTATTAAGTCGGCAGATTAGGAGGCGGAGAGGCCTCTTTGGACTCAATGCGTTCAAGAGTCGGAACGCGCATAATCTGGCCCGGAAAGTGCCACATGGTCGCCAGTTCTTCGGTGTTTAAAACAAATGTCTTGTGGTGAGCATAGGCCTTAATCCAACCGTCCAATCCGATAATTTCAGGAATGGGCCATCTCCAATGATTTTGAGCAAAAATATGATGTCGGAGAGGTAAATGAAAGAAAGCGCGTTCTCTATATTCATTAAGCATCCTATTAGCCAGCATCATAACAGTTTCTTTGGAAGCCGGAAATATCCCGCTATAGAAATCTCCCTGAGCGGAATTGAAACGCCAAAGTTCATTACAGTCAGGTTTTGCATATTGACGAAAAATAAGACGTAGGTTCCTCCGGCTACTCATGTCGAATGTTTCTTTCTTAGCCACATACATAACCCGAATACCGGTTTCAAAACCCAGTTTGGTGGTCTTGGCGCTCATGCCGGTTACCGAATTTTTTAGAAAGTCCGGCATACGTACTTCCAAGGCCGTACCACCATCCGGTCGTTCTCCGAGGTGAGTACGAGTGAAAGGAGCTACGAATTTTTCTATCTGCAACCGAGATTCTCTCACCCAGTCATGTTCGTTAAACCACGTGCCGGGAGTATGATACGTCTTTTTAGAGGGTGTAACAACGATTTGTAGCCACATTTGTTCTCCTTTCTGCAACGACCCGAAAAGTTCCACTACCGCGGAAACCGGGTCAACTTTGAATTCCTCTTTCGGGTCTTCGTCCAGGCCGAAATCAACATATGTTTTAATCGGAAACGCTTCGTTTTTTAATAATTTAAACTCGCATCCCCAGCCGTCCCAAGCGCTCTTGGGAGTTATTTCATCAACACCTAAGGTATAATCTTCCACGGCTTTGACTTGCGCTTGAGGATATTGCGCGTACATTTGTGTTTCAATCAAACCTCTGATACGCGTCGGCGTCCGTATATAAAAATGCACCTGCCCGTCAATGGACGCGATTTCCAGGGAAAACCAGAACCAAACCGCTCCTTGCCAGTATTCTTCTTTTCCGCCTTTCATGCTCCAATGGTAAAGCGCGTTAGTGATGAAAAGTTCCATCGCTTTCGGACTGCGCAGAACATCCCGTGGAGGAACTATCTCCAGTAATACGAAGTCAATGCCGGAGATGAAGTCCTGCTGGATATAATGTAGCCAGAAAATCCAGGCAATACGGCCAAGAATTATGACTCCGATTAGAGGCAGAATAGCCCTGACTGCGGTATACTCCAAGCCGTAATGGAAAATAAGATAGCCAATAATTACAACCAGAAGCCAGAGCCAATATTTTTTTATTCCTTCTTCAAGACTGTCAAGAAATTCTTCCATTCCTGTATTTTAATACAAAAAGCGAAAAAATACAAAGTAGCCAGAAATCCCATATGTCAGACATAGGGGAATTCCCCTATGTCTGACATATGGGAAATTACGCCAGAGCGTAGAGCCCTTTGGCGTTTTTCTTGAAATATTTTGAGTTGGCTAAATTCACCAAAATGGTATTTTTCTTGAAATATCTTTCTTTCATCACTTTTTTGACTATCTCATCTTTAGATAATTCCCCTTCTTTTTTTAAGATATCTTCTATGACTTCACGAGCAATGCCTGTCTTGTAGCCCCATTCGGCAAGAGCATACATCCCTCGGCCTACCAGCACAAAGCGGGAGTCCTTTATGAGTTCGTTGTGGCAGGTGGCATAGTGCGTCTTTTTGCTAAAAGTCTTGGTTATCGCGTCCGCCACTTCTTTAAAATGCATGGGAGAACCGTGGCGCCTCATTACCAAAAAAGCGTAATCTTTAACCCCGCGAGTGCGAATATTCGGAGATGTTGCTTTCCCCCATTCTCCCAATCCGTTTTTAGCGACAGACTTAGACATTGAAAGCCACCTCTTGGCCATTTCATCATCTCGGTATTTTTCGGAAACATCTTTCAACTGATCAAAAAACTTTTTAATCATTTCCGTCTCCGGGATAAGATCTTCGTCTTTCAAAGTCGTGTAAAGTTTTCTGAGAGCGTCATGAACTTTGTCCGCCATGACATCGTCCATGCTGTAACGGGTATGGAAATGTTCATCTTCGTGATGTTTTTTAAAAATGTCGCTCAACACCAAAAAAAAGTGAATGTGGTTCTGGGTTGATTTATCTTTGGAAATATGAGGTAAAAGTTCGTGCTCCGCAACAATTGACCCCAGTTTATACATCAACTGTTTCAACTCTTCAAAAGTTGCCTGCTCGGCTTTATAAGCGGCGGACTTCTTAATTAAATTAATAGCCGCATCTTCAATTTGACGGACACGTTCTCTGGTAATGCCATATTTTTTGCCGATTTCTTCCAGAGTTTTTCTTTCTCCGTCAGCCATTAAACCGAAACGACTCATAATCACATCCGCCGCGCGTTCGGCCAAATGTGCGGTTATTTTATTGGTGATTTTTTTGGGTTTGAAGGATAATGTTGGCATCCCGGTACTAAAATTTTAATTAATAACCTTTATCTTTATGCCCCGTAATCAAAAATTTAGTACGGGACAAGTAATTTTTATCTTTTGCTTCTTGTCCGATCAATTTCGGTCAGGTATTTCTTGCGAAGCCTGACGGATTTCGGGGTAATTTCCAGATATTCGTCTTTACTCATCACTTCCAGACCTCTCTCAATACTTAAAATGAAAACGGGATTCAAGGTCACGGCTTCGTCGGTGCCGGAAGCCCGCATATTGGTCAGTTGTTTTCCTTTTGTGGGATTCACAGACATATCATCCCCTTTCAAAACATTGCCAATAACCATCCCTTCATAAACCTCTGTTCCGTGCTCAATATACAATATACCACGTTCCTGTAAATTTGCAAGAGAAAAAGCCACCGCCTTGCCGGAAACCATGGAAGTCATGGACCCGTACTCTCTTTTTTTGATTTCTCCGGCATACTCTTTAAAACCCGTAACTCTGGAACTCATTATGCCTTCTCCTTTGGTGTCTATGGTAAATTCATTGCGATAACCCAAAAGACCGCGGGTCGGTATGTCAAAAATAACCCTTGCAACGCTTTGTTTTTCAACCATATTTTTCATAATGCCGCGCCTTTTACCGATTTTCTCAATTACTGTTCCGGAAAATTCCATCGGCACATCCATTACCAGTTCCTCATAGGGCTCCGTTTTAACGTCATCTTTCTCTTTAATAATGACTTCCGGCTGGGAAACCTGCATTTCAAAGCCCTCCCGACGCATATTCTCAAGCAATATCGCTATATGAAGTTCTCCCCGGCCGTAAACCTTAAAAAAAGAGGGTCCCATGTTTTTATCACCCTGGTCGGGACCTGTCTGCGCAGGCAGGGAAAAATCCACCTTCAGTCCCACATTAACTTCCAGTTCTTTTTCCAATCTTTCCTTAATTTGTCTTGAAGTTAGAAATTTTCCTTCACGACTCGCAAACGGAGAATCATTAACTAGAAAATTAAGAGAGAGGGTCGGCTCATCAATGGCAATATGCGGCAATGGTTCGGCATTTTCGTCTTCGCAAATGGTCTCCCCGATATAAATGTCCGGGATGCCGGAGAGAAGCACAATGTCGCCGGAAAAAGCAATTTCTTCCTCTTTTCTGGCAATACCTTCAAAACCGAATATTTTTGTAATTTTTCCTTTTCGTGTTCCATTTTCCCCTTTGACAAACACCTGATTTCCGGATTTCATTTTTCCGGAATAAATTCTGGCCACCGCCATCCGGCCCAAGAAATTGTCGTAGCCCAAATTAAAAACTTGCGCGGTCATTTTATGTGTGTCAAGGGGCATCCTTGACAAGTATGTCAAGGATGCCCCTTGACACGAGTTTGCATCCGGGACTTTTTCCAAAATTACATCAAGCAGCGGCGACAAATCGGGCGATATATCGCCCAAATTACGGAATGCTTTTCCTTCGCGCCCGATTGCGTAAACCGTTTCAAAATTCGCCTGCTCTTCACTGGCCCCCAATTCAAAAAACAACTCCAGGATTTCTTCGTGCACCCGATACGCGTCCGCTGCCGGCTTGTCTATCTTGTTGATAACGACTATCGGACGGAGTCCGAGTTCTAAAGATTTTTTCAAAACGAACCGGGTCTGCGGCATTGGCCCTTCCACCGCATCCACTAAAAGGAGCACCGAATCAATCGCGCGCAGAACCCGTTCCACTTCCGAACCGAAATCCGCATGCCCGGGAGTGTCCACGATGTTTATTTTTGTGCCCTTGTAATAAATGGAGGTATTTTTGGAGTAGATGGTGATCCCCCGCTCTTTTTCCAGATCGTTGGAATCCATTGATACTCCTTCGTCTTGCAGAGCGCCGTTTTGCTTCATCAAGGCGTCGGTCAAAGTCGTCTTGCCGTGGTCAACATGCGCGATAATAGCTATATTTCTTATTTCCATAATCGGTTAAATAAAAAAGCCCGCAGGCCTTTTAAAAATCTCTTTTATAATAACATAGTTTCTAACAAACTACAAGTTTTAGGATTTTTGTGGTGTGTCGGGAAGGAATTTCTCGGCTACCGCCGCGGGTGCTTTTCTATTTCACTTCGCTCATACAGAAAAGCCTTTCGAACCCTTCCCGCGAGCCAAGTAGTTGGCTCGCTCACGACGAGACATATAAAAAAATCCCGTGGCTATAAGCCAGAGATTTTTTTATTGTGCGTCGGGAAGGATTCGAACCTTCGTAGCCCTAAGGCGACAGATTTACAGTCTGTTGTAATTGACCACTCTACCACCGACGCTTATTTTGCGACATCAAGTCGCAATCCTCACTACGTTCGGAACATAAGCTTTGGTGGTAGCCCACCTCCGCTTTGCTTCGGATGAAAGTTGAAGCAGTTCAACTTTCATCCACCGACGCATCCATATAAAATAACACAAAATCGTTATTCTTGCATCTTTTATCCCGGATTAACGTCAATCTACGCCGCCGAGCGGGAGCGAACGCGAATCGGGCTTTTTATTTTTCCTTTTCTGGTTTCAATAACAAGTTCTTGGTTTCTAACGGAGACGATAACGGTATCCCCTTTCTTTACCCCGTTGGAAATAATATGCGAGGCGACTGGATTCAATATCTTGCTTTGAATCAGGCGGTTAATCGGGCGGGCGCCATAATGCGGGTCGTAACCGACTTTGGCTAGGTGAGAAATCGCTTCATCGGAAATTTCCAAATTAATCCCCTTGTTTGTCAACCGACCTCTGATTATTTTCATTCTTAAGCCGACTATTTCCTTTATGGCTTTTTCCGACAAAACATCAAAAACAATGATTTCATCCAAACGGTTCAAAAATTCCGGTCGGAAGTTATCTTTCAGCGCTTCCATAACTTTTTCTTTCATCTTGCTATAGTCCTGCAATTTTCCGCTATTGGAAAATCCGATTGATTCCATTTTCTCCACAAATTGTGAACCGATATTGGAAGTAAGGACAATAATCGTATTTTTAAAATTAACCACTCTTCCTTTTCCGTCGGTTAATCTGCCTTCGTCAATAACCTGCAAAAACACGTTAAAGACCTCCGGGTGGGCTTTTTCAATCTCGTCAAAAAGTATTACCGCATAAGGCCTGTGCCGGACGGCTTCCGTTAACTGGCCGGCTTCGTCGTAACCCACATATCCCGGCGGAGAACCGATGAGTTTAGACATTGAATGACGTTCCATATATTCGGACATATCCACGCGAATAATCGCATTATCATCATTGAACATAAATTGCGAGAGCGCTTTGGTAAGTTCGGTCTTGCCGACTCCGGTCGGACCCAGAAATATAAACGAACCGATTGGTCTGTTTGGGTCTCCGATACCCGCCCTGGACCTACGGATAACATCGGCAACCCGCTTGATTGCCACATCCTGGCCAATGACTCTTTTACCCAATTCCAGTTCCATTTTCTCAAGTTTTTCCCGTTCCTCCTCAAGCATTTTAGTAAGCGGTATTCCGGTCCAGCGAGCAACCACTTCGGCAATATCTTCGGCTGTGATTTCTTCTTTTAAAATCCTGCGTGATTTTTGCAATTTTTTTAATCGTGCGAGTTTTACATCAAGTTCCTTTCGAAGTGTCGGCAATTTTCCGTAGCGTATTTCGGCCGCCCGGGAAAGGTCCGATTTCATTTCGGCATCTTCCGCTTCCAAACGAATACTTTCAAGTTCTTTTTTAATTGCCCTAATTTCGGTTACGGTTTCTTTTTCGTTATTCCATTTCAATCCAAGTTCTTTGGTTTTTTCGGATAAATTGCCGATTTCCTTGTCAATTTCCTTAAGTCTGTTTTTTATTTCTTTTTCTTTTTGCTTATCTTTATGTTCCGCGCCGAAAGAACCGATTTCTTTTTTAAGCGCCTCTTTTTCAATTTCCAAACGCATTGTTTTTCTGTGCGCCTCTTCCAAAACCGGAGGCTTGTTTTCCAGCATTATCTTGAGCGAAGAAGAAGCCTCGTCAATCAGATCCACGGCCTTGTCCGGCAAAAATCTGTTGGTGATGTAACGGGAAGAAAGGTTGACTGCGGCCACGATGGCATCATCGGTAATGCGAATGCCGTGGAAAAGTTCGTATCTTTCTTTGAGCCCGCGAAGAATCGCGATTGTGTCTTCCACATCGGGCTCGTCAATGTAGACCGGCTGAAAGCGACGAGCCAAGGCCGGATCTTTTTCGATATGTTTCTGATATTCTCTTAAGGTCGTCGCTCCTATCGCTCGCAACTCTCCGCGGGAAAGAGCGGGCTTCAACATATTGGAAGCGTCCATTGTGCCTTCCGCTCCTCCGGCGCCGACAATCGTGTGAATTTCGTCAATAAAAAGAATAATCTTTCCGTCGGACCGTTCAATTTCTTTCATAATACCTTTCAGTCTTTCTTCAAATTCTCCGCGATATTTCGTGCCCGCCACCAGAAGTCCAAGATCAAGAGAAACAAGCTCTTTCTCCTTCAAAGATTCGGGAACATTGTTTTTTACAATCATTTGGGCCAGACCTTCCACCACGGCGGTTTTTCCGGTTCCCGCTTCGCCTATCAGAATCGGATTATTCTTGGTCCGGCGCGAGAGTATTTGCATAATTCGGGTTATTTCGTTATCGCGACCGATAACCGGGTCCAATTTGTCTTCTTTGGCCAATTTGGTCAGATTGCGGGTGTATTTTAAAAGCAGTTTAAATTTTTTCGGCTCGGTTACGTCGGTAATATTCTGGCTGCGAAGTTCTTCCAGGACTTTCATCACTTGGTCTTTGTGAATTCTAAATCGCGCCAAGGTTTCGCGCGCCTCGCTGGTAACATCAAGAATTGCAATAAAAAGATGCTCTGTGGAGACAAAATCATCTTTCATGTATTCTGCCAACTTGGCCGACTGTTCAATTACTTGCGCTAAATCGGGATTCAAATAAATCTGATAAGACGGTGAAATAGTACTGCGTGATTCCGGCAGTTCAATCAGTTCCAAGACGGAATCAGTCAGCAACATTGTGTCAATTTCCAACTTATCCAAAATGGAATTAACCATGGATTCCTCCTGAAGAAGCAAGGCCGCCAAAAGGTGAAGTGAAGACACATGATTCATGCCGCGTTCAATCGCCAGTTCGTGGGCTTTTTTAATGGCATCCTTGGCTTTGGTTGTAAATTTATTTAATGGTGGCATATTACTAGTGTGGTTAGATTATACACTACTTGTCAAGCGCAAAACCCTTATTCTGTCTGGGAGACGGTAGCGCCGGCTGGCGCCGGAAGAGCATCACTGATGTTTTTGATTGAGGCAAAGGAAGCAGTGCCGCCGGAGAGAGCAATGCCAAGCGCTTCGCCGTCCAGATTAAGAACCAAACCTCCCGTATTTGGCGGGGTAACGCTCAAATCCATGACATTGTTGGTATTCAATCCCTCAAAGATAAATGACGATATGTTGGCGCCTAGAATCAGAACTTTTTGACCCACTTTCATCTTATTTAGGTCGCCAAAAGCAGGCACAGAAAAAACGGGCTTGTCCGTGTCGTTGAGCGGAGCCCCTATCTTCAGCAGAACAAACCCTGTTGGACTAACGGACATAAAATCCGCCCTGAATTTTCCGCTGTCATTTTTAAGGTAATATCTCCCCTTCTCCGGCACGAGTAGGGCATCGGCGGCCACAATCCCCTCCGAGGAAACGGCAAATGCTCGCCCGACAGAGACCTCAACTTCCACCCCTTCCGTGTTGGTGGCTTCCCTGCTCAGGGCAAATACGGATGTTTTGTTTTTCTCAATTGCGTCCACCACCAAGTCCTCTTCTTTGACGATAACGGTCTGCACAACCGTTTTGCCTTCAACCTGCTGTATTTTTTCAACCGTCTGCTGGATGACACGGTTGATCGGCGCGGTAAAAGAAGCCGGCGCCTGCTGCATCAGAGTTACGGTTGTAATGCCGGTGGCAATGGAAGTGACAAAACTAAGAAGCACCGCCAGCAAAATGAGTTGTGATTTATTTAAATCCTTGATATCCATGCCTTCAATTATACCCCCACACCTATTTATAGTCAAAAAAAACTAAATAGGTGTGGGGGTATACCACTTTTTCAGCTTTGTCAAAATATGGGATAAAGATTTAATGGTATAATCAATATCTTTTTTGGTTGTCGCTCGGCCTAATGAAAAACGCACTCCGCCCTCCTCCGCTAAAGCTTCGGCGGGCAAGCCTTTATTATCGCGTATAGCCTTTATTACATACGAGCCCCCGGCTCGGGAACTCTTACAAGCACTCTTGGAAGAAACCATTATGCCGCGAGCAGAGAGTTCAATCACCAAAAGGTCGCTTGGGATTTTGGGAAATGTAATATTTACATTGTTCGGCAATCTATTTTTAAAATCGCCGTTGATTATCAGCCCCGTCGGGTGTTGGATACCCGACAATCGGGTGTCCAACACCCGACGGAAATAATCACGGAGTTTCATCAGGCGCTTCGTTTCCTTTTCCTTCATTTTCTGCGCTGATTTTAAAGCGGCGGTAAATTTCACGATTTCCGGCAAATTTTCCGTTCCCGGACGCAATCCCGTTTCCTGGTCTCCCCCGCCGAAGACGGGCGAAAGCGGCACGGACTTTCTCTTGTAAAGTACTCCCATCCTTCCCGCCTGCGCGTGGCCAAAGCTCGCTTCGGCGAGGCGACGGCCCGCCCCTTCAATTTTTGAACCGGAAAGCGTTAGCATATCCACGCCAAGCTTCTCTACATTCAAATCCAGATAATTTGCCGCCTGCACGGCGTCCGTATGAAACAAGGGCAAGAGTAGGGTTTTAGAGACTTGCGAGCGTGGCGGCGCGAGCACGAGGAATTTTTCAGCAGAAAAATATCCGTGCTCCAAAATTCCATTCTTGCCCGTTTTTCTGTAGTGTTTTATCTCTTTCGCGATTTCCTTTATCGGCTGGATAGTTCCGATTTCGTTATTGGCGTACATCACCGAGACCAGGATAGTATTGTTTTTAATTTCTCTTTTTATTTTTTTCGGGTCAACGATTCCGTTTTTTTCAACCGGCACAATAGATACCTGCGCAAGTTTTCTTTTCTCCAGCATTCTGCATGTTTCCAAAACCGACGGATGTTCAATGTTTGTGGTAATAATATGCGGAAGAAACCTCACCTCCTTCCCCCTCTCCTTGACAAGGAGAGGGACTGGGAAGAGGTGTATTAGCCCCTGGATTGCCAGGTTGTTGCTTTCCGTTCCTCCCGAAGTAAAAATTATTTCCTCCGGCCGCGCCTTCAAAACACCGGCAACTTCCCTGCGCGCGTTTTTGAGTTTCTTTTGCGCTTCTACCCCGAGTACATGTATTGAACTCGGATTTGGCGATACCGAAGCGGCATAATCCAAATATATTATCTTTGATTTTCGCATAAAAATAGTATATATTGAAAATGTATGAATACAAAGCTAGAAATTGCTTTTTTTGTTTTTACCGGAATCGTTATTTTGGCCGGCGCCATTTGGACGATTGTTACTGAAAAACGCCTGAAGATATTTTTTCTGGGTAGGAAAGCGAAGGATTTGGAAGACACTATTATTATACTGGAACAAGAAATTACCAAGTTGAATAAGGCAAGAGACAATATTGAAAAAGAGATTGTCGCGATAAACACCAAACTCAAAAAGAGCATCCGCGGACTTGAAGCGATACGCTTTAATCCGTTTCCCGACCAAGGCAGCAACCAAAGTTTTGCCATTGGTATGCTGGATGAAGAAGGCGACGGTTTGGTAATTTCCAGTTTGTATTCCCGTGAACGGATGAGCATTTTCGCCAAACCCGTCAAGAACGGCAAATCCGAATATGAACTTTCGACTGAAGAAAAAGAGGCCTTAAGACGAGCAGAGGTTAAATAAAAAAAAATTAAAAATGGATAAACAAAATCAAAATCAGAATACCCGCCCGAACGACCGTCAGGTCGGGCAGGCATCTGTAAGGCCGCCGGTAGTGGTGGTAATGGGACACATTGACCATGGAAAATCCACCCTGCTGGATTATATAAGAAAAACGAATGTGGTTGAATGCGAAACCGGAGGCATTACCCAATGCATTTCCGCTTATGAAGTCGAGGTTCCGATGCCGGATTCGGCCGGGTCGGGAAAAATCACTTTCCTTGATACTCCCGGACACGAGGCCTTTTCAAAAATGCGCGAACGCGGCGCGGAGATAGCCGACATCGCCATTTTGGTTGTCTCGGCCGAGGACGGAGTAAAGCCACAGACAATTGAGGCCTGGAAAACTATTGTGGAATCCAAGATTCCATGCATCGTCGCGATAAATAAGATAGACAAGCCGGGCGCCAATATAGAAAAAACAAAAAACGAATTGGCGGAAAACGAAATCTATCTGGAAAATTACGGAGGCAAGGTGCCGTTTGCGGAAATTTCCGCGAAAGACGGCGTGGGGGTGGATAATCTTCTGTCGCTCATTTTGATTATGGCGGAAATGGAAGGATTCACCGGCAACAAGGAAGAGAACGCTTCCGGTTTTGTCATTGAAGTAAACCTGGGTCCGAAACGCGGAATCCTGGCGACCTTGATTATTAAAAACGGTTCCATTAAAAAAGGAATGACCGTTGCCGTGGAAGACAGCCTGTGTTCCACGCGGATAATTGAAAACTTCAAGGGAGAAACGATAGAAAACGCCTCGTTTTCTTCCCCGGTGCGCATCGTGGGCTTTAATAAGATGCCGAGAGTCGGCGCGCGGTTCGAATCTTTCGAAAAAAAATCCGAAGCGGAAAAATACGCAAACGCCTGGCTGGAAACCCCGACGTCCAAAGGAGTCGGGGTCCCGACCTCTGATGAAAATCAAGGCGTCGGGAAAAAAGAAAATACAAAGAAAATAATACCAATAATACTCAAAGCTGATGTTTCCGGCTCTATTGAAGCAATTGAAAAAGAAATCGCCAAGATAAAAAACGATAACGCGGAATTCCGGATTGTGGCAAAAGGCATCGGCCCCATTTCCGAGTCAGACATCAAAGGCGTGTCTTCAGGGGTTGATGTGTTGGTCGTCGGATTCAACGTAAAGGCCGACAAGAGCGCCATTGAAATGGCGCAAAAAAGAGGCATCACGCTTTCCTTCTTTGAAATTATTTATAAAATGACGGAATGGCTGGAAACCCAAATGGAAGAAAGAAGGCCGAGAGTAGAAACGGTTGAAACCACCGGCCGAGCCAAGATTATTCGGGCTTTTAGCCGCACCAAGGAACGCCAGATAATCGGCGGCAAGGTTTTGGTCGGACAAATCAACTTAAACAGCGTCGTCCGGATAATGCGCCGGGAATTTGAAATCGGCCGGGGAAAAATAGTGAATCTGGAAAAAAATAAGGTAAAAACAAGCTCGGTGGAAGAAGGCGCGGAATTCGGAATGATGATTGAATCCAAGACGGAGATTGCGGCGGGAGATGCGATAGAAGCGTTTTCAATAACGCAAAAATAACGTGGAGAAGGTTTGGATTTTTTCGAGAGACAAGGTGGTGACTGCGCGAGGAAGGAGAAAAAATCCAAACTTGCGGAACTAAAATCATATGGAAAGAAACGAAAAGGTGGCAAATCAGATAAAAGAGTTGGCGGCGCAGTTTTTAGAACGCGAAAATGACCGCACTTCTTTAATCACGGTCACAACGGCTTCTTGCTCTCCGGATCTGAAACGAGCAACAATATTTATAACCGTTCTTCCCGACTCTAAAGAAAGGGCCGCTTTGGGGTTTGTAAAAAGGCAACTGAAAGAATTGCGGGAATTTTTGAAAAAAAATATACCGATAAAAATTATTCCTTTCCTTGATGCGGAAATAGATTTGGGCGAAAAAAACCGACAGAAAATTGACGAACTGCTAAGGAATGGTTAGGATTAGATTGTTTTCATCGGCCTGGTCGCCCCACCGACGCTAAAGCTTTGGCGGGCAGGCAAGTAGAAAAGTTTTGAGTTGGCCTGGTAGCCAAGTAGTAAGGCATTCCTCTGCAAAAGGAATATACGCGGGTGCGATTCCCGCCCAGGTCTCCGTTTGTAATTTGAAAATTTAAGCATTATAATTGCCCGGGTGGCGTAATTGGTAGCCGCAGGAGACTTAAAATTTCCCGACCGCAAGGTTGTGTGGGTTCGAGTCCCACCCCGGGCACTCTGTTTTTAAAAAAAACAAATATACGCGCCCATAGCTCAGCTGGTAGAGCAGATCCCTCTTAAGGATAAGGTCGGGGGTTCGATCCCCTCTGGGCGCACAATACTGGAAAGGTTTCAACTGCTTGAAATCTTTCCAGTATTGTGCGGGCCACAGCCATGTTTTTTCAGGAGAAAAAACAGGCGAGGCAGGGTCGTGAAAATTTTTGAGCGACGGCGAGAAAATTATTCCTGACCACAATTTGCATTTGCCGGGGTGGCGAAATTGGCAGACGCACTTGCCTTAGGAGCAAGCGAGAGTAATCTCATGGGAGTTCAAATCTCCCCCCCGGCACCAGTAGGAAATTACAAGTTTGAAGGGTTCGCCTCGCTTCGCTCGGCGACTAATTTGTATTGGATTTTAGTGGTAAAAATGAATTGGCGATTCCGTTAGAAGCAGAAAAGAAAAATTCTCAAATTATTAACTAATTAACCCAATAAAACTATGAAATACATAATCTACGCCAGAAAAAGCACTGAAGAAGATAACCGTCAAGTATTGAGTATTGAAGCTTAACTTGTTGAACTCAAAGAATTTGCCGCCAAAGTAGTAAATTTTTCAATCATTTTTATTGAAAAATTTACTAGAATGATTTATACTTTAATCGTTCAAAAACTTGAAACTGTCGTTCGTGTAGCTCCCCGCCTGTGTCGAGGTTTCGGCGGGCAGGCGCCGCCTTTCCGTCCGTCGCCTTTAAATATTCTTATTTAAAATCAAAATGGTTAAACGAACAAGAGTTATATTGGTTCTGATTATAGTTCCGATTTTGTTTTTGCTTCTATACCCTTTTCCAGAAAAGCCTCTTTTTAATTTAGATAGTTCCGTTCTGCTTGAATACTTAAAAGTTGGTGGTTTGGAGGGCCACTCAAATTTAAAGGTATTCAATGATGGTTCTGCGAAATATCAAATGGGATTCCTTGGAAACGTTTATCAGACTCAATTATCATCAGAGGACTTTAATAGTCTTAAACAATTTATAGCCCAAGAAAAATACACCATTAAAAGGAATTCTTTTTTATCAAAATGGTTTTTGACCATGAAGGGGCAATTTATTATGGATTTCGGAATATCTAGGTCTTTGGTTAATCACGATGGCAAAACTATTTCCATTAAACCCGACGAACCAATTGATTTAATCAGTGATAAAATTAGGTCTAGGATGATGGAAGAATTTGTTGAAAAAGCGAAAGCTATGGAATCTGAAGAAAAACAATCAAAACTTTTTTGTGATTTAATTAAAAATTCTCAATTTTATTCGGTTAAACAAAAAGGGGTCGGTTTGGGTCCAGATGGCCCGGTAATGGGTTATTGGACGGTAAGTTTTAGCGGAAATGAGGTTTTTTGGCATCATTCTGACGTTGCAGAAAAGGGAATATACTCTTGCTACGGAGACGTTATCAACGTAAAACTGATCCTGGACGATGCTTTTAAAGTAATCTATAATTCTGACAGAGGTGTTTTGTCTTGGCAGGGTGATGAGTATATAAAACTTGTAGAAACTAATGATGTTGTCTGTCCGATTCCCGAATATACCAGCCCCCATTGTCCAAAAGTTATTACCAAAGCCAGAAACCTTAAAACCGGCGAAGTCAAAGAATTTCCCGACGCTTGTTTGCCTGAGTGCTGGGCAGAATATTAATCGTCAATATATGAAAATTATAAAATTAATCACTTTTCTTGTCGGAGCTGGGGTTGTCTTTAGTCTATTAATATCAATGGAGGGTTCTTGTCTGGAATCGGGTCGGATTATATTGATATTTCTTCTACTTTTTGGTTTTGGATTTTTTGTCCTAAGGAAGCATTGGCCTCTCTTTAGCATTAGAGAACCAGCCAAATTCGCTGGTCAGCCTGAAATTCCGACTAGATATACTAAAGTAAAAGCGGCAGTTTCCTCTTTTTTATTAGCCGTTGCAAATCTTGTTATACAGATTTTATTTTGGAATTCGCCCTTTTTCCAGGGTGGATTTGAGTTTAGCCAATATGTGAGAAATAATTTTGTAGGTAGGAATGCGGAACCTTTCTATTGGGGAACTGCAATCTGGGGGGTCCTTGGAAGTTTAGTTATGAATATTATGCTGATTTATTACTTTTATAGGATCATTCAAAATACAGGTAGCATTAAAAGAAAATGCTGGCTTATCATATCCGCATATCTTATCGTTACTTTTATTAATGCAATTGCTATATTTTTAATAGGCGTTTTTACTTAGGTTTAAAGGCTGAGTGTTTAGTTAACCTTCAGAGGTGACACTTTTAATTGATAATCTCGCCACTTTTCAATCGGTATCATGCCATTGAGATATTTTCCTAAATGTATTCTAT